>MDTE01129691.1_pt1 | contig 47734 bp, 48 predicted proteins | sample 811231 | NCBI WGS metagenome assembly MDTE01 (sample SAMN05326651, study PRJNA326480) | marine metagenome | isolation source: seawater | place: Indian Ocean: Red Sea | collected 2010 | reverse complement strand
TGCTTCCAAAGAAATCTGTTTTTCCTTGCTCATTTTTTCAGGCATGGTGATGATACAACGATATCCCTTTACAGCTGATGCTAAAGCCATTCCTTGTCCAGTATTACCGGAAGTTGGCTCAATGAGTGTATCACCAGGCTTAATCCGACCACTTTTTTCTGCATCTTCAACCATTCTCCATCCAATCCGATCTTTCACCGACCCACCAGGATTGAAATATTCACATTTAACAAATAGATCGCAGTCCAGTTCGCTCCCGATTTTATTCAGGCGAATAACTGGTGTGGTGCCAATAGTGTCTAATATTGAATTAAATATCATTTTTTTTAGTTCCTCATAAAAAGTTCTCTTTTTAAGTAAAACGTCTTCAATAAATTACAGGACTCAATTCAATCTGTACACGTAAAACATCTTTGATAAATACATCTAAAAAGTTAGTGGGTCCGTTTCTTGTAGATCTCCGCAATAAATTTCAAGAAATTGCGGGTGATGACCAACTTATTGACAGAAACGAATTTCGCAAAGGATTAGAAATTTCCAATGAAGGTATTTCTAATCGTTTATTCGATATTTTTGACAGGGATAATAATGGTTCGATAGACTTTGAAGAATTCATGGCAACTATTGAGACGATCATCAGTGGAACAAATCAGGATAAGATAAAATTTGCATTTAATCTTCATGATTTGGATGACAGTGGTTTTATAGATCGTCCTGAGCTAAAAATACTAATAGAACAAAGTTTTTTAGAAAATAATCTTGATTATGATGAATTTCAACTTGACCTGTTAGTGGATGAGTTTTTTAAACGAGCTGACAAGGATAAAAGTGGAACCATTGATTTCAATGAATTCTTAGATGTTGCCGATGCTTTTCCTGATTTTTTGAATGGTTTTGCAGTTAATCCCGTAAGTTGGCTCGTATCTGACCGTTATGATAAAGCCAAACAAGATATACGTGATGATAGTAAACCCTTAATTCAGAATCAAATTCAAGTACAAGATATCGGTATTTTACAATGGCTATTAATTCCAAGGCTGATTTTTCTTTATAATGTCCTTATCAATAGAAAAAAGAATAGAGAGTTTGTTGATTTGAAGGCAATTCATCTTCTACCATCAAAAATTTTAGAACTTACAATTTCTAGACCGGATGGGTTTATTTTTAACCCCGGAGATTATTTATATGTTAATTGTCAGGAGATTTCCAGAATGGAATGGTATCCTTTCAATATTATTCATTATACAAATTCAGGAGATCTTACTCTTCATATAAAATCAAATAATAAATGGACAAGGAAATTGTATCGTGAAATACTAGAAGGTCTTCAAAATAGAGAAGATATAAATTGGTCCATAAGAATTGATGGCCCTTACGGCTCGTCAAGTAATAATATTATGAATACGGAGCATGCAATTTTGGTAGGTGCGGGTCATGGCATCTCCAGAATAGCTCCAATACTACAAGACATTGCTTTAAAATCAAAAGAAGATAAAGATCAATTATCCTTGAAACGAATAGATCTTTACTGGCTTAATAATGATGAGCATTATTTTGAATGGTTTACGAAATTATTGGATGAGATAAATTTTAAAAATGATGATTCTTTTTTTCGGTATCACATTTTTTTTGTAGATAAAAACCCCGAAGAAATGAAAGAAAGAATGATCTATATTTCCACTGATATATTGAAAAAGGAAACAGATGTAAAGTTAGTTGATAATCTTTGGGTAAATTCGAGTTTTGGAATTCCAAATTGGAAAGATGAATTGAAAAATATTTGCTCCGTAGGTGAAAATGTAGATTCAAAATTATTTTTTAGCGGACCCAGAAAGTTGAGGGGCAACTTGATTGAAGAATGTAAAAAATTAAATATAGTCTATAACGAAGGAGATTTTTAATAAATTGAAACTTCTAGAAAATAAAATTGCAATTATTACTGGAGGTGGACGTGGTATTGGGAAAGCCACTGCTCACCAATTTTCTGAAGAAGGTGCAACGGTTATCATTGCAGAATTTGATAAAAAAACAGGAGAAGAGACAGCTAAAGCAGTTAATGGACATTTTGTAAAAACTGACATTAGTAATGAAAAGAGCGTCTCTTATTTATTTGAATATATAAAAAAAGAATTCAGAAGATTGGATATTTTGGTAAATAATGCAGGTGTACTTCTGGACAATACACTGAGAAAAATGAATACTGAACAATTTGATACTGTAATTAATGTTAACCTCCGCGGGGTATATTTTTGTGGAAAAGCAGCTGCCGAGATGATGAAAGATCAGGGTAGTGGTGTAATTCTTAATGCATCTTCCGTTGTAGCACATAATGGTAATTTTGGTCAAACAAACTATATTGCCAGCAAAACTGGTGTTGTAGGCATGACAAAAGTCTGGGCCAGGGAGTTGGGAAAAGATGGAATTCGGGTAAATGCTATAGCACCTGGTTTTATACAAACAGATATGATAGTGGGAATACCGGAAAAAATAATTAATATGATGGAAGAAAAGGTACCTCTCAAACGATGGGGAAAACCGGAAGATGTGGCGAATGCTTACACATTTTTAGCTAGTGATGAAGCCAGTTATATTTCTGGAGCTGTTTTAAATGTCGATGGAGGAGTAGTGGTTTAATGAAAATTTTAATTGTGTCATCTTCTAAAGGGAATAATTATAGCCTTGGGCAAAAAATAAGCATAATGCTGAATGTTGACCATGAGCTGATATCCTTAGAAGATTATACACTGCCTTTGTTTATTCCTGATGGAGAAGTGGCCGATAAAAAGTTATTAGATGAGTTAGTGCAAAAATTTGAATCTGCTGATGGATTTATTTTTTGTGCACCGGAGTATAATGCTGGAATTCCACCTATCCTTACAAATACCATTACATGGATAACAGTTTCTACTAAGCAATGGCGACAAGCTTTCTCAGATAAAAAAGCTTTGATTGCCACTCACAGTGGAAGCTCAGCCTATGCCTTTCTTTCTGCTTTTCGACACCAGTTAGAATATATGGGCTGTACCGTATATCATCGAAATATTTCCATTCATAAAAATGCACAATTTAATCATGATTCCGTTGTTAGTATATTAATCGGATTTAAAAAACTATTTTAGATAATTTATAAAATAGGCCAACTTATGCTGACCTATTTTATAAATTAATCAGTTATTAGCTAATTTTGATTTCTCTTTCTTTTGGAAGAGCCACTTCATTTTTTGGAAATTCGATAGTCAAAATTCCATTTTTAAAATTTGCTGTAATATCTTCTTCTTTTACCGTTTCTGGTAAATTAAACGATCGTTTAAATGTCCCAAAATGTCTTTCTCTGTAATGATAGCTCACTGATTTTTTATTGTCAACTGCTCGATTACCGGAAATTGTCAGGATATTATCTGTGATTTTCACTTTTACATCCTTTTTTGTTAGGCCCGGTATATCGGCAGTTAAAGTAAATGAATCATTTGATTCTTTTACATCAATAGATGGTGACCAATTCATGTTTGATGTGACTGGGAAATTCCAGTCATTATCAAATACATTACTAATCATTTTATCCATACCATCAAAGATTGAAGCTGGTCTAGGTGTCCATTTAATTAATGTCATTTTTGACTCCTTATTTGTTTATTTAAAATTCAATATTTTTTATACAATTCTAATGCCAATTGTAAATGCACTTCCAAAACAACAGATATACTGTAAATATGTCTTAATACTTGCTCATTATAAAATTATATACTGCCAATATGACATATTTAATTGCCATAAAAATTTAGTGTAGTCAATTTATGTTATATTAAAAATAAACCTTTTAATTATATATTTATCTTATCAGGGATTAATTTTAGAATAAGAAAATCACTAAATATTTAAATCAATGTTTAAAATTATATTCTTCCGAATTATAAATCATTTTTGATTAGTTCAGAGTTAATTTCCCTTTTTTAGAACAAATGATCTACCAATAAAAACATTATGGTATTTGATTTGGAAATAATAAAAAAATGAACTAAAGAATTTTCAATTAAACAGGATTAACAATGAAGTTAGATATTAATTTAAACCACCTAATGAGTGCAGTGGATGTTCCTGCTCAATGGGTTGGCCTTCGTGAAGTGTATGAAGCCCACACGCCTAGAATGATTAGGGATGGTGTGCCTGTGGCAAATGGTCGATCTGCAACCCACGGTATAATGGTGGAAGTATTGGTTGATGGTCAATTTGGGTATTTTGGTACACCTAACATGACACCTGAAGGTATAGCAAATGCCGCCAAAAAAGCATTCCAACAGGCAAAAATTGCTTCTCAGCATGCTACCTATCAATTTGATGAATCTGCGCGGCCATCACATAAAGGAACCTATTCATCGCCTTTTACAAAAAATCGAGAAAGTTTATCTGCAGGAAAGCTGAATGAGATTCTGCTAGAAGCGTACAATCATTTAAAAGTTTCTGATAAAATTGTGAGTGCTTCATCATTATGTCAGGTCATCGAAACATCTTTCAAATTTCTTAGCTCAAACGGTAGTGACATTCATCAAGATTTTTTGATGCTGAAATTCGATTTGAGTGCCACCGCAGCTGATGGTACAAACCAGCAAACAAGAACTTTTGGTGGTATGCGCGGTACGTGTCGTCAAATGGGTATGGAATATTTTGATAAATTTGAAATATTCGCTAATGCAAATCGAATTGGAGAACAGGCAATTGAATTATTAAAAGCGGAAGATTGCCCCACTGGTGAAATGGACCTTGTAATTGCTCCTGATCAGATGATGCTGCAGATTCATGAAAGTATTGGCCATGCACTGGAAGTAGATAGAATACTAGGAGATGAAAGAAATTATGCAGGTTGGAGTTTTGTGAAATTAGAAGATTTTGGTTCGCTTCAATATGGCTCAAAACTCATGAATATTACATTTGACCCAACGCTAGAATCTGAATTTGCTTCCTATGCATATGATGATGGTGGACTCAAAGCAACTAAAGAGTACCTTATTAAAGAAGGTTTACTCCTTCGTGGTTTGGGAGGAAAAGAAAGTCAAATCCGTTCAGGACTCGACGGTGTTGCAAATTTTCGATCTAGTGGATGGAATCGTGCACCGATTGACCGAATGGCAAATATAAATCTGGAACCGGGTGATTCAACTTTTGAAGATTTGATTGGTCAGGTTGAATCAGGCGTTTATATGGAATCAAATAAATCATGGTCCATTGATGATTATCGCAATAAATTTCAATTTGGATGTGAATATGGGCGACTAATCAAAAATGGGGAATTGACTAAGGTTGTTAAAAATTCAAATTATCGTGGAATTTCGACACCATTTTGGAATAGTCTCAAAGGTGTTGGAAGCGAAGAAACATTTGGTATTTATGGCACGCCAAATTGCGGGAAAGGTGAGCCGAATCAGGTGATTCGTGTGGGGCATGCTTCTCCAACATGCTTATTTGAAAACATTCAGGTTTTTGGAGGTGTATAGTGGAAAATATTTTTAATACACTAAGCGAGTCATTGTTCATAGAACTAAAAAATGAAGAAAGCCTGATTTTATCATTCTCAGGTGAAAATAGTCAATTTATCCGTTTTAATAATGCAACCGTTCGACAAACTGGTTTAATAGATGATGCAGATATGGAACTAAAATTCATTGTGAATAACCGGACGGTTCATGGTGGATTTACTGTTTCTGGGAATTTTGATACAGATATAGAACGGGGGAAAGTAGAAATTTCACGGATGCGTATGGAAGCGAAGGAAATTCCAGAAGACCCATTTGTCGTTTTGCCAGAAAATGCTGGTTCAAGTCATGAAGTTAAGTCAGCTAATGGATTGCCTTTTGAAAATGCTGTTGATGCTATTTTACCTGCTGTGGATGGCGTTGATTTTGTTGGCATTCTTGCCAACGGAAGAATGTTTCGTGGAAATGCGAATAACTTAGGGCAGAAACATTGGTTTGAGACTGAATCTTACAGCTTGGATTATTCATTGGTCACGCCTGAACATCAAATGGTTAAAGGATCTTTTGCAGGTTCAGACTGGAATCAGCATGACTATGAATCCTATGTTAGGAGATCGAGGGAAAAATTGTCTCTTATGGAAAGGAAGCCCGTGAAGATTGAGACTGGGGAATATCGTACCTGGTTTGAATCAGCTGCAGTAGCAGATTTTCTTGGGATGTTCAGTTGGAACGGTATATCTGAAGCATCTTTAAGACAAGGATGTAGTGGATTTGGTCGTATGCGCCATGATGATGTACGCTTATCGCCTAAATTTTCTGTGGCAGAAGATTTTACACCAGGTTTTTGTCCAAAATTCAATTCCAATGGAGAAATTTCTTCTGAACAGCTGATATTAATTAAGGATGGTGAATTAAGAAATACGTTGGTAAGCAGCAGGTCTGCCAAAGAATACGATGTAGAATCAAACTTTGCAGAAAGTGGTGAGTTTATGAGATCTCCAAAAATGTCTCCAGGTTTGTTAAATCAAAAGGATGTTACCAGCGCAATTGATAAGGGATTATACTTATCCAATATCCATTATTTGAATTGGAGTGACAATGCCGGTGGGCGCATTACCGGTCTAACACGTTATGCGTGTTTCTGGGTTGAAGGTGGAGAAATAGTAGCCCCAATTGAAACCATGCGCTTTGATGATTCTTTTTACAATTTTTTTGGTGAGAATCTCATTGATGTGGAAGATAAGGCAAGCATCAATCCGGAAACAGGAACCTATGGTGGTAGATCTCTTGGTGCAACCACTTGCCCTGGAATTTTAGTGGATGACTTTGCACTAACACTTTAATAAATGGATTCTACTGTTATTATATTATTTATTCTAGGCTTTGTACTGGGTGGTGGTTTAGTATGGTTTGTTCGTCAAAAGGAAATAGATTCAATTCAGCACAGTCAGGATGAATTAAAATCATCTTTTGGTGATTTATCTAATGAAGCACTCCTCCAAAATCAAAAACAATTCCTAGATCTAGCTTCTACAGAGTTTTCAAAATTAATTGAAAACTCAGGTTCACAACTTGACTCCAAAAAGGAATTGATAGATTCTGCATTAAAAGAGATGAAGGATAATCTTAAGGACCTGTCAAACAATACTGTTGCCCTTAAAAGTCAAATGGAAGAATCCAAAACAAGTGTGGGCGAATTAACAAATACTACCAACAAGTTGCGACAGATATTATCCAGTTCTCAGGCTCGTGGCCAATGGGGTGAAAAGATGGTAAAAGATATTTTAGACTTTATTGGACTGGTAGAAGGGTTGAATTATACTCAACAGGAACAGATTTCTGGTGGAAGTAACAGGCCGGACTTCACTTTTTACCTACCTGATGATAAATCGATTAATATGGATGTGAAATTTCCTTTAGCACATTATGAAAAATATGTAACTGCTGAAACAGATTCTGAACGGGATGCTGAAAAAAAACAATTTTTATCTGATGTAAGAAACCGTATCAAGGAAGTATCAAAACGTGGTTATATTGATCCTAAAGGAGGTACCGTTGATTATGTCCTGCTATTCATCCCTAATGAAAGTATATACTCATTTTTAAACCAAGAAGATCATGAATTAATTGATTTTTCACTGAAGCAGAAAATTTTGTTATGTTCACCTATTACATTATATGCAATCCTTTCTTTGATTCGCCAGGCTGTATCCAATTTTGCTATGGAGAAAAAAGCAGGTGAAATGCAGGAGTTGGTAGGCATATTTCGGAAACAATGGGATAACTTTATTGTTAAAATTGATGCAATGGGAAAAACATTAAATTCTCTTGGAAATCATTATGAAGAATTAAGCGGGACAAGGCGTAGGGCTCTTGAAAAACCAATGGAAAAAATTGAAGAATTAGAATTAGGGACTAAAGAAGTAAAAAGTATCGAGCCATGAAAAAACTCACACTTTATTTGCTTTTGTTTACTGGATGTGTTACACCACCAGATTATAAAGATGGATTATTAGAGAATATTCCGGCTGTGGTAAACAATATAGATTATTTTTCATTGTCTGTGAATGGAGATGATTTTTCAGAAGAACATGAATGGCAGTTATCCTTAGCAACAGACACAACGGACTCTATTTTAACAACGCTTATCCTTTCTGATGTGAAAATCAGTAATTCTGATTCTACATTATTGTTAATGATGAATGATTCCGGTGATACAATATTTCAGCCCTATCTTTTGAGTAATATCGTATGGACAAGCACAAACTCTATTTCAGGTATAGGCTCTCCTAGAAAAATTTCTCTTTTAGGTGATAATTTTACAGGCAGGTTAGAATATCAGATTATCAAAACACCTTAGGTAAAACAACAAAAGAATGCAGATTTATTCTTCCCATGCAGGGCAGAGAAATTCTTTATAATCACAATATTGACAGTTATAGTCATCCTTATTAGTTTCAAATGATCCTGATCGAATACCTGATGCAACACCCTTGATCGTATCTCGGTATTCTTCCAATTCTTCATCTGTAAACCTGTGAGATGCGATGGGATCATCTCCAAAACGTAAAAAGTGTAGACTGGCATCACCGGGTTTTCCACTAATACCTTCAACTGCACCATGGAGCAGCGCTTCAGTGTACAATGCCATCTGGATATTCTTAATTACTTTTTGCTTTTTTCGACTAGTTTTATAATCTACAATTCCTAAAGAATCTCCATGATCATCAATACGGTCGATTTTTCCGGATATTTTCACATTTATATCTTCCATCATATATGTAAAACTCTTCTCTCGACCAATTACATTGGTTGGATTATTCTGAAAAAAAAGAAAATAATCTGATAATAATTCTTCACCTTGTTTACGGAATTCATCGCCTCGTTGACGATATTCAAATGAATCTTCACGCCAATATTTTTCTAAAAGATCTAATAATGTTTTCTCGGTTTGCTTATTTGCTTCTAAACCGTGGAATTCTTCTAAAATACTATGCATAATTGATCCGAATTCACCAGTAGCTCGAGTTTTCCGTTCTGGAACTTTATCTATATATTTTAATCTATATTTTAATGGACATGAATTGTAGGTTTCAATTTTGGTCGATGATAAGGTGAGAGTTGAATTTGTTAAAGGAGTGGGGTCACCTTCACATAAATCATCATCCTTATCCTGCATCATTTGATCTAAAATTTCCCGGGCATTTCCTAATTGATTTGAAGCGATTTCTCTGTTGAGTTTTACCAATAAATTTTGGCGTTCTTTACTCATTTTGATTGTGGGAATTTTGGTTGTATTCATGGTAATTATCTCCATGGGTTTAGGGTCAATGTTTTCTAATTCTTTTATAAAAAGGGATTGCCTTGAAGTTGGTCCAAGTAAATATAGTTGTTTTTTTGCGCGGGTAACCCCTACGTAGAAGACACGGCGTTCTTCTCGATTGTGCAATTCACGAAAATCAGTGTCAGCACCTTGCTCCCATGCCATCCACGATATAGGTAATCGGTCAATGATAGCATGTTTTTTAAGACTAGATGGGAAACTGCCACTATATAAAAATGGCATAATGACCACAGGGAACTGAAGTCCTTTACTCTGGTGAATTGTCATTACTTGAACTGCAAGATTTCCATTTTCAATTTCTGGCTGCGCTGCAATTTGATTAGTTGACATTGACATTACTTGCATGAATTCAAGCCAATTCTTAAAATTTGCTTCAGGGGACTTATTTACGAATTGTTCTGCCAGATTCATTATTTCACCTGCATTCGCAAGATTCAGTCGATGATTATAGCGGTAATCGTTGCGAATTGATTTAATTAAAAACGAATCTTTTATTATTGTAAGTATTTGCCAGACCATTTCATCAGCCTTTAGTTTTTTAACCATAGCTTCATGAAGAGCAGTAATAGAATTCATCAATATATCTATTTCGTTAGTATCATTCCTCATCTTGTTTAATTCATCAAGTTTTTCTTGAATAGACTTATTCTCCATTTTTTGGAAATAATCGCCTGCCCAGGATTCTCCAACTCGCTCGCGCAAAATTCGATAGAGTGCAATATCCGCAAACTCATTCTGAGAGATCAAATGACCCCAGGCCAATACATCTTTCACAATAGGAACATCGAAAAGTTTTTCAATATGAATGTCCACCGGTATAGCAGCTTTCTCCATTGTATTGGCTGCTTCATTTACATTACCCCAGCCGCGGCATAATACAACAATATCGCCATAGAGTGCTTGTCCTTCTTTGACCAAGGACTGAATCAATGTTGGTAATGCATCCAACGTCTCTGTCTTATTTGCTTGGATCCATCTGGGTTTTGGACCCGTTTCCGCATTTTCTGGCAGGCATGTTAAGACTTTAGGTGTTCGATCCGGATTTAGTTTGATGGATGCATTGGCTAGGTCAAGAATTTCCTGAGTAGAGCGACGATTTTCAACTAGTGGTATTTCTACATAATTTGGATGAGATTCATACCGTTTTCTGAAATCAGAAATGTTATAATAATTTGCTCCGCGGAATGAATAAATACATTGATCTTCATCTCCTACAACTGTAATACTGGGTTTTTTTTCTATAATGAAATTCACAATCTTATTCAGAGCATAGTTATTGTCCTGGTATTCATCAATAAAGATGTGCCTGTATTCTCTTCTGATCTGCTTTAAGGCAGATTGATTATTTTTAAGAATATTGTAACAGCCCAGGATCATATCCCCGAAATCTATTACATTGTTATTTGCTTTTGCATTTTGGAAAAATACATAGGCCTGGACAAGATCTCGAAGCTGAAATTCGACATCTTCAAAATCTGTATTCTTGTCATGAATACCGGGAAAATTTTTTAAAAACCAATTTTGTGAATTATCAATTTTCTTGATTTTGATAATCAATTCTTCCGGGGTAAGAAGTTCATCGCTAACCCTATTGAAAAAAGGTATAAACGATTCCCGGATTGCTCTAATAGGATTATCTGCAAATACTCTAGACTGAATAAAATCCATTTCGCCAAAATGATTTATCAAAAAATATAAAATATCACTTTCCTGCCATAAGACATCACTCAATTTGTCTTCTGGCCCAAAACGACGCATGATAGAATGACAAAAGCTGTGGAAAGTACCTGTGAAAATATCGTTCGCATTTTCGCCTAGCATTTTACTTATTGACTCTTTTGCTTCAGCAGTAGCCTTTTCTGTAAAGGTTAGTAACAATACGTGTTCAGGCTTCACTTGATCAGACATAATGAGATGTTTAATTCTATGTAATAAGGTAAATGTCTTTCCAGTTCCTGCACCGGCTAGGATCATTAAAGGTGCAGGAGGGTGGTTTATGGCTGATGCTTGTTCAGGATTAGGTGTTGGTATTTGCAAGATTTTCTTCATAAAGAAAATGGTAATAATTATTAAACAGAAAGAAAATAATATGCTTTTACTTCAAGAAAAATGACAATGGTTAAAAATAAAAAAGTTTTTTAACCTTTAGCGACGTTCAGCGTCTTATGGGGTACAATGATATGCAAAGTGACCATGAACTCATTAAAGAATATCAAAAAGGGATACTATCAGCCTTTGACAAGATTGTTTGTAGGCATCTATCCAATACAGTGGGTTTTTTCTATAATATTACCCATGACCAAATGGCTGCAGAAGATTTGGCGCAAGATGTATTTTTTAAATTACATAGGCATCTTAAAAATTTTCAGTTTAAAGCAGCCTTTACAACCTACCTTTATAAAATCAATGTTAATACAGCCAATTCATGGCTTACACGAAATAGATGGAAACATTTTCTCCATATCGACCAGGTTCCGGATCGAGGTGCAGAAGATACAGAATTGGAAGACGCATGGATTCGTAAAGAGCTATGGGATGCAATTGGTGTATTGCCAAAAAAACAACGGACAGTGGTGATAATGCGCATTGCTCAAAATTTACCTTACAAGGATATTGCAGAGATTACTGGGATGTCTGAGAATACAGCTAAAGTGAATTATCATCACGCACTAAATACATTAAAAGAAATGTTGCAATTATGAATAAATTTGAAAAACAATTAATTAGTCTAAATTCGAATAAAAAATCGATTGTTGATGAAAACATATTTTTAAATAAACTTCATGAACGTGTTGAAAAGGCCGAGCGTAATAAAGAAACATTTGTTACTGCTTTGGCTTTGGTATTTATATTATTCTTTTCTACCTATACACAGTTAGGTGTAGCTATAGTTGAGAACACCTTTTACGTAGAAGAAATTGAATCAAATTACTTTGAATTAGATTTTTGGAATATCTCAGATACTACCATGATGGATAATTCTAGTTATATAGATGAATTAGCTTATTTTTTGTTAGAAGAAGATAATCTTTGGGAAACTATGGATTTACTTCATGAAATTGAATATAATAAGGAGATTGCATTGTGAAATACATGTTAATATTATTCATCTTAACGGAGCTCTTTGGACAGAAACAGCCTAATGATTTTGATGAGTTTGAAATAGATCATGGAAAAAGAGAAAAAAGAACGGAAATGATGATGGTATGGCGTCTTACGGAAGAATTAGACTTAACCCCGGAACAGGCAGAAAAATTTTTCCCCAGATTCAGAAAGCATAGGGAAGAACTGGATGAACTTAAAAAGATGGAAAAAGCGCTTGGCAAAGATATGAGAATAAAATTAAAAGCAGAACAAGATATAGCCAAATCTGATGTGAAAGCCACCATAAATAGAATAACAGAATTAAGGAAGAAGCATATAGAGTTTGAATCAGAGTTCCTATTGGGCATGGATGATATTCTTTCGCCCAGGCAGTTGGCTAATCTGGGCGTGTTTAAGCAAAAAATGATGCGTGATATTCGAGGTGAATTAAAGGAAAGGGCAAATAAAAGGAATCACGGTAAAAAGAAAAAATGGGGTGGCAAGCGCCGCCGTGGATTTTAATGAATAATACTTAATAAAGTAGGATAAAGAATTATGAAAAAAATATCTTTAATCACAATGTTAACTTTGATCTTATTCAATGGGTGCACAGATCAAAATCAAATAAATATAGAAACTACGCTATTAGCCCTTTTGGATTCAGATGATGTATTGGGAATGGATGGATTTGATACCAATGGTGATGTGGAACTTGATTTTGAAACTGGTTTGGAGATAAGTGGGATAGCCAAGACATTCAGTGATACATTAGCATATGGAGAAGGATACAGAATTCGTTTTGGAAGACGTATTACTGATCGTAATAGGACTGTTGATTTTGATGTAGATGGAGATACAGCCGTAGGTCTTGTCACCTACAGTCTAAATGGAACTTTGTATGTAAAAGCATTTGATACGACTGTTAATACTCAAATTGATTCCATCAGTTTTACCAAAGAATTCTCAACAAGTTTCATTCGAAAAGTTCGTTTCAACCAAGTTGATAATCCCAATAGCTCGGAGGGGTATGATTGGAAAGTGAATGCGCTTACACCATTAGTTGGCGGTTCCGGAGATAAAGTATCAATCAGTAGTATATCTATCTATGAACTCACGAATTTAATGGAACAAGGTGAATTACTCTACCAGTTCAACACCGATGGGATAGGAGATTTATTTATTGATCGTGAAGCCTTACCAAATTTTACTGCTTTTATGCCCTATTTAATCGAAGTATCTGTTACTAATAGTGGACCAGAATTGAATTCTGATAGTACTGGCGTTGGTGAATGGGTTCTTAAGAATTATGGTAGGAGTTTTGAAATGCGTGGAAGAAAACATTTAAATGATAAGGGTATGTTTTTGGATTCAGTTATAAATGACAATATACACACCGGTGGCTGGAGAGCTCATGGTCCTGGATTTGGATTCCAACAGCGTGGGTTTAGATCATTTTTTGAAACAGTAGATTTAGCCACTATATTTGTAGATGATGGTGGCTACAATACATCAGTTTGGTCCATCCCTTATAGAATTCAACGACCTTAAAAATCTAAATCGTTTTAATAAAACCCTGTCAAGTTTCTTAACTTTAATTTGGCGGGGTATTTTTTAAAACCAAAGATAATTTGACTAGGAATTTCTTTATATTGCATTAGAAATCCCGGTAATTTTATCTATCATTTAATTACTGAATACAAGCCCAATGAAAACATTCAACTTCTCAGCTGGTCCGGCATGTTTACCAGACCCGGTTATAGTAGCATCCAGAAAAGCAGTATTAGAATATAAAAATTCTGGAATGAGCATTTTAGAAATTAGTCACCGGTCTGCATTAATTATTTCATTATTTGAAGAAACGACCCAAAATCTACGTTCGTTATTGAATATACCAGAGAATTACCATGTCCTTTGGTTGCAGGGCGGTGCATCCACTCAATTTTCAATGTTACCGCTCAATTTATTACCAGAAAATGGTCAAGCAGATTATATAGAAACGGGTTCATGGTCAACAAAGGCTATTGCTGAATGTAATAAGATTGGAAAAGCAAATGTGGTTGGCAGTTCACAGAGTTCAACTTTTTCTTTTATTCCTAAAATTTATGAACAAAATATCGATGCAACATATCTCCATATAACAAGCAATAATACTATATATGGAACTCAATATAAAGTATTACCACAAGTACTGAACCCTGATGGATTTTTAGCGGCTGATATGTCTTCAGATATTTTATCCAAACCAATGAATGTTTCAGATTTTGGTCTGATATATGCAGGTGCGCAAAAAAATATGGGACCTGCAGGTGTTACATTGGTAATTATTCGGGATAATTTAGTGGGGAAAAATTATCGCGAATTACCTACCATGCTAAATTATGAGACCCATATTAAAACGGATTCCATGTTCAATACTCCACCGGTTTTTTCTGTCTTTGTTGTGAATGAAACATTGAAATGGTTGGAAAACATTGGGGGTTTAAAAACCATTGAATTAATAAATCGAAATAAAGCTGAAAAACTTTATCATGAGATTGATCGTAACACGCTATTTAAGTCTCCAGTTGTAAAAGAAGACAGGTCTATGATGAATATTCCATTTATTTTTACAGATACAGAAAAAAATGATAGAGATTTTATAGAATTTTGTGTAAAACGTGGACTACATACTCTAAAAGGTCATCGCTCTCTTGGAGGGTTCCGTGCTTCAATTTATAATGCGATGCCGGAAGAAGGAATAGACGCCTTAATTAAAGCTATGGCTGAATATGAACAGATTAATCAATAATTCCGTTTTTTTCTAATTTGTCTAATTTAGGTTTGATAACAAATAAACAATAAGGTTGGTTTGGATTGTTGTCATAATAATTATTATGATAATCCTCAGCATCATAATAATTATTAATTTCAGTGATTTCTGTAACAATAGGGCCAGGCCAATAATTAGACCGATCAGCTTCTTTTTTTGATTCAAGGGCGATCTTTTTCTGGTTTTCTGAATGATAAAAAATTACAGAACGGTACTGAGTGCCTACGTCATTGCCTTGCCTATTCAGTGTAGTGGGATCATGGGCCTGCCAAAAAATATTTAAGATTTGAGTAAAGGAAATTATTCTAGGATCGAATTCAATTTGTGCAACCTCAGCATGTCCAGTTTTACCGGTGCATATTTCTTTATAGGTAGGGTTTTTTGTATGCCCTCCAGCATAACCCGGCTTTACATCGCTCACGCCGTTAATGCGTTGATAAACCGCTTCTACGCACCAGAAGCATCCACCTCCTAAAGTTGTAATTTCGTTTTGATTCATGTCTTGTTGAGAAAAAAGTAAAGAAGAATAAAATAATAAAAATTGATAAAATAATTTCAACGGCTTACAAAATGGTTTGATAAATACCAGCCTCCACGGCTGGATTTTACCATAATCTGTGAAATGCCGGATTCATTCTTGGTATATCCAAGAGGTGGGTTGACCATAATTCTATATGTCCCGGCTTCATTAACCTGAAAAGCAAATTTACCCTTCTGATCAGTTATTCTTCTCTTTGAAGAACCTGCAAGTCTTACTTCAACACCAGGGACAGCTTTTCCAGTAATTGCATCCTTAACTGCTCCATAGATTGTAGATGGTTCCAATAGATCTTTTGGTAAATGGAGGGGAAGACCAGAACGTGCAAAAATAGGTGATGGGAAATAATCATCAATAATATGGGCCAAATTTTCATATTTACCAATTTGTGGGACATAGCACCGTGCAGGATCGTATGTTATACCATTTACTACAATATCAATAAAACCATCCCCTTTATCATGGACCTGTTTTGAACGAATAATTATTCGTTCTGCAAAATAACGATTATTCACAATAGATAAATAATAAAAGACATTGCCACGAATAAAAAATGTTTCTGCCCTTAATTCAATTGCATTCTGAGTCAAGGAAGGAATTTTTTTATTATTGGGTATAGGGGATACAAGTTGGCGTATGGCGATATTATTATTTTTGTCTAATTGTTTCGGATTTAATTTGTGGGTTATGCTTTCAAAATCACGAGAAAAAAAACGTATTTTTGGTTTCCATACATATCCTACTTCTTCAATCATAAAATTTCCATCATCATCTGTGAAGGTAGAATCTTTCAATAGATTATTACCACTTAAAATTTCAACTTTTAAATCTGGAATTGGGGTCTGATCTTTTTTATTTAATACAATACCTGATATAGTATTCAGCTGAAATTCAATTGTTTCTTTTGGCTGGGCAATTACTAGAGCAGCCATCATTGAAGTGATGTAAAAAACTCGTTTCATTGATCCAAATCTACAACAATTATTATAGACGGGTCATGCTTTGTAATAGGTAGTTTTTTTAAAGCATAGAGACACATAATTGTTACGGATTTAATTCATATAGTACATCAGGTAAACCAGAATGTGGTTTATTTTTTGCCCAAAACTCTTTTTTAAGCGCCATCCAATTTCAATGACATTTTTGATTTCATAGTCCGGTTCAAATTGAAAGGAACCGATATATTGATTATCATTAATTAAAAATGCTGGAAAAATCCCAAAATCAGGACCATGTGTATAGGCCTTCATTATTCTTGGGATTGACTTATTTTTCACTTCTTCAATCGTCATTGGTCTACCGAGGGTAATATATTTCATGACATCTGAATCACCATTTAATTCAAAAAGGTATTCTAAATCATATTCAGAATATCTGCCAAAGGTTAATCTTTTTGTGTTTGTTAAGATCACGTCTTTTTAAGTTTGATCATGGACATGAAGAATTTACAGCGAAAAGATTTTGATTTTTGGACTTCTATTAATACGCGTTGGCGAGATATGGATGCGCTGGGGCATCTGAATCATGCTACCTATTTAAGCTATATGGAATCTGCCAGAGTAGATGTATATATCCAGCTTGGATTTTCAGCAATTCGAAAAGAAATGGATAAAAGTACAATATTGGGTTCTATGAGTGTTCATTATTTAGCTCAAGTTACGCATCCTTCAAGATTAGATATTGGTCATAGAATTTGCCGAGTTGGAACAAAAAGTTTTGATTTTCTTGCAGCAGTTTTTCAGGGTGATAAACCTGTATGTAATGCATTATTCAAATTGATTGCCTTTAATTATAAATTGAATAAAACTGTTCCTGTCCCTGATGAGATCCGTGAAAACCTACGTCCGTTTGAATGAAATCTCTTGCAAGCTATCTACCGCAATCAATTATTCATGATGATTTAGTTACTCGGTTGGTTTATGCCCGGGATGCAAGTATGTATCGTCTCGTTCCGAAAGCTGTTACCAAACCCAAAAATGTAACAGATGTCAAAAGCCTTCTAAAATTTGGAAATGAAACAAATACACCTGTTACTTTTCGCACTGCCGGGTCTTCATTATCTGGGCAATCCATTACCACTGGCATCATAGCTGAAGTACTTTACGATTGGCAGAAATTCAAAATAGTTGATAACGGAAACTCTATTTGGTGCCAGCCAGGTGTCAATGGAGCTGTTGCTAATCAGATGTTGAGCCCATATCATAGAAAAATAGGACCGGATCCGGCTTCAATCAATACGGCACGAATTGGAGGAATTGTATCAAATAATTCATCCGGAATGGCTTGTGGGACAGAGTACAATTCCTACCATACGCTTAAGGATATAACTTTTATTCTTGTTAATGGGAACCATTATGATACAAGTCAGAATACAGCTAGAGAACAATTTAGATATTTAGAGCCAGATCTTGCAGAAGGATTAATTGAGATCAAAAAAGAGATTGAATCCAAACCAAAATGGGTGGAAAAAATCCGTAATAAGTATCGAATAAAAAACACAATAGGATATTCTCTTAATTCATTTTTGGATTATACTGACCCCTTAGATATTTTTTCACATTTATTAGTTGGCGCTGAAGGAACATTGGCATTTATTTCATCTGTTATACTGAATACAATTCCTGATCCGCCACAAAAAGGTACAGGATTAATTCTTTTTAACTCACCTGAACGAGGTGGTGAGTCTGTCCCATTTTTCAGGGATTTAGGATCAGTAGCCATTGAGTTACTGGATGATCAATCACTTCGTACTGCGAAGCATTTTAAAAATCCACCTTACGATCCAAACCAAATACCAGATGATTTGACTGGGCTCTTAGTTGAATTTCAAGATAATTCTTTAGATGAGGTTGAACGTTTGATTCAAGAATCGAAGCTATATACAGAAAAAGATTCATCTGTGGTATCGATGAAACTTGTTACAGATCAAAAAGAAAGAGAAACGATTTGGAAAATTCGTAAAGGTTTGTATCCTACAGTTGGGTCATTGAGACAATCTGGCACCAGTATTATTACAGAAGATATTGCAGTAGATCCAGAAAATCTAGCGGAAGCAATTCGGGATTTGAAATCAATTTTTAAAAAACGAAACTTTATGGATGGGGTGATATTTGGTCACGCAAAAGATGGGAATCTCCATTTTATTGCTTCTGTAGACCTTGATGATGCGACTGGTGTGAAAAATTACGAAGGATTAATGGATGATCTTGCTGAAATGACACTTGGCAAATTCAATGGGTCTTTAAAAGCAGAGCATGGCACTGGTCGAAATATGGCAGGTTTTGTTGAAGCTGAGTGGGGAGGTCCATTATACGAAATTATGTGGCGTGTAAAAAATCTAGTTGATCCGAACCATATTTTGAATCCGGATGTGTTATTAAATCGGGATGAAAAAATTCATATGAAAGATCTTAAACCAATGCCCCAGGTTCATGATGAAGTGGATAAATGTATTGAATGTGGTTTTTGTGAACGAATTTGTCCAAGTCGCGGTTTTACTTTTACCCCTAGACAACGTATTGCAATAATGCGAGAAAATAATATAAATCCAATTCAAAAAAATGATTTGAAAAAATTTAATTACTATGTTTCTGATACATGTGCTACGGATGGTTTATGTGAGATAGATTGTCCCGTAAATATAAATACAGGTAAAATGGTGAAGGATATTCGTGGAAATAGTAATAAAGAAAGTCACTGGGTGAAATTTTTTGCTTCAAATTTCTGGTTAGCCGTTCGTTTATTTCATTTTGGAATTAGAATTTTAAACTTAAAAATTCTAATATTTAATCCGTATTATCTGAATGCGGTTACAAAATGGTTAAATCATAACGTAAGTACTTTATTTCCAATTTGGCCAAAAGTAGGTGTTATTCCTGCTAAAAATGATATTTTAAACTCTGGTAAAAATAAGAAAAGTCAAATCAATTCCAATCCAGACTATATTTTATTCCCTACCTGTGTCGGACGTGTTATTGCATCTGATGATTCGGGTATGAGTTCAAGTGACTATTTATTGCAAATTACACAAAAAGTTGGTATCAATATTCAAATCCTGGAATCATTTAATAATCATTGTTGTGGTATGGCCTTTGAATCCAGAGGCTATAAGAATGTTGGCAAAGAGATGGCAAACAAATTACGAGAAGAATTGAGACTTTTATCAAATGATGGTAAAATTCCTATCATATTTGATATGTCACCCTGCACGCAATTTTTAAATGACCTTCACTCACATCTTACAATTCTTGATTCAATACAATTTCTAAAGGATATCAGTGATAAGCTAATAATAGAAAAATCTGAAGAACCTGTTTTTGTCCATTCTGTATGTTCTTCTCAGAAAATGGATTCTGAAAATGCATTATTTGATTTAGTCCAAAAATGTTCTTCATCTATTGAAACTCCCACCGAACATTTTTGCTGTGGAACTGGCGGTGATAGAATTTTTCGAGTGCCGGATCTTCCAAAAAATGCCATTAGTAAAAGTATCTCAAATGCATCGGTTTCAAAAGGTGTATCATCAAGCAGAACATGTGAACTGGGATTATCTGAGCAAACAGGAATTAAATTTTCATCGATTGAATCATTGGTCTACAATGCCTTAAAAAAGTAATTTTCATTGAATAAAACTTGAGTCCATCAATATGTCAAAAGCATTTTCATTATTTTTTATATTATTTTCCCTTTTATTGGAACTACAGGCCGATGTAATTGCCCGTGTTATTAAAGTGGAAGGTGACGTTACCTTGCAAAGATTCGGTAAAAATTCCTTTTCGGAAAAAGCGAAATTAGGTTCACCAATTCTTAATGGAGATAAAATAAAAGTTGGAGAAGAAGGTTTCGGTGCAATCATGTACCTTGATGATAGAACTATCCTGAAATTACGTGAGAATACCAAATTTGGATTTATGGATACACGAAACACTAGAACGGTTGATCTAGCACATGGAACATTATTGAATGATGTAAAAACGGAAGGAAGGACAAAGTCTTTTCGAATCCAAACCCCTGTATCAGTGGCAAGTGTAAAAGGAACACAATTTGCAGCTATCGTAAGTCAGGCTGGAGTGGATCAATTTGTTGGCAAGGAGGGCCTATTTGAAGTATTGAATATGATCAGTGGGCAAACAGTTTCTGTCGGCCCAGGAGAGAAGGCAATCAGTAATGCGACCGGAAATTTGATTCAAGCACCCGCATCACCCAGTGAATATCCTACAGATCCAGAAGTAGAACCATATGAAGAGCCTGAACCACAAGAAATTGAAACCAAACAGCCGGAGCAACAAAAGGTTCCTGAAACAACTGAAGTGCCGGATCAACCCGAAGCGCAAGAAACGCCACAGCAATCAGAGACTTCGAAAGAAGCGGATGAACGGGAAACACCTGAAACTGAAAGTATTGAGGAAACACCTGATGTTCCCGAAGAAAGCGGTGCTTCTTCACCAGCGAAACCTTTCTCTATGGGAATGGGCGTTGGTTCAGTCACCTTGGATGGTGTTTTATATAACCAGCTTTCGCTACGTCCTGAGATAAATATAGGAAAATTTGGTATTGGTTTGGATTTGGTTTTATATATGGATTTTGAAGGGAATATTCGCACGGAAGATTGGGATGTCGCCAACGATCCTTCAAGAATACTAGATAAAATCCTTTTTATAAAATATGGGCAGAAATCTGATCCATTGTGGGCTAAATATGGTAGTATTGAAGGTATGACTTTGGGTTATGGAGGGTTATTAAATAATTATTCTAATATGATGGAATTTCCATCTGTTAGGCGGATTGGATTAAATACTGGTTTTAATATTGGTCCTGTTGGTGGTGAACTTTTCTTTGCTAATATGAAGGACTTTTCGCGAGGTGGTACATTAACTGGTGTTAGGGCCTCCTATATTGTATCAGAAGGTTTTCCATTAACCATTGGTGTAAATTTTGTGACAGACGCAAATATGTTTTCAGGATTAAATGATGCTGATGATGATAGCTATCCAGATATATTCGATGATTTTCCAGATAGTACTAATTTATGGAATGATACGGATGGGGATGGTATTCCGGATCCACATATTGGGTTGGACTCTTCTAGATGGGATATTGATTCAGATGGTGATAATCTATATGATTTTGGAGATTATCCTGATACATCAATTATTCTAAAAGCTACTCCATTTAGTTTAGAAGATAATAAGGCAGTCGCCACAGGTTTTTCATTTGATATTGGGTATCCAATATTAAAGAGCAAAACACTGAGCATGGATTTATATTCTGAATTTAATCGCTTGAGTTTTCCCGAAGCAGTAACCAAGGATTCTACATTTAATCGTATAGATCGTAGCGGGACAGGTATTACTATTCCAGGTCTAAAATTGAGCCTTTTTAATATTCTGAATATTTCGTTTGAATACAGGATAGTAAATGGTTCTTTCGTACCAAATTTCTTTGATCAATCATATGACTTAACTCGAGTTGTTACAAATACAATTGGTGACTCAACTTTAATTTTGACAAAAGATATGTTTACTTTTGATGAAAATAGTAATGATTTTAAATCCTCCGGTATCTTTGGTTCTGCATCATTGAACTTATTTGATCTGGCTTCTTTTACTGCGTCTTTCGCAAATATGGTTGCTGATTCAGATACGATACAAAGTTTTAATGCATTTGTAAATTTAAACGCTGATAATATTCCCAAGGTCAGCTCCGCAATGGCTTACTATCAACGGAATAATGACGCCAACCCATTTGATTTTGAAAACCCGAGTGAAAATACCATCATGGGGTACAGGGTCGGATATGAGATGAGTAAGGGTGTTAGTTTAATTTGGGATTTTCGTCAATTTTATCGTGATGATGGTACTGGTAAATTGGAACCTGTAAAGCAGACTACTGTCGAGACATCATTTAATTTTTGACGCTTCGTTCAATGTTCAAATCAAACACATTAATTCTATTGTTCATATTTTGTAGCATCCCAAGAGCAATTTCAGGCATACCAGAGACTGAGGTTATGATTTTGAGTGGTAAGGTAGGTACGGAAATAGATGAACATGAAAATCGTTTTTACAGAATCTTCCCGAAAGAAAAAGGATTTGTAAATGCTCAAATTCTTCGTATCAACGAAGAAAATTACCGTGTGGTGATAGTTAAGGAAATAAGAGCCAAACAGAAAACTGTAAAAAGATTTATCAGCCAGGAAGGTTTGGATAAATTGAAAGCACATGTTGATTCTCAGCCTGAATTCACAGAAGAAGCAAAAATTGCCATGTACGAAGGACTCGATTTCTTAAGAGTTGAAAAAATTATAAATGAAATTCCAAAGCCACAATTTGTAATCCTAAAGCATTCGGGTCAAAAAGTATTGAAGGGATCTTTATTTCTTGTAAATGAGAATATTCTGCATATTCAGACACCGACTACAATTGAGAAAGTTCATTTAAGTGATCTAGATCACTTATCCTATCGTTCTGAGATTAAAGATTACGAGTATTTAAGACCATACTTATATGGATTGACTGGTACCACCGGATTTGCATTGGCTCAACTATATAATTCACAACGGTCAACTATTTATAATGAATACGGTGTACCACGTAATGATTTGAATCGTTATACCCAATTATTTGGAATTGTAATGGGTTTGATTTTTAGTAGCGAATTGTTTGATGCTGTGAGTACATTGTTGACACCTTCAGAGACAATTATTTTGTCAGAAGCTGAATATGAAAGAACAAATTTTAAATAATCCATGGAGGAATAATGGCACAACAACCTGATGCAACTGGAGACCAAACTACTCCGGAAGTAGATCCACAAAAGCAATATTTAATGGACCAATTTGGTGGTCTAATGGAACAAGTGGGAGAAGGCTTCGGGGGACCGCTCCAGGAAGAATTGATCCATCGATTGGAGCAAACTATAGCTGATTTTCATGAAGAAGTAAATGAAATGTTAACAAGTCTGAAAGAAAATTCAGAAAAACGCCATGCAAAATTGAAAGAAATTTGGGATAATCCTGATGCTGCTTCGGACGATGGTGGAGATGATAGAGGTGATGAGACAGAACCAGCCTCTTCTGTAGAAATGAGTGAATATGAAAAAAGGATTGAAGGCATATCAGAGGATGGTGGACAAGATGAGTCGAAAGATGAAGATGAAAAGCCAAAGAAGAAAAAAGGATTCTTTGGGCGAAAGAAAAAGTAAACGCAAATTTGGGGGTGAGAAATCGCCCCCTTTTTTTTATCACGATTTATATTTTTCTGGCCGCATACCATATTAAAGGACAGGAACATTTAAAAAACTTACAGGAATTTTCGCCTTTAAAAAAAAGGGTATATAGTTTTACCAAATTAGATTTTATTACTTCTGAAGGGGAATTTAATGAAGCAATATGTACGTTATTAATTCCTGACTTGAGAGAAGATAGTCCACCATATGTTGCGATTTATTATAAGCGAGACAACTCTGAATGGTTCACAGAATCGCTTTACAGGAAAAGATTGCGTTTCAATTTTAAAGATGGTGTTTTAAAATTGGATCAATCGAATTTTTGGGATTGGTTTGAAATTGCGGAAATTAAAATTGTAATCATTTACTGATTGATGATTTGAGTATTAATCTTTCAACGTAAATTTAGATACAACAATGTTTTGAAAAATTAACTTCTGGCCGTGCTAGATGGGGAATTAGCGGTGCCCTGTAACCTGCAATCCGCTATAGCAGGATTGATGCCGACGCAAGGCTGTTGCTGACTTATTTGAATGAATTAAGTAATGTTGAAGTTTCGATCTGTTGCAATGAATCACTGATGAACTCCGTCAGGCCCGGAAGGGAGCAGCGGTAACTTAGATGATTTATGTGCCCACAGTATTCCGAAATGGAGTTGGCTGATTGATATTTAATAGGAGACAGAATAGTCAAACGACGGTGCACGGCCGAATAGTCTTATGGCATACAAAGTATTATCACTTAAATGGCGCCCCCAATCCTTTAAGGATGTTGTGGGGCAAGATCACATAACTCAAACCTTAATTAATGCGTTTGAACAGGATCGTATTGCCCAAGGCTATATTTTCACTGGTCCTCGAGGTGTTGGTAAGACCACTACTGCACGTATTCTTGCAATGGCTTTGAATGCAGATGGCAAACCGTCAACCAAGTTTAATCCTAATTCTACTGCTTCCAAAGAAATCGCTGATGGCCGATCTCTGGATGTATTAGAAATTGATGGTGCATCAAATCGAGGTATTGATGATATCCGTCAATTACGCGAACAAATAAAATTCGCTCCAATTTCTGCTTCGTATAAGGTTGTCATCATTGATGAAGTTCACATGCTTACTAAGGAAGCATTTAATGCGCTTTTGCGAACTCTGGAAGAACCGCCATCTCATGTAAAATTTGTTTTTGCAACTACAGATATTCACAAAGTGCCTGCTACTGTCATATCCAGATGCCAAAGATTTGATTTTAACCGGATATCTCTTCAGGTAATTTTTGATAGGCTGCAACTCATTTTAAATGAAGAAGGATTTGAATATGACTCGGAATCTATTAGCGTTATTGCACGAAAAGCTGATGGGAGTATGCGAGATGCATTAAGTCTATTAGATCAAGCTATTTCTTATTGTGGAGATAAGATTTATTATGATGGAGTTGTTAAGGCACTTGGACTAATTACTGATGATTTGTATTTTGAATTTACTAGGAGTGTCTTTGAAAAAGATGCCGAAGGAATGGTGCATCTATTATCTAAATTTTCCAGATTTGGCGTACCTGCTGTGGAAGTCATTACAGGAATAGTTGAACATATAAGAAATATCTTATATGCCGGTGTAGAATCTGGAAAATCACTACTGGAAATGAATGAAGAGAATAAAGAGAAATATTTGAGTGAGAGTAAAGTTTGGGATCGTCGGGATTTACTAAGAGTCAATCAAATATTAATTGATGCATCTATAATAATTCGGAGAGCTGAAGACCCCTATTTACTACTAGAAATGACTGCATTAAAATTACTCGAAATGGATCAATCTGTTCAAATCGAACAAATATTATCTGGTAATTTACCAACTGTAGTAAATAATAAAAAATCACAAAATAATAGAAAAACATTAGTTGAACAAAAAAAATCTGTTCTGACAAAACCATCAGTAAAATCTATAATAAAAGAAGAAAGAGTAATCCAAGAACCTGAAGAATCAGTTAAAAAAGAGAAAACAGATGAAAAAGCAACAAAATCAGATGAACAATTAAAGGATGAAATTATTAAACTAAAAGAAATGGAAGAAAAGTGGCCTAATATCGTAGAGAAAATCCATATTGAACGTCCATCTATTGGAGCAATTATTGAAGAATGTAAACCGACTGATATCATTGGAAATATATTAACAATTAAATCTTTTGGAAAAAGCGGATTCAATATCAAATTGGTGGAGCGCGGTGTCCAGGTAATTGAGAAAATTATTAAAGCTGAAACTGGTACAGACCTTAAGTTAAAGATTAAAAATGGGGAAGAAGCTGGGGTATCACAAAATAAGAAACCTGAAAAAGCTGAACACAATCCCGATGAAAAAAAATTATTTAATAAAGTTGTCGAAGTATTCGATGGCGAAATTTTACGATAGGAGATACCATGTTTAAAGGAAACATGTCAAAAATGCTGAAACAGGCACAGGAAATGCAGAAACAAATAGAAGAAGTACAAAGTCAACTATCAGATCTGATTATTGAATCGGAATCTGGTGGTGGATTGGTATCTGTGAAGGTAAATGGTAAACAGGAAGTACTGGAACTTAATATCGACCCGGAAGCAATGGATGAAGATAAAGAAATGTTGGAAGACCTAATCATTTCCGCACTGAACAAAGCTCTATCTAAAGCCCAAACAGATTCACAGGAAAAGATGAATTCTGTTGCCGGTGGTATGTTAGGTGGATTGAAAATACCGGGAATGTAATTGCAAGCCTTTCCAGATAGTGCAAACCGCTTAATTGAAGAATTTTCTCAACTTCCAGGAATAGGTAAAAAAACTGCACAGCGATTAGCATTTCATCTGCTTAAATCTGAAAGTAAAAAAGCCTATCGTTTAGCGGATGCATTAAAAGAAATCAAAATTAAAGTTCGTTCCTGTACTATTTGTGATGGTATCACAGAAGAAAACCCTTGTAAAATTTGTTCTGATATTCGAAGAGATAATAGTATCCTTTGTATCGTAGAGGATGCACCTGATATATATGCCTTTGAAAAGACAAACAGTTTTCGAGGAAAATACCATGTCTTAGGCGGAGCTCTTTCGCCTTTGGATGGTATCGGACCAGATGAGCTAAATATAAATAAGTTATTGGAGCGTATTGAACCAGGAATGGAAATCGTGATCGCTACAAATCCAAGTGTAGAAGGTGAAACAACTGCCTTGTATTTAGCAAAGATATTATCTGATGAAAATGTGAAAGTTACCAGATTAGCTCGTGGTATTCCTGTTGGAGGTGATTTAGAATATACAGATGAAGCTACACTGATACGAGCCATGGAGGGAAGAACATCAATTTAACACTGCCAAATATTCTTACACTCTTCAGAATATTACTAACACCAGTTTTCATACTATGCCTCTTTTGGGAACATCCTTGGGGACACCCTACTGCACTAATAATATTCATTATCGCAAGTATAACAGATGCATATGATGGTTATTATGCTCGGAAGTATGATATGGTAACACCTGAAGGGAAATTCTTGGATCCTCTTGCAGATAAGATTCTTGTTTCATCAGCATTTATTTCATTCGCTATGCTAAATATAATTGAGTTTTGGATGGTCGGACTTATCATTTTCAGAGATCTTTTTGTAACAGGATTGCGTATGGCTATGGAGAAAAAAGGTTTATCGATGGTTACTTCTACTATTGCAAAGGCAAAAACTGCAGCTCAGATGGGTATAATTTCCTTTATATTATTGATTCTCGGAATTAAAGGTTTAAGTGTTGCCTGGGCTATACCAATGTTGGAGATTGTGAGGGATTACCACATAATCTATAATCTAACTTTGATTGTAACGGTTTTTACGGTTTTTACGGGCATTACATATCTTTATACTAATCGACATACAATTCAGAATTTCTTAGAAAGAGAATGAATTACCGCTTTAAAGTCGCTGAATTTGTTGGGACTGTTGCTTATATAGGTCGTATTCCAATAGCACCTGGGACATGGGGAAGTTTAGCAGCGTTAGGTGCATGGTATTTTCTAAAGCCAATCATTGATGACCCGTTTTTTCTTTTAATTACTATTATCATTTATTTTATTGGTATCATAGTATCGGAAATTTTAGTTGAAGTTTGGAAAAATACAGATCCTAAGGCTATAGTAGTGGATGAATGGGTTGGTATGTGGATAGCGCTCTATTTATTACCATTAGATATTATCTGGGGATTTATTGCTTTTTTCTTTTTTCGATTATTTGATATTCTTAAGCCCGGCCCGGTACAAATGATGGATGATATACATTCTGCTCATGGTATAATGTTGGATGATGTAGTTGCCGGTTTACTAGCTTTATTTGTAACTCAAGGCTTATTAGGAATTTTAGGTTGAAAATTTGCATCGTTTCAATTGGGAATGAACTTCTTTCAGGTGAAACAATCAATACCAATGCCACATGGATGGGAAAAAAGTTAACCGCATTAGGCTGTAGTATTTTAGAGCAAATAACCATACCAGATCAAAAGGAATCAATTACAGACACATTATCTCATAATGTCCAAATAAATCCAGATTTTGTTCTTTGTACCGGTGGTTTAGGACCAACAACCGATGATATTACAAGACAAACTCTATTTGATTTTGTGGGAACAAAATCAAAATTTGATGAGAATTATTGGCAATATTTAACAGAAAAATTTCAACGCTCTGGCATCGAAATTCCGGAATCAAATCGAAGCCAGGCATTGATACCGATAGAAGGTGATGTTATCCAAAATCCTATCGGCTCAGCCAGAGGGTATAAATTTAAGATCAGTGGTGTAAATATAATTTCACTTCCGGGTGTTCCTGATGAAATGAAATCTATGATGCAAGAAACAGTGATCCCTTATATTCAATCGAAGGGAGTCAGGTCTAGAAAATTATATAATCTTATGACCACTGGTATACCAGAATCTGCATTAATTGAACAAATTGCATCTGTAACGGAAAAAGATCATGGATGTGATATTGGGTATTATCCTGCTCTTACTGGTGTGAATATCCGCATTGCACATAAAAATAAAGAATCTGTTAAAAGATTAGGAGATGAGATAAAAAATATTCTAGGTGTTAAAGTCTACAGTGAAAATGGTGATAGTATTGAGAGTGTCATTGTTCGTCTAGCTAAAGAAAAAAATAAAACAATTGCTATTGCTGAATCATGTACTGGCGGTTTGATTGGTCATCGTTTAACAGATGTATCAGGCAGCTCAGATATATTCAGAGGAAGTTTGGTGGTGTACAGTAATCAATCAAAAATAGATTTATTAGATGTTGATAAAGCTTTATTGGAGAGATATGGCTCAGTTAGCACACAAACTGCAGAATCTATGGCAGAGAATGTTATGAAAAAATTTAGCACAAATATCGGAATCTCCGTTACTGGAATTGCAGGCCCAACCGGTGGAACTGAAGATAAGCCAGTTGGGCTCATTTACATTGGTTTAGCTCATGAAAGTGGTGTAAAGGTCAAAGAAATAAGATATGGAAATGATAGAAAAAGGAATAAACTACGCACTAGCCAAGCAGCACTTAACTTGCTCAGGCTGTTTCTTTTGAAAATAAGATAAATAACTTTTTAATAAATAATAATGACTTTTAAACTAGATAGCCGATTTATATACTTAATCATTGCTATTTGCATTATGGTATTGTATTTATTTTAAATATGAAAGATAAACTAATACGAACATTTCTGGCTATTCCTGTTCCAAGTGATGTGAAATCAAAAAAAAATATGCTTTATTCCACTTTAGATTCATCAAATGGTGTTATTCATTGGGTAAAAAATACCCAACTTCACTTAACACTAAAATTTATAGGGCATACACCTGAATCATCTTTAAATAATATAATTAAACATGTTGAGAAAATTACATTAGATTTAAATCCGTTTGATTTGAAGATCAAAGATACAGGGTGTTTTCCTATCCCCGCAAGGCCTAGAGTGCTCTGGCTTGGGGTTCATGGTAAATTAGATCTACTTTTTAATCTTGTTGAAAAAATTGAATCCACCTTGGAACCAATAGGCTTTCCAAAAGCCGATCGGGAATTTTCACCTCACATAACTGTTGCAAGAATCAAGTATCCACAAAAGCATACTCCTAAAATTGATCCATTTTTAAAATCATCCTATGATCCAATTGATTTACCCGTAGATCGTGTGCAATTTTTCAGTAGCGAAATGCTGCAAAGCGAATCTGTTTATACCATATTAAAAACTTTTCCTCTAGGGGAAAACTTATAAGGAGTTATTATGTCTGCCGAAACGAAAAAGTCTAAAGCATTAGAATTAGCTATCACACAGATTGACCGTCAATTTGGGAAAGGCTCTATTATGCGGCTTGGAGATGATCACTCACCAAATATGGAAAATGTGATCTCAACAGGATGTTTATCTTTAGATGTTGCTTTAGGGGTCGGAGGTGTTCCCAAAGGTAGGATTATTGAAATATATGGACCTGAATCATCAGGAAAAACAACTTTGGCCCTTCATATTGTGGCGGAAGCACAAAGGTCTGGAGGTTTTGCTGCTTTTATCGATGCGGAACACGCGGTTGATCCCGAATATTCCAAGAAATTAGGTGTCGATACAAAAGAATTATTGATTTCTCAACCGGATACCGGTGAGCAGGCTCTGGAAATTTGTGAAACACTGGTTAGAAGTGGTGCTTTGGATGTTATAGTGATTGATTCTGTAGCTGCATTAGTTCCCAGAGCTGAATTAGAAGGAGATATGGGTGATTCACATGTCGGACTTCAAGCCAGATTAATGTCGCAGGCATTAAGAAAATTAACCGGAACAGTGAGTCGCTCAAATACGACTGTTATATTTATCAACCAGATTAGAGAAAAGATCGGAGTTATGTTTGGGAATCCTGAAACAACGCCGGGAGGGAGAGCACTCAAATTTTACTCATCAATTCGTATGGAAATACGGAGAATTACAACTATCAAAGATGGTACTGAAATGGTGGGTAGCAGGGTTCGTGTCAGAGTTGTTAAAAATAAAGTAGCACCTCCATTTAAAAAATCTGAATTTGATATTATGTATGGTCAGGGTATTTCTTCTGTCGGCGATATAATCGACTTAGCTGTAGAAGGAAATATTATAGAAAAAACAGGTGCCTGGTACTCTTATGATGATATGAAGATTGGACAGGGGCGAGAAAATGCCAAAACATATTTGACTGATAATCCAGATATAATGGATCAAGTGATTTCTAAGGTGAAATCATTTATGGGTTTGGAAAATGAGGCTGTTACCGCTGAAGCTTAAAATTAAATCAATTAAACCGCAGAAGAAGCGGAAAAAAAGATTCAATGTCATATTAGAATCAGGAGACGTCTTCGGAATATCTGAAGACGTTTTTCTTTTTAAACCATTAGAAGTAGGGCAAATTTTAAAGAGAGAAGAAATTAGTGAAATAGAATCCTTAGAAATAAAAAATCAAATAAAAAATATAGTTTTAACTTTAATAAGTTATCGTCAGCGTAGTCGTGCAGAATTGTTTAATAGGTTGAAAAAGAAAGGATATAATCCTTTTGATATAGAACCAATTCTTGATGAATTTGAATCTAAAGGCTATATCAATGATTTAGAATTCGCTAAGACATATGCAGTTCATTTAATAGAAAAAAAGTTACTGGGTAGAATGGCAGTAAAAAGTGAATTTTATTCACATCAAATTCCGGATGCGGTTTTAGAACCTATCTTGAACAAATTATATGAAATAAATAGACCGGAAGACCAATTAATGAAGCTTATGAAAAAAAGACTCAGAATTGGAAATAAATCCCAAAAAGATAGGAACCGTCTAGTAAGCCTTTTCAAAAGAAAAGGTTATACTTGGGATGAAATCCAATCAGTTATGATCAATATTGATTGGGAAGAATAAATGCAGTTTTTCTCTAAACTTGACCTTGAATTCATTCAGCGCTCTCTTAGTCGGGTTCCCAGTAAAAAAGAATTAAAAATTATTCATGATGTTGTTGAGCCTATTCTACTACAAAGGGAAAAGCTTTCTCCAAGATTTGTAAAACAACTTCAATCTAAACAAAACCTTGTTATGACTGAAATTAGAGATGTAACACAAGAAAAAGTATGGCGATCACCAAATTTCTTATTACGTGATTGTGCTCTTCGAAGAGTGTGGCCTTCGCAATTGGCTTTAATCTGGTTATTTAAGCCTCCAAAAACAACACTAAGATCTATACATCAGTACGAATCAAATTTGACCGACTTTTTTAAACCATCAATTAATCATCATATATCTCTTGATGCACCCAGAAAAAAATCAGGAAAAGTAATTGTAATGGGTTTATTGCCTGAAAATACTTATGAAAATCTGGGTGCAAAAGATCAAATATTAGGATATGTAAAGATTCCTAAACCGGGAAAAACTTTAATGAATGAAAAAAGGATCATGGATGTACTTAGTTTATCTAAAGAGTTTGTGACTGGATTTTCATTAAACGGCACTCAAGGTATTGATTTAAGAAATCTTTTTAAGTTTATTCCTGCACAGGCTTCAATAGATTTGTCTATTCCTCTAAAATGTAAGAAGGGAGACGGATTAGTCATCTTGAATGGAGTTAGTGATAACTCCTTAAAAGATTTGATGAAAAAATACGGATATGAATATTATAAAATAGGTCGAATAAAATCTGATAATTATCATATCCTTAAATTTGATGATGAGAAGATAAAGAAATGGCCCTTAGATTTAATGAGTATATCCATACACAGTAAAGAAAAGCAAAATGATAAAGAAAACTCAAAATTTTTCACAAATAGAAAGACAAAAGGGAAAAAACTAAGTATTACAAAAGTTGTCAATGAAATAATAGTTGCCGGTTATCCAAAAAATGAATCAGGAGAACTAACTAAAGTTCAATTAGGGAGAATTATAAAAGTTGCAACTAAGCAACAAATTCTGTCTTCGGAGAACACGTTTTTTGACGGTGCTCGTTCTATTGCAAATGTGGTTCGTAAAATTTCTGCAGTTGGATCAGATATTCAGTCCATACAAATATTATCAAATGTAAATCAAATGGAATATTTGGATGGCCAACAATCAGCAATACATGCTTTTGATATAAAAGATAAAACAGAAATACATTTCATTAATGAACTTGAATTTAATCAACATCAAGTTATTGGTATTGGCAAAACATGTTCAGAAAGTAACCTGGATATTCAAGAATCTGATTTTATTTCTATTCTAGGAAGCTTGAATGGTGAATTAAAAAATTCACTTTACCAGGATATAACTGGTCAAACATTTGATGATAATGAATCTGTGTTTGATAGTACAATGGAATTCAATATCAATAAAACTTTAATTCAAGCTATTAATGAAAATATTATCAAAAAAGTCAGTACATTTTCTAGAGGTGGACTAATTACTGCACTTTTTGATTTGTATATACAAATGAACCGAGATTATGGAATAAGGGTACATGTTTCTAGAAAACTATTGGATCAAGAATTATTATTTGGAGAATCTTTTGGTGCTGCATTGGTCCTAGTAGGGGAAAAAGAATTAATGGAATTTCAAAGAATTTGTATGATCTATGGTGTCCCTTGCAGTACAATTGGAAGGTTACATATTAAGCAGAAAATAAAAGTAAATGATATTTTAACTGTTCAGGAGAAAGCATTAAAATCTATCTCATGTTGATTATTGGATTAATAACTGATTTATGTTTGTAACAAACTATATAATTGGAAAATTATAATTATATAATTTATAAATCAAATCATGCCTTAACTAGTAATTTAATATACTTTATATATAATAATATATGAATATATACGGATTAAATAATAATTAATATTAAGTGTATTTTATATAAAAAATGGGGCAGACTTCACAATGACCTCGGACAGAGTGAACGTCTACCCCTTCCACATACCAAAGGCACCAAACCAGCACCTTCAATGGTTAAAGTATTGGTTTATTTAATACAAGTCAAGAAAAAATTAGATTTATAAAATCGGGCTAAAAATCTTATTAAAATGTACCGGTGGAGGGGCTCGAACCCCCACTCCCTTGCGAGAAGTGGATTTTGAATCCACCGCGTCTACCAATTCCGCCACACCGGCAATTTTTTTACAAAAGGAGACTGGAAAGTTATTAGATAATTTTATTCTTAGTCAAGGTCATGGAATTGATAAATGGTTAAAAACAGACTAAATTCTTTACGATCAATTACGACACCAATTATTTGATGTCCATTAAAACAAACCTAAAGTAAATAGTATGAATACATCAAAATATCTCATTCAAAACGTTGATAAATATCCAGATGAACCAGCCATTTCTATACCAGATGCTAATGGTCAGTGGCAAACTGAATCTTGGAAAGAATTCTTTGAATTCACCATGAAGATCTCAAAATCATTACTGGCATTGGGATTTTCAAAAGGTGATAAAGCAAGTATCTATAGTTATAACAGGAAAGAATGGTTTGGATGTTATGCAGCTTCTCAAATGTTGAATGGTGCTGCTGTTGGCGTGTATCACACATGTTCTCCTGAAGAAGTAGAATGGGTTGTGGGAAACTCTGAATCTAAAATCATATTTGTAGGTAACAACCCCATGGATAATGATGAAAAAGAAAAAATGCCAAATCATCGTTTATTGAATGTGATTGATCGTTTGGAAAAAGTACAGTCCATAATAATGATGGAAGGTATAAACACTTTAGGGCATGACAAGTGTATGTCTTGGGAAGAATTCATTGCAAAAGGTGAAAATTTCAATGAATCGGAAATATTATCCAATGTTGATGGGATTTCATCTAATGATACTTCATCTTTAATTTACACATCCGGTACAACCGGCAATCCAAAAGGTGTTGAACTCACTCACGGTAATTGGAATTTTGAATTAGATAGTGTTGAAAATACTTTCCAATTTTTTCAAGGTGAACGTTATGTTTCCTGGCTTCCATTGGCCCATGTATTTGGTCAATTAGTGGATAATCATTATTGGGTGAGAAAAGCACTACACTTATATGTTAGCGATAATCCTCTATATGTTGTCGACTATGCTAAAGATGTCAAACCACACTTGTTTATTGGTGTCCCCAGGATATATGAAAAAATCTATTCTAATCTAAGGGCAGCGATTGATGGTAAATCGATTTTAAAAATCGGACTAAAGATCCCGGGTTTATCTAGTTTATTTAAAAGAAAACTTAAAGAAGCAACTGGCTTTATAGAAACAAGGTTTGCTATTTCAGGTGCTGCTCCCATCAATCCTGATATTTTAGAACTTTTTCAATTTTTAGGTATTCCGGTATTTGAAGGATACGGAATGACGGAGAATACTGCCGGTGCAACTATTAATTATATCGGGAATAACAAGATTGGTACCGTAGGAAAATCAATGCCAGGTACCAATGTCAAAATTGCTAAAGATGGTGAGATATTGATACAGGGTGAACATGTAATGAAGGGCTATTATAATAATGCGGATGCAACCGCAGAGACTATTAAAGAAGGATGGCTTCATACAGGAGATGTAGGTGAAATTGATTCTGATGGTTACCTAAAAATAACTGGTAGAAAAAAAGAGATCTACGTTAGTTCTGGTGGGAAAAATATAGCACCTCTCGTTATTGAAGAAACTATGAAATCAATCCCCGTAGTTTCTCAATGTTTTCTTGTAGGGGATGGTAGGAAATTTTGTTCGGCAATTTTTACATTAGATGTAGGTGCAATTTTAAGGGATAAACTTGGTGTTGATGGTCCAAAGGTTCCAAAAGATCCTGGCAAGCAATTAGCGATGCTAAAGGAAAAAGGTAAAACTTTATCCAATTATACGGATAGCCCTGAAATTTATTCAGAAATTGAATCAGCTGTGGATATATTGAATGAACAATTTTCTAATCCGGAACAGGTTAAAAAATTTGTGATTTTACCTAGAGACTTCACAGTTGATGACGGTGAGTTAACACCGACTCTAAAGATCAGGCGCAAACAAATCTCTGAAAATTGGGCTTCGGAGATTGAATCTATGTACGCCGACGCTTAATTACGTGAAAAAAATATCATTTATAGGTTGCGGCTCCTGGGGTGGCGCTCTAGGATTAGTGCTCGCACGAAAAGGGTTTTCCATAACTATGTGGCACCGAAATCCTGATATTGTAGAGTCTTTATATTTATCAAGAAAACATTACCTGGTTCCATCTCTTATTTTTCCTAATTCTGTATCTTTTACAACAAACTTAAGTGATGCATTAAATGATACAAATATTGTTATTATAGCAATTCCATCCCAATCAATTCGTGAATTACTTGAATTAAATTATAGTTTATTTAATCAGGATCAAATTATAGTTAATGTCTCCAAAGGAATTGAGATTGATTCTTTAATGACTGTCAGTGAAGTGATTAATCATGTATTAGGAGATAATTTTTCAAAAATTGTCACATTGTCGGGTCCCAGTCATGCAGAAGAAGTCATTCAAGGTCATCCAACAATGCTAGTCTCTGCATCAACAAATACTGACGCAGCAAAAGAGATTCAGACTCTTTTTTCAAATGAAAATTTGCGAACATACATCAGTCCTGATATCAAAGGTGTAGAATTAGGCGGATCAATGAAAAATATTATTGCTATCGCAGCTGGGATATGTGATGGTATTGGATATGGTGATAATACAAAAGCAGCATTATTGACACGAGGGATTAAAGAGATTTCTCGTCTTGGATATGCTATGGGAGCGGAAACTAAAACCTTTCAAGGATTGAGTGGTGTGGGTGATTTAATTGTAACATGTTTGAGTCTATACAGTAGGAATAGAATGGTCGGACAGAGTATTGGAGAAGGTAAAACATTAAAAACCATTCTGGATGAAATGCAGATGGTTGCTGAAGGTGTAAAATCTGCAAAGTCGGTTAATCAACTTCGACAAAAATTTGATATAGAAATGCCGATTTGTGAAGCAGTATATGAAATACTATTTGAAGATAAAAATCCAAGAGAATCAGTGGCAGATTTAATGAAAAGGGAGCTTAGACAAGAAAATTAATTTTATAGTATCTAGATATTGGATACTTTGTAAGTATTTTATTATAAATCACAGGGTTTTTTTGTTAATAGGTTGATATGTAGATTTTGTGTTAAATGGTTGAAGAAAAAAGAAGATTAGCGGCTATCGTATTTACCGATATTGTTGGCTTTACCAAACTCACAGCTGACAATCAACAAAGGGCCAGCGAACTGCTTGATATTCAGAGAGCAGAATTTCAACCATTAGTTGAATCATTTCAGGGTAAATGGGTCAAAGAAGTCGGTGATGGGTTGATACTCACATTCGATACAATAAATAAAGCTGTTCGTTGCTGCATTAGATTACAGGAAAAAGCAAAAAAGATTGATGATTTAATTCTCCGCATTGGTATACACCAAGGTGAAATTTTAGAAAAAGAAAATGATATTATAGGGGATGATGTTAATGTAACAGCACGAATTGAACCATTTTCTGCTCCAGGTGGTATTGCTATTTCTAATAAAGTAAATGATACCCTAGTTCGCGAACCAGATTTCAAAACAAAATTGCTTGGAAAACCAAAGCTTAAGGGTGTTGTTCAAAATGTAGAAGTCTATTGCATTGTATCCCATGGATTGCCAGAGACAAAACTTTCAGAAGTTTCTGCAAAATTGGAGAAAACGATTCCAATTTGGCAATATGCTATTGGTGCCTTATTGGTCATAGGCATTGGAGGCTATTTCGTCATGCCGAAAAAACCATCTGTTACATCTGTGGCAGTTATGTATATGAATATTCGCGGAAATGATGACGACCAATATTTGGAAACCATGACAGAAGATATCATTTTTGATCTATCTAAAGCATTACCGGGAAAATTAAAAGTATCCGAAGTAGCATCTGTAAAAAAATTGAAAGATAAAAGTTTGGAAATTGCAGAAATTTCTAAGAGTTTAGGTGTTCAATTTGTATTTGAAAGTAGTCTGCAAAGGTCTGGGGACGGGTTTAATCTAAGGTGTAAACTGGTTGATGCATCCACTGGTGAAGATAAATTCATCAATAAATGGTTTATTGAGCAAAATAGTCTCCAATCTGTCGTAGGTGTTTTAGTTGAAAATATAATCGTTGGGTTGGATATTCCAATGGTGGGTGATTTTACAAAAATTGATTACGACCCCGAAGCTTATGAAAAATACCTAAAAGCAAAAGACCTTTATGCTCGCAGTGATAATGCTGATCAAGATGAAGAAGCTATTAATTTGATGAAAGATGTAATTGTACTGGATAACAGACTAATTGCCGCGCAATTGCAGTTGGGCAATATGTATTATGATAATGTTCAGTATGATAAAGCTGAAACTATTTTTAACCAGTCCCTTAGAAAAAGTAAAGAATTGGAAGATAATACTAGTATAGCAGAAGCTTTACGTAAACAGGGGCAACTCTATCGAAAACAGGGGGAAAATGAATCTGCGCTAGAAAAATTCAACGAAGCTTTATCCATTTCCACTGTAATGAATGATAAGAACAGTATGGCAAAAATCATGAATAGTATTGCCATATTATATTATCGAATAAAACGATTTGATGAGGCATTAGAATATTGGCTTCAAGCTTATAACATAGCGAAAGAATTTGATGATAAGTTAAAAATTTCGAAGTATTTAAATAATATCGGAATCTGGTATTGGAAAGACTATGATTATTCCAAGGCGATTGAATATTATGAAAAGAGCCTAGTAATTAAGGAAGAATTAGGTGACACTAGAAATTATGGTAAAACCTTAAATAATCTTGGAGAAGTCTATTTTGATATGGGCCATTTTGATGGTGCCATAGATTATTTTAACAAAAGCATCGGAATCAAGGAAAAACTCAAAGATAGAAAAGGTCTTAATTCATCTTTATATAACCTAGGAGAAGCACAGGTCTATAATTCAAATTATAAAGAAGCATTATCTATTCTTCGACGTTCCTTATCTATAGCAGATGAATTAGAAGATATGGGTCAAATGGCTGAAAGTATTAAATGGATTGGCGTTGGGCATTTCCATTTAACTGCTTATGATAGTGCTGCTTTTTATCTGGCAAAGGCAGACAGTATTTATTCAAATATTCCTAAGAGGCGACTGACTACACTTTCATGGTTGATCATCAATTCAATGGAAGCTGGTAAAAAGACTAAGGCTAATAATTACCTTAAAGAGTTTGATTTGTTATTTGAAGCTCATGACCCAAACAATAAGGATATTATACTCGTTAATTGGAATTTATATCAGGCTCATATAATCGGAGGGAACCAAAAAGATGCCAAGGCTTATCTTGAAAATGCTTACCTGGAAATGAAAACCAGATCCAAGGATATTAAAAATAAAGCAGATAGAAAAAAATATCTTTCAGTAAAGCACCATAAAGATATTGAATTAGCCTGGAACAAATAGAAAAAATAGCCTATAGATTTGGCTGCCAATGAATAATTTAGTATTATATAATTAAGAAGTAATACGATTTCTTTATATTGATATCTATACAATCTTAATGGAAATGAAAAATTTTATTATACTACTGTCATGTTTAGCTAAGATTTATGCCTTGACGATCCAAATACCTACCGATTATTCCACTATCCAAGAAGACGGTACTGCTGAAATAGATTTACACTTTTCACAATATAAAACCCCATATTCGTGGGGTTTTTACTTTAAGTCTAAGATTGGGTCTACTTAGTAGAAAAAAGGGCTGAATTGGACTGAATTCACTGGAAATAGACTGGTCTGTCGGTTTGGTCAACTTATTCTTAAATTCAAAAATGAGGTGGTTAGAAAAATTAAGAGTATTAAATCCTTGGAGTTTAATAGGTGTATTATCTGTTGGAATCGCAATTGTTTTATCAATCACAAAAGGGTTAAACATTGAAAGGGTATTTATAGCTGTTTTAGGTCTTGCGCTTTTATTCAATCTATTTGATTGATAATGAGTCCTAAAGCCCCACATTTGTGGGGTTTTTTGTTTGTGTATGTGATATTTGTTAGATTCAAGTGTATGCAGGATAAGAATTCGGTAAATCAAAAAATAATTTTTGAAGATAACTTTGAAAATAAACTAAATAAAAATTGGTCATGGTTAAGAGAAAATAAAGAGTATTGGCGCATCCAAAATAATGGATTGGAAATCCGTGTTTTACCTGGAGATGAAAATACTGTTAGGAATGCTTTAATTCTACCTGCACCAGATAGAAATTCTGGAACATATGCTATAGAAATAACTGTTTCTAATTACACACATCCTATTCAACCATATGAGCAAGCAGGAATCACTTGGTATAATGATGGTAAACCAGTAGCGAAAATAGTTAAAGAACTCATTGATCCTCCGAATGTACCTCATAAGAGCGGCGGAAATATCTTTATCTTTCCTGGGGATGTATCTATTCAACAAGAGAAAGTACGATTACGTCTTCTTGTTTCAGCACATTTATGGATAGCACAATATCATTTTGAAAATAATTTAGAATTCCATACTGCTGCAACAGGTGAATTGCCTTTACAAAATAATGATCATGTGAGTATACAATGTTTTCATGGTCCGCAGAATGCAGAACATTGGGTACGTTTCGAGAATTTTCAGATTAAATATATTCCCTGAACCAGTTATGGTTTAGACTAAACAAAGATTATCCACCACATTCTTTGGGGATCATTTTTTGTGGAATGATGGTTCATATAATCTAATGAAAACAAAAATAAATTGTTTTGTTTCATATCATTTTCCATAAATATATTTCTGTATGAAATTAACTATAATATTAACAACAATTGGTGCTGCTGCCGGTTTTGCCTATGCATCGGTATTAGGTTGTGATACTGTATGCTCAATTGCATCTTCATCACTAAATACTACTGTTTATGGAGCATTCGCAGGATTAGTGCTTGCATTTCCAATTAACAAAAAATTTAAGAATAAGTAAATATTACCTATTTTTAAGCATTTAAGCCCCACGTTTGTGGGGTTTTTTGTTTATAGAACTGATCATTAAACCAGATAGTCATTTGAAATTGAATGAAATGATGAAGCACATTCTATAAGGGAGTTTGCTGTTAATTCTTTCACTCCATATATATCAACGATACATCCATATTTATTTATTACTTTTTTTATAAGTAAATCAAAATCACCATCACCCGAAAGCAAAATTATTTTATCTACTTCTTGAGCTGAGTCTATAATATCGATAGTTATACCCACATCCCAATCTCCTTTGGTACTACCATCTGCTCTAGTTATATAAGGTTTTAATTTCACATTAAAACCAATAGACCGTAAAGCATATTGAAACTTTTGTTGCTTTTCATCTCCTCTATCTATAGCATAGGCATTCGCTTTAATTATTTCATCTTTAGACTCTATTTGGTTCCAAAAATTTTTATAGTTAAACGAGCGTCCAAAAGTGTCACGTGTTGTATAATAAATGTTTTGTACATCAACAAATATGGCGGCTTTCATAATATCTAATTTATAAATAAAGTTTTTGTAATAATATGACATGCTAGAATTAGAGTAATACCAGGATTTATAAATTATGCTTCCGACATCTGTGGAGTTTTTTGTTTCTGGTATGGTGGGTATATTTATGTTAATAATTCACTGTTAAGGATTAGATATGATTCAATATTTACTTTCTGGTGGGATCTTTATGATACCTATTTTTCTTTCTTTTAGTTTATTAATTTTTATCTCATTTAAAAATTTTACAAGTGCTTACCATATTGATAAGATTATATTAATTGGTTCGACTACAGCAATTTTTGGTATTATCGCAACAGCAGTAGGAATTAGTAATACTTTGAGTATTGTCCCTGACATTTCAAAGATAGCGCCTCATATCATGTGGAATGGTTTGAAAACTTCCCTGGTTACTACATTTTCTGGTGGTTTTATTTTATTATTTTCCACAGTGTTATGGTATTTCTTATCCAAGAAATATAAGCCACATACTTTATAGATTAAGACCTTAGTCAAAATTATTTTTGGCATTTTGTTTATGGATAATGCTGATTATATCTATAACTAAAGGTATATATTTAAAAGGTAATTGGATATTACTGAAAAATAAATTTTATATAAAATGAGTAAAGTTCTACCGCTATTACTATTCATTGAGTTGATATTGGGCCAGAAAGAATACAGTATAGACCAAATTATTGAACAAAATGGAGTCCATAAGAAAAAAATAAGTTTTGAAATAGCTAATGGAATAGTTTACCAAAAATTTGGTGATAGAAGAATTTTGATAGGATGGTTAAAAAATGGGAAGAAGGATAGTTTATGGACAGAATTATATAGTAATGGGTCGAAAAAAAGTAAAACTATGTATAAAGATGGATTAATGAATGGTAAATCCATTGAATGGTATGATAATGGAAATATAAAGTATGAATGGCATTATATAAATGGTATAGAAGATGGTTTATTAAAAGCATGGTACAAAAATGGACAGAAAAAAAGTGAATATAGCTTTAGGAATGGTCAAAAGAGTGGACTCTGGACTTTTTGGTATAATAATGGACAAAAAGAAATGGAGTATAGTTTCAAAAATGGTATGACAGAAGGGTTATACACAATGTGGTATAAGGATGGGAATAAGTTCAGTGAAGGTTATTACAAAAATGATAAATATGAAGGATTGTGGACTTGGTGGTATAATAATGGACAGAAGAGCAGTGAAGGAACTTTCAAAAATGGTCAAATTATTTTTTCAAAAAATTGGAATAAAGATGGATCTATAAAAAAGATGAGTACTTATGATTAAACACATCATATTTATTTCATACCGCATAACTTTTGTGGGGGTTTTTATTTAGGATATGATGAGTAGATTTGAAAATGAATAAAAAAGAATTATTCGTAATTAACTCAAAATCTTGGGTTTTAATATTAGGATTTACAATATCTTCAATATTTGCCCAGCCATTTAGAGATGTACGACCTGAATCTGTCGGGTTATCTTCAAAACGTCTGGATAGATTAACTTATCAGTTAGATAAATATATTCTAGATGAAAAATTGCCAGGTGGAGTAGTCCTTGTTTTACGAAAAGGTAAAGCAGTCTATTATCATTCATTTGGCTATAGGGATATGGAATTAATGGATCCTATGGAAAAAGACGATATATTCAGAATTGCATCTCAAACAAAAGCAATAATTAGTGTGGGTATAATGATCTTACAGGAAAAAGGATTGTTGCTTATTCAAGATCCAGTCGGAAAATTTATACCAGAGTATAATAATACTACGGTAGCTGAGTCAGATGGAAATGGCTCTTATAATATTGTAAAGGCAAAACGAGAGATCACTATTCGAGATTTATTAACTCATACAGCTGGTGTAGGATGGGGCTTTGGTCTGGCAGAAGACCTTTGGGAAAAAGAAGAAATCATGGGATGGTATTTTGCTCATAGAGATGAATCAATTCAGAACACTGTAAAACGAATAGCAAAGCTTCCAATGGATGCACACCCTGGAGAAAAATTTGTTTATGGTTTAAGTATTGATATTTTAGGTGCTGTAATTGAAGTTGTTTCGGGGCAACGCTTAGATCATTTTCTTCAACAAGAGATTTTTGAACCTCTAAAAATGATAGATACGCATTTTTATCTACCATTAGCAAAAAAAGACAGATTAGCTAAGGTCTATTCTTCTAGTGAAATTGGAATGAAACCTGCAGATGATCCTGGAAAAAGAGTTGGTGCTGGTATGATCGGACAGGGGCATTATCTAAATGGCCCGAGAATTAGTTTTTCTGGTGGAGCCGGCCTTTTGTCAACTGCTACAGATTATGCGATCTTCCTTCAAATGATGCTTAACCAAGGACAATTTGGTAATAAGAGGATTCTAAGTAGAAAGTCTGTGGAATTGATGACAACCAATCATATAGCAGAGATTCCTTTATGGACTGAAGGCAACGAAATAAGATTTGGTCTTGGTTTTGCTTTAGTAGAACAATTAGGGGGGAGAGGCAAGTTAGGATCCGTAGGTGAATTTTCGTGGGGTGGTGCCTATCATTCAACTTATTGGGTTGATCCCAATGAAGATTTAGTTGTTGTTTATTTTACACAGTTGATTCCAGCTTTGGACATAGATGATCATGATAAAATTCGAGCTCTCATTTATCAGTCCATAATCGATTGATAATTATTAAAATCCATCAATATTTGGGTCATTTAGTAGGTGGGTAAAAAATAAATATGACGAATTACCACTTAAAGTAATCAACAAAAAGCCGTACATATTTGGTTTATTTTTGTTAATGGTATGATAGGTAAATTTGAAGATGAATAGATTATTTTTTATTTCATTATGTTCTCTGATTCTGTTCTATACAAAACTTGAAGCAGAGATGATATATGATTTTAATAAAAATAAAAACCTTCGTGATTGGCAGATAATAAATGATGGTGTAATGGGAGGCTTATCTTTCGGTCGATTAAGGTTGAGTGAAAATGGGAATGGCCTTTTTTATGGATTTGTGTCACTTGAAAATTATGGTGGATTTACATCTGTAAGGCTAAGAAAAAAAGTGAAATTAAACAATTACAAGGATATTGTAATTAGAGTATTTGGGGATAATAAATTTTATCAATTAAGAGTAAAGTCGGAGTATGGTGATAGGCATGTTTATGTTAAAAATTTCTTTGCTAAAAATGAATGGCAAGAAATAGAAATCCCATTAGGATCAATGAAACCGATGTTCCGTGGCCGACAACTAAGAATGAGTAATTTCAATAGTAATTCAATAGTAGAGATTGGAATATTAATTGGAAATAAAATAGAAGAGGAATTTATATTGAAAATTGACTATTTTAGTCTGAGATAAATAATAGAATAAATATTGTACTAATATGCAGCATAAAAAATAATAATCAAGGAGTAAATTATGAGTCGAATACTTTATCTACTAATTTTATTAACATTAGTATTAAACATATCTTGTGAAGATGTAAATAATACAAAAAAAGAACTTTATGAAATAAGAGATTATACGATAGAATCCGAGTGGTTTGATGAATATGTCTATTGGGCTGAAAATCATTTTATACCTTATGCTAGTAAAAGAATTGATTTAGTTGATTTTTGGGTAGACAAGGGTATAGAAGCAGAAGTTAGTGGAACAAACCCAGTTGTGAGTATAAATGGGCAATCAAATATTACATGGGTCGCAAGGTATTCAAATAAAAAGGAAAGAGACGATTTCTTTGGAAGCCTGAAATCAGATGATGAATGGGCTAAAGTTTGGTCAATGCATCCCAAACCAGATTCATATATCCACCAAAATGCAAGATTCTTTAAATCTGTAAAATAGCTAGTAAACATTCTATTCCATTTCCTGTGGCATTTTGTTTTTTTCATGGAATTAATAGATTAAGAAATGATTTTTAAGATTATAAAGTTCACTATTACCATTTTCCTTTTCTTTATTGTTTCTTGTAGTGAAAAAAATGATGTAGTTAAAAATGATATAGTTAGTAAAAATAGTGTATCAACTCTGATCCATGATGGAATAATTAGAGAGTATCTTTTATATATTCCTGAAGAATATGACACATCATTATCATCTCCATTATTGTTTAACTTCCATGGATTTGGAGGTACTGCTAACCAGCATATGTATACTGCTGACATGAGACCTATAGCAGATACAGCTGGTTTCATTTTAGTTTATCCCCAAGGTCTAAATTCCGATGATGGTTCACCACACTGGAACACTGCAGAAATAGGTGAAGATAACAAAAGTAAATCAGATGATTTTGGATTTATAGAAGCGCTTATTAATGAACTCTCTTTAAACTATAATATAAATCAAAACAAAATTTATGCATGTGGTTATTCGAATGGAGCGGGATTTATTTTTTCTTTAGCTTGCCATTTGGATAGATTTTCATCAATAGCTTCTATCTCTGGTTCAATGGGTGATTGGGCATTAGAAAACTGTAACCCAACAAAACCGGTTGGTGTAATGATTCTGCATGGTACATCTGATTATAGTAGACCTTATGATGGTATTGATGGATATTTGTTATCTGTAGATGAAGCAATCGAGTATTGGAGTGATTTTAATAATACTGATTCCATTCCTAATGTGATAAATTTCAACGATGGAAATAATAGTATCGAATATATCCAATATTTGAATGGTGATAATAATTCATCCGTGGAACATTATAAAATTAATAATGGCGATCATATTTGGTTTAACTTCATTCATGAAGGTAAAGTGACAAATCAGGTGATATGGAACTTTTTATCTAAACATAGTAGAGATTGATTCATTTTTTGTACTTTAAAAGCATCATATTCATGGGGTTTTATATTGCATAGATGATAAGTAGATTATATGTAAATAAAGAGGTCACCAAATGAGTTCTGAAGTAAAAAAAGGTTTTTTAACCGTTGCAGATATCTCCGGGTATACTCGCTTTCTGGCAGAAACCGAACTTGAGCATGCAAATGGAATATTGAAAGATTTATTTGACTCAATGATACCTGAGTTCAAAAAATCTGTAACTATATCAAAATTTATGGGCGACGCTATCTTTGCACATGCTGAAAATACTGCTTACGAGAATTCCCAGTTCATGGTTGATTTCTCAAAAAGAGTATATAATTCATTTTCTGATAAGAAAGATATAATTAGAATCAATACTGATTGCACTTGTAATGCATGTAAACACATGGATGAGCTAGATTTAAAAATATTTGTTCATTATGGTGAATACATGAACCAAAATATTAATGGCAACGAAGAACTCGCAGGTTCGGATGTAAATACTATTTTTCGATTGATGAAAAATAATGTTGTGGATGACACCGGCATTGAAGCCTATTTGCTTATTACAGAGTCGGCCCTGAAGGCAATGGACTTAGACTATGGTTCTTCTGGTAAGATGTTTGGTTACAAAGAAATAGAACATGTTGGCAAAGTAAATTATTTAATCAATGATTTATTTAAAAACTGGCAAGAGAGTAAAAATAACGTAAAATATTTTATTGACAAAGATGATCCGCTATTAATTGATGAATTATCTGAAGAATTCTGTGTTTCTGCAGAAATTGCTTTTTTAATGTATACCAAACCAGAGTGGCGAAAGGTTAACCTACACGCTGATAAAATTGATATTTTCAATAAAAATGGCTCTACTCAAGGAATCGGCACTAAATTGCATTGTCACCATGGAGATGAAGTGTCTAAAATGGAAATTTCGGATTGGAATCCTGGAGAATATATTTCACTGAAATTTGCTTTACCATTTGGACTAACTCTACGAGGTACTTATGAGTTTGTTGATGTAGAAAATGGATGCATCATGAAGATAAGGTTTGGTCAAGTTGAAGGTAATAATATCGTTTCAAAAATAATGGCAGGTTTTGTAACAAAAAAACTAAAGAAAGAATTTCCACCCATGTTTCAGGGATTATTGCAAGGAATGAAAGAATTTGCAAAAACTATTTCTCATAAAGGTTCTGAACCAAGTTAAAAATAATTAACATAGAATCTTTTGAAATAAATTAAAATGCAACAAGCTACAATTTTTTCTTTTATTTTGTTTTATTTATTCATATCATATTAGTAGAGTAATGATTAATCAAAAAAGGAAAGTATTAAATTATGAAATCTAAATTATTATTAACTGCACTTCCTTTATTATTTTTAGCATGTGAATCAGAAGATGCAGAAGCAACCATTAT
>MDTE01064863.1_pt1 | contig 47800 bp, 45 predicted proteins | sample 811231 | NCBI WGS metagenome assembly MDTE01 (sample SAMN05326651, study PRJNA326480) | marine metagenome | isolation source: seawater | place: Indian Ocean: Red Sea | collected 2010 | reverse complement strand
TGCTTTATCAATGTCCACACTAGCATCAGGCAAGTCGGGCATAATATGAATATCAATCTTAAAGCAATTATCTTTTAAATATTTCATAGCCCATAAAAGCTGTTCTACATTATGTCCACGATTAATTTTCTTTAAAATTTTATTGTCAACATGTTGCGCACCAAGTTGCACTCGTGTAACACCCCACCGCCTAAATCTCCAAAGCCATTCATCGTCTAAAGCATCTGGTCTAGTTTCAATACAAATTCCAATAATATGAACTTTTGCAGTTTTATTAATTTTAATTTCTTCTTCAACTGATAATGGCTGTCTTATATTACTTAACAATTCTAAATCCAACTTCTCATTTAAACAATTATCATAATTGTTATATACTTTACGCAAATCAAAATAAATATTTGCAGCATAAAAGAGATCACGATGATAACGTTCTAAATAATCAACAGGATATTCTGTATAAGTTCCACCTTCAACAATAATTTCTAATTTATCAATAACATGACCATTACTAAAATATGTATCCATACGATTTAGCATTTGACCAATAGCATAAAATTTATGTTGATTAGCACGTAAAACAGCTGGCTCGTGAAATAAATAACTCCTAGGTTGAGCTTGCCATCCATTACCTTCATGAGCGGGTTCATTAGGACAATAATAGCAGTTGTGTTTGCAACTAAATTTTTGTCCATCAGGAAAAGGTGCAGTAATAACAGTAATGCTAGTAATACCAGAAATATTACGCATCGGTTTTTTGCGTAACAAAAGTTTCATAATTTTAAAGTTATCGCGCAAATCTTCATTAAAATCATTTATAGTTAAAACATTATTTAAAACATTTAATAAAATAGATTTACGTAACCCTTGTATTTTAGATTTTCGCATTTGTTTATTTAATTCAGGTTCAAATTTTTTATAAAGTATGTTATTGTCACTAACATTCAAAAATTCATTATTTTCTTTTAACATAATTAACAAGTTTTCAAAGATTTTTTTAATACCTTTAACATCCCATTTATATACATCAAAATTGTTATAATCATCAGGACCCATTTTATTTTTAGTATTAATAAAATCTTCAATATCAGTATTCATATTAAATAAACACTCTCTATTGAATATATTATTTTAAAAATCAATTTTTACAAATAATTAAATATAATTTTTATAAATAATATTTATTTATATATTATATAATGGCTAAAAAATTTAATATAAAATATACATTATGTATTTTTTGTTTAATAGTTTTCGTTTATGTATTTTATACATATGGCTTATCTATTATTAAAAAAGTAGATTTGAAGGAAGGTTTAGATTGGTTACCTTTATGTAACAACACATATCCACGAATTATTGGTGGTCCAAATAGTGGTTGTCCTGATGGGTTTGTTGGTGTTGGATGTAAAGGAGGTTGTCCACCAAAACCTAAAACAAAAAATGTATCTTGGGCTAATAATTGTGGTTGCTGGCCAGAATTATTTAAGGGTAATAACGATTATGCATATTCTGGTAACTATAAGGAAATGTATGATACTGGTCTATTTAGTAAATTAAATAAAACTTTTCAAACAATATATAATAAAACTACCAATTCATCTAAAATATCTGAGGAAAAGAAAGTAGATAATCCTGATCCATGTCTCTCAGAAGAATATGCAAAAACCAATTACTTAACATGTTGCGCAAATGGTGGTTATAAAAAAAAAGGTCATAGTGATATTTGCACATCTGTAGGTCATGCACTCAAGAATGAAGTTCAAGCCCAAGCTGCTCAAGCCCAAGCTGCTCAAGCCCAATCTGCTCAAGCCCAAGCTGCTCAACCCCAAGCTGCTCAAGCCCAAGCTGCTCAAGCCCAAGCTGCTCAAGCCCAAGCTGCTCAAGCCCAAGCTGCTCAAGCCCAAGCTGCTCAAGTAACATCCGGAATACCAACTCCGGCTTCATCATCTTTTCTATCATCAAGTAATAAATTAGCTACTTTAGATATGCAATGCACATGTTTTTCACAATAAATTTACATTATAATATAATTAATATATAATAATATTATATAATGAGTAAAAAAAATTTATTATTAATTATTGGTATTATTATACTATATGTAATTTATTATCAATATGGAACATTAATTACAAATTATCTTTTTATTTTAAAAGAAGGGTTAACTTCATGTCCAGCTGGTTGTGTTGCACCAACTGAATTAACGGCAAATTGTAAAGGTTCTTTATTTGATAGTGGTAATGGAACTTATTATAAAAATTGTCCGTATCAATGCGATAACCAGTGCACTGATCGTTTCGAAGGCGACTCTTTTCAACAAAATAGATCTATGTATAAAAAGATTAAAAACATACTTGATTGCACAGGTTGTGGTGTTAAAAAAGTTTTTAGCTCTAATGTTTCTGAAAAAGCACAAAGTAAACCAGTAAAGGATTTAGTCAATTCAAACTATGGTTCTCAAATATGGAATAAAGAATCTGATACATTAAATATCTCTAATACCATCTTATCTCAACAATCACAACAATTACAAGATTTTCAACGATCACAACAATCACAGCAATCACAACAATCTCAATTAAGAGATGATCTATCTAGACTAATACCATCTAAAAATATATCAACGGTTACAAATTCAAGTATTAAATCACAAAACTTAAATAATAATATGACAGATATTAAAACTTGGAATTGTAAATGTTATACTTAAATATAGATATTAATTTTAATTTATATTTATAAATTAAAATTATAAATATAACATATGAATAATATGGTCAATAATAAAGACAATAAAAATAATAAAAATAATAATACAAATAAAAAATATGATAAAAAAAATCCGGTTTTGCGAAGTAAAGAAGAGAGAAAAGTCGAGGCCAGAATTATTATAAATAAATTGACAGAATTAGAACTAACAATATCATATGAACCAATTAAGGAATTATTTGAAATATTACAAAAATATATAAATGAAGGAGGTAAAATTAATATAAGCATTCCATTTCCAATGATACAAAGAAGAATTAGAGGATTATTAACAGATACTGTTAATGAAAAATGCTGGGTTGCATTACTACACGAATAATTAAGGGACTATCTCTTTAGTAAACTATATTATCAACAATCCATTTTTTTATTAGATTATTAATTGGTTCTAATATTTTATTTAATCCTTCAATATATTCAATATAGTTATTAGGATTAATTTGTATTAGCTGTAACGTATTAAATATAATTAATAAATCATATTCAGTATATAATTTAGTAATGTTAATAAAAACATTATCAATATCAATATTACTTGATTGCACAATGGATGGAAGCTGAGATAGAGATATTGATGGCGGTATTGATGAAGCTATTGATGGGGCTGTTTGTGGTGATAATGAATGTGACGATGTTGGAGATACTTGAGATACATTTGGTTGTATTGATGATTCTTTGTTAAATAAATTTGAAATACTTTTATTGTCATCATTTATGTCATTTTCATTATTTATAACTGGTTTATTCGAGTTATTTAAGATGTGCTTATATATGTTAAGTGTATGTAATAATGCTGGATTATCAGTTTGTTTATATGTTTGAAGTAAATTATCAATTCCTTTATTTGATAATTGTTTTAATAATATAAATAAATTTGTTTTATCATTCTCAACCGATTCCAAATGTTTATAAAATTTATTAAATCTTTTTATTACATTAAATAAATAAAATAGATCATTTTTTGAATCACTATAATAAGTTCGCATTATAGATTGTTTCCAACCTGGAATCTGAATAAATAGTATATTATCATAAATATTTAATTTGGAATCAATTGGTGTAAATGATAATAATGCTAATTGAATAAATGCTTGTAAAGGTTCTAATATAATATCAAATCTTTCTTTTTTTTTATTAAAAAGGGCATTATGTATTACAGCCATTGATATTGACATATATTTATAATTAATTATTATTTAACTATTCTTAAATCATTAGTAATATTTATATAAATATTGTAAAATTTATATAAATTTTATCAAATATATTTTTTAATACTTGACTCTCTTATTTATTTGATAAAAAAACATTTAATTGTTGGATATTTTTATTATAAGGCAATTTGTATTTAATACACCACTGAATACATTTTTGTATATTATTTTTTTTAATAGTTTCTAATTTTTCCTGTTTATTATTATCTAATAAATATAATGTAGATAATATATTTTCTAATTGTTGTTGTCCAATAATAGCATTTATATCCTGTAATTTATTTATATATAAACTAGGTATATCTATATTTAAAAATCTTTCTATTATACTATCACTATTAACTAAAGGAAATAAATTACTTAAATTTTCTATTAATTGATATGTTTCTTCTAATTTAAATTTTTTACATACAACATATTTCTCAGAGTTAGCCCATCTACTTGTATTTGGTTTAATTATAATTAATTGTTCATATAATAATGATAATATATATAAAAGATCAACTGTTGCCTGTGTAAAAATATCAAATATTTTTAAAATAAACGTTCCTCCTTTTTTTTGAACAGCAAAGGCAAAACACATTTGACAAAATATAAGTTTTGTGGATAAAACTTCTTGCTTATTAAAATCTATTGAAAAATCAAATCCTCCATCCCCTGTAATCAAATCTATAGTTCCTTTATATTTCTTATAAACAAACCATAAATTGTCTACATTACACAAATTACCAGTTTTATCTTGTCCAGTTTCTATAAAAATGTTATTATGTTTAGATAAAAAATATTTACTTTTTTTCCATCCAGGAATATTATCATCATTATTATCAATTAGTGTCATTCCGTAATATATATCATTATTATTTGATCTAAGTAATTGAATTGCTTCAATAAAACCACCAGGTCCCTCCGCCAAATGAAATGTTTTTATTGGATCTTGTTTTTCAAATAATTGTAGTAAATTATGTATTTCAATTAATTTATAAAAAGAACGAGAAAGTGGTTTTAATTTACATATTGATATTTTAGTATATGGAATAATTGTATGAATATATTCATATGGATTTGTATATTTTTTATAATTATCCCAACTAATTGGATAATTATCAATTTGTTTTTTCATTGAGTTTAAAAAAAAACATAATGATTTACTTAATATAATTTTAGATTCAGTATTAGTTAATACTATAATATTATTAATATCAATTATTTTATGTATTTGTGGTAAAAAAAAATAACTCATATTTTATAGATATATAATATCATAATTTTTATTTATGTCATTATATTAATTAGTTTAAGTTACCAATTTCAATTTAGATTTCTTTTGTGTTTTTGATTTTGGTCTTTCATCTTTTGGTGTTTCATCTTTTGGCGTTTCATCTTTTGGTGTTTCATCTTTTGGCGTTTCATCTTTTGGTGTTTTAGCTGATTTAGTTGAAATAACACTTTTTACTTGTTGTTGTGCTATTAATGATTCTACAACCCTTTGTTTTTCATTATTGGCTGTTTCTTGAACCAAAGCTATATTAATATCATTTGGATCAATATTTCTTACCTTTTTAAATATAAAATATTTATTCAAAAAGGATATTTTACGTTGTTCAGCCGTCATTTTATATGCAGTTCCATAATCATTTCTTTTTATGGGTTCTCTTTTTATTTCATTATTCATTAAATCAAATAAATCACTAAAATCTCCAACACTTTTTGGAAAATTAATCCTTGATAATTCATCAGATGTTAACTGTATAAATCCATAATTTTCAAGTAGTTGTATAAGATAATCATAATTAACTAGATATTCGCGAAAAGTTTTATTAATTGATTCTTGAAAAACATCTATTCCATAACCTAAACAACTAATATTATCTAAAAATTCATCTCTATCATATACTTTAGTAATTTCAAGTAATTTATTACTATTATCTCGATCCATTATTACAACTGATTCACCTTGTTTCTTATCTTTTAATAATTCAAATATTTTTTTACCATTATAACTAGTTCCAATAAAATACCCACCTATTTGTGTGCATTCAGCTACATTAGTTAAAAAGTTATGTAAAAGAGTTGGATTTTCAAACATATAATGTATTGCAAATTGTATTGAACTTATATTAAATCCATTAATTGCCCGACCATGAGATTTTAATACACCCTTTCCTAAAATTTTTTCATCTTTTGGACCTTCTCCAAAAATTGCTTTTGTTATTTGTTTACCCTTTTCAGTATATTGCGCTGATAAATTCTTAATATTTTGATTTGCATTTCCTTGAATAAATAATCCATCTGGAACTATATCTGGCATTAATTTATATTTTTTTTTATAATTTAAATATCTCGCACATATTCCATCTAATCTATTTTCAATATTATCTCGTGATAAATCAATTCCAAATACAAATGATAATTTGGCAGCTATCCATTTTGGTAGATCACCACCTTTACCTACAGCATAGTCTATTAATGTATCTCCAATATTAGATACTGATTTAATTAATGCATTTTTAACATACAAATTGTGAAAGTCTCGCAATGATCTTGTATGTGTTACGCCTTGAAATTTATTATAATATATATCAGTATCGCCTAATTCATTTGGTATATCATTACCAGTTGTTATCATGTTTAATGTTATTGGATTATGAATGCTATTCCAGTTACTTTGAGCTACATGATATGCATTTCCATAATTTTTATAACCAGCTCTATATTCCGCGGTTTTATCATATCGAATTCGCAATGGAATCCATCTCCATTGTTTCTCTCGTGTTGGATCATATCGAAATTCAACAATCATATTATCTTCAATAACTTCGTTTTCTTCTGTAAACATTTGTTTCTCACTGGTATTATCTAATTTAAGCAATATATTACATATTCCAGCTTCAGGATCATATGGATTTGTTGGGAAAAATTGAATTGGTTTATATCCCTTATTATCATCAAAATCGTCTGTTAAATTAATATTATCATTTATTATATTTTCACAAGGATTAATATAACCATGTTGTCGTTCATTAAAACCAACTCTTAAAATAAGAGTTTTATATTGAATAATTTGATTTAAACTGGATGTATCTATTCCAGATTGAAATAAATTTCCAATAAAATCTCCTCCGTTTGGAATTTTTTTTGTTGTAATTAAGAAATCAACTGTATTAAATTCTGCTGGTTTCCATTTTAGGGAATAATCCCATGACGATTTATACGATTTGGGTTGATCTCCCTTTTTATTGACTCCAACACCCAAATTCATTGGTGTAAATATTAATCCATCAGTTTCATATTCATATAATCCTTGATTTATATTATTTTGAATTGTATAACAACCATCAAATATGTTTTGGTATTCGTTTGTTTCAAAAAATCTCTTTTTTTCAATACGAATTGGTGATATAGTTTCTGTATTTACTAAAACCGGATTTAAATTTTCAATAAATTTTTGTAGTATAGGCAATCTAAATTTTGTTGGAATATCTTCAGTTTGTTGTGGGAAAAATTCTAATTCTCTAACATCCTTTCCTCCTATAAAATAAATATCAAATGATGCATATAAATTTATAAATTTTCCTGTTTTATTGTGTTTAATATGTTCCCCATCAAGTAAACTATTAAATAATTCTTTATTACCAGTTTCAGCCCCTGTAAATTGAATATTCATATTCATGGTTATTAAATATATCTTTCCGATCGATGATACATATAACATTTTACGAATTCCATCTGCTTTATCTGTAACAGTATAATTATTTCTAATATTAATTGCTTTAATATCTTGTGTTAATGGAACTATATTTATTATTTGTAATGTAGAGGAAGACGGTCCTATAAAATCTTTAGGAGTAACATTTATAGAATCATCTTCACGTGTTTTCTTAACTAATTGTAGATAATCTTTTATTATATAATTTTGATCAATATAAGATATTGGATAGTTCGTTTCCTGAAGACCACTTAGTATGAATTTTGTAATTTTTTTTAATATTTTATCTAATAAATTACTATTCATTTGACTATCTTCTATTTTATTAATTTTTTCATTATCTACTTCTATTTCTATCTCATATTTTTCATTTTTATGAAATATATTTGATTCTTTTATATTATCACTATCATCTTTACCTGATTCTCTAACAATACTTAAATCTATTTTTACAGGATAAACATCATGTGTCATTGTATATCTCTTTATTAATCTATAAAATTTTTTATTATCATCCCATGTTTTGGATAAATTTTCTATTACTTGTGAGTCAGGTAATAATGATGTTTCAACAAAATAAGCAACTCTGAAATTGAATTCATCAAAATTAACCGGATATACTCTTTCTTCTCCAATAGTATATGGCTTTTTTTCTACAAAATTATATGCTTCAATTGGTCGCTCCGATGGTAAACTATTTGTCATACAATAACTCTGAATATTCTTTAATCCAATAATTTCAGTGCGAATAGAATCTGTTTTAATACTTAAATAATATATTGATTCATCGTTAAATTTAAAATTATTTGACATTAATTGTTTAATAACATTATCAAAATCTATTTTTGTTATTGATTTTATTCCTCTAGTTCCAAATTTTACTTCTAATTCGGCTGTTTGATTAGAATTTAGACTATTTCTACTTTCTAAATATAATTTTAATAAGTTATTTAATGATGGATTATTTGATGATGATTTAGACATATATATATATATTTGTAATATATTTATATATCAATTTTATTTCATATTATGTGAAGAGACAGCAAAAACCTTTCTATATATATACAATATATATATATATATATATATATACATGTATAGATTATCAAAAAAAGTTAAAAGAAAGGTTAAAAGAAAGGTTAAAAGAACAATTAAAAATAAGAGTAATTCCAGAAAAAAATATTATAAAAAAGGGGGTTCAAGTTATAGAGATACAACTCCATCTGTTATAGAATCTGAAGAAAGTATAAGAAATCGTGAAAATCGACAATTAAGAGAAAATTTATTAAATGAAGTTTCAATTGAAACCGCAAATATAATTTTAGATAATAGCAATAAATTAATAAGTAGCATTTATACGTATGTTGATAACAATAAGAGAAATTTATCAACAATTCAAACAAAATTATTAAAAATAAGTCATTTAGCTATTTTAGGAGCAATTGATTATATTGATGCACATAATGGAGAAAATATTTCTAATGATACTTTATTAAAAGCATTGGAAATATTTAATCTTCAACAACATCTCTTAAAAAATTATATTGAAATAGGAAAAAACAAAAGATCAATGGCTGCACTTGGTATAGATTTATTTGGTGATATAAACCCAACAACCCGTGCCGACTTTATATCCATCCATCCAAATCGACCAACATTTATACGATATCCTAGTGTATAAATATATAATCGAAATTGTTCAATAATATAATTATTATTAATCCTATAAAAATAAATATATAAATATTGTGTCAGCTTTTACATTGTTAATGTCATTCTTATTAATAAATATAGAAATAACCCCTTAAATGTAATACTTAAAAATATGTATTTAGTTTAGATGTTGGATAATCTACTTTAAAATTATTTAAATAATGACTATTAAGCATATGTCCTGATTTATCTTTACTAATAAAAATTTCACCATCAATATTAATATATTTTTCGATAGATTGAGGACAATTACACCCACATTTTGCTACAAAATCATTATCATTTGCAAAATGTTCCATATATGGTAAATTATTTTTTATATAAGACATATTTGTTGCGCAATTTGCAAATGCATAAATTTCCAATTTCGATAAATATATATCTTTATCCAAGCCCATTTTTTTTATTGTATTTAATACCTTAGCTACTATAATAGTTCCTTGAGAATGACAAATTATAATAATTTTATTTATATTATCATCCAATAATTTTGCAGTAATAGTATATAAACAAATTGTTGAAGCTTCGGTTAAATATTCGGTTTCTTTACCAATTAAACATTCTATTAAATCCATAACAAGTGTTTGTGTAATATTATGTATTATATTAATTGGTTTATTTAATAAGGTTTCTAAATATTTTTTATTAATCAATACTAGTTTTTCGTTAGACATAATTCCATTAATATAAATAAAACAATTACCAGAACTATCCAATTCAATGTCATTTTTTATATATTTACTATTAGATCCAAATAATATATCTCTGTACTTTTCTGGAATCCATAATGGAGCACGAATTGGTAATTTAATAAAAAATAAATCACTAATTAATTTAATAAATTCAATAAATGTCCAATATTTTATATTAAATTCTGAATATGTATTATTTGTAATATTTTTTTTAATGTTATATCCAAATAGTGATCTATAAAAATTTTTAGTATCAATAAATGCATGATATAGTATTTTTATAATTCGCATAATATATATATTATTGTTATTAAATAAATATATATTTTTTGTTATTAAATATATATTTTATTTTATTACTTAACATATGCGATCACATTATTTTGATTTGATTCATTTGATTCATTTGATTCATTTGATTCATTTGGTATTTCAATAATTAATTTGGTGGTAGAGGGTTGTTCTGAGGGTTGTTCAAGATTTTTATTTAATATAGTGTTAAAACAATTTCCCATTATATTAATAAATACCAAAAGATTTTAAAAAATAAACGCTTTTTAATTTATATTTTTTCTAATATTTTTTCATATATTTCTTTTTTAGTTTTCTTATTATTCATATCTATTATATCTAACTTATTAGCAATCGTTAATAATTCACTATGAGTATAGTTTGTAATACCTTTTAACGGTTTACTAACGTTCTCAATAAACCAATAATTTTCTCTATAATAATTAACCTTAGTTATATTAGTATCATAAGAAATCTTGTGTTCCATATTCTCATTTAATATTATATTAATAGTTTCATCTGGGTTATTTATAATTTCTATATATTTTCTATTCCAAACATATAATATATTAATTTTATACAATAAACATAATGCTACTAAAGTTTTAATAGTTATTTTTTTCTCATTTAGTAACTCATTTTCTATTTCATTTAATCGTAATTTAAATGCTTTTAATTCGCTTTTTATTTTTCTTAATTTTTCAATACATTCTATTTTAAATTCTTTTTCTTTTTTAAAAGAATTATCTATTGCATAACTGTGTTCACCATTTAATATAATATAAAAACACCAAAATAAATCATCTACATTTTGAGGAACTGATATGTTAACTCTCTCTTTAGAAAGAGTCCTATTTTCTTTCTTTTTTGATGGATTTATCTTTACGGTTTTTGACATATTTTCATTTGTTAACATATATTTATTACACGCTTCGATTATATTATTATGCATCTAGTATAATATTGTTGTCTTCTTTATTACTTTTATTCTTAACAATTTTTTTATTTTGTTTAAAAAATTCGTTTTTAATAATAGCTTTCTCTTCTTCAATAATTGTTAATTGATTTTGTTGCTCTGTTACATATTTAATAAATTTTTCTAATTTATCTATTATAGTAATATCTAAATCTGTTAAATTTATAAATATTCCATTATTATTTTCGCTAATAACAACACTTGGTTCATTATTTAATATTTTTAATATTTCAATCTGATAACATTTGTTCATTACTTCAATATTTTCTTTGATTTCTTGAAGTCTATCAGTTGCAATCATTGTATATATTTTTTATAGTAATTACACTTTAAGTTTCTTATTTAAAGAGTTCATATTATAATAAAAATTAAACTTTTAATGTTTTTGATTTTGAAGAAGAAGAAGAAGAAGAAATATCACTTACTAATTCTCCAATAATTGAAATATATTTATCATTTAATTCATATCTTTGTCCAATTACTCTAATTTTTATTTCTTCATTTTCCTGTATTGATGAAAAAGTTTTAGACAAATAATTATGATCTCGCGCAATAAATATAACAACCGGGCTATTCTCTTCATTTAATTCAGCTCGTATTCCAGCTTTTGTTATATTTTTTGCAACACAAATAATATGCATTCCTTCTACAGGACAACAAACTTTACATTCTAATACAACTTCAAATAAAATATCAGACCCTTTTATTACTCCAGAAGAATATGTAATAATCTGGACACTATCTGGTTTAACATATCCTTCTGAAATACATTTACCTTCAATATTACTAGCAATAGTATTTCTTAAAGTTTCTTTAATATTTTTATTAACATTCATTATTGAAATATATACTTGTTGATTTATAAGTGAGTTCTTATAAATATCAAAATTTCTCTTTTTTTTTTTAGATACAGGTTTTATTTTAAAAGATTTCGGAGTTTCAATTTCTGTTTGTAATTCCTCGCTCATTTATTATATTATATATCTATATTTATATTATAATATAATTATTCTTTTTCAATTTTTGGGAGAAATACTTTAAAACTTTCAAGATTAATTTATTTATAGTTCGAGTTTTTCGATTCCACGAACTGGTTTATCCAATGAATCTCGAAACCAACCAATAGCTTCAAATGGATCCAAAAACCATCTTTTATCATTTTTTCTATTATAGTCATATAAACGCAATGTAAATTCTTGCAATACACACATTTGTTTTTGATTAACCCCTTTTGTATTTGTTGTTGTAAATTTATCTGAACCAATTATTAAATTTGATAATTGAATAGTATCACTTTTACCAGCTTGATCACATCTAGCTCCTTTATTTCGTTTTTTATTTAAAAGTTTAACCTTAAATATCATATAATCATCTTTTTTAAACCAAGACATAAATCCAATAATATTATTTTGTGAATCTAATTTTGACAAATTAGATAATGACTTAATAGATATAACATTGTTTGCTATAGTTTGAGCCAAATCATTATAGTCTTCTGGTTCTGCTAGTTTCCATTGATTTGTTTCATTGTTTTGTATTATTAATTGGTGTTCGCCTTCTTTGTGTAAAAGTATTCCTGTAATTCCTTTGTTTTTTAATTCTTTACTTTCAAAATAATTTTTTACTTTTTTTTCAAAATCAGTTAATCTGTCATTACTATTATAAATATAATTTATTATATCAAATAAATCATTAAACAATAATTCCTCAATAATATGGCTTACCAAAAATTCTTCTAATAGTGCTCTTTCAACCCCTTCTTCCTGCATTTGATTCATAACAATGTTACAAAACTTATACCAATTATCGTCTCCTCTTACTATTAATTGTTTTGTATTAGAAATATTATAAAGATTAAACATTCTATCTAATATTATTTTACCTTTCTCTATTTCCAATTCTTCTTCAAGAACTATTTCTTTTTCTACAGGAATATCTTCTTTAATTTTTTCAGGAACTTTTAAATATATTTTATCATGTTTAAATTCAATAGGAACTTTTCTATCATAAATAGAAATATTTTTATCAAATAGTTCTGATGGTTGAAATAAATAATAATTACCAATATTCACTAAATTACCTAAACGACCATATTTATCTGTTATAAATTCATTTTTATCTGTAACTAGATAATCTAATGCGGCATATATCTGTATTAATGGATATGGTTTTACTATATTTATTTCTTTAATTAAATTATCTTTTTCGTAAAAAAATTTATCTTTCATTAATATTTTTATTCTTTGAATAATTTTACTAGCATTCATTTCTATAAATCCTTCTGAATATGTTAACATGTTTACTTCACCAATAGTATCTCTTGGTTTACATTTGTATAAACAGCTTTCCAAATAATCACATTGAGAACTATATGGTTTATCTCCAATAATATAATCAATTTGTTTATTATTAGATAATATCTGTATAACTTTTTGTTGCATATTTTCACTAGTAAAATTAAGTTGTTCTTGATTCAATATGCAATCCACTGATATTTCTTTTAATAATCGACTAACTCTACCAATTTGTAATGCTTTAATTTCAGCAAGTCTATAAACATATAAGTCAGCTGCCTCTTCATCATTTTCTAAAATACTTCCATGTAAAAATATTTCTACATTCCGTTTTTCAAACGGTAAATCTTTATGACTACAATTTCTTACTGCTCTTCCTATAATCTGCTCAACGCGACTCATATTATACCATGGTTCTAATATATGCACTTGTCTAATATATTTAAAATCTAAACCCTCTGAACCAGCCTGAGAAATTAATAATACTTTAACTTTATGTCCATCAACATTTTCTTTATGTGTTACAGCAATTAAATCATCTATATTTTTTGGAGATAACATTTTATCGCCTGTTATCATTACATATTTCGCCGGTATAGAATTTGCGGAATTTTCATTTTTGTAGGTACGAAGATCTAAATTTGTTATTGGTGGAGTTTTAAATAAAGATTTAACACTTCCATATCTTGTAATACCTAATTCTTCTAATGCTAATGCTAGTGGAACTAGTCCACCATCTAAATATTGTGAATATACTAAAATAACACCATCAGAATGTAATATATTCTCGCAGATTTCTTTAATTTTACTACTATATTTACCTATTTCATTTGGTGAAAAAATATTTCCATAAATAGAATCTTTGTATTCAAAATTTGTCCGAGAAGGCGGAGTAATAGATTCATCATAAGTCATTATATTATTTAATCCTTGTTTTCCTACTATTTCTTTGACATCTAGTTCAATATCAGTTCCCACACTATTATCCAAATTAATATTAGGATAAATAATATTTAATGCTTCTATCGGTCTCTGTAATAATATATATCCTAATGAGTCCATATTTGTAAATGCTTGTGATGATTCTCTTAATTCATCCGTTTTTAATTTATTTAAAATATAGTTATATCCTTTCATTTGATATTCACCCAAATTTGATACATATAGAGATATATGCTCAATTGGTTGAATTATTCTTTTACCATTCATTTGAATTAATGGATACAAATCTTTATTTATTGTTTTTTCCGATGCAAATTGTTTTGGCCATATTCTATATGGAAATGTATATGGATTATCACCCCTTACAAATGATATATATCCAGTAGCTTTTCTTTCTAATAATTCTTTTCCTATTTCTACACCATCATCATTAATTAAAAAATTTCCATTACTATCAAAGACATCTTTTACTTCTATTGTTCCACGACGATCATTTAAATTCATTAAATTTATTAACCATATTATTTCCTTATATGTATTATACAATGGTGTTGCTGATAGAAATAATAATCTTAAATTATCTACATTTTTAACTAATTTAAATAATTCACGAGCTACCCGTTTATCTTTGTTATCATCTGTTATACGAATATTATGAACTTCATCTATAATTATTAATCTATTATTAAAAATACTTTTTAGTTTATTTTTAATTATTTGCTCTTTATTTTTAATAATTTCACTTCCAATATCGCTTTTTTTTGCAATATAGTTAGCAAATTCTGTATATCCTAAAAATAAATATGAACTAAAAATAATACGTTTTATTTGAGCAACAACCTTCTCTTTTGATAATCCTTTCATATTCATTGGATTAATCTCTTTTAAAAATTTATTTCCTGTGCAACTTTTAATTGTCCACAAACCATCTACTAATTTTAATTTATTTTCATCAAATAGTTGTAATTTAAAATTTTCTTGCACATTTGGTGATGCAATCACAATAATACGTTGTTGGTTTCCTATTTGATTCATATAATCTCTCATTTCTTCTGCTACACCTATTGCTGAACATGTTTTTCCAGAACCTAAACCATGATATAATAAAAGACTATTATATGGTGTTTGAAATGATAAAAAATTTCTAACAAATTGTTGATGTGGCGATAATTCAAAGTCTGCATTGCATAAAATTTCTGCTTGTTTATTTACTTCATAGATTTTACCGTCATATTTAGTATCATTGAATTCTTTTTTTTCTGCGATTTTAACATTAAATTGTGGATCATTTAAATGAGGATATAAGTATTTATATTTATCTTCATTATTTATCCATTCTTTATATTCTAATATTTCTTTATCATTATTAAAAGCATTTAACATTACACTATTATTATCTGTACTTGATATTTCATCATATAAATCTTTTAATGATTTTTCTACAAGTTTTAATTTGAGTTTTTTTTTTTTAATAGGTTTGGTTTTTGGATCTTTACTTTCCATTTAATATATATTATGAATATAATATAAGAAACTTTATCCTAATATTAAATTTTACAGTTTAATCCCTATCTAGATATTTAAAAATATAAACTCTTATACAATAACAATAGTATATTTTTTTAATATATTATTTACATTGTTTAATATATCTATTCTCTCTAAATTATATGGTCTTATTTTTTTTATACAATTATCGTAAGATAACCATTCTACTTTACTAACCTCGCTTGTTTGATAGTTATTAATCGGTTTAATATCTTTATTTATAAATGCTATATAATATTTGTGTTTATATGACTTATAATTTGAACCAGTAAATATTTCTTCTATTGGTATTATATTTTGAATTATTTGTAATGATTTTTTATTATAACCTGTTTCTTCTTCAAATTCTCTTAAAGCACAATTTAAATCTTTTTCTTGAAAATTACGTCTACCTTTAGCAAATCCCCACTCCTGTTCATTCCAGTATTCAAGAGATGAATTTATCAATGATTCTAATGTATAACTATCTTGAGATAAAGTGATACCATTTTTTAAGGCATTAAACTTTTCTTTTGAAATCTTTTCTTCATTTCGATATTGTATACCAATATAATCACCCCAAAGTTCCTTCCATAAGTGATCAAAATCATAATTTAATAACTTAATCTTTTCTTCATTTGTCATTTCTTCTATTATATTTAATAAATATCTCTTATTAAATAATGGATACTTACCTCTCATAAAATCAACATAACCTAAACTATCTTTACGTCTTATCATTAAATATTCAATATTATTATTATTATCCATAGTATATGCTATAATTCCAATACTAGTTATCGGATTTTTGCATTGATGAAATAAATGACCATTTTTACCACAATTATTACAAAAATTATATTCTTTCATATTATTCGATATATGTTTATTATTATTTGTTTTTATATCAATTTATATTAATGGAATTAGATGCTAAAATATGGGGACCGCATTACTGGTTTGTCTTACATACCATTGCTTTGAATTATCCATTATTTCCAAATGAAACAATAAAAAAAAAATATTATGACTTTATACAAAATTTACCATTATTTATTCCAATTGTAGATATGGGAAATGCATTTAGTTTAATTCTAGATTCATATCCTGTTACTCCATATTTAGATTCAAGAGAATCTTTTATTAAATGGATGCATTTTATACATAATAAAATAAATTTGGCACTTGGTATTCCTGAAAAAACCCTGGAAGAAACGCTTCGTTCTTATTATGAATTATATAAATTACCAGAAATTACTGTAAAAGAAAATATTATAAAAAAAGAAAAATATTTATACATTTTAGTAATTGTTTTGCTTGTTCTCGTATCAATAGTTATATATAAAAAATAATATCAATTATATATATAGATATTTAATGAATAAAAAATATAAATCAAAAAAAAAAAAAAGATTTCATATAGGTGGAGAAGTAATTGATCATGGTGGATTTGGATGTATTTTTAAACCTTCTCTTCGTTGTATTAATTCTGATAATAGAAGTGGTGATATAAGTAAAATGTTTCTAAATAAATATATAACTCAAGAATGGGCTATAATTAATGCAGTTAAAGAAATAGTTATGAATATTCCTAATTATGAGAATTATTTTTTAATAAATGATTTTGAAATGTGTCAACCAGCAGAATTAGATGATAATGATAAAATAAATATAGATAATTGTAAGAATTTAATAAAATATCAAATCAATAAAGAAAATATTAATTCTAAATTGAATGAAGTTAAGATAATTAATATGCCATTTGGTGGAAAAAATATATATAAAATATTTAAAGAAGAAAATCACACCCAAATTGGTTTTTCTAATATAAATAATGCTCTTATAAATCTTTTAATAAATGGTATAAAACCTATGAATAAATTAGGATTATATCACTTTGATATAAAAGATGAGAATATTGTTTTTAAAGATGGATTTACTAAATTAATTGATTGGGGACATTCGGGAATTTCAACTCCTACTAATAGTATACCTACAAATATTACTAGATTGGCTTTATCATATAATTTACCTTTCTCGGTTACGCTTTTTACAAATGAATTTAATAAATTCTATACATCATATCTTTCATCCATTAAATCTCCAAAATCTTTTAATCAATTAAAATCAATAATGGAACAATATTATTATATGAGATCTATGCCTGAGTATGGTCATATTCGAGATATACGTAAAATATATCTTCCACATATATTAAAACTTTCTATAAAAAATGTTAAATCTATAGATAATCTTATTTTAGATTTAATATCATCTTACTGTGCGAAGGTTTTAATAAAATATACTGATTTTACAAATAAAATATTTAATAAAGAACGTTATTTTAAAGAAGTATTTTCTCATAATGTAGATGTATATGGTTTTATTATGACTTATATATATTTAATAATAACTGATTATTTAAAAGATGAAACTCCATATTTTAATTTATATAAAATCAATGTAGCAAATATAATAATAAAATATTGTTATAGTGATTTTTATGCAGACAAACCATTTGATATAGATAATTTAATTTTTGATCTAAAAAATATAATGAACGTTAATTATAAAGAAAAACTGCATATTGAATTAATAATACCCAGTAAAACAAAACATACAACAAAGACAAAATCAACATTACAAAAAAGAAAAAAGAAAAAAAAAACTACAAACAAAAGAAAAACAATAAAAAAATAAAATTTTTCTGGTAAAACTAAAAAAATTAAAAGTAATTAAAAACTAATGTATCACTAAAAAGTATAATATATATTAAATATATATATATATTATGAAATCATACAAAATAAAAAGAAAAACAAATAGAAAAATAAAAAGAAAAGCAAATAGAAAAATAAAAAGAAAAACAAATAGAAAAATAAAAAGAAAAACAAAAACCCAAAAGGCAGGTAAAGTTATTCAAGCTGGTTCATACGGTTGTGTTTTTAGCAATCCAGCACTTAAATGTAAAGGTGAACAAAATCCTAGAGATAATATCAGTAAATTATTAACTACAAAAGAAGCATATAATGAATGGAATGAAAATTTAAAAATATTACCTAAAATTAATAGTATAGTTAATAGTAATAATTATTTCTTAATTGCAAATAATGAGCCATGCACACCAAATAGATTAACATCTGCTGATAAAGAAGATTTTGACGAAAAATGTAAAATTTTTTCAAATATTAGTGTAAACAATATAAATGAAAAATTAGAATCTTTAAAGATTTTACATATGCCAGATGGAGGAGTTAATATATCAGAAATATTTACAGTAAATTCTTTGAAATATAGATTTGTAGATGTTAATAATGCATTAATTAATCTTCTAAAAAATGGAATTATTCCCATGAATAGTAAAGAATTATATAATGTATATCATTTAGATATAAAATCAGATAATATTTTATTTAAAAATAATAATGCGCGATTAATAGATTGGGGTTTAGCAATTACTGGTATAAATAATAAATTACCAAATTCTTTAAAAAAGAAAAATTTATACAATAATTTTATTTTAATTAATAATCCATATAGTTCTTTTATGTTTTGTGATACATTTAATAATTTTGTTATGCAAAGATCAAACTATAAAATTCCAGAATTATATAGTGATATTGAAAAATATTATAGAGAAAATATGTTTATTCCAGGTAATGGTCACACTGATACTTTAATTTTACTATTTAATCAAATACTCAAAATATTGAATATATCTGACTTAGGCGAGTATGGAATAATATCTGAAAGTATATTATTTAAAATTATAATAAATTATTTAAACCATATTGTATTAAAATATACAAGTAATAAAGATGAACCAACAAAACCTTTTATATTTAAATATTTTGAAGATGTTTATTCAAAAAATGTAGATGTTTGGGGTTTTATATCTTCTTATATTTTATTATTAAATTTTAAATCTGAAACCATAAAATTAAAAATAATAAATATATTTTTAGATAACTTTTTTTCTATTAAATATGCTGCTGACCCTATAGATATAAATAATTTAATTAATCAGTTATATAATTTATTTAATGATGATATTTTTGTTAATAAACAAAAAATACGAGAAAAATTAAAAAATATTATTAATATGGCTATTACAAATGATTTGTATAATTTAGAAAATTTTAATGAAGAAGAATTAGAAAAATATAATAAAATAGATATGGAAATATTTACTAATAGTAGTCCAATATTTAATGTTTCTACAAATACAGAATCAAAAACATCATCACCTAATATAGCAGCTTTTATACCAAGTTCTTTAATGAATAATCCTTCATATAACAAAAGTTTTATTGATGAAATATTTCCTATTACAAAAACTAGTTCAAAGATAATATCTAAATAGAATTAAAAAATAAAATTATTTACAACTTTATTATACTATTTAGTTACCTTAAAATTTAGTCAATTAATTATAAATTAAAAAAATATTAATATATTTTTTAATTTATATAATGAAACTAGAACTCTTAATATTAGGTGTAACATCATTTTTAATTATGAATATATATCATGATGGAAAATATATTAAAATTATGAAAACATGGCAAAAATATTATCAAATGGCCTTCTTTGGATTTATTGGTCTTTCTCTCTACATTTTTATTAAAAAGCATCCTTCTCATAGCAGAAGTCTTTTTACACATGCAAATAGTATAGTTAAATATATGCCAATAGATAAGGAAAGTTCTGACTTTATATCTCCACTTTTAAACATTACATCTCATTTTTCTAAAAATTCTGGGGATATTCATCAAACACCACAGTATAAACGAATGTTAAACAGTGGTAGTGCAAATACACAAACAACAAAACGATCTGTTAGTGAAACTAAAAAAAAATTTATAGCTGCTAATCAAAACTGGAAATGTGCACATTGTAATTGTCAATTACAAGCTTGGTATGAAATTGACCATAAGATACGATTAGAGAATGGAGGAGATAATCATATTAATAACTTAGTAGCATTATGTAGAAATTGTCATGGGGAAAAAACAGCAATGGAAAGTATGATATAAGGATAAAGCCTACTCTTAAATATCTTTATTTAAAAAGGACTAAGTTTTTTTAAAATAAAAAATTTATATTATACTTATAAAGAGGAATAGCTTAAAAATGAAAGAATTAGAATTTAATAATGTTAAATTTTATGTAGGACAATCAGCTAAAGAAAATTGGCAGTTATTAGATAAGGCAAAAATAGAAAATAAAAATTTTGTATGGTTTCATTTAGATAGTTTTCCATCTCCATATGTTTTTATGTGGTCATCAATAAGTAATTTAGAAAAATTAATTAAAGAATCTAAGGAAGTTAATTCTACTAATATAGATCTCTGCCCGACGATTGATCAATATATTAATTATGGTGCAACACTATGTAAAGAATATAGTAAATATAAATTTTTAAATGATTTGAAAATAATGTATACAACAGTTAGTAAATTAAAAAAAACAGATATTGTAGGAGAGGTTGATATTAAAGGAAAAAGTAAAATTATTAAGTTATAATATAATATAGTTGAAAAGTAGAATAGTTTCACTAGTTTTTTATATCAATTTATTATAGTATGGAAGAAACTGTTGAAGAAAATGTGAAAAATTATATGTATAAAAAATTTAAAGAAAATGAAGAAAATACAAAAAAAATTTCGTCTTCATTTGGTTATTCTTTTTTAACTACATCACTTATACCATTATTTATAATTTATTTTATTCTTTTTATATATGTATTACCTAAATATTACAAAGCTGATAAAACTACAAAAATGTCACAATTCATTCGGTTTATGAAAAAAGGTTCTATTGGATTATTAATTCTAATATCTATATTTGCTTTTAGTTTTTTATCAGGTTATTCTTTTTTAATTACTTTACTAGTGCTATCATTTGTAACATTTTTTAGTTTTTTTATATTTGTATTACCATTGTATTATCCGGAATCGAATGATATAAAAAAAATGAAAAAAGCTTCTATTGGATTGTTATCATTATTTTTATTAGTTTTTTTTATAGTATCTATAGTTTTTTTAGCTATAAACAATGAAATGCTTGCTTGGATTATGTTAATACTTAATTTTATATTTGTTATTGGAGGTTTAGCTCTATTATATAAATATTTTAAATTGTATAAATATGAAGATGATAAAGATACTACATCATCAATAGGATTATCTCTTTTAAAAAATATAATATTTTATATACCATGTTTGCTATTAAATTTTATTGATTTTATTAAGTATCAATATAAAATTACAACACGACCAATATGGATCCTTTTTTTTATAGAAATTGTTGTAATTATTTTACGATTATTAATACCATTTTTATATAAAAAATATGGAAATCGTGATGGTAAAGTTTTATTAGATAAACCTGTGAATTTAAATAAAGAAACTGATTTAGGTATTTTTCAAAATATAGATCCAACAACAAATAATAAAAATACTTCGGATACAGAATTCCCATATAAATATAATTATGCTCTATCTTGTTGGATTTGGATTAATTCAAATTCTACTTCAACTAGTTCTGCATATAATAAATCAACAACATTATTAAATTATGGTGACGTTATTCAGATAAATATGAATAAAAATAAAATAGAAATATTGGCATTAACTAGCGATAATAATCAAGAAAATATGAATAAATTAGTTACTGTTTACGAAGATAAAAAAATACTTTATCAAAAATGGAATAATTTTATAATTAATTATTCTGGTGGAACTTTAGATATTTTTATAAATAATAAACTTGTTGCATCTAAACCAAATATCACACCTATAATGTCATATAGTAAAGTAACTGCTGGTTTTCCTAATGGTATTCATGGAGGAATTAAAGATATAGTTTATTATGATAAAGTTCTTTCTAGAAATAAAATACATTCAATTTATAATTCATACTTTTAATTTAGATAATTTCTAAGCCTATATTATATTATGGAATTAACTACCAATATATTATTAATAATAATTATTATAGTTATTTTGGTTTTACTTGTGAATTATTTTAAATCAGATAAAATAAAACTAAGTAATTTAAAAGCTGGAACTGAAGAAGAAATAATTAGAGCATCAAATTTATCATCAAATAGCGCAAGTAATAATTATGCATATTCATTATGGTTTTATGTTGACAATTGGCAATATAAATTAACAGATCAAAAGATTTTATTATCTCGTTCTTCTAAAAATTTATCAAATGTTAATAATCCTCTAATTACTTTAGCGCCATATGAAAATAATATAAATATAAGCATAACAACATATTCAAATCCCGATAAAAGTAAAAATGATATAACTATGTCTGATATTCCAACTATGACTCCCACATGTATGGTAAGTAATTTTCCTTTACAAAAATGGGTTAATTTGATATTAAGTTTAAATGGAAGAACTGCTGATATATATTTAGATGGTAAATTAGTGAGAACATGTGTTTTGCCCGGAGTTCCAAAGATCGATTCTGATGCAGATATTCATATAACACCGGATGGAGGATTTTCAGGATGGACCGCTAATTTTCATTATTGGGATAAACCACTAAATCCTCAGGAAGCATATAATATATATAAAAAAGGTTATGGTGGTGGTGGTTTATTTGGTGGTTTAACTGGTATGGTAAATAAATATAAACTTAAAGTATCTTATTTAGTAAATGATAAAGAAGAGGGTAGTTTTGAAATCTAACTTCTAGTATATTTTTATAAAATTTTATAATATTATAAATACTATAAAATTTTACTCTTTTACTGTTTAACTGTTTTAGTGATTTAGGGTTTATTCTTAAAATTTCTTATATATAATATATAAGGTATGACTTCTCTTTATGAAAAAATAAATACTAATGCTAATAATTTTACTACATTTGGTAATACAAAATATATAGAAGGTCCCAAAGATTTTTTGGAATCTAATAGTTTAGTTGCAAAATTTGCATTTTTATTATTAGTTATATTTATATTTATTATTGTATTACGTTTAGGTATATCTATACTGTCTTATATTTTTTCTAATTCACAAAATCCAATACTTATTAATGGTATGATTGATGGTGAACAATTATTTGTTATACCACAAAATCCTAATGTAAAAAATTCTATCCCGATTACTAGATCAATTAATGAAAGAGATGGATTAGAATTTACTTGGTCTGTATGGATATGGTTAAAAAATCCACCACTTTCAAATAATCCATCTAATAATTTAACCCAATATAAACATATTTTTAATAAAGGAAATGATAATATAGGAAGTGATGGTTTAGTAACACCAAATAATGCTCCTGGATTATATATAGGACCAGATTATCGATCATTGGTTGTTATTATGAATACTTTTGATGATATTAAAGAAGAAATAGTAATTAGTGATATACCAATTGAAAAATGGATTAATGTTATTATTAGATGTGATCAGCATAAATTAGATGTTTATATCAATGGAACTTTAACAAAAAGTCATATTTTAGGTGGTGTTCCTAAGCAAAATTATGAAGATGTATATGTAGCATTAAATGGTGGATTTGCTGGAAGAATATCTTCATTGCGATATTTTGCATCAGCAATAGGAATTAATAAAATTCAAAGTATTGTTGAAAATGGTCCAAATATGAAAACAAAAGATTCTAATATTACAACAACTAAACCATATTACTTATCATTCAGGTGGTTTTTTCCTGAACAAATAGATTCAGTTAATTTATAAATATTTATATAATTTATAATGAGTAAACCATGCCATGATAAAGGAGGTAAGCATCATACATCAAATAGTTTATATGATATTTCTACATGTAATATTATTAAACAAAATGCAGCGAATTGGATACCACCATGGTCTCGTGATTATAGAACCGGTCAACCTGGAGATAATGATCAACTAAGTCAGTGTGTAGGGACTGATGAACAACAAAAAAAAATACAAAATACATTTTTAAAAACTAACACCAATAGTTTCCATAATTTAACAAAAAAACAACAATATTCAAGAATTGCACAAGGACATGGTATTAATGGAAATAAATATAAAAATTTTGCAACACAAACATCCACGCTTACAAATCCTAATTATATGAATTTAAGAAAAACTGGTAAAACTTTACATTTATGTCTTACCCGAAGTTAATTTATTCTAGAAGTATATATAATGAATAGTTTAAAATCTTCTACTATAGTAATGCAGCCTAAATCTGCTACAAAATCTCTTGTTGATAAGTTAAAGAGTTTATCTGCAAAATCAACACAAAATATTATTTTGGATGATTCTGTATCAAATACAGATTCTCCAATTGTTTCTAATAGTATTACTAATTATATAAGATACGGTGTTATTATTATTATTTTAGCATTTTTTGGTTTAAATATTTTTTCTGGCCTGGGATTACTTACAGATAATTTAGCAGATTTTTTTAGACCTATATTAGTATTTTTTGGATATTCAATCGGCGAAACAACTAGACAAACAATTGATACAAGCGCGGAAGGAACAAAAGCAATTGTTGATGCTACAACAAAATCTATAGATAGTGCTATTGATATATTGGAAAAAAAGATTGATCCAGAGAGAGCATCAACTATGAAAGCATTAAATAATGCTAAATATAAACCAAGGGGTAATATTTTACCACAACCAGATGAGTCAGATAGTCGAACACAATTATCTAAAAGTTCAGGTAAATCTGGATATTGTTATATAGGAGAAGATAGAGGATTTAGAAGTTGTATAAAAGTTAATGAAGATACAAAATGTATCTCTGGTGATATTTTTCCAAGTAAAGAAATTTGTATTAATCCCAATCTTCGAATATAAACTACATCTAGTGTCTCTTAAATGTTTATACTTTTTTATAAAATCATATCATTATTCATATTATAAATAATGATATTATGAGCGTGGAACATATTTTTCCATATTATTCATTTTTTCTATTTTTTCAACAGTTTTATCTAAATTACTTCTTTCTATACCTTCAAATAGATAATCTGTTTGTGGAGTAATCTCATTTTTCTTTACTTCTTTGTATATTATATTTATTTTGTTTGATATATTTTCAATAAATTTTTTATTTTCAACTAATGGAATATTAAAATCAACATTTTCTGTTAAAAAATTTATAGCCGAATATATTATATATTTTCTTCGTCTTTTACATCCAGGTGTAAATTTAATACAATATAAATTTAGTAAAGCCATTATTGTTTTATTAAATAAAACATCTTTCATTTTTTTTGATTCACAAATTAGTGAATCCCAAATAATCCATATGGTATCCATTTGATAACGTTGTTCTACAGGAATAAATGTTCTTCTCGCACATTGTGAGATTATTTTTTTTTTTTTACATATTACATCATATTGTAAAACCCATTCAACCCAATAACAAGCAGATGTTGTATCTTTAGTGGATTTAGAAATATTATATGCAAACTCATTTATTGCAATAAATAATTCTTTTGGATCACCTTTCTGAAATACTTCCTGAGCAAAGGTAATATTTGGAGCTTTCAATTTATTTGTTAAAGTTGTTATATCAAAATCAATATTATCTTTAATTGCTAAACTTTCGAATGCATGTTTTTTACGCGAATAACATAATATACATATTAATTCTGAAAATAGTTTTCTAATTTTGCTATTATTTCTTAATGCTAATTCATTATCAATATATCCATTACTAACAATATTTTTAAAATTTGTAAATCTCATTTCAATATATATAGGTAATTTAGGATTTCCTAGATGTATATATTTACTCATATAGAATAATAAAACTTCCCAAATATCTTGAAATTGACCAGCACAAATCAATTCAACAGACCAATAACATGATGGTTCAATATTAGAATTATATAAACATGATATCAATTCATTTTTTACTTTTGTTTTTGAAAATTTTGAAAATGTTTTATTTTTAAAGTTATTAATAGTTCTAGAATCATTAATTTCATTTTCATTCATATATAATTTTATATACACAAAAAAAATAACAACAATACATATAGGATGAAAATTACAAATAATTTAATACAATTAATTAAAAAAACAACATTATTAGAAAAATTAATTAGTATTTTAATAATAATTATTATTATTCGTATTTTTTCTAATTTAATATACAATAAAGAAGGACTCTCTAATAATTTAAATAGTGCAAGAGAATTAACAACTGTAACCGGTAAAAATATTTTTGATGAATTTTATGTTAATATATATGATGATTTAGTATATGATGGAGAAAAAAATAACTATGAAGTTGAAAAAGTTATTAATGCAAAAGAACCAAATATGAAGTCATATATATTAGATATTGGTTGTGGAACTGGACATCATATTAAACTATTTAATGATAAAAATATAAATTCTATCGGTATAGATTTCTCTCCATTTATGATAAAAAAAGCAAAAGAAAATTATCCAAAATTAAATTTTAAAACATGTGATGCTTTAACCACATTAGAATTTCAACCAGATACATTCACACATATAACATGCTTCTATTTTACAATTTATTATATTAAAAATAAAAAACAATTTTTAGAAAATTGCTTTAATTGGTTGGTCCCTGGTGGTGTTTTAATTCTCCATTTAGTTGATATGAATAGTTTTGACCCAATTATACCTATAGCAAATCCATTTGTAATTATTTCTCCCCAAAATTATACACCAAATCGTATTACTGAAAGTATTGTAAAATTTGATACTATAGATTATAAATCTAATTTTAAACTTGATAAAAGTATTGATCCTAATACAACTTCATTAAAATCACCAAATGCAGTATTTAAAGAAATTCTTAAATTTAAGGATTCAAATACTATTCGTATAAATGAACATAAATTCTATATGTCTTCTCAGCGTAGTATTTTATCTATTGCAAAGAGTGTTGGTTTTGTTTTAAAAGCACAAGATCACATGGATACTATTGAATATGATTATAATTATTTATATACATTAGAAAAACCTTTATAAATATTTCATATATTACTGAAAAATTTTTATTATATAATTATTAATTATTTAATACGATAAATAGTGACAACTATAAATATATAGAATCCTCAGTCACAAACTTTTATCAATTCTCAAATCAAAAATTAAAAATTGGACATACTTTTTATGTCCATTTCTTGAAAATGAAATAGAGAATTGAAAAAAACATAAAAAATACACATGACACTGTTATGCTGTAATTAACATTTTTAAAATTTTCAATTTGTTATTGAAATTTTTTTTTATTTTTTTATAAAGATTTAAGAACTTTTTATCTTATCATTATAAAGATAAGTTATGATAAAAAATGATAAGATAAAAAGTTCCAAAAATTTTTATTGTTCTTCTTGTGACTATAATACGTCAAGATTAAGTCAATATAATCGTCATATACAAACCCATAAACATAAAATGATAATTAATGGTAATAAAAAAGTTCCAAAAGATTTTTATGAGTGTGAATGTGGAAAAAAATATAAATACGATAGCGGCCTTTCACGTCATAAAAAAAAATGTAATATAAATATGGAACTTTTGGAACCAAAATTGGAACTAAATTTAGAATCAAATAATTTACATGAATTAGTAGTAAAATTAATAACTAATAATGAAGAAATGAAAAAAGAAAATCAACAATTAATGCATACATTAATTGATCAACAACAACAGATAACAGATTTGATACCGAAAATAGGAAATAATAATAATAATACAATTAATAATAAAAATAAATTTAATATTAATGTATTTTTGAATGAGAAATGTAAGGATGCTATATCAATGAATGAATTTATAGAAAAGATAGAGATATCAATGAAAAACTTATTAACAACAAAAGATAAAGGATTAAGTGAGGGATTATCAAATATAATAATAGAAAATATGAATAAACTTTCCCTCTATGAAAGACCGATGCATTGCACAGATAAGAAGAGAGAAACATTATATATAAAAAATGATGAATGGGAGAAAGATGAAAAAAGTGAACAAATAAATGAATTATTAAAGAAGGTTGAAAAAAAACAAATGAAAAATATAAATCAATGGACAAATGAAAACCCGAATTATATGAATAATGAAGTATTACAAGAAGAATATATTAATTTAGTAAGAAGTTGCACTAATTCAGTAGATTCGTGTAAAGATAAAGTTATTAGAAAAGTATGCGATAATGTATATTTAACAGAAAAAGAATGGAATTAGTTTAAATTATAATTTAAGAAGTATTTTTATTATATATGTTATTTCTATATCTAATTATAATAATACTATTTTTTTTCATATTATTTAAATTATATGTAAAAATAAAATATAAATTCTGGGCATATCAACCAGTTTTTCATTATTATAATTTATTATATTGGATTAATCCTAAAGGGATTATAAATGACGACCTACCAGAAACAAATAAGTATTGTAATTTTTTAAATATAAAAACAACTAGTTTTGAAGAACGAGATAAAAATACAATAAAAGAAATAGTTGGATTTATACAAACATATTATTATCGTAATTCAAATATAAATTATTCTCCAACCAAATCTAGTTTTACATCTCATTTTATAGGAAATAATAGTAAAACTTTTATTTCAACATATTATAAACCAATTATACAAATAAATGTAAAAGACAATACTCCTGTTAATAATACAGAATTAGTCGGTATTATGACAACAAAACCAATTAATATTACTTTAAAAAATATGAAGACATTTATTGCATATTATGTTGATTATTTATGTGTTCATAATGAGTATAGAAAAATGAATATTGCACCTGAAATAATTCAAACACATGAATATATTCAACGACATAATGATAAAAAAATTAAAGTTTCATTATTTAAACGTGAAGGAGAATTAACCGGAATTGTTGCATTAACTACATATTTAACATATCAATTTTCAATATCTAGTATATCTAAATATACTTTACTACACCCATCTATGAAATTAATAGAAATTAATAAATTAAATTTAAATTTATTAATAACTTTTATATATAATCAAAGAAATAAATTTGAGTGTTATGCATTACCAGATATTACAAATCTTTTAACTCTTATAAATAATGAGATTTATAAAATATATGCTATTATAGAAAATGATAAATTAATTTCTTGTTATTTTTTACGCGATACACATATGTATTATAACGATAATAAAGCAGTTGAGTGTTTTGCTTCAATTTCTAATTGTCCACATAATGAAATTTTTATTAATGGTTTTATAAAAGCTTTGCATAAATATTCAAAAAAGATAAAGGCTACTCTTATTACAATAGAAAATATATCACATAATAATATTATTATTAATTATATATATTCTCTAAATATACTATCTAAAATAGAAAGTCCAACTGCTTATTTTTTTTATAATTATGCTAAACGACCAATTTTATCAGAAAAAGTTATGCTAATTTGTTAATCTGAAAAATATATAACAAATAATCATAATTCTATACTTATTATACATAATGATAAAATAAATAAAATTTACATGAGGAATAAATGATAAATCAATATTTATCGTGTATATTTACCAACACGAACAAACGAATCTAAAACAAATATTACAAATATTCCTAAAAATACATACAAAATTAATTCTTCAGTAATATAACTTGTTTTTTCTTCATGTTGTTCTTCTAAAAGAAGTAATATATTATCTAATTTTTTTAGTAATTCTGAATTACTATCCATAGATAATGCTGAATTACTATATTGATTTGGTATATATTGTTTATAATAATCATCAGTATATGCGTTTTCTAATTGACTAAATCCATTTTGTGTAATAGGAGAATCACTTATTAAATTACTTGATGGTTTAGATGATTTAGATTGTATATTTTGTTCATTATTTACACCATATTTAAGGGTCTCTGATGTCTCTTGTTGGATTTGTTGGTTTTTGGAGTCATGTGAATTTTCTAGATTTTGTTGTTTTTGTAATAGTAGAGAATATGGCTGATCGTTAAAATCTGCTAATCCATTTGAATCACTATCATCATCATTATTATCATCATATAGATTATGTATCATATCTGCTTTTATTTTTATATTACGTCCATTATTTGAATTTTTAATAGTTTTATTTTTATATTTACCTCTTGAATCATTCATTTCTTTATAATTTGTATTTTCATAATTTACTGGTGCTGCACAAATTGCTAAAGAGCTCATACTTATAAAAAAAAGAGATTATATTATTTTTAAAAGCTACACAAAATAATAATTTATATGATAAATCATATATATTATTAAATTAATCGATGTTATTATGATAATAGTATTTGATACCAAAAAAATAATTTATTTAATATAATGATAATTTTATTAAAATAAATTAAATAAAATTATATATATAATGGTAAAGAAGTTATTATATAATAATTTAAATACATTAAGGACAAAATTAAATGCGATAAGTAATAATAAATTTTTTATAGGTTTAGCAATTTTAATACTTAATATTGGTTCAAGATATGTTGAACTAAATATAAGTAAAAGCCAAGAAGCATATATTAGAAATACAATTAGTCGTGAAATATTTCTTTTTACTGTCGTTTTTGTTGGGACACGTGATATTATTACAGCATTAATAATGACAGCCACATTAGTAATTTTATCAGATACAGTTTTTAATGTAAATAGTAAATATTGTATGATACCTGAAAAATATAAGAAATTAGAAGATGTAATTGATAGAAATAAAGATAATTATATTTCAGATAAAGAAATTGATCATGCAAGAAAGATATTATATAAAGCAAATATTCAAAATAAAAGATCTGAATTAAGTGATACAAATTATTTTCATAGTAATATATAGTATGTCCAATATTAAGAAATTATATATTGATATATCATTAAATGGAAATATTAAAGGAAGTTTAGATTATAATTATAAATCAAATACAGACCCTGATTCAAACTATAAATATATATTAGTTCCAACTGAGAAAATTATTACAAAAGAATTATTAAATAAAAGTAAATATAACAAAGATAAAATCAAACTATTTTTTAGTAATACTGCTTTAAAATCTTTTATAAGTAAAATACCAAAATCACAAGAAGATAAATCTAAAAATATAATAGAAGAAAATATTAAATTAATATTGTCTTTAATTTTTAAAGTTAATTCTGCTTTTTATGTTAAAGGTAAAAAATTTATTATTAGAAAAAGATATTCAGATTTTCGTTTAAATAGTTCGATTAAAAAATTTATACATAAATCATATGATAATCTAATTGACGAAGTAATTGATAAACAGTTAAAAAAAGAACTTTCTATTATTAATAAACGAAAAAAGAGATTAGAAAAATTAAAAAAAAATTTAGAGAGTGATAAAGAACAATTAGCTAAATTAAAAAAAAAATATCCATTTATAGATTATACTGATGATGTTTTAAAATCTTGGGTAGAAGAACAAATATATAGTAAACAAACATTTTTTAATGATGTTGATAAATATGCAAATGATATTGTAAAACTCTTGAATAATGATCCAAAGAATAAACTTGATAATAAACAATTTAAGTATGTTAAAGATGAAGGTATTAAATTAGTAGAAGATAAATCTTCTGGAGTAAATTGTAGTATAACATTATTTTTAATTGATGGGAAAAATCCTAGAATGGCAGAGAGAAGATTGACTTGTAGAAATAGAAAGAACAATATTATAAAGTTATTAAATAAATTAACCGAGCCCTTACGCGAATCAAAGAAAACAACTGATTTAACAAAAACACAAAAATTATTAAAATATACATTAGGATCAAAAGAATTAAAAGAAGATACAAAAACTAAATATCATATTGATAAAATGATAGGTCCTTTATATTCAAAGAAAGGTTATAAAGCATATCATACAAAAAAAAAAATCAAATCAAGATAAAAAAAATCAAGATAATGAAAAAAAAACAAGAAAAAGAGAACTAGCAACAAGAGATCTTAAAAAACTTAGAGAATTACTTAAAAATAATATATAAATATTTAAAAAGTTTAAATGTGTATATATTATTTATGTTGAAAAATCGTGTTGCAATTATTACAGGAGCTACAAGAGGTATTGGAAAAAATATTGCAATAAATCTTGCAAAAAATGGTTGTAATATAGTAGTTGTTGGTAAGAGTATTAAAGATAGTAAACAATTACCAGGAACAATACATTCTGTATCAGACGAAATAAGAGAGTATGGTTCTGAAGTTTTACCATGTGCGGTTGATGTTCGTAATAGTGAATCATTAGAAAAATTAGTTGATACAACAATTAAATATTTTGGAAAAATTGATATATTAATTAACAATGCAGGTGCTTTATGGTGGAAAAATATATTAGAAACTCCAGTAAATAAATATGATTTGGTTAATAATGTAAATTCTAGAGCAGCATATACACTATCACAATTATCTTTACCCCACATGTTAAAAAATAAATGGGGGCATATTATCATGCAATCGCCACCATTTACATCACAATATATAAATTTCATTACACAAACAAATAAAATAAAAGGTATGACAGCATATACAACAAGTAAGTTAGGTATGTCAATAACTGCTCTTGGTATTTCTCAAGAGTTCGGCGGAACTGGTGTTGCAGCAAACACATTATGGCCAATGACACCAATTGAAAGTTATGCATTAATTAATAATAATTTAGGAACTAGGAAACAATGGCGAAAACCAGAAATTATAAGTGATTCTATTATCTCTATTTTACAAGAAGATCCAAAAACATTTACAGGAAATTGTCTAATAGATGAACATTATTTGAGAGGAAAAGGGGTAACTAATTTTGATAAATATCAGTGTGAACCTGGATATGAAGCTATTAAATTAAATGATTTACACCCTTGAATATTATAAAAATTGAATATTTTTATATTAAAAAGAAAGATTAATAAAAATAAATGTCAGATACAATTTCAAAAGAAAGATATGTTGAAAGTAGTTCAGATGATCTTCTACCATTGGAGCCATATGCAAATCGAGAAATAATGTGTATAGAAAACTATAAAATATGGTGTTGTATAATTATGATCATTATTGCTTTGGGATTTTTAATAACTGCTGCATCACGCGGATGTATTTATAATTGTAAAAATTAACTAATTAAGAGATAAAAACTCACTTACTAATTCTTGAGGAATTTCATTAAAATCGACTAATTTTTTATTTCTCTCAAAATTACTTTGTGCATTATCTTTTTTGAGACATTGTTGAAAATATTCAGGATTATCATAACATTTCTCAGCTGTTTTTGGACCACATTTACTAAGAAGAGGAGGTATATTATCACTCTTATCTCCCATAACTATTTTATAAAAGAGATCTTTTTTTGGATCACCTGACCATTTTTTATTATCTGTTAAATTTTTATATTTTAAATTCATTATTCTAATTTGTGGTCCAGCTAATTGTAAATAATCCATATCATTTGCAACTATAAGTATATTACTTGTTGGATTTTTTTCGAGTAATTCTTTTGTCATAATAGCAATACAATCATCTGCTTCTAAATTTGGATGAAATAAGGTTTTGATTTTTAATTCTTTTAATATAGATAATCCAATTTGGAAAAATGGACCTCCAAGGAAATTGTCGTCATAAACTCTATTTTCTTTATATTTATCATATAAAGTATGTCTCCAAATATTAGATCGTTGACAATCTTTTGCAGCAATAATAATAAAATTCTTGAATTTTAATTTTTTGGGAATTTCATTAATTTTATCAATAAATGTTTTTTTGAATTTTTCAACAAATGTGGAATTTTCAATTGGATTATCTAATGGCTGTTCTGAATTTGCTAATTTCCACCATGCAATAAGCGCATAGTAACGATAAAATATAAAATAACTAATATCCAGGAGAATATATACAGGGGTAGATTCTAACTCGGTCTCTGAATTTGATTTTTTATCTTTCATATTTTATAATATAATTATTAATATTTATATTATAAATCAATTTTATTTATGGTTTAAGGCACTTTACTCACTTATATAAAGTCAATTAATTTTTCACACATATTGTTAATATTTGTTAAAAATAATTCTTTTCCGGATAAATTTATACAAAGAGTATAACTACTAGAGATAGAATATTGCAGTTTATAAAATAACGGAGATAATTTCATATTTGATTCTATTAATATTTTATTTACCTTAGAGCTTATTATTATATCGAGATGATTATTATTGCTAAAACTATTTTCAAGTAATCTTTTTATTTTATTAAAAACATTATTATCTGTTATATTTATTACATTTTTTTGAATATAAACTGTAATATGTGTTAATAGAATATTTGTAGCAGCTTCAAAATCTTTTTGAATAAATATTTCCTTTATAAAAGTATAACAAATATTTTGTTCTTCTTGAGATATGGTGCCAGCTATACCAAAATCTATAATTCCTATTTGTTTTATATTATCTTTTTTCATAAAAATAATATTTCCTCCATGAAGATCAGCATGAAATAATCTATTAAAAAGAATACTTTTTAAAGAAAATTTTACAATTAAATTACTGTATTCTAATTTATCACCTTCTATTATTTCATTAAATTTCTTACCATGTAAATAATTCATTACTATCATATTACTATTTTTTTTTGTAAAAATATCATATGCATACGGCACAACAAGATAATCTGTATGTCTATTATTTTCATAAAAAGAGTTTAGATTTTTAAGTTCAATATCAAAATCTAATTGATTCAATAATATTTTTTTACTTTCATAAAATAATTCTTTTAAATAATAATATTTAAAAAACGGTATAATATTCAATATATTTATAATAACTTCAACTTCATCTAAAGCATTATATACTTTTTTATGAATATCTAATTTTTTTATTTTAACAATTATATCATTTTCACCCATTCTACTTTTATATACAATTGCTATCATTCCACTATTTATTGGCTTTAAACTTTCTGTGTCTATTATAAATTCTTTATTAGATATACCAAGCGCAGTAATATCATTAAAAACTTTATTGTCTATTTCTGTTTTATCGTATGGAACATTATCTAAATACTGTAATAAATAATTTATTTGAACTTTACTAAACAATTCAGTGTTAGTTGCAATAGACTGAAATAATTTAATATAAAATATATTTTTTTTTGCAAGAGTTTCTATATAATTTATAAATAGCGTATCAATATTTTTATGATAAAAATATTTTATAACTTCATTCGTTAATGTGTATATTGATAAAAATAATAATCTATATTTCATTAGTATTTATACTAATTATTAATATTTATATTATTTATAAAATTTATATGATAACTAAAGAGAGGGTTGTCCCTCTTCCACATTGAGATTTTCAATAAAAATTTTAAAATTATAGAATATTTTTTTCATTAATATTCCTAATATATTTTGCATATAAATCGGTAGTTCTTCATCTATACTAATTTTAAAATTATAATTAATATTTACATTCTGATTATTTATATTTGAAATAATTAATGTCATTTCAGGAGATATAATAGGTTTTTCTGATATGTTTTTAGTGTATGGTATACTTTTACTTATAATAGTAATAAAATTATCATGATAATTAATTATACTATTTAAAAATATATATTTTTTAGATATACCAACCTCTTGTCCAAATCTTTTAAATATATATAATGTATTAGCCTCATATTCAGATATTTTATCCACAATTTCTGCTTTTTCAATAATATCTTTATTAATCAAACCAATAAAATTAAATAAATTATAATTAATTATAGTATTTATGTCTAAATTATTTTTTTTTAAAAAATCAAATTCTATACAAAAATGATTTGTATCTGTATTTAAATATTTTATTAATGACATATTATTTTTATTGCAAATTATTTTATTATCACTTAACATAATATATATTTTATATTTAAAATATGAAATAAAAACAAATTATCTATTTATCTTCTTAAATATATATATATATATATTATGTCAAATTCTCCTAAAATAAATTTGGTAGAAAATGCTGCAAAATTTTGTAATGATTTAATTAAAGAAAATGTTCAAATAAAAGAAAATAATGGAGATTTAAATACAGTTTCAGAATATAATTTATTAAAATGGACTGGTAAATTTCATGAAATTTTTCCAAAATTATATCGATTTAGTAATGAATACAAGAAAAATATGTCAGGTGTATCTTCATACACTGTTCGAGCCATGCTGGGTGATGCTGCATATCATGATGCAATTAATCAAGGGACAAATAAATTAGAAATTAATTGGAAAAGTCTAGGAGATATTATTCTAGATTATACAACATCATTTGGAACATTACAAAATATACATGATAATCATCTTGCTGAAATATCATCATTTAAAGATGATCGAGAATTTGTTAAAAAATTATATTGTCTTTTATATACAAAAGTAAAAAAATTACAAGAACAAGAACCAAAACTAATGGAAATGAGTGGTGGAGCACGAACAACTAGAAGGAAACAAGGAACAATCATGACAGACAGAGAGGCAATGGCACAAGTGATAGTAGACAGTATAATAACTAGTAAATTACCAGAAGATTCTACAGAAGAGTATAAAAACGCTGTTATTGAACAAGCAAAAAGACTGTTACTTTTTGGTGATGATCAAGACTTTGAACACATGAGAGAAAAAAAAAGAAGAGAGATTATTCCAAATCCTAATAACTTTTATATGTCACTAGAGGATACCCCACAAGGTCCAGGGGCCATTACTCTTGCAATAGATAAAATAAATAAAAAAGAAGCTATTAAAAAAGAACAAGCTGAAAAAGAACTCGCTAAAAAAGAAGAGGCTGAAAAAAAAGCCCAACTTAAACGTAAAAGATCATCTAGTGGTAATGATAGTAGTAGAGATAGTGATTATAGTGACGATTATGAAAACCCGGATTTAACATTAGCGACTAATATGGAAATAAAGAATTTTATAAAAGAAAATTATCCAAAATTAACATTTAATGTAGATAAATTAATATATTGTCAAGGCGAAGGAGATAAAAAAATCGAATATGATAGTTCAGATGGTTGTTCAAAATCTACTGAACCGGCCCGCAACCATATATTAATGAATAGTACAAAATCGAATTGTTTTTCATCATTTTGTTCAAGTTCAAAAAATAGAAGATTTAGAATTAGTCCATGGGTAAAACATAATTTAAGTAAAAGTGAAAAAAGTAATGAAATATTTTGTATGGCCTGCATGTGTTGTGGATTACCATTATTACCTGCCTCAGCAAATATATCTAGCGAAGATAAATATAAAAATATTGAAACTTTAAAAAAAGAACCATCTTCTGAGGATAGTTTAAAAAGATATGCTGGTAAAACTCAATGTGATCATATTTTACCCATTGGAATGATGTATTTTGGTTTAGATCAAAAATGTTCAAAACCGACATTAGATAAAATTGGAATTGGAATGAATTTTTGTCCAATACATCCAGAATGTAATACTATAAAATTAGATATAACACCAGAAGAATGTTGGACGAAAAATGAAGGTATTGATGATTTTAAATGGAATGATAAGTGGGGAGAATCTATTCCAGATGGACCATGGATGAAGTTAGAAGGACTTTCAGATAAGGACAAAATTAATAAATGGTGTTCTAATAATAATTGGAAACCAAAAATGTATGCTAAAATATTACAACAAAAATATTATTCATGTCTAGAAAATTTAGTTGTAGATAATAATAATGGCAAAATTTTTGCACAGATTTCAAAAGCAGTTAATTCAGGTTTTAATGATCTAAAAAGAAAAAAGACAAAGGATTTTAAAAAAATCCGTGAATTGAATTTTACTGATGTGTCATCGTCAGATGAAATGATTGAAAGAATTCAACAAATGTTTAAAATGATTTCACTAGAGGAAGTTGAATTTGTTGACGCAGCGAGGCGTTTAAAAGAAGCAGCTACACAAATGGATGTAAATGTTCAAGCAGCTATGGAAGCAGTTCGTATTAAGAATCCGGAATTTTCAAAAGAACAATCTTTAGCCGCTGTAGCTAATGAACAAGCAAATCAAATTAAGAAAATGCAAGAAGAAAGAGAACGTATGATATTAGAACATAAAAGAAAAGAACAAGAATGGAAAGAGGCATTTGCTAAGGCACATGGTATATCATTAGATCAACTTGAAACAGCTCAAGGTATAGTAAAGATGCAATATAGAAACCAAGACGGTGGAAAAACATTACATAAAAAAAGAAAAAAACGAAATACAATAAAACATTCTTTATTAAAGAAAAAAAAAACAATAAAAAATAAAAAAAAGAAAAAATACACTATAAAAAAGTGAAATAAATTTTGTATATTGTAAAAATATTTTACAATATAAAAAAATTTAATTTTAAAGTGTATCTACTTTAAAGATCTAAACTTATTGTATTTTTTGAACTACCTTGTTTTGATCTTTTATTTGATTTTGGTATTTTTTGATTATTTAATTCTTTTAAATCTTGAATACTAATAGTGCTTGGATTTTTTTCAGAAGGGGTAACTGTTTGTGTTTGAGGTATATTAACCTGTTTTGTTTTTAATCTAGATAAAAGATCAGATATATCTCCTGGTCCTTTCATTTCGGGACGTTTTAATTGTGTTTGTGACATATTTATTGGATCTGATGTTTTATCTAAAGAAGTAAATTTTTCTTGTATACTAATACCTTCTTGTATACGTGAGGCAACTAAATCTGGTCTATTTTCGGGGGGTGCATATCTTTGACTTTTTTGTGCCTGTGTATTAACTGATGGTGGGGGTGGTCCCATATTAGGTGGGGGTGGTGCTTCATTATTAGACTGTCCAGGAACAAAATTGTTCATAAAATTACTAAATCCAGGATTACTATTACTCATACTATTTACGGCTGCTTGAGAAAATTGCTGCATTAATTCCGGATTTTGTTTCATAATTTCGTCCATACCAGGCATGGATGATTTAAACATTGTATTTGTCATGTGAACCATAATAGCAGAACCACCTAACTGAAATAATAATTTCAATTCTGGTGCCATTTTAGCTTTTGATTTATATTTCTCATGTAATTCTCCGAAAATCTCATCATAATCTGATATATTTTCGTTAACTTGTTCACCCCAACCATCCATTTTAAGATCAAATGGATCAAATTTACTATTTAAAAATTCTAATCCAGTAATAGCAGCCATTAACATTTTACCTTGAAATTTAACACTATTGGATTTTTCACGTTCTGAAATAATCATTTCATATTCTCCTTGAAGTTCTGATAAAGGAGACTCCATTGTATATTTTTTTGTTAAAGTTGCTCCTTTTCTTTCTAACTCTTCTAGTCTACGCATATACTTAAATTTCTCTCTAACTAACTCTTCTTTTGACATAGGTGTTTCTGATGTTGTTACTGGAATATTATTGAATTTTCCATATCCATCCCATGTTTTATTATCTGTCATAACTTCCGCAGTTGCTTCTCCTAAATTATTATTAATAGAGTCATCACCTTTTTGATTATTATATTGTTCTTTGTCTTGAAATTTTACATTTTTTTCTGTTGCATCAATAGCTTTACTAAATAAATTAGATCTTGTATTTTCTAATGATTTAGTATTTACATTTTCGGCTAAATCATTTAATTCGTTTTCTAAGTCACTTAATTCACCTAAACCAATTTCAACAGATGAAGCTTTTTTTTTTTCATTCATCAATAGTTCAATGCCTCCACCAAAATTAACAGATGGTTTATTATTTATACTTGCATTATCGTTATTTAAATTTACAACTGATTTTGTATCATTAGGATTAATATCAATAACAACCTGTTCTAATTCATTCATTATAGTTAAATTAGAACATATAATTTTAAGTAATCCGCATAATTAAATAATATAATAGAATAATTCTTAAAAAATATAATGTATTTAAATATTTCTAAATAAATCTGGTAATTGTTGTTGTTGTAATTGTTGTTTTTTAAACCTATACTTTTGTTTAAATTTTCTCATTCTAGTTTTGGCTCTTACTCTCTCTCTTGTTCTGGTTCTGCTTCTATCTGTGGTTCTGACTTTAGTTCTGGCTTTAGTTCTGGCTTTAGTTCTGGCTTTAGTTCTGGCTCTAGTTCTGGTTCTGCTTGTGTTTCTAGTTATATTTTTATTTCTTTTACTTCCACCTTTTTTAGTTTTCTGTTTTTTCAATCTTCGGGATGGTTCAACTCTCTCTTTAACTCCAGGTGCATATTTTACTGAGTATTCATCAATAAGTGAAGGATTCAGTGCTCGAGTTAGAGGTTGATGAATTAAAGAGGAGGTGGTGTCTATTTTTGAAGGAATAGGTCGCAAATCTATACTATCTAATAAATTTTTAAGATATTCTAAATCTGCGACATCAAATTCTTTACCATCAATCATAACCGTAGAGTTATTAGATTCTGTATTTATATTTCTATTAGACATATTATATAATATATATATATATAATTAATTAATACTATTGTTATACCAGATAGCTTGTAAAAAACAATCGGCTAAATCATCTTTTTTTTTATGATTACTAAACATATTTATAATTTTATCTTTTTCTATATTATTTCCTTCCATTTTTATTAATAATTTTTTAGTTATATCAATACTTAATTTTTTTCGTTCGCAATATGTCGTTTTTTTATTACCTATAAATGGTTTTAATTTATTTGCAGCAGAAATATAAATAATATTTGTCATATTTTTCATAATAAAATATTGAGTTAACATTCCTTGTATACAATTCATTCTATTTGCTATGGGACTTATTTGATTTTCAATTAATATTGAATCTATATTAGAAAATATAAAAGTATCTAACTTATCCAATTTATCCTTCATAGCTATTCCTATATTTATAATACTAATTTCATTACATTTCATATTGCTAACATTTTCAAAAACATGTTTTTCTATAAAAGTTTCTATACTTTTCATCATATTTATTTTGGTAGGTTTTTCATTACATGAAATATCATAATCTTTTATTATCTTATTAAGATCATCGTATTTCATTCGTTTATATTTATTTAAATCTGATGTAGGTAGTTTATATTCAGTTTTAGCAGCATGCGTTTTACAATAAAAACAATTATTTTTATGATATTTAGCAACTTTATTACAATGGTTATAAGTATTTTTATTTTTAACATTAAATTGACATGTTTTTATTTCATCATCAAATAAATTTAAGACGTCCCAATATATAATATTAAAACTAGAGGGATCACTGGTTACCTCAATAATACAAAGTGCTAAATTTTTAATTCCTACATCAATACTCAAAATTTTCATATATATATATATGAAAATTATAAAAAAGTGATATATTATATTTATATAATATAATATAATGAAGTTATTCAATAAAAAAAAATCATCAATGGAAAAATCGATAAATAATAATATAAAAGAAATAAAAAAATATCCTATTTTAAATCAAATAGATGGTATATTTTTAATATTTTTAACTGTATTCAGCGCTAATAGTTTTAAATTATTGGGATGTCAAACTCAAAGACTTTTTAAAAATAATAGAATTATACATCATTTTGCCTTTTTTTGTTTAGTAATTTTTACTACAAGTTTTTTAGATAATGTAAATGTAAGTCCTCTTATAAGTATCTTTAAAGCGTCATTAGTATATATATTTTTAATAATATTTACCAAAATGGATTTACTATTTACTAACATTGTGTTTTTTTTATTATTTATTTTATACTTAATACATAAATATATTCTTTACTATAATCATAAAATTTATACAATTGAAAATGACGAAGAAAAAGTATGGTATATTAATACATTAAATTTATTAGAAAAAAGCACAAAATTATTTTTTATTATATTACCATTAATAATAACATTTGGTTATATTAAATATAATATTAAACAACGTAATGAATACGGTAAATCATTTAGTTCTTTAAAGTTTCTTATGGGAACAAATAAATGTAAAAACTATTAAACATTTATTTCAGATGAATATAATTCATTATAAGTAGGAAGATGATCATCATCTATATCATTTTCTTGAATTACCTTTTGTTTTTTATTTTTATTTTTATTTGTATCGATATTTTCTTGTTGTTCATCTAATTCATCTAATTCATTTAGAATATCATTTTCATTATTTAATACAGGACAATATTTAATAATTATTTTGAGAAGTGAATAACTACATATTATACCTAAACATCCAGATATAATATATATTTCTTGAAATTTTGTATCAAATAAAGTTGAATTGCTCTTCATTTTAATTTATATAAATAAATATTTAATTATTATTTTATGTATATCTAATACTAGGAGATGACATATTTGATATAAATAAGAGTCTATTTAAATAATTAACTTTTAAATCACTGTTAGAATCATATGGTAATGGTGGATTTATTATTGAATGAAATATAATAGGGGAGGAAGACATATATGAATTATCATTCATTGTTAACGACTGTGAACAGTTAATATTTGATGAAAGTTGATTATTTTGTATAATATTATCAGCATTATTTATTAGATATTGTCTATATTCCATATTTGATTGAAAAGTTGGTTGCATTTAATATAACTATATAATTTATTTTTCTTGTAATAATTTAATTAAATTATTTTTTTTAATTTGATTAGCATCTTCCATAGTTTTTACTAAACCTTTTTGTAATACTAATATTCTTAAATCAGCAACTTTCATTTTAGTAATACCACCTTTTTGTATTTCTTTTTTTACTTGATTTTCAATTGTTAATATATTATTAGTTACATCTTCATCATCATTATTAACCGATGAAATTGTATCAGAATTTGATTCAGAATTAGATGATTCTAGATTTAATACATTACTTATATTAAGTAGATCTGGCGTTAATTCTTCTACTGAAATAATTTTAATACTATTATTTTCTTCATTATTATATTGAGTATTATCTTGATTATTATTTTCTTCACTATTATCTAAAGTATTAATTTCAGAAGTATTATTAATTTCAATATTTACCTCATTATCTAATTTATTTTTATTATATTCGCTATTATTATCAATATCATCATTATCAGAATCACTATCATCAGAATCATCTTCATCATCATCATCATCATTATCATCATTATTGTCATCATCACTTGATTGATTACTATAATCGCTATTTAAATCATCATCTGATACTTCAATTAAATTTGACTTTTGAGTATTAGTATTTATAGAATTGCTATTCATAATTTCAAAATCTTGATTTGTGGGTTTAACAGTAAAATCTCTTTCTACATTTGATGAAGAATTAAGACTATTTTCATTTTGCATTTTAACAATAAATGATTGTAATATTCTACCTTGTTCTAAAACTGAATTTTCTAAAATAGCAAATCTTTTTAGGCAATAAAACATAATTGCTCCTGATATTAATAAAATTAATGCTAAAGATATAATAAATCCACTACCTTCTAATCCAAAAAGATACATATGTATTATGAATAATATATATTTTTTTAAATATATATTAAACGAATAACTTAGAAATTCTAATTATTTAAATTTTTATATTATTAAGAATTTCTTTTGCAGATATTATTATACTTTCTGGATATGATAAATCTTCTAGAACTTTAATCCCTCCTTTAATGTTTGATATACCATTTACTAACTTATATGTATTTATTCCATTATCAATATACATTTGTTGATTAGTTATCGTTTTTTCTTTATCTATCATATGACATAAAGAAATGTAATGTGTAGTTAGAATATAATCAAGATTATTATATTTTGAAATATACTTTAAGAAACTATATGCACTTGCTATAGCCTCAGCTGGATTAGTTCCCGAATAGATTTCATCAAAAATACAAAAATGTCGTTCCAAATTATCAGACATTTCTATTGCTTGTAAAATTTCTTTACATCTGCGAGCTTCCGCTTGAAATAAACTATCTCTATCAGAGGTGTCTGGTATATTAATATAACAATGTATATATTTGTATGGGTTAATGAGAGCATTATTATAGAACCCGGCACCAATCTGTTGTGATAATAAAACATTAAATAATGTAGTTTTTAATAAAGTAGTTTTACCAGAAGCATTTGGTCCTGTAATAATTATATTTTTTGTTAATTTATATGTATTTTTTACTGGATTTTTTGAATTAAGTGGTGCAAAATACGCAGACTTAAAGCGGGAACTTCTTTTAGTAAAACGACAAAAATTTATTGTTTTATCTTGAATATGTTTTTGAAGACTTACTATATTTTCAATATATCCTTGTAAATAAAGTGAATACAAAATTGCTTCTTGATATATTTTATTTTTGAATAGTTGATAAAAACATGTTAATATATTTCCTATTTTACCAAATTGTTTAATATTAACAGTATCTAAATTAATAGATAATATATCTTGATTAAAACTATATAATATATCTTTTATTTTTGTATTTTTATTAATAAATTCTTGATAAGAAGTTCCGCAATATTTATTGATATTATTAATAGATTTTATTGTATATGATAAGAAATTACTGATAGATAATAAATACTCTCTAATTTTATAAATATTTTTATAGAATGTATAACAAGAAATAATATTTTGATAAATATTAACAAAATAAAATATAATAGATATAAGTATAAAAAAACGTCGATCCCATCCAACATTAGAAAATTCAGAAATAGCTTTACCGATCATATGATATTTTATTATAGTTGTAAGAGTGTTAAAATATGCAGTAATAGTAATTGATTTATGATGAAATTTTATAATAAAAAATGGAATAATAAGCATAATAATAGGGATTGCTAGACTAAGCACTGGGCTTGTTAAATTATATACTGTTAAAAATTGTAAAAATAAAGAATTATTATTAAGTGATTCTAATAATTTTACATCTATATATTTATATTTTTCATAGAAACCAGTTTCTTCTTTCATTTCTTTTAAAATATTATCGATTTTATCAAAACTAATTGATTGTAATATTGGATTGAATGATTTTATTAATTTTTTGGTATCATTTAAAAATGGAATATTTGTTGTATAATGTTCATTCCACATTGGAATTATTTTATTCGAATAATTTGTTAGAGGATTAAATATATAATTATATAATGATATTGGTGTTTCACTCCCAGTTCTTTCTAATAATTCTAAATCAGATTTTATGCTTGAATGAACTATATATTTATCATGTAAATAAGAAATTGGTAGTTTAAATATTAATGAAGTAGGAGTAACAACTGATTTTGTTTCATCCATAATTATTTCTGATATTTTTGATATCATATTAAAAATATAATAGAAATTTCTATTATATTTTTACCGCATAAGAGGAAACCAATTAAACTGATTGCATAAATCCAAAAGGGAACATCCTGATTACCTAATCTAATATTTTAGTATAATCATTTGGAAGTTCATTTATTGATGTTGAATAAAAACTTTCTATATCCTTAAGAACTCTATAATCTCTTCTTGTAATAAAATTTAGAGCAATTCCTTTACGACCCCAACGACCACTTCTTCCAATTCTATGAAGATATGTGCTAGTGCACTTTGGTATGTCAAAATTAATTACTGTGCTTACTTGTTGAATATCGATACCTCTGGCTGTTACATTTGAAGAAATTAACACTCTGTGTGATCCTGATTTAAATTGTTCATAATTTTTGAAACGTTCTGACTTATCCAAATTACTATGTATTTGACATACTGGATATCCATCTTGGGACATAGCATCATATAAATCTGAAACTCTTCTAACACTATTACAATAAATTATACATTGTGATACTGAAAATGAACTAAATAAATCTTTTAATGTATCATATTTTTGATTATCATCCTGTAGATTAATATAATATTGTTTAATTCCTTCAAGTGTTAATTGTTCTGTTTTAACTAGAATTCTAATAGGATTTCTCATAAATTTTTCTGTTAAAGTGTATAATGAATTAGGCATAGTAGCACTAAATAAAGTAATCTGAATAGTAGATGGTAAGAATTGAAATATACTATATATTTGTTCTTTAAATCCAGAAGATAACATTTCATCTGCTTCATCTAAAATTATTAATTTTATAGTTGAACAATTAAATTGTTTTCGTCGCATCATATCATGTATACGACCTGGACATCCAACTATAATTTGTGGAGTATTTTCTTTTAAATTTTGAATATCAATTTCAGTAGAAGTTCCACCAACCAAGAGTTGAGTTTTTAAATTTTTCATATTACTACCAATACGATCAAGAACTGATTTAATTTGACATGATAATTCTCTAGTTGGAGATAAAATAATGACTTGTGCTTCCAATATACTTGTGTCTATTATTTCTAGTGCACCTATTGTAAAACAACCGGTTTTTCCAGTTCCAGATTGTGCTTGAGCAATTATATCATGTAATTTAATCATTGGAATAATTGCTTTACGTTGAATTGGACTAGGAAATTCAAATCCATAAGCATAAATACCTCTCAATAATTCTTGTTTGATTTCTAAATCATCCCATGACGTAATTTCTTTACAGTATGATAATTCTTTATCTGATGGTGATTCTTCATTAAATGATAATTCTTTATCTAATGATAATTCTTTATCTAATGATAATTCTTTATCTAATGATGATTCTTTATCTAATGATGATTCTTTAT
>MDTE01033108.1_pt1 | contig 47811 bp, 34 predicted proteins | sample 811231 | NCBI WGS metagenome assembly MDTE01 (sample SAMN05326651, study PRJNA326480) | marine metagenome | isolation source: seawater | place: Indian Ocean: Red Sea | collected 2010 | reverse complement strand
TCTTCGTCTCCGCGCGAACGCCGCCAACGCCGCGACGCCGAATCCCGCGTCTCGCTCGCTCGCCTCGTCCAATTCGCGCCACCAATGCCGCGAACCGTCGACATCGAACGAACGATTCAGCGCGCGCGAGACGAAATCGTTCGCCACCTCCCGCGCGCGCGCGGTTCGTTCGGTTCGTTGATTCTGTTGATGATTCTGATGATGACTCGTCGCTCGACGCCCGCGCGCGCGCTCGACGCCCGCGATCGGCGGCGGCGGCGACGACGTCGTCCCCGTCGTCGACGCCTCCAGCGCGTCGCGCCACGCGTCGCGCGCGCGTTCGGCGGTCGTCATCGAATCGGGACCCACGAATTCGCCAAATTGTGACGCGACCGATGATGACGACGACGCGCGCGTCCACGACGAGAATCGCGACGCGACGCGCGACGACGACGTCGAGACGAACGCGTTCGACGCATCGATCGACCCGCGCGCGGGCGAACGACGACGACGACGACGATATCGTCATCGAGGCGGAGGTGATGCCGACGTCATCGGATGCGCCATCGGAATCATCATCGACGACGACGACGTACGAACTGCGTCGACGCACGGAACCGAAACGGTTCGCGGTCGCGGAGGGTCAATTGTTCAACGTCGCCACCGCGTCGGCGCCGATCGCGCTGCGATTGACGAGTGGGGTGACGTGTCGCGGGTACCGCGCGCGCGTCGTCCGCGACGAGACGGAGACGGCGTCGAAGACGTACGCGGTGTTTTCGGGCGACGGGAGACGCGTCGAGGAGACGTCGGACGTCGGGAAATTTCCGAGACCGACGAAGATGTTGAAGATTTACAATTTACACGGATGTCCGTTTTGTAAAAAAGTGCGCGAGGCGGTGATCGATTTGGATTTGGACGCGACGTATTACCCGTGTCCGCGAGACGGACCCGAGTACCGACCTTTCGTCAGAGAGGACGGGGGGAAGGCGCAGTTTCCGTACCTCGTCGATGAGAACACGGAACCGGTGACGAAGATGTACGAGAGCGATGCGATCATCGAGTACTTGTACGAGAAGTACGGGCCGGGAAAGGCGAACATCGGACCCGCGCTCGCGAGCGGCGCGCTGACCAACGTGACGGCGGGGCTCAGTCTTTTGCCTCGATTGGGGAAAGGATCGACGTATTCGCCGTCGAAAAAGCCGGAGAACATGAAACCGCTCGTGTTTTGGGGGTACGAGGGTTCACCGTTCTGCACGATCGTGGCGGAAAAGTTGTGTGAACTCGAACTCCCGTACGTCCAGAAGAGCGTCGGTCGCGGGTCACCCAAGCGTCAAGAGCTCTACGACAAGCACGGCATGTTCCAAGTCCCATATCTGGAAGATCCCAATTCCATGGTCGCTCTCTTCGAAAGCAAAGATATCGTCGAATACTTAGAAGAGACGTACGCGGCGTGACGCCCCGGGCGTCGTCGTGATTTACTCGAATTCGAGGCACGTGTACCAATTCAATTTCAATTTTTATCTCTACTGCGCAACCGCGTCATCGTTTTGAGTACACGCGAGGCGTTCCCTGCGTGACTCGACAATACTTCAACAATTGCTTCTCGATGTTCTCTCCCGGACGCTCTTGACCCTTGAGGTACGGTTCCAATTCGGCGAGCGTCCAGCGCGGTTTCACTTCCCAGAGCGACTTGAATCGCAATTCGGGCTCGCGCGAGAGATCCGTCGCGACGAGCGTGCGCACGAACGCCTCGTCGGAACGATCGGAACGTTCGATGAGCGCCATACCGGCGAGGTACTCTTCCTTGATTTCCACGTCGCCGAGACCGTTTTCGCTCATCTTCGCGCGCCATTTGTCCATCACGTCCGTCAGGCGCCACTGCTTCAAACCGGTGCCGTCTCTCAAGACGCGCTCGACGAGCGCGCGGCTCACCTTTTCCTCGTCCATCGCCCACGTAACACCGTCCTCATTCGGCGACGCGAACGCGTGCAGGGTATTTCGCGCCATCTCCGGGATGAAGCCGTCGCCCACCATGGCGTCGACGACATCCGTCTCCGGCAACGCGTTCCTCGGCCACCCGTTCCCGCTCGCGCTCACCGCCAACATCGACAGCGCGTGCAATCGATACTCCGGTTTCACCCCTCGCCACTTCCCACCGATCTCGATCGCCGCGAGCTCATCGTTCAGACACGCCATGATCTGCGTCTCGCTCGCCTGCACGCGTTCGTCCAACTCTTCGAAATCGAACCCGCCGCCGCCGCCGCCGCCGTCGCCCTCCCCCGTCTCCATCTCATCCTCACCACCGTACGCCGCGCTCGCCATCATCTCTCGCAACCGATCCAATTTCGGCGCGATCTCCGTCAAATCCAAGTGCGAGTTCATCTCCGCGCGCACCGTCGCCCTTTTCTTCCCCGCCGCCTCCGTCTCGCCGCCCGCCTCCTCGGCGTCTTCGCCCCGCTCCTCTTCCTCACCCCTCAACGGCGGTCCGACGATCAACAACTGATTCGACGTCTCCACGCGCTTCACCTGATACGTCTTACTCTTCGTGCACACGACGGCGACGTCGTCCGGCCCACCCTTGAACCGCACGACGCCGTCCCCGGACACGATCTCATCCACAATGGCGTCATCCACCTCCAACAACTCGAGCCCCGCGCGTTCGTACCCGTCCGCGGCGACGAGCTCGAACGCCTCGCCGTCGGCGGTGATGAACTCACCGTCCACGAGCGCGTCTTCAGGGGGCATGCCGACGCGCGTCGCGGCGCCGAGTGCGGGATCATCGTCGTGCGTGTGTTTCGCGCTCGTCGGCAGTCGCGGACGCGTCGAGATGGGCGCGGACGGGAAGAGCTCGAGGGAGGAGCGCAGGAAACAGCGCGAGCTGGAGGAGGGACGAAAGGTGAGGGATGCGTCGATCGCGATCGCGCGGTGGGGACGGGGGGGAGGAGCGACGCGCGAGGGGTGAAGAATCGGCGGCGGGTGGACCCGGCGGCGGTGGGTGAGGATGAAGGCGCGACCGGGGGCGCGCGCGCGAGCGAAGGAACGAACGAACGACTGACGACGCGAGCGATGCGATATCTTTCGCGCAGGCTGGTCTGATCCCGCACGAGCTCGATGAGGACGGGAACGCGATCAACCCGCACATTCCTCAGTTTATGGCCAAGGCGCCGTGGTATCTCAATCAAGAAAAACCGGGATTGAAGCATCTAAAGGCGCCGAAAAAGGAGGCGGAGAGCGGTGATTGGTACAAGCGAGGGGTGACGACGCATCGAGCGACCAAGTTTCGCAAAGGGGCGTGCGAGAATTGCGGCGCGATGACGCACACGAAGAAGGATTGTTTGGAGAGACCGCGCAAGGTGAACGCGAAGAAATCGCAAAAGGACATCGCGGCGGATGAGTACGTGCAACCGGAGTTGAAGCTCGGGTTCGAGAGTAAGCGAGATCGATACAACGGGTTCGACGCGAACGATTACTCCAGGGTGGTGGAGCGGTACGAGGCGGCGGACGCGATGAAGCAAAAGTTGGCCAAGCAAAAGGAGTTGGAGAAGGCTTTTCGCCGCGCGAATAAAAAAGAAGCCGACGCGAGCGAGGACGAGTCGGACGATTCGAGCTCGGACGAGGACGACGACGCCAAGATGGACGATAAAGCCACCACGGGTTTCGCGAACGTCAAGCGCGCGGTGCGAGCGCCGGGCGGCGGCGCCTCGGGAACGGTGCGCAACTTGCGCATGCGCGAAGACACGGCCAAGTATTTGCTCAACTTGGACGTCAACTCGGCGTACTACGATCCGAAGACGCGCTCCATGCGTGAAAACCCGCTTCCGAACGCGGACCCGAAGGATAACTTTTTCCGGGGCGATAATGCGGTTCGAAACGACGGCCAGGTGGTGGAATTCGAGAGCATGAATCGACACGCGTGGGAACAGGCGGAAACCGGCGGGCCGAGCGCGATTCACATGCAAGGCGCGCCGTCGCAGGCCGAGGCGCTTTACAAACAGTTCAAAGAGAAGAAGGAAAAGCTCGCGGGGCAAAACAAGCAAAACATCATGGAAAAATACGGCGACGCGAGTTCGGGCAAGGCGCTTCCGGACGGTTTGGCGCTCGGACAAACGGAACAGTACGTCGAGTACGATCGAGCCGGGCGTCTCATCAAGGGTGTGGAAAAAGCAGCGGCGAAGAGTCGTTACGAAGAGGATGTGTTTTTGCAAAACCACACGACGGTGTGGGGATCGTTTTGGGAAGCCGGTCGGTGGGGTTACGCGTGCTGTAAGAGCTTCGTGAAGAATTCGTACTGCACGGGCAAACAAGGCGCCGCGGCCGCGCTCGAGAGCGAGAACATGATGGCGAACAACGTCGCCAACAAGCGCGCCGCGGAAGAGGCGAACGAAAAGCGAGACAAGTCTCATCTCGACGCCACGACTGGAAAGCCGGGCGATTTGTGGGGAAGCGAAGTCAAGGACGACGTGCAACTCGATCCCGAAAAGCTTCTCGAGGCTTTGAAGCGACAGGATGACCCCAAGCACGGTGGCAAGAGCGGGAAGAACAAGCGCGGCTACAACGTCTCGCACGATTCGCAAGTCACCGCGGAGGACATGGAGGCGTATCGCATGAAGAAGCGCGCGTTCGAGGATCCCATGAACAAGGCGTCCACCGCCGGAACGGATGGTTACGATTTGGTGTGAGCTCGCGAAGCGAACGACGACGACGAGTAGAATGTACTGTAGGGGCTAAATTGTATTTTTTTCATAGCAAGCATGACATCATCACACGGCGATTTCCTTGGCGAGGTTCGTCTCGACTGAGCTCACCTTTTCGATCCATCCGTCCAAGCGACTCGCGAGTTCTGCGATTTGCGAGCGCAACAACACGCGCGGCTGCACCCACGTCACGGTGACTTTGCCCTCCACCTGATCGATGATGCCCTCGATGAGATGCACGCTCAACGCCTTCATGAGCAAGTACTCCACCCCATCGATGGTCAACTTGGTCTTCACCGCGATGTCGCTCAGGGAAATCTCTCGATGATCCGCCGGTAAGTGGAAGATGATCTGCAACAGAGACAAGATGGTGATTTTCTCTCTCAGCTTGCGCTCGTTCGCCACGAGCGCCGGCTGCGCGTTCAAGGAGGCCGCGTGCTTAACGCACAACTCGTCGTACTTGTGCAAATCTCCCTCGTTGAACGCCTTGACGACGTCCATCAACCACTCGAACGGTCCATCGCTGATGCTCTCCACGATCGGGTGCGCGAGAAGTTCCGCAAAGTTGTAAACGTTCTCCCCGAGCAAGGCGGCGAGACACAAATCTACGCTCAGCGCCACGCGCGTCTCCGTCGGCAACATCTCGCACGACACGTACGCTAAATACAACATTCCAGACTTGTAAAACTCGGCGTAATTCTCCCGAACCTTGTGATATCGACTCGCGACGTAATGAACCGCCGCGCTCACGCTCGGATCCGGCGCCACTAACGCCTCCAGCGCCTCCTTATCGTCCGACGTCACCGCGCGCTTGGCGTAATCCAAATCCCCGTCCATCAACTTCAACAGCGTCACGTGCGTCCCGATGTACACCTCCGGCTCCTTCGCCTCGTCCCCGTGCGCCGCGACCAATCTCGCGCTCGTCTCCGTCAAAAAATCCATCGCCTCACCCCTCGCGCTCTCTCCGAACGCGTCGCTCACCGCCACCGCCACGTGCGCCGTCTTCAACGGATTCAATCGCGTCTCCACCTCTCGCACCACGCCCTCGTACAACCCGCGCAATCCACCGGAAACCCGCGCGCGTATCACCTCGCTCACCGGCGGCGCGACCGCGCGCTCGAGAGCCACCGTGAGCTCGTGCCACAGCTTGCGTTCGCGCAAATCTCGGATCACGACCAACGCATCTCGCGCCTCCTCGTTCGCCCCGTCTCCGCTCACGGCCGCGATCGCGCCGTCGAGAAACGCGCTTCCCGCCGCTTCGTTCGGCGTCGTCATCCTCGATCGGTCGCGTCGTCGTCTCGCGTCGAGCTCTCGCGTCATCGCATCTCGTGCAGCTCATGGATCGATCGTCACTCATCGCCGATCCCGTCGCGGTCGCCCGCGTCGTCGTCCGTCGCGCCTCGACGCCGCGCGCCGCGATGCGTCGAAGCGCGTCCGTCGCGTTCGCGCGCGCGCTCGCGTCGTTCGCGCGTCCCGCGTCGCGCGGGGCGACCGTCCCGGTGACGCCGCCGGCGGTCTCGACGCAAGTTCGCGCGCGCGCGTCGAGGCGCGACGCCGACGATGCGTCGACGCGCGCGAACGATGCCGATCGCGCGTCGTCGTCCGTCGTCGCCGACGACGTCGCGGACGCGCGATTGGCGCGCGCGAACGCGGAGTCATCGTCGTCTTCGTCGAGCGCGGCGGCGGCGGCGCGCGGCGATTCGACGCGACCCGCGCGTCTTCGACGCGATCGTCTGTATTATCCGGGTCAAACGTACGCGCCCGGTGATTTAGCGCCTTTGACCGAGCGAAGCGCGCCGGTGACGCACACGGCGGCGGGGAAGACGATGAAAAATCCCATGCGAGGCAAGGCGGCGGAGACGTCGCTGTTGCGGCGCGCGAGGGCGGAGGACGCGAGGTTTTTGACGCAATTCGTGAGCGATACGGGGAAGATTTACCCGAAACGGCGACTCGGAGTGAGCGCGAAGGCGCAGAGGAAGATCGCGAAGACGATTAAGACGGCGAGACAGATGGGAATCTTGCCGTACACGAGTCGATTACCGCAGTTTCAACGCGCGCGCGAGTCGGCGTGAGCGCGCGCGCCGGGGGCGACGCCGCGCGGCCAATTTTAGAAATTGACGTCACAGCGACGCGAGTCGGGGGGCGAACGCGCGTGTGATAGACAGATTCAACGTATTAGTACAACACACCGCGGCTGCGCGCGCGAGAGCTCGCGAGAGATTGATGGGTTCGATCGGCGGAGACGCGAGCGCGAGGGCGGTTTCGAGGGACGAAGACGCGCTCGCCGCGCGCGCGAGGGCGCAGGCGGAGGTGGCCGCGCTCGTCGACACGGTCGCGAGGCGCGAGCGCGAACTCGTCGACGTAAACGAGAAGATCGCGCGCGCGCGACGCGAACGCGCGAAGAGTGACGCGAGAAAACGGCGCGAAGACGTCGCGGCGGCGAGGCTCGAGGCGGCGCTCGACGACGCGCGCGCGCGGAGACTCACCGAACGTCGCGCCGGGCACGACGCGTGGACGCGTCGGTGCGCGCGATCGATGCGCGCGGCGACGAACGCGACGCCGTTCGTCGCGTCCGCCGCCGTGCGTCGAGATTTTCACGAAAAATCTCTCGCGCTCGCGAACGCGCGCGCGACCGCCGCCGACGTCGTCGTCTGAAGCGGTCGGTGTCTCGCCCTCACCCACCGCCGACCGTCGACGCACCGCGTAAATAATCCACGACATCGCCCATCACCCGTCCGATCTCCTCCAATTCTCGTCGCGCCCGCTCGCCGTCGTCCCGCGCGCGCTCGGCGCCTCGCCGCGCGCGCGTCTCCGCCTCCTCGAGCGTCATCTCCGCGCGAAACCCCAACCCGACGTCCACGAACACGCGCGACGCGCTCGTCGCCCGTCCTCTCGCGTGTACCCCACCGCCCACGTCCACGAGCGCGTCGAATCCGTCGTCCGGGACCGCTCTCGACCGCAGTTGGGCAATTTTCTCTTCGAGCTCGAGCCACTGCGCCTCGTCCTCGCGCGCCTCCTCGAGCGCGCGCGCGGCGGCGTCGCGCGCGGGAATCAATCGTTCGCGCGCGCGACTCGCGATCGCGGCGTCCGCGGCGGCGGCCATGACGGTCGAGCGACGCAGTGGCGTCGAGTTTTTCCCGTCGACATTTCTCCACTCGCGCATGTCGACGACGACGACGACGACGACGACGACCGCGCGCGTCACCGCGCGACCGACGAGCGACCGACGTTACCCGCGCGTTCCTCGTCGCGGCTCGCGCGTCGCGGCGCGCTCGCGGCGCACGGGTGACGACGATGATGATGATGACGTTTCTCGTCGCGGCGTCATCCTGACGACGCTCGCGTCCGCGCTCGCGCCCCGCGCCGAACGCGCGAGCGCCGCCGACGTCGACGACGATGGATTCATCGCCGCGCGCGACGGTCTGCGATACAAAGACCTCAGAGTCGGCGACGGTCCCGAGGTGTTCGCCGGGGACGCCGTCGTCGTCGTCTTCTCCGCTCGCGCGCTCCCGCTCGACGGCGGTGACCCGAAGCTTCGACGCATGGGTGAGACGTTCGACCCGTTCGTCGTCGGCGGTGCGGGCGCGAGCGTGAGTAAGGGATTTAAGTTGGAGGTGGGTGCGTCGACGGGGGACATCGTGGAGGGATGGGAACGCGCGTTCGAGGGCGACGGGCGCGCGCCGCGAATGAAAATCGGTGGGCGACGTGCGGTGAGGATACCGCCGAATTTGGCGTACGGTGATCGCGGGCATCACTGTCGAGACGGCGTGAGGAGCGCGTGTGAGGTGGCGCCGGGTCAGAGCGTGGAGATTACGTTTGAGATTTTGCGGTACACGTAGACGCGCCGCCGTAGACGCGCCGTGGTACGATTATTGTATATTGTGCGATAGTACAAGTAGTGGTAGAGCATCGTTCATTCATCGCGCGCGCACTCCTCCTTCTCGTCGTCGCTCGTCGCGGGAGGCGCGGACGCGAGTCCCTTTTCGATCATCCATTTCGGCGGCGGCGCCTTCCAAAACGTCGACACGGACACGGGCGCGATGCCTCGACTCTTCACTTCAAATACCTCGTCGTCTCTCGCGCACGCGCCGACGGTGACGACGTACGCGCGTTCATCACCACCATCCCCCGCACGCGCGCAAAACACCTCGACGAAGACGACGATGTCTGGATCTTTTAAATCCACGCGCGCCTCGCACGAGGCGTCCTCCGCCGCGAGCGCCTCCTTCACCGCCGCCGCCACGCGCGGCGTCAGGACTCGTCGACCGTGCGCCGCGTCCTCGATCTTCGACGCGTTCGCGCCCCCATCTCTCTCATCCGACGACCCATCGTCCAAACGACGATACACCACCGCGAACGACACCGTCTTTCCTCTCGCGCGCGCGCTTCGACGGCGCGCGCCGGAGACGCACCTCGCGCACGCCGCGCGCGTCCCCTCCTCGTCCCCAGCCTCGAACGCGCCGTCGATCGGGTACACCTTTTCCAAAAACCTCGACGCGGGAATCTCCCCCGCTTTAATCATGCGCATCGCCTCCCGCGTCGTCGCCGCGGCGTCCATCCCGCGTCCCCTCGGCGACGCCCGCAAGAGCACCGCGCCGCGTCCCGGCATCTTCACCGGTTCCAGCGTCGCCCCTTCTCCACCCATCGCGCGCGTCATCGCTCGCGCGAGATCTTTCGACGCCGATCGTTCCCTCGCGCGCGAGCACGTGGCGAAGACGGCGCCTCGAAACGTCGAGACGTCGAGAAAGGTTCGGAGCGCGCCGTAGGCGAAACGTCCCAGCGCGGGCGTTTCCGTCGGTGACGACGCGGTGGTGGTCGTCTCGCGCGCGCGTTTGGACGCGCGATCGACGTCGACGGTGTCGTCGCCGTCCGGCGCGCGTCGTCGCATCTGCGACTCGGCCGCGCGTCGAAGCGCGTCGTCCATGATGTGACGTCCATGTGACGTCCGTGTGACGTGCACACTTCATGGGCACTCATCGACGCGTCTCGCGCTCGCGCGCGCGCGTCGAGAGGGACCGAGGGACGACGCGCGCGAGCGTCGATCGGGTGTCGTCGTTCGCGTCGACGCGACCGAGCGTCGCGGCGTGTAAGACGAACGAGAAGATGCGAAAGATGATGATGATGATGATGATGTCTGGGACATCTTCGGGACGCCGAGGCGGTCGATCGGTGCGATCGGTGACGAACGCGAGCGCGCGCGAGTCGGTATTCTCGTCGACGTCGTCGTCGGCGGCGGCGGCGGCGGCGAAGCGCGGGGACGCGACGGTGGTGAGAGGCGCGAGAGGCGCGTCGACGAGCGGTTCGAGCGTGCGCGCGCCGTTCGCGCCGTCCGGGGACCAACCGGGGGCGATCGAGGCGTGCGCGCGATTGCTCGGCGATCGAGAGCGTAAATTCGTGTGTTTGCGAGGGGCGACGGGGACGGGGAAGACGTACGTGGTGGCGAACGTGTTGGCGACGGACGAGAGACCGGCGTTGGTGGTGGTGCCGAATAAGACGCTCGCCGCGCAGGTGGCGAGAGAACTTCGCGCGTATCTCGGTGAGACGCATCGGGTCGAGTTGTTCGTGTCGCACTTTTCGGTGTACGTGCCGGAATCGTACTCGAACGGGAGGTACACGGAGAAGAGAAGCGCGGTGGATTCGGATTTGGACGCGTTGCGGCATCGAGCGACGAGAGCGCTGGTGGAGCCGGGCAAGACGCCGGTGGTGGTGGCGAGCGTGAGTTGTTTGTATGGGCTAGGTCTGCCGACGGATTACGTGAACGCTGCGCTGACGATCGAGGTGGGGACGTCCGCGTCCGCGCATGGGATCGAGGGCGTGACGGATAAACTTCGCGACGATTTGTTGTACGAACGCGTGGCGCCGTACTTGGACGTCGAGCGCGGTCAGTTTCGCGTGAGCGGTGCGCCGGACGAGGATAATTGTTTCGACGTGACGATTTGGCCGCCGTATTTGGACGCGCCGCTGGACGCGCGCGTGCGCGGAGACGATGGGACTATCGCGGCGTGCGAGACCAAGGGAAGGAAAACCGAACGCGTGACGATTTGGCCTCGCGTGCACTACATCACGCCGGCCGAACGTCTCGAGCGCGCGCTCGTGTCGATTCAAGCCGAGCTCGACGAACAGATGAAAACGCTTCGCGCGCGCGGGTGCGCGATCGAGGCCGATCGTTTGGAACAACGAACGAACGCCGACTTATCGTTGCTTCGAGAGTTGGGTTGGTGTCCCGGCGCCGAGCACTACTCGCGACACTTGCGAGGCGCGAACCCCGAAGAGCCGCCGGTGACGCTCTTAGATTATTTTTCATACTCGGCCGACGGCTCGAAAGACTCACAGGCCCGTCGCGATTGGTTGCTCGTCGCCGATGAATCGCACGTCATGCTGCCGCAACTGAAGGCGATGTACGGAGGTGACAGAAGCCGAAAATTGGCCCTTGTCGGCGCCGGTTACAGACTTCCGAGCGCGTTGGACAACCGTCCGCTCATGGGAGATGAGTTTTGGGAGCGCGTGCCTCAGGCGTTGCTCGTGAGCGCGACGCCGGGCGACGTCGAGACCGAGTGGGTCGGAGGGAAACACAGCGACGCCATGGTGGACATGGTGGTTCGACCGAGCGGCGTGCTCGATCCTCCAGTTCTCATCGTCGGTAAAGAGAATCAACTCGAAAACTTAGCGCATCGTGTCGTCGAAAAGGCGAATGCGGGCGAACGGTCGCTCGTGTGCGTGCTCACCAAGGCGGACACCGAGGATTTATCCATGTATCTCAACGCCAGCGGCGTTCGCGCCGATTGGGTGCACTCCGAGCTCACCGCGCCGCAACGCGCAGAGAAATTATCCAAGCTTCAGCGCGGTGAACTAGATGCCATCGTCGGCGCTCAACTCTTGCGTGAGGGGCTAGATCTTCCGTCCGTGTCGCTGGTCGCCATATTGGACGCCGACGTGCCCGGTTTTATGAGAAGCGCGCGGTCGTTGATGCAAATGGCGGGGAGAGCGGCGAGGAACAAACACGGCGAGTGCGTCTTGTACGCCGACGCCGTGACGGGCGCCATGAGAGAGATGATGGATGAGGTCGATCGGCGGCGCGAGAAGCAACATGCGCACAACGTGGCGAATAACGTCGTGCCGAAGACGGCGACGTTGGGTTCGTCCACGTCGACGCTTTCGCTCTTCGACGTCATGGCGGACGAAATTGAACGCGAAAAGGAGAAATGGGCCGAGGAGCAGCTCGCGGCGCTCACGCCGGCGAATAACTCGAACGTGGACGACGAAGCCGTGGAGAAGGCTCTGAAGAGCTGGCGCAAGCGTCGCGAGGGTGGCGGCGTTCGACCGGGACCGAAGCCCTCGGACGCATTGAAAACGGTGGACGTCGCCGGCGAAAAATTTGTCGCGGAAACTGTCCTCGACGCGTACGGCATAGACGCGACGCACGTGGAGCGTCTCAGGCGCTTGCAGCGCGACATGCCGTCAAAGACGGGCGTCTACCGATGGATCGACGGGGATGGTAAGGTGCTGTACGTGGGCAAGGCGAAGAATTTGCGCGCGAGAACGGGCAATTACCTGTCGCCCGCGCTCATTCAATCGTCGCCGCGTCATCGCAAGTTGCTCGCCAGCGCGCGCGCGCTGGACTCTGTGTTGACTCCGGGCGGAGAAGTCGACGCCTTGGCGCTCGAAGCGCGTCTGATTCAGCGCGAGCGACCCCCTTTGAACATTTTGTTGAAGGATGCGCCGAAACCGGAGAGCGCGCGAATAATCCTCACCTCGCAAGACGCCAACGGCCGTCTGTTCATCGCCAAGTTCCAAAACGAGTACGACGGCGCAAAGGCGGCGCGCGTCTGGACGTTACCGACGCGAGAAGCTGCGATTCGGACGATGGCCGTACTCGAACGCGCGCTCGATTTGCGAGGTGTTTCGTTTCGCTCGCGTTTCGGCGATACCGCCGCCGTCGCGCAATGGCGGTTCGCGTCTGACGTCGCGACCATGGTGCTCGACGCCAAGTACGACGACGCCGTCGAGGCTCTCGAGGAAAGAGGCGAGATCGCCGCCGCGCTCGAGATCAGAATCTCGGCGCGAGAAGAAGCGGAGCGAGGACAAGGCTCGCGAGGGTCCCTCGCCGCGCTTTTACAAGCCGACTCAGTGGCAAAACATTGGAACATGGACGTGGTGGCCGCCGCGAGCGGCGGCGGGGCGACGTGCTCCGTGAAAATCGTCAAAGTGAGAGACGGCGTCATCGCGGACGTTTTCGGAACCGACGTCGACGTTCCGAACGCGACGGCGGACGATACCATCGCCGAGGAGACGCTCGCCGAAGCGGCGCAACTCGTCGCCGAGCAAATGTACCTCGGCGAAAGCGCAGATCGCCCAGACATCGTGTACATTCCGCACGAGATTGCTGAACCGGCCAACGTGCGAGCCGCGCTTCGAGCCGCCGGCGTCGGGGCGAACGCGTCGACGAAGGGTAACATTTTGCGTCACGGCGCCGCGAAGGAGGGTACGCTTTTCGAGGCGGTCGCGTCGATGGCGCTCGAAAACGCCGATGAATCCGCGCGCGCGACGTCCGTTAAGTCCATCGCCGCACTCAGACTGAAGGATGCGATCGGGCTCGATCAATCGCCGGCGAGCATCGAGGGCGTGGACGTGTCGCACCTGGGCGGCCGAAACGCCGTGACGAGTTTCGTTCGATTCGACGGCGGTTCTCCCGCTCCGCTCAAGCACCGCCGATACGAGCTCAGTGCCGCCGTCACCCCGAGCGATGACTACGGAGGCATCGCGGAATCCATCAACGCGAGATTATCTTCCAAGAGCGAGCTTCCCGACGTCTTGCTCATCGACGGCGGCGTCGGCCAGCTCACGGCGGCGGCCAACACTCTCCTCGACGGCGACGTCGTCATCTCCAACATGCTCGACGACGACGACGTCCACGACGTCGGCTCTCGATCTTCTGGCGCGCGCACCGTCGCCCTCTGCGCCCTCGCCAAGGGTCGCCGCTCCGGCGAAGAGGCGCTCTGGATTCCCGCGCTCTCTCCCGCCGGCGTCGTCATGGGTCGCCGCGTCGACGACGCCCACGACGACGCCATGAAACTCCTTCGCGCCGTGCGCGACAGCGCCCACGCCGTCGCTATCGGTGCCCACCGCTCTTTACGACGCGAAGAACGTCTCAGTTCCTTCGTCGCGTGAGCGCGTCTGTAGTGTACCTCCCTCTCAGTCCCTCTCGGCGCGGCTCGAAAGACTCAAAACCTCAAAACGCCCGCGCGCCATTCGAACGCCCGTCGTCATGTCCGCGAGCGCCCTCGCCCGCGCCGGCGCGTCGATCGCGCGAAACGCGCCGTCGCGCAAGTCTCCCGAGACTCGCGCGGCGCGACGATCCACCATTCGCGCCGCGTCGCGCGACCGCGTCTTTGATGAACAAAACTTTGCGCTCTCCGACCTCACGGCGCTCTCGCCGTTGGATGGACGCTACGCGAGCAAGACGGCGTCGCTGAGAGGCGCATTCAGTGAGTTTGCGTTGATTCGCGCGCGCGTGTACGTCGAAGTGCGTTGGTTGCAGACGCTGGCGGCGATCCCAGAGGTGACGGAGGTGCCGCCGCTGAGCGCAGAGGCGAACAAGTTTTTGGAAGACTACCTCGCCAACTTTGACGTCGAAGAGGCGAGCAAGGTGAAGACTGTGGAGCGCACGACAAACCATGACGTGAAGGCGGTCGAGTACGTGCTGAAGGATGCGTTGATAACGCAACCGGAACTCGCCAAGATTATGGAGTTTACGCACTTTGCGTGCACGAGCGAAGACATTAACAACTTGAGCCACGCGCTCATGTTGCGAGACGGTGTTGCGACCTTGAAGCCCGAGATGGAGAAGATGGTGGATGCGATCGCGGCCATGGGCGTTGAACACGCGGCGACGCCGATGATGAGTCGCACGCACGGTCAGCCGGCGTCGCCGACGACGCTCGGAAAGGAGATGGCGAATGTCGCCTATCGCCTGGCTCGTCAAGTCAAGCAACTCGATTCCATTCCGTTGTACGGTAAAATGGCCGGTGCCGTCGGCAACTACAATGCGCACATGTCCGCCTACCCGAACGTCGATTGGCAAGCGGTCGCGGAGAAGTTTGTCACCGGTTTGGGACTCGACTTCAACCCATACGTGACGCAAATTGAACCGCACGACTACATGGCGGAACTCTTCGCCTGCATCGAGCGTTTCAACACCATCACGCTCGACTTCGATCGCGACATCTGGTCGTACATCTCCATCGGTTATTTCAAGCAAAAGACGATCGCCGGCGAAGTTGGCTCCTCCACGATGCCTCACAAGGTGAACCCGATTGACTTTGAAAACTCCGAGGGCAACGTCGGCTTGGCGAACGCCGTGTTCGCGCACCTCGCCGCCAAGCTCCCGGTGTCTCGCTGGCAGCGGGATTTGACCGATTCCACCGTCTTGCGTAACATGGGCGTTGGTTTCGGGTACTCCATCTTGGCGTACCAATCCACCCTTCGCGGTATTGGTAAGCTCGAAGTGAACGCGCAAGCGATGGCGGACGATTTGGACGTCAATTGGGAAGTGCTCGCGGAGCCGATTCAAACCGTCATGCGCCGATACGCCGTCGAAAAACCGTACGAGAAGCTCAAGGAGCTCACACGCGGTCGACGCGTCGACGCTGAAGGTATGCGCGAATTCGTGTCCAAGCTCGACATTCCGGATGAAGGCAAGGCTGGTTTGCTCGCGATGACGCCGGCGTCGTACATCGGTAACGCCACGGCACAGGCGAAGGATATCCTTAACAAGTTGAAGGAGATCAAGTAAACGATAGATTTGACGCCGATAATAAGTATCTCCAAGTTGTCTTGTCAAAAACTGCTAAAAAATTCTAATTTCTACTCGTCGAGACGCACGTGTTTCGTTTGTCCTTTTTCGTGGTCTCCTTTCAGCATGCTCTTCATGTATTTCTGCGCGCGCGGGACGTCGTGTTTGAGACTGAACGCGCCCGTGCCGAGGTCAACCGTGCGACCGACGACGATTCGAGAAGAGGGCGACTTAAACTCGTCGGTTTCGCCACGAATCGTCGCATCCGTCAGGAACGCCGTCGCCGTTTCGTACGACATCTTCAGAAAGGGCGACGTGCTCTTCTCGATGCCAGATCTGTTACACGGTCGGTATTCGCCCTGCTGTGTCATGAAATCACCGATGAGAGAGAGGTGCCGAGCGTCGACGCCGATGCCGTAAACGCTAAACACGCCCTGCACTTCGCTCACCAGGGTGGCTCGGCCAGCCTCGACGCCGAACGTTTGCATGATGTCCCAAACAGAGTTGGATTTGATTCCGTTCACATCGATGAGATCGCCGTTCGCCCACGCTGCACCGAAAGAGATACCGTCGGTTTGAACGCAGAGCGGTTGTGTACCACTCGGGTCCTCGGCCTCGGGTTTACCCACGATGAATGTCTGCTTGATGCCCGTCGTCTCGCGAATGATGGTCTTCACGGCGATGTCTTTCGCAGCCTCCAACACGAGAACGCGAGGAGAGTTGATGCCAACGGGAACTTCAAACGTGATCGTTCGACTATCCGAGTCCACTTGGGTCAACTCCATGACTTCACCACTGGAAAGTTGAACGCCAGCGTCGCTCACCTGCGGTCTCGTCTTCGATGTTCTCTTCTTTTTCGCCGCGCCGGCGTCGTCACCTGAAGACGCATTCGAATCGTCGCTTTCGGACTCATCGCTGTCAGACGACGATGATGACGATGAACTGTCGGAATCGCTACTGTCGCTGTCTTCATCAGCCTTGCGCTTCTCCATCTTCGCTCCCTCCTCTTCGTCTTCTTCGGGTTCGTCGTCGGATGCGTCGCCGTTGACTTCAAACTTGACCTTTTTATCCTTCGTCTCGTCGTCATCCTTGTCTTCGCGAGACTCCGTTGAGGATCGCGTGGGGCCTTCAGCGTTCTTTATCATGACACCCTTGGATTTCGCCTTTTTCATGTCCGAACCGATTCTTCCCACAACCATCGGGACGAATTTATTCTTTACGGTGCGAGCGAATTCTTTAAAGGTAACGTCGTTGGGATCGTTCACGTCTTGCCCTTCGCGCATCTGTACGGAGACGGTGTACACGCGGGAGATGCGACCATCTGGACCTGTGCCGTAATCCTTGATTTTGACCGCGAGTTTCGTGATCAACTCCGCCAAAATCACTCGTCGAAGTCGTCGGCACAACGTCTCGGCGTGTTCCTTGGTTTTACACCCAGCCTTCATCGGGAGCACCATGACCGGGGTCAAGAGCTTTCTGGACGCCGCCATCAACAATTCTCTGAGACGAGGGATACCGAGAGTCACGTTAGCTTCACCGCGACCTGCGAAGTGGAACGTGTTGAGCGTCATCTGCGTCGACGGTTCACCCACGGATTGCGCGGCGACGACGCCGACGGCTTCGCCCGGCGGGGCCACCGCGGTCAAGAATCGCATATTCATCAATATGGCGAACTCTTCGGCGGTTAAACCAGACTTGGACGCGAGTGAGCTCGTATTAGGTTTACCCTTCGCGTCGGCCCAGTAACCCTTCGGACGAGATTCGATAAACTTGCGCATCTCGTCGCCGAATTTTTCCGGAAGCACGCCCAATTGATCGCAAAAGTTTTCCATGCAGAACCGCGGTAAATCCTCTTTGCGCGAGATTGTCTCGAGCACACTTCTGCCGTCACGGTTGATTTTTGGCATCATCGACACCGCCGCTTCGTTGTTCAGCAAAATGAGCTCGGGGTTTTCCGCCAAGAACTCAAACTTTTGCAAGTAACTGGAACGCGTGACGTCGATGCAGTCTTCTCCGTATTGGAACTGCACGATGCTTCCATCGCAATCGCGAACGGTGTAGTCGTAGTGCACCTTGAGCGACTCCAAATTCTTCACGAGACAACGCTGCAAATAACCAGAGCGCGCCGTCTTGACCGCGGTGTCCACCAAACCTTCTCTGCCGGCCATGCAATGGAAAAAGTACTCGGGCGGATCCAAACCGCTAAAGAAACGGCACGCGATGTAACCGTTCGCCCGCGCGCTGATGTCGAATGGTTCGAAGCACGGTAACGTTCTACCGCTCGGCATACGCGGCACGCGTCGACCCTCGAGCTCTTGCTGACCGAGCGCGGCGGCGATTTGGGAAAAGTTCACCAGAGAACCCTTGGCGCCGGAAATCGTCATGATGGAGAGACAATTCTTCGAAAACGGCTTCTTCGTTCCTAGCGGAAGACACTTCTTCACCGCCGCCGATGTCACTTTGTTCAGAGAACCGGACGCTTTCATGTCCAACTGCGCGCCCCACGCGACGTTTTCCCTGAGTTTGGCGGCGACGGCGTCGACCACTTCCGTTTCGGACTTTCCGGAGGCTTCAGCGACATCCGCCGTGGCGGCTTTACACATTTCGTCAGCCTTGCTAAGTTGTTCGACACGATCGAGTTCTGCCTGTGCGGTGAGGATTAAATCATCCATACCACACGTGAAACCGTGTTTTTGCAAGTAATTGGTGAAGAGTCGTGAAAAGATTGACAGCAAGGCGCCCGCCGTGTCGCGGCCGTGAAGCTCGGCGACGGCGTGGACGAGACCGTATTTGCCAAACATATTCTTATCGACCACACCCGTGCAAAAGTAGTTGCGACGAATGATCAGACGGTCCTCTCCGGAATCCTCACCTCCGAAGAAGTGCGATGGAATCTTACACGGCGCGCTGAATGTCAACGGAGGACGATCGCGCGTAATGTGTGAAAGAACGGAGGCGATGACTTGCTTACCCGTCCACAGCACCCGCGGCTTCAAGACTGTCGGCGGAGGAATCTCGATGCTGCCGTGAGTGTCACCGCAGTAATCGACCAAACCGCTGTACACGAGCTGTGTGAACTCGGATCGATCGAAGAAACTATCTCTCATCGAGAGCAACAGGCCCGAACAAATGTGGTCTTGAATCAACCCGCGAAGCGGTTTACCGTCCGTCGGCACGGTGAACTGGCGATCACCGTGCATGATCTCGTAAGCCTCGGCCCGACCCAAATGATCTTGCGGGAAGTGGAGATTGATTTCGTCGCCATCGAAATCGGCATTGAACGTGGAGCAATTCGAGTAATGCATTCTCACGACGCGCTGTCCCGGAAGAACTCGAGCCTTGTGCGCGAGGATACCCGGTTTGTGCAACGTCGGCTGACGATTGACGAGCATGACATCGCCGTTTCGAAGATGTCTGTAGACAGTCTTCGCCAAAGTCCTCGCCGGGGCATCGGACGAGCCCGAAGCCGTCGTGGCTAGAAGAGTCTTCGCGATTGCGGCGCGCTTTTCCGCCGTAAACTTGTCCAAGTGAATCACTCGCCCACGTTCGTCTTCGATCGCGTTCGCACCGGGATGAATGTCCGGACCGTTTTCGACGAGTTGACGCATCAAGTCGACGTTGTGCGGGGTGACGAGCTCGGGAAACGTGAGCTTCTTCGCGAACACGGGAGGAACACCGATTTCGCTCGTACCCAAGTATGGATCGGGTGAAATCACCGAACGCGCCGCAAAGTTGACGCGCTTACCCATCATATTCATGCGAAACAAACCCTCCTTCTTTTCAAGCTGTTGACGAATCCCAATGGCTTGCTTCGCTTCCTGCGTGTCAGCCTTCGTGGCGTCGATGAGTCTGTTGACGCCGGATTGAAGTGCCAACCACGCTCGCACAGCTCTACCCGCTCGCACTTCCGGCGGCTCGGGCACGGTCGGAGGCGTTCTGAAGAGTTCGGCGAGACTCAAGTTGGCCTGGATGATGGTGGTGAGAGACGTGTTCTGTGGATGCTCGAAGACCATGTCGCCCATCTTGCTCGGCGGTCGAAACTTGGACGGCGCGACGAGAAGCGTCTGCACGAAAAACCTCGACGGATCGCTCCGACGCTGATTCGATCCCTTCTTCGCGTTCGAATCCGGCGTATTAGTCGCCCAGACCATGGAACAGAAGGCATATTCGTGTCCCCACAATCTCTTGAGCAGCGCTCGGGCTTCGATGGGCGTGATGTAAAGCGGCTTCTCAGTCGTGCTCGGAACGCGCTCGTCCACCGACATCTCATCCGCGTCACTCTCGTCGCTCTTGTCGCTGCTCGACCCGCTATCAGAACTACCGGAACCGTTCGCTTTGTCGTCGTCGTCCGTGGACACGTCGGAATCGCTTCCATCGTCGGATCGTTTCCTCGCCGACTTTTTCGCTGGCACCAATTTCGGCTCAACCTCCGCGCCCGACAACTTGGCCGCTCCCTCGTGCGAATCCGCGCTCTCTGCACTCGCGTTGCGCGCGAGTAACTGCATATCCTCCTGAATGTCGATTCCATTCGCCAAGTTGTTCATGTGGTGCTGCTTGGCGAGTTGCGATCTGAAAATCTTATTGTTGCCCTCGGTGGACACCTTTGGGTTAAGCGCTCCGCAATTCTCACACTTCTTCGGTTGCACGGAGAGGAAATCCTTGATCAACTGCCTCGCCGCCGTCGACGTCGCCGACGTCCACGTCACCCCTCTCATCGCCCCCTTGGTCCTCAAGTTGGGCAAAACATCGTGAATGTTGTCCAAATCCATGCGTTCGGCGTCGCCGTCCTCCTCGACGCTCTCCCAAATCTCACTCATCTCCTTCTTCGCGCTCTTACTGATCTCCGGCGCGTAATCCTCCGCCGCCTCGATATCCCCCTTCATCAACAGCTCCAACTGCTCGCGATACCGTCGCACCCGACTCTCGTGCATTCGAAACCGATGACAGTGAAAACACGTCGTCTTCAGCAACCGCACCACCGTCCCGAACGACAACGGATTATACACCGGCACCACGAGCTCAAGGTGTCCAAAGTGTCCCGCACACATCGTTCCCGGAAACTTACACGTCGCACACGTCGTCTTCCCATCCGTCGGTCCCAACGCCGGGTCATACAGACCGTCGCTCACCGGGTTGTTCAATCCGTCGAAGAGCACCGGGTTCGTGATCCTCTTCACCGAGATTTTCCTCACCTCATCCGCGTCGTAAAAGCTAAAACTCGCGCGCTCGATCTCACGCTGCACCAGGTTTCCCTGTCGCAGTCGGTGCCGGGCGACCGAGGGCGTCTTCCCGCGCGATTCGCGGGAGGTCATGACGACGCGGCGGCGGCGGCGGCGCGAACGTCGAACGTCGCCTCTCTCGCGTCGATGCGGACGTGCGGGGCGCCGGGACGCGAGAGAGGGACGCGCGCGAGTGCGCGCGAGTCGACCTCGGCGCGGCGCTCGCTCGCGAGGCGGCGTGTGACGACGTCGCGCGTCTCGACTGCGCGAGGGAGGCGTCGACGACACACACCCCGAGAGGCGCTGACGGCGCGCGTTCGAGACGCGACGGCGACGACCGCCGCGACGCGCGTGGTCATAGAGGCGCGGATAGTATCGCGGTATTATGTATCATCGTGTTATCATCGTGGGCTAATCCACGCGTTGCCTATGGTCTACTCGAATCGTGGTGGTCTACTCTCCGCCGCGCGCGGCGCTCGAACCATCGTCGTGAGAGACGGACCGGGGCGGGGTGAATAAACCGGAATCTGAATCGAGAGCGTTGAACGTGGCGTCCGGATCGGTGTATTTGCGGATCCAAGGGTGGCGCAAGATGCGATCGATGGTGTATCGACGCGAGCTTCGCACGCGAAGACACCCGGCGATTAAATCCTTGGCGCCGTTACTGACGGAGTCCCACGTCTCGCTGTCGTAGGTGAACGCCACGAAATTCCCGCTTCGAATCTTTTCCGCGAGCGAGATCTCGTCCTCGCCGTCGAATGGTCGATATCCGGCTAATAATGTGTACATGATGACTCCGAACGACCACACGTCGACGGTTGGTTCCAGACCCGGTCTCAACGACGGAGTCAGGAGCTCGGGCGCCATGAAGTGCATGTTTCTCCCCGCGCACTGCGCGTACGTGCGCGTCACCGTCTCCTGCATCTCGTCCTCGATCTCGTACTCCACGAGTTCCATGTCGTACGCCAGAGGCTGTCCGATCATGCACGCGTGCCTCATCGTCGTGAGCACGACGTCCAATCTCTCCGAATCCTTTTCTCTCAACATCACCGAGTCCAAATCCAACGACCCGCACACGATGCCGGATTCCGCGCAACCCCTCAACACATCCGCCAACTGCACCATGACCTCCCTCGCATCGTTTTCACTCATCCTACAGTCCTTTCGACTCCTCAACTCCTCCGATAACCGCGGTCCGGCTGCGTGATCCATCACGAGCACCCCCAACGCCGGCTTTCTCCGCGCCTCGTAAAACGTCTCGTGCAACCGCACCACATTCGGATGATTCAGCGTACCCAGCACGTACTGCTCCAAATCATACAGCGCCATCGATATCGTCGCCTCGCTCCCCTTCTTACTCACCGACATGCACCGCACCGTGCGCAGACTCCCGCTTCCTCGACACCTCGCCGAAAACTGACACTCTCGGTCCTCGTACGCGTCCACCTCCACCACTTCGTACGCGTCCACGAACGCGAGCGGCAGCGCCGCTCGCACCATCTTCAGCGTCACCAAGCGCGCTCTGCTCTCTTTCCTCCCCTTCGCGTCGTCTCGTTCGCCGCCCGCGCGGCTCGACGCGCCCCCCATTCGAATCCGAATCCGAATGCAATCAAATCAACGAATGGAATGAAATGCAATCGATGGTCGACGCGACGCCTCGCCCTCGGCGCGTCTCCGCGGGCGCGCGATCGTCCCGCGACGCGCGCGCGACGACCGACGCCCCCGAGCGCGTCCACGCGCGCGGACGAGGACGACGACGTGTGCGGGGCGACCGACGAGGGCGACGTTTAGAACCGCGGGAGACTCATCGGGTGTCCCACCCTCTTGAGTCCTTGAGTCCTGACTCGTCGAAACGATGCACTCGCGCGCGGGACGACGACGACGACGACGACGAACGCGCGCGTACAAAACAAACAATTCGTATTCACAACTCTCTCTCTCTCTCTCTCTCTCTCATCGCGTCGTGGAATCGCACCGTCGCTCGCGCTCGCGCTCACGCGCGCGCGCGTTTCTCGCCCACCGCCGGCGCGCCCGCGTCTCCCTCTGCCCCCCCGCTCGCTCGCATCTCCTCCAACTCATCCCTCAACAATTTCCCGTACCCCCCACGCCCCGCGTCGTAATACGTTCGGTACTCGTCTCGAACCTGCCCCCCGCTCTTCCCGCGTCCGAATTCCCGTCCCTCGACGAATCCCCAATCGAAATCGATCCGAATCTCCCGATCGTCCAGCGTCGTCCCGTTCAGGTACCGCACGCACGCCTCCGCGCTCGACCGCGTTTCGTACTCGACGAACGCGAACCCGCACGGGGTGTGTCGATCGCGATCGAGACCGACGACGATGCGTCGAACCGCGCCGCATCTCGAAAACAGCGCGTGCATCTGCGTCTCCGTCGTGTAAAAGCTCACGTTCCCGACGTACAGCGTCGTGCTTCGACGAAGGGCGTCGAGGTATTCGTCCACCGTGCCTCGAAACGCGCGGTCTTTGTATTGCGTGAGGGGTTCGCGGTCGAGAAACAGACGCGCCATGAGATGGGATTCGATGGAAATCCGTCCGCGTCGACGAGTGGCATCAGATTCGACCTCGTCGTCGGTCGTCGGTCGGTCGAGGGTGAGCGAGACGGACGCGCGATCGTCCGTGGACGCGCGGTCGTCGTCGAGCGAGGGCGATCGCGGGCGACGGAGGCGAGGGGGGGGGACGATGGGGAACGCGCCCACGACGGGGGGTGACGAGACGGATGATGAATGGACGCCGACGTCGACGTCGAACGCGGGATGGAGGACGCGCGCGAGGGGGTGGGTGACGCGCGCGTGTCTCGTCGTCGCGAGCGCGGTGTTCGCGCTGTACGTCGTCGGGTTGGTGGTTCCGGATGAGGAGGAGGACGGCGCGCGCGAGGGCGACGGCGGCGGCGGCGGCGGCGGCGGCGGCGGCGCGCGAGGACGCGTGTCGAGCGATGATGAGGACGCGGTGGGTGAGGAGACGATGCCGACGTCGGCGCGCGTGAAGTACGTGCCGCGGGCGAAACGCGCGCGATGAATGTGATTGATTACGATGTAAAACTACGCGCCGTACGGCGCTCGCGATTTCTTCTCCGCGCGCGGCGCGCGTTCACTCCTCCACCTCGACTTTGACCCTCTTCTTCGTCGGTTTCGGTGATTTCGGGTTCCCCGTTGACTCCTTAAACGCCGACGGACACGACCCATCGGCGGCGAGCGGACACTCGGCGCACTTGGGGCGCAACGGCGTGCACGTCAACTGCCCGAATCCGACGAGCAACGGATTTATCTCGATCCACTCCTCTCTCGGCAACCACGACTCGAGCGCCGCTCTCGTGTCCTCCGGCGTCTTCTTCTTCGGCGAACCGTTCTTCCCGAGCACGCTCTCCGGGACCCATCCCAACCGTTCGGAGATTCTGTGCACGTGCACGTCGACGCAAATCCCCGTCGGCGTCTTCCATCCCACGTTCATCACCAAGTACGCCATCTTCGGTCCCACCCCGGGAAGCGCACACAATCCCTCCACGCTCCTCGGAATGTCCCCATCGTACTCTTCCAATAAAATCTTCGCCGTCTCTCGCAGATATCCCGCCTTGCGTCGATGAAACCCGACGGGATTCAGCAACGCGTCCAACGCGTCCTCCTCCATCGCCGCCACGCGCTCCGGCGTGCACCCGCGCGCGCGCAATCGCATCATCGCCGCGTGATTGATCTCATCTCTCGTCTGCGAACTCAACATCGCACTCGTGAGCGTTAAATACCGCCTGTACTTCCCATCGTCTCCCACGGGATCACCGTCCAGAGAGGCGATCTTTTCGCACCCCATCGTGTCCACCGCCGCCGGCGGTCCCTCGGCGCGCCACCGCTTGATCGTCTCGAGCGTCTTTTCCCATCCATCCGGCGCTCGCGCGCTCGAGCGGTCGGGTTCGATCGTCGCGGGTTTCGATCGTCGTCGATGTGTCGGCGTCGCAGACGACGTCGGCGCGTCGTCGTCGACGGCGCGGACGCGCGACGACGCGGGCGCATCGGCGCGCGTCATGACGACGTCTCGACGCGAGACGACGCGAGACGACGGCGAGGACGAGGACGCGCGCGCGGATGACGACGCACACGTTCGCGCGCGAGCGACGACGCGGGCGAGCATGCGCCGGGGTGTGCGGACGAAGGTGGCGTGGCGAATTACGATGGATGCATTCAATTCCAATCGTCGTCGTCGGCGGCGGCGGCGTCTCGGGCTCGGGCGAGAACGTCATCCGTCTCGTCGTCGTCGTCGTCGTCCATCGTCCGAGCGCCGTCTCCCAACGCGCTCTCGTCCAACGGTTTCTTAAAAAATTGTCTGAGCGTGGCGATGTGATTGAGCACCTCGCGCTTTCCCTCGCCCGTCTCCGCCGACGTGTACAGCGTGGGCGGAAGTTCGTCCCAGTGCTCGCTCGCGTCGCGACAAAACCGTTCGATGTTTTCCGCCGGGTTCGCGCGTTTCCCGGCTTTAATCTTTCTCCGTTTATCCACCTTTGTGAACACGACGGTGACGGGAACGCCGGCCTCGCCGAGCCAATCGAGACACTCTAAATCCAACCGCTGCGGTTTCACCGTGCTGTCGACGAGCAACATGACGGTGATGAGCGTCTCGCGTTTTAAGAGGTACTCGCGCGTGAATTCGGCCCATTTCTCGCGTAAATGCTCGGGAGCGTTGGCGAATCCGTACCCGGGAAGGTCGACGAGATAAAATTTCCCATCACCGGTCGTCATGCGGTAGTGATTGATGGTTTGCGTCTTGCCGGGATTTTTCGACGTCTTGGCGAGCGATTTCCGATTCGTCAACATGTTCACCAACGAACTCTTCCCGACGTTCGATCTGCCGATGAAAGCGATCTCTGGAAGCGTCGGTTTCGGACATCCCTTTAAATCCACGCACGCCTGCACGAATTCGACGTGTTTCACGTTCGCACCGCGCCCTTGCGACGCCAATTCGAGCGCGCGTTCGCCGAGCGTCCCGTCCTCGCCCTCGTCCTCGCGTGCATCCATCGCGTCGACGTAATCCTCAAATCCGTCCGATCCCCCGACGTCCGCGACGACGAACGACTCTCGATCGTTCAATTCGCGCGAGACGGTCTTCTTCGGTCTTCTCTTCGGTCGATCCTCGTCGAAGTCGACGCACTCGCGAGGCGCGCGCGCGCGTCCCGCGCCCCCGCGCCCGCCTCTCCCGCCTCGTCCACCGCGCGTCGGTCGACCTCGCGCGCGGACGACGACGGCACCGCGACGACGCGCGTGTTCATCGTCGGTTCGCGCGCGATCGGACGCGCTCGCGGAGGCTCCGGACGCCGCGCGCGCGACGACGCGCGAGGATGATTCGCCGGCGGCGGCGGTGGATGGGACGACGCCGACGAGACGCGAGGCGTGCGCGCGAGCGGTGAGACGCGCGACGCGCGAGATGGAGGCGATGCCGTCGCGCGCGCGGTGGCGCGCGGCGACGCGCGCGACGGTGGAGGCGACGACGCGTCGCATGACGATGTCGCGGAGAAATGCCGTCGACGCGCCGTCGCGGTCGCGCGTCACTCGCGCGCGCGGTCGACCCGTCCGACGAGGAGAAGACGCGCGCGCGTTCGTTCGTCGACGCGAGGAGGAGACGCGCGCGTCGAGGGAGGACGACGACGGCCAAGACGACCGCGAAACGATTTGATTTTTGAATTTCATCATCGGCAGCCATGGGGAAAGAAAATGACGCGGACGCGGACGCGGTGATGGAGACGGCGCGCGCTAGGGCGGCGCACGAGCGCGGTGTGAACGTCAAGATGATATCTACCGCGCGACCGGCGACGGCGGAGGTGGAGATGGACGCGTCGGAGGCGTTGATGAAGAGGGACGGGAAGGATGTGTATAAAAAATCGTCGGCGAAAAAGGCGCGGTACGCCATGCTGTTTCCAGGACAACTGAGCGCGATCAAGGAGGGGAAGATCGGAGAGATGCGAGAGATGCACACGCAATCGCCGGTGGTGTACCTGGATTTCGGCGTCGGGCGTATGAAATTGCTCGGGAGCATCGTGCGTCCGACGTCGACGCGATACTTTACGCTCAACGCGAAATCAAAGGATCGAATGAATTTGGAGGAGTGGTTCGACAGCGTCATCGTGTTCCCGAGTTGGTATTGGATCGGGACTCGCGAGGAGAATCCCGAGGAGAAGCCGTTGCCGATGCCGGAGGCGCTCGGGGATTTGGCGGGGGCGGCGGAGACGGATTGGCGCGCGTCCGTCGCCGCCGAGACGAGCGGGAAACCGAGCAAGGAGACGACGACGGCGACGAAGGGCGCGACCGCGACGACGGATGCGAAAGAGAACGCGGCGAACGACGCGAACGGTGGGAGACGACCCCGACGTCAGGCGGCGACGGCGGCGCGTAAGAAGATGTACGCGGATGATAGCGGCGCGGAGGAGGAGAGCGACGACGACGACGACGACGGACGCGTGGTGTCGCCGGTGGTGGTTCGAGGCAAGGTGGAGAGTTTCATGCCAGCGCTTTCGCCGGTGAAGCCGCCTCCGGTTCGACCGTCTGTCGATGTACCCTCGCGACCTTCGGCGTCGGCGCAGAAAAAGACGAAAGAACCGCCCACCAAGCGTCAAAAAAAGGAACCTGTCATCGTCATAGATAGTGATTCCGACGACGATGATGAGAAGGACGAGGATTCCGACGACGACGACGACGAGATGGAGTTGGACGACGAATCCGAGGGAGAGAGCGAAGAATCTGAAGAGGAGGACGACGACAGCGATTTCGAATAGCCGCGCAATGTAACTGGATTGAATTCAAAATAAAATAAAGAATGGTTCGCTCACTTGCTCTTCAAAAATTCTTGAAGGTCGCGAACGGCGGACGCCGAACCGACGAACATCGGGCTCTTTTGGTGGATGTGTTCCGGAGTCACCTCGAGAACGCGCTCGTCCGCCTTGGCGCCGCGCATGGAGATCCCGCCCGCTTGCTCGGCGAGCATGGACACCGGCGCAATCTCGTAAAGTAATCGCGCCTTACCCTCCGGAGCGTTAGAATCGCCCGGATAGAGCCAGAGACCGCCGTACGAGAGCGTACGGTGCGCATCGGCGACGAGCGCGCCTATATACCGATAACTCCAAGGCTTCCCGCCCTCCGAACCGCCGTCTTGCAAATACTCGACGAATTCCTTCAATTCGGGCGCCCAGAGTTTTACGTTCCCGTTGTTGCACGAATAGATGCGTTGCATGTCCTTCCCGTCGGGAATTTGCATGCGCTCGCGCGTCATTAAAAATTCTCCGGACGCGTCGTCGTAATCAAACTGGTACACCCCGTCGCCGACGGTCAACACGAACACGCACGAGCTCGAATACATGCAATACCCCGCCGCCACCAGCGCCTCCCCCGATTGCTTCGAGTTCGTCAAACAATTCTCGAGCGTCTGTTCCGGCGTATCCGTCTCTTTAATCTCGCACTCGCCCGGCGCGTACACGCCGAAAATCGACCCAGTCGTGACGCACGCGTCGATGTTACTCGATCCATCGATCGGATCGAACGTCACGACGTATCCACCACCATCCTTCGAACCGACGCGTTCCACCGCTATCGGCGTGTCCTCCTCCTCCGTCACGATCACCCCGGCGCGTCCACAACTCGACAGCGTCTCGACGAAGACGTCGTTCGCGACGACGTCCAGTTTCTTCTGTTCATCACCGGACGCGTTCGACCCACCCGCCGAGCCCGTCATGCCCGCGATCGGCGCTTTCGCGACGAGCGCGCGCACGCGTTTACACGCCACCGCGATCGAGTTCAGCGCGACGGCGAGATCACCGTCGACGGCGCCGATCGCCGCCTGATGGGTCAGATAGGTCGAGAGGGATTCCCCGAGCGCGCGCGTCGGTCGCGCGCGACGACGCGAGACGCGAGACGCATCGCGCCGCGGCGCGCGCGCGGTCGTCGCTCTCGTCGTCGTCGCTCTCGTCGTCGCGAGGGCGGTGGACGTCGCGCGCATCGTGCGGTGAAATGCCGTCAGAGCGCGACGAATCGCGCGCGCGACGACGACGAGGACGACGACGATGGCGACGACGACGACGACGACGACGATGTCCGCGTCCTCCGCGGCGGCGTCGCGTCACCGCGCGTCGCGCGCGTCGCGCGTGCGCGCGGTCGTCCCGCGCGTCGGTGAGAATTCTCGACGACGACGACGACCGTCTCCGCGCGTGAAGACGCGCGCGTACGACGACGACGACGCTCTCGACGACGCGAGGGGTGACCGCGCGTACGAACGCGGCGCGTCGTCGTCGCGCGTCGCGAGGGGTGACCGCATGCGAGAGGCGGGACGGCGAGAGGGGTCGTACGCGCGCGCGCCGCCGGCGCGGCCGGCGAGAGGGGGACGAGGCGGCGGGTGGAACGGGTACGACGACGGCGATGGGCGCGAGAGCGGGGAGGGTGATGGACCGGGGCGAGAGTTGAATAAGTTTCTCGTCGCGGGGGCGTTCGTGATCGGTATCGGGGCGGGGGTGGTGTTCGACACGGCGGTGGACCTCGAGCCGTCCAACGTGGCGTCGAGAGAAATTTTGGATAGGCGGACGCCGAGCTCGGAACTGTGCATGTCGAACGGGGCGTCGGCGATGGTGTTCGATCAGCGGGTGTTTTTGTCGTTGAATCCGTTCAACGTGTACGTGGCGCAGCCGGAGGTGAAACCGGGGTGCGTGCTGAGACGGTCGAACTGGGGCGTGTTGGAGCGAGGCAACGTCGTCGATAAGAAGACCGAGGACGTGTGTAAGCAACATCTGAACACGTTTGCGTTCGTCGGTGATTTAGACAAGTCTCCGGAGGTGTCCTGCGTGTATCACAGCGAGGACGCGGAGAATCAATTCATGAAGGATCCGACAAAGGCGGTGTTGGGCGACGGCGTCGTGCAGTCGATGCGCGAACGCGTCGACGCGCAGAGCGACATGAAGGCGTTTCGATGAAGACAACATTCTTTATAAACTACGTACTAATGCCTACTGTAAAACAATCTCGCCGGTGTCGTCATCCTCGTCTTCGCACGCTCGCGTCTTTTGCGTCGGTTGCGACGAAAACATCTCGAGAAGCGTGCGCTGACTGATGTCGACGACGGGCGCCGACGCGCGCTTTCGTTTCTTCGGTGACTTTTCAGAGCTCATCGTCTCGAGATGATTCCCGTGCGTCTGTCCGTTGAGCACGGCGCCCAGAGTGTCCAATTTTTTCCGTATCGTCATCCAAATAATTTCGTCGATGGTGTCCTTGACGTGGAGATATTGCACCAGAACGCTCGAGAGTTGACCGATTCTGTGCGCTCTGTCCTCCGCCTGGATCAAGTCCCCGGGCGTCCACACCATCTCGCCGAAGATGACCGTCGATGCCGCGGTGAGCGTCAAACCCATGCCCGCGGCTTTGATGGATAAAATTGCCGCGCGCACGTCGTCGCTGCGCTGGAAAGAGTTAACGAGATCGCCTCTCGCCGACGCGGGCGTCGATCCATCTATGCGAATACATTTCACCTTCTTCTTGCGCATGAACTCGCTCACGGCGTCGAGAAGCACGCCGTGGTGCGCGAAGAAGATGAATTTTGAATCGCTCCCGTCGAGGAGCGTCTCGAGGTATTCGCACACCGCCTTCTTCTTCGCCTTGGCGCTCGCGAGGAAAAGTTCATTCAAGAGTCTCTTTTCCTCCAACTCATCCCCGGCTCCCGGCGTCTGTCGCAACTTGTCGAGCTTCGATTTCACGGCGTACACCTCGCCCATGCTCGATTTTTCGACCGTCAGGTACACCTGACTCCGTTGTTTCGGAGGTAAATCCTTCAAGACGTCCTTCTTCAGGCGTCGCACCATGCAGAGTTTTGAAATCATCACGTGAAGCTCGTCCGCGTGCGTGCACCCCGTGAACATGCCGAAAGGACCGCCGTTCGCGCAGTAGCGTCGTCCGTAATCGCTCAATCGACAGAAGACTCTCGGCACGAGCGCCTCGAGTTGGGTGAACAGCTCGATCGGTCGACTCAACGCGGGCGTTCCCGTGAGACAAATCACGCGCTTTGCGCCCTCCTTCATCAATGGAATCACCGCTTGCGTTCGCTGCGCGCGTCTATCCTTGAGAAAATGACTCTCGTCCGCGACGATGATTCGGTATCTCTTCTCTCGCAACTTTTCCTTGAGCTTGACGACCAACGAGTACGGGACGACGTTAAACTTTTTCCCCTCATCCAGCTTCCACGCCTCGCTCGCCGCCCCCACGCACGCGATGTCGGAATCCTCTACCTCGAGCCAACTCTGAAGCGCGTTTCTCCACGCCTCTCGCAACGACGTCGGCACGAGAATCAACGCCGGCCACTCGTCTCGATAACACGACAACAGCGCGCACGCCTGCACCGTCTTCCCCAGACCCATCTCGTCCCCGATCAGCGCCCGTCCGCCCCGTCGAAGCGCGTACATCACCCCCTGACGTTGAAAATCAAACATCTTCGCGTCCAACGCCTCGGGCACGCCTCGTCTGTACGCCTCCTCCGCGCCTCGCGCCTCCTCGTCGAACCTCTTCTCGCAACATCGAACCACCATGCCCTCCACCGGCACCGTTCGCAACCCAGCGCGCTGGAGCTTCCCCATCACCTCGTGCAACGCGCTCGCGGGAAACGTCCACCGTTTCGTCGTCGCGTCTCTCGCGCTCCCGACCGTCGACGCGACGACGGCGTCGACGACGGTTCCGCACGCCGCGCCCGCCGCGCGCGTCGCCGAGAATCGATCGCCCGGTTCACGAAGCGTAAACTCCACCACCGCCGACGCGTTCGTCGTCGTCGCTCGAGGCGACGCGCGCTCGTTCGCCGTCGTCGCCGTCGCCCCCGTCATCGCCGTCGCCGCCGTCGTCGCGCGCGCGCGCGCGCTCACCGCGGTCTCGGTCGACATCGTCGTCGACGCCGTCGTCGCGGACGCGGACGCGAGCTCGCGTTCCCGACGACGCATCGCGTCGTCGCACGCGCGACGAACGAGCGCGTCCGCGTCGGCGACGTCGAGCTCGGCGAGATCGTCGAGCGCGTCGAGGGAGAGGTCGTCCGTCATGGCGTCCGCGCTCTGCCGCGCGACGCCACCGGTCGACGCGAGGAGTGCCGTGTTTATGATGGGTGTGTAGGGAGGGGGAGTGATCGGGTGTGTAGGGATCAGTGTGCGTACTGAACGTCCGAGTGTGTGAGGTGTGTGTGAGAGGTGTGTGTTTATCGGGTGTATGGTACGTATTGTGGGTATGGATAAGGGTGTGTGTGTGTGTGTACACTCCGAGTGCATCGCGCGGAGGGGTAGAATCATCGTGTTGATGACGACGACGACGCGCGCGCGCGTCGACGCCTCAATCGCACCCTCGCGTCCGCCACGCGTCGACTCGCACGAGCGACGTGATCGACGGAAAATCTATCGTCGCGCGCGCACGCTTTGTCGAACGCTGAGCGCACGAGCGAACGAACGCCGATAGCTTCACGGGGGCGCGGGAGAAGATATGTTTTCATCGAGCTCGGTGCGAGCGGTGGTGCCCACGCGCGCGGGGGCGTCCGCGCCGCGCGCGCGCGGTGGACGCGCGCAGGCGCGCGCCGTCGCGATGACGACGCGAACGAATCTTAACGGGGCGAGCTTTGCGCTCGGTAGCGCGCGTCGCGCGTACGGTGGGGCGTCCTCGGGGGCGCTTCGCGTGGATGCGCGACACGTGACCCTAGGCGCGAGCCGTGGTCGTAAATTCGTCGTCAAGGCGATGTTCGAGGTACGTCGACGCGCGAGAGACGAGAGATTGATGGACGAAAATGTTTTGCATCGCGTGAACGCGAATTCGAGCGCGAACGTCGACGGTTGGACGCGTGACTGACGAGGTACATGTCAACCTTCTTACGCCTTCCAGCGCTTCACGGAGAAAGCCATCAAGGTTGTCATGTTGGCGCAAGAAGAAGCGCGAAGATTGGGACACAACTTTGTCGGTACCGAGCAGGTGCGTGCGGTGAAATAGTATCGATGCGTTCGCGAGCGAGACGTGCGCGCGGGAGGTTGCGCGACGCGTCGAGGAGGCGATGATGAGGAGGCGATGATGGCGACTGGGTTGGGCTAGGTTTTAGCGCGCGCGGCGAGCGCGAAACGCGCGCGCGCGAACGCCCGACGCGCGTGGTGTCGCGTTCAGCGCCGTGCGGGTGATGGTTACACGGAGAGACGTGCGTTGTCGCGATTATCGAGCGTGATGACTGACTAGACGACCCTCTCGCGTGTTTGCGCGCTTGACAGATCATGCTCGGTTTGATTGGTGAAGGCACCGGTATCGCCGCGAAGGTGCTCAAGTCTATGGGCATTTCTTTGAAGGAGGCGCGCATCGAGGTTGAAAAGATCATCGGTCGTGGTTCTGGTTTCGTCGCGGTCGAGATTCCGTTCACGCCGCGCGCGAAGCGTGTGTTGGAGCTCGCGCTCGAAGAGGCGCGTCAGTTGGGTCACAACTACATTGGCACGGAGCACTTGTTGCTCGGTTTGCTTCGCGAAGGCGAAGGTGTCGCCGCGCGTGTGCTCGAGAACCTCGACGCCGATCCGGCGAAGATCCGCTCCCAGGTGATTCGCATGGTTGGTGAGACGCAAGAAGCTGTCGGCGCCGGCGCCGGCGGCGGTCAAGGCGCGCAAGCGGGCTCCAAGACGCCGACGTTGGAGGAGTTCGGTAGCGACCTCACCAAGAAGGCTGAAGAGGGTAAGCTCGACCCGTGCATCGGCCGTGTCAACGAGATTGTGCGTGTCACGCAAATTCTCGGTCGTCGTACCAAGAACAACCCGTGCTTGATTGGTGAGCCCGGTGTCGGTAAGTCCGCCATCGCCGAAGGTCTCGCCCAAAAGATCGCGGCCAACGACGTTCCGGATACCCTCGACTCCAAGCGTATGATGACTCTCGACATGGGTCTCCTCGTCGCCGGTACCAAGTACCGTGGTGAGTTCGAAGAGCGTTTGAAGAAGCTCATGGATGAAGTCAAGAGCGATGAAAACATCATTCTTTTCATCGATGAGGTGCACACCCTCATCGGCGCGGGTGCCGCGGAGGGTGCCATCGACGCCGCGAACATCTTGAAGCCGGCGTTGGCTCGTGGTGAACTTCAGTGCATCGGTGCTACCACCATCGATGAATACCGTAAGCACATCGAAAAGGATCCGGCCCTCGAGCGTCGTTTCCAGCCGGTGCAAGTTCCGGAACCGTCCGTTGACGAAACCATTGAAATTCTCCGTGGTCTCCGTGAACGTTACGAGTTGCACCACAAGCTCAAGTACTCCGACGATGCTTTGATCGCCGCGGCCAAGTTCTCGAGCCAGTACATCTCTGACCGTTTCTTGCCGGACAAGGCGATCGATCTTATCGATGAGGCTGGTTCCCGCGTGCGCCTCTCGCACGCCGCGCTTCCGGAGGAAGCCAAGGAGCTCGACAAGGAGTTGAAGGCGTTGATGAAGGAGAAGGACACCGCCATCCGCTCTCAAGATTTCGAAGCCGCCGGCGGTCTCCGTGATCGCGAAGTCGAGCTTCGCGCGCAAATCAAGCAAATCCAAGAGCGCAAGCAAGAAGAGAACAAGGCGAAGACGGAGGCTGGCGACGACACTGGTCCGTGCGTGCAAGAGCAAGACATCGCCGACATTGTCGCCTCCTGGACTGGTATCCCGGTTGATAAGGTGTCGTCCGACGAAGGTGTGCGTTTGATGGACATGGAAGCGACTCTCCACAAGCGTTTGATTGGTCAAGAAGAAGCTGTCGTTGCGTGCGCTCGCGCTATTCGCCGCGCCCGTACCGGCTTGAAGAACCCGAACCGTCCGGTCGCGTCCTTCATCTTCTCCGGTCCGACCGGTGTCGGTAAGTCCGAACTTGCGAAGTCTCTTTCTTCCTTCTACTTCGGCTCCGAAGATGCCATGGTTCGTCTCGATATGTCTGAATTCATGGAACGCCACACGGTTTCCAAGCTCATTGGTTCCCCGCCGGGTTACGTCGGTTACTCCGAGGGTGGCCAACTCACCGAGGCTGTTCGGCGGCGACCGTACACCCTCGTGCTTTTCGATGAGATCGAAAAGGCGCACCCCGATGTGTTCAACATGATGCTTCAAATTCTTGAAGATGGTCGATTGACCGACTCCAAGGGTCGCGTCATTGACTTCAAGAACACCCTCATCATCATGACGTCCAACGTCGGCGCGTCTGCGATCACCAAGGGTGGCGGAGGATTGGGTTTCCAACTTGATGACAACGCCGAGGATCAATCCTACAACCGCATCAAGAGCTTAGTCATGGAAGATTTGAAGAACTACTTCCGACCGGAATTCCTTAACCGTCTTGACGAAATCATTGTGTTCCGTCAACTCAACAAGCAAGAAGTTCGCGAAATTGCGTACATCATGCTCGACAATGTGTTCAAGCGCCTCAAGGAGAAGGAAATCACTCTTGAATGCACGGAACGCTTCAAGGATCGTCTCGTTGACGAAGGTTTCTCCCCGACGTATGGTGCGCGTCCGTTGCGTCGTGCCATCATGCGCTTGCTCGAGGATAACCTCTCTGAGAAGATGCTCACGGGTGAGATCGGTGAGGGCTCGTCGTGCATCATGGATGTCAACGCGGAGGGTGAAATCACGGTGTTGACTAGCGACGGTAGAGAACTCAAGGCGGGTAGCGCGGCCGTTGGTGGCCCGGCCGGCATTGCGTAAACTTTTTTGCGGATGCCGCGCGGCACTGCTTACATTGACACCCAAACATTACTTACACGGCGAGCTGTTGCCGCATCAAATTAGGCGAAAATTAGGATCGTGGTTCACGCGATGTTATATGATGAAAAGAGCGAATTAAAACACACGTTGTCATTCCCTTACACAAGAATGGATGATGAATACAACCTACGTCCGATCGCGCGTCGCCTCTAGGCTTGTAAGGTGACGAGATCACCGCGGATCGAGCACGTCTCTTGCTCGACGAGAAGCATTGCCGCGTCGCGCACCTCTTGCACGTTGTACGTCGCCGAACTATCCCTCTCCGAGAGTGCTCGCACGAGCTCATTCAGTCTAAGCTTACCACCACTGTTCGACAGAATGCTCGCGATGGAGTCCGCAATCTGTCTACGCTGTTGCCTGTCGCTCGCGCTGTGTCCCGTCAAAATTTTATCCATGTCAATGGTACCCGTGCGCGGATCCACGGCGGATTGTTGCATCGCCACGCGCATGAGACGTAACGCCTCCTTCGCGTCGTCGCGATCGACTCGCCTGCTGAGACGCATGCGCGCGAGCGATTCAGAGAGACGAATCAACGACTCGAGCTGTCTGGGCGTCGCCGTGATCACCTTGCGACTGCCTCCCATGCGCCGCATTTCCACGTAACCCTCCACCAACTCCTCCGCCGCTTCGTCGCTGAGCACCGGTTGCACGTTGGCGCGAGCGTACGACACGTAGTCGGTGAGTAATGTCGCATCAATTGCCCCTCGCTTCTTTTGCGGAGGCTCCTTAAAGTGTAAACTCACCAAGTGTCGCGCGAGACGACGATCCGTCTCTGGATTCGGGCGGTCCAGCAACAAGTACAACAAATCAAAACGCGACAGCAACGTCGGAGGAAGTTGAATGTTTTCCACCATGGACATGTTCGGGTTGTATCTACTGCCGACCGGGTTCGCCGACGCGAGAACCGACGTTCTCGCGTTGAGAACGGCGATGATGCCCGCCTTGGCGATGGACACCGTTTGTTGTTCCATCACCTCGTGCAACATCGACCGCGCGCTGTCTGACATCTTATCGAACTCATCGATGCAACAGATGCCTCGGTCGGACAAAACCAACGCCCCTGATTCGAGCACCATATCCTTGGATTCCGGATCGCGCGTGACGTACGCGGTGAGACCGACCGCGGACGAACCTCGACCGGACGTGTACATGCCGCGCGGCGCGATGCGGTGCACATACGTGAGCAATTGCGATTTCGCCACCCCTGGATCACCGACGAGCAAAACATTGATGTCACCACGAACCTTGTTCGCGGCCGTCCCGCTGAACGTCTTGTTCGTCGCTCCGAAGAGCTGACACAACAAACCCTTCTTGACGTCCTCCAATTCCCAAATCGACGGCGCCAACGAGGCGACGAGACGCTCGTACACATCCTCCGATCGACCGAGCTCTTCGATCTCCGCCAAACGTTCGGGGCTGAAATCTAATTGCTGGTTCGGACTTTGATTGCTCGCCGTTGTCCTCGACGATCGCTCCGCCGCGGAGTGTTGCGCCGCCTCGTCGTCCTCAGGACCGGCGGTGTTTCGCAAGCGCTCGCCCGCGTCCTTTCTCACGTGAATAATGTCCAGGTACGTCTTATACACGCTCTTGAGCGTGCGACGGGTCGAACTCATGCGAATGGGCACGGCACGATACACCGCGGTGACCTCGACGCGATCGCCCGGTTTCGCTTGATCGACGAGATCGTCGAAGACGCACATGGACACCGTGTGTGGCGTCTCTCCGTCGGGAATCGCGTCCGGCGTCTCTTGCATCTTCACGTTCTGCTTGTTCGAGAACACGCACTGGTTGTGCACCATCGTCAACGTCCCCGGTTTCCCACACTCCGTGCACTTGAGCGGAGGTTCGTTGACGCGACCGCGATCGACCTGCACGTGCTCGGGCGAAAATCCGCACATCAAGCATTTGAAAAACGCGAGCTTGAGATCTGGAATGATGGGCGTGCATCTCGTCACCATGCCTCGAACGCACACCATCTTATCGATGTCCGAGGGATTTAAATCGCGCATCGGTTTCGCGTCCATCATGTTGTACGGTCGCACGATGATTCGCATCGCGAGCGCCTGCTCTTCGCCGACGTCCTCCGATTGAATATTCTCCGCAAAGTACTCGTTCGCGACGACGTCAAACAGTGGAATAATCTCTTGCGGGTACATCACCAACAGCTTGTACAAATATTCGTCGTACTCGTGCACGTGTTGACAATCCATGTCCAAGTGCGTCTCCTCTTTCTCTTGCATCGCTCGAAGTCGTCTATCGTAGTGCGACACCTCGGTGTCCGGCAACTCAAAGTTTTCGATAAACCTCCTAAAACGACCCTGCGTCTCTCGCACGTTCACCTGCGTCCCCCAAATGAAGGTTTGCTCCGCCACCGCCTCTCGCTGCCCCTGCGCGCGAAGCAAGTGTTCTCCCGCGCTCATCGGCGGCGACGCCAAGTCCGCGCCGCCGTCTTGCGTCGCCGTCAACTGCGTCATCTGCGTCCCGCCGCCGAATCCATCGTCATCCTCCCCATCCATCGTCCGTCTCGCCCGCGCGCTTCCACCGAGTCCCAAATCACTCCTCGGCGTCGCCCTCGGCGTGCCAAACCTCGGCGTCCCGAACCGTTCGCCGCCACCCCCGCTCGCGCTCGCGCGTCTCGCCGCCGGCGGCGAAAACAAATCCTCCATGACACCACCGCTGTCCCGCCTCGCGCGCGCGGGCGGCGGCGACATCAGACCCGTATCCACGACCCGTCGCGCGTTCGGCACCGCCCTCGCGGGATCGACGTTCTCTCGCGCGTCACCGTCACCGTCGACGTCGTCCCCGTCATCGATCGGCGTCGGTCGTCCTCGGTCGCGGTCTCCGTCCCCATCTCCCGCGTTCGCCTCCCCCAGACTCGTTCGTCTCTCGCTCGGCGACGGCGACGGCGACGCCTTCGATCGCGGGCTTCGACGAGGCGTCGTCGTCATCGAGCGCGAGACGAACGAGGGCGTGCGTCCGCGTCGCGGTCTCGCGAGCTGATGATTGCATGATTTTTGAAAATCGGGTCCACCGCGCGACCATCGATCCGTTCGCGTCGGATCGATGTGCTCGATGGGTCTTTTCGTCCTTATGTACGGGGACGCGTGGGTGTGTCGTGGTCGTGCGCGGTGGTCGTGTGTTCATGGGATATGGGTCGTGAATAATGCGACCGTGTGTCCGAATGTATGGGGGTATATAATGTCGCGGCGCCACCGCGCGCGGGGCGCCGCCTCGTGACGTGTCGGCGCGCGCGCGAGAGAGAGCGCGACACTTCGACGCGCCGACGCGCGGCGACGAGAGAGACGAGAGAGACGACGACGAGCGACTCGACGTGATCCACCGTTCGACTCGGTGAAGAGAATGTTCGCGACCGCCGTCGGGACGCGCCCGGTGGCGCCGCGCGCGGCGAGCGCGCGCGCGGGGACCCGCCGCTCGAGCGTCAAGGAGCTCCGCGTGGCGCGCGATGGCGCGCTCGGTGACGCGCGAGGGGTGTTCGCGACGAGTGGATTTTATGCCAACGCGGTGACGAGGCGCGGTGACGTCGCGCGCGGCGCGGGCGCGCGCGGACGCGTGGTCATGGCGGCGAAGGTTGCGGGGTACATCAAGCTCGCGATCGAGGCGGGGAAGGCGTCTCCGGCGCCGCCGATCGGTCCGGCGCTCGGTGCGCAGGTGCGTGGACGCGCGTGTGATTTCGTGATTTCGCGCGCGCGAGGATGGATGGACGCGAGGGACGGCGCGCGCGACGCGAGGGGTGGGTCGGCGCGGACGTCGTGCGGGAAGACCCTAGGATGAGGGTTTGCCGGACGCCGACGCGAGAGGGGCGCGAGAGGGGACGCGTGGGATCGAATGCGCGGTGTGCGCGAAAAAGAATGCGTTCTGTGGATGGGTTTCAACGCGCGAGACCCGCGGTGGAGGCGCGAGGCGGGTGTAAAGGCGCGAGAGAGACGACCGCGAGACTGACGAGACGACGCCGACGGTTTTTCCTCGCGCGCGCAGGGCGTGAACATCATGATGTTTTGCAAGGAATACAACGCGCGCACGCAAGATCAACCCGGTATGATCATTCCGGTTGAGATTACCGTGTACGAAGATAAGTCTTTCACGTTCATCTTGAAGACTCCGCCGGCTTCCGTGCTGCTGAAGAAGGCGGCGGGCATCGCGAAGGGGGCGGGTGATCCGCAAAAGGAAGTCGTCGGTCGCGTGACCAAGGAGCAACTCGAGGAGATCGCCAAGATCAAGATGCCCGATTTGAACTGCGTCGAGGTTGAGAGCGCCATGAAGGTTGTCTCCGGCACCGCGGCGAACATGGGGATCAAGATTGACGGTTGGCCCGAGGTCGAGAGCGCCTAGGCTCGCCCGCCGAGCCCCTTCGTCTCTTAGCGTCGACGAACGAAGAGAATATTATTTGCATCGTCCGCGTCCGCGTCACCACCGCGGCTCGCGCGTCGAGCGATATTTTTACACAATTGATCGAGGTTCGCGCGAAGTTGCGATCTGCGTTAGACTTGTAAGCTCACGATTTAGCCAGACATTACGCCGCGCGTCGAAAAGCCCTATCCCGCGCGCGCGTCGCCGTCGAATAAAATGATTGAATGATATAACACACTACCTCGCTCTCTACTTCTTCAACTCACGGTGAAGCGTGTGCTTCTTCATGTACGGGTTATACTTCATGAGCTCCAATCTCTGCGACGTATTGCGTCGATTCTGCGCGAAGAAGAGCGCGTCCCGGTCAGTGTCGAAACCCTCGCGCGGATCCCGCCGTCGTCATCCATCCATCGCGACCGATCGTCTCTTCGCGCTTATCCACGGTCCCCCCCCCGAGTCCACGACGCATCACACCTCCTCGCGTTCGTTCGCACCTTCATCGTCATGTATCGAGACATTCCCTGCACGCCCGACTCTTTTTGTTCCGTGCACTCGAGGGTCACCTGGAGGCGCACATCCTTCTTTTTACTCGCGGCGGTCACGACGAGGACGCCGCGGCGAGACGAGGACGCGGCGGCGACGCTCGAGACGTGGGCGTTGAGCGCGCTCGTGCTCGCGACGTTGACTCGGGCGGCGAGCATGACGACGAGGCGCGCGGCGTCGACGATGTGACGACGAAGAGACGGTGGCGGCCGAGGGTGGGGGCCCGCTCGATGTGCGTTCGTGTGGTGGTGTGATGGGGTTTGAGATGGTGTGTGTATGGAACGAATGTCCGAGATGTGTGTGGTGGTGGGCGCGTGACGTCTCGGATTGGATTGGATTCGAATCGATTCGTCACGTCGACGCGCGCGATGGCGACCGACGACGACGGCGCGACGACGACGACGACGACGACGAGTAAGATTTACACCAAGACGGGCGACGGGGGGTCGTCTTGTCTGTATAATATGGAGCGTCGGGATAAGGATGACGCCGCGTTCGAGGCGCTCGGGGACGTCGACGAGTGTAACGTCGCGGTCGGGATCGCGCGCGAGTTTTGTCTCGACGAGGCGAACGGATTAGAGGCTGAGGTGTGTCGACGATGGGCGACGCGCGCGCGAGAGGGTGTGAGGTGGGATCGGGAGAGGAGGGAGGAGACTGACTGCGGACGCCGCGCGCTTTTTCGGGACGCGCAGCTCGCGGAGATACAGAGTCGATTGTTGGATGTCGGATCGGCGGTGGCGACGCCGTTGTATGGAAGTTCGGAGAGTAAGTGCGCGCGAGCGTCGTTTTCGGAGACGCACGTGGAGACGTTGGAGCGATGGATCGACGCGTTGGACGCGCGACTGCCGAAACTGACGAGCTTTTTGCTCGTGTCGGGAGGAAAGGCGAGCGTGTTTTTGCACCAGGCGCGCGTCGTGTGTCGACGCGCGGAGAGGCGATGCGTGCCGTTGGTGCGCGCGGGGGCGGTGCCGGACGTCGTGCGGGTGTACCTGAATCGTCTGAGCGATTACATGTTCACGGCGGCGCGTTTCGCCGCGATGCGGGCGGGCCGAGAGGAGGAGAGTTACAAAAAGGCGTGACTCGGGAAGGATTGAATGCGTAGCACAAATACAAATATAACAAATAGCAACACTACATCATGAATCACGCTCGCGAGAGAACGGCGAAGAGACCGCGCTCGAGCTCTTCGACGGTGTCGAAGACGACGTCGAAGTGTCGCGCGTTTTCCGCCTCGGACAAATTGTGTGAGCCCCAATTCACACCGACCGCCACGCACCCCGCCGCTTTCGCCGCCGCCCCGTCGCTCGGCGCGTCGCCCACGTACGCCGTCGTCGACGGATCGTCCATCACCCCCATCTCTCGCATGATGAGCGCCAATCCGTCGGGCGCCGGTTTCGCAGCCGGCACGTCGTCCGCGCCGTACACGCGCTCCATCACCTCGCTCACCCCGTTCGCCGCCACCACCGCTCGCGCGTACGCCCCACACGCGTTGCTCAACACCGCCTGCCGCCTCTCGCTCGCGCGCAATCGCTCGACGACTCTTTTCACACCTTCATAAAATCCCGTCGTCTCGCGCGAGACCAGCTCGACGTACGCCGCGTCGAACGCCGCCCCCAGCGCCTCTCCTCGCGCGTCGTCCGGATCCTTCGTCGCGTGCCAGGCCAAGCGGCGCGGGGTCGTATACTTGCTTCCTATCAGGTATTCGGCGCGATCGATCTCGTCGTACCCGCTGGCGCGCAGGACCGCGTTCGTGCTCCCGAAGGCGAGCTCGGTGCTATTCGCGAGCGTTCCGTCGACGTCCCAGACGACGGTGCGCGCGCGAGCGAGCGCGGAAGCGCGAGCGCGCGTCGAGTCGCCTCGTGCGCGGGTCGTCGACGTCGTCGCGGAGGGCGAGACGGTGGACGCGGGGGTGGTCGGGCGCGTCATTGTGAGGGCGAGTCGCGAGCCGCGGATTGTAATTAAACGTCGATGCGATGAAACTAAGCGGACGCGCCACCGGCGGTGCGTTTGGTGTTATTGGACGGTCCGTCTTGGTCGTGACCGGTGACGTGATCGAAGAGACGAACGGCCTCGGCGAGGACGCGTCTGGACGTGCTCTTCACGGCGTCGCCGGCTTCCTCGAGCGACGGGACGTGAAGGTCACCCTTGGTGTGCGCGGACTTGACCTTTTCGGACGCCTTCGTCGCGGTGGATTTGCCCACCTCGATCGCTTTGACGCTCGCCGAGCGCACGTGGGGGGTGGCGAAGTCAACGAAACGTTTCGTCGCCGAAAAGGCGGATTGCACCGTCTCGCTCGCCTTCTCCGCCACCAACGCCGAGGTGGATTGACGCTCGGCGTGCTCGAACGTCTCCTTGATCTCGGGGATCGGGGCGACGACGATGCCGTGTTCCGACGCGATGTGCACGACTTGCTTTCGATACCTGAGCGCGTCATTAAATTCGTTGTCCGACTCGAGTTTTCGATCGTGCGTCGAGTGCACGAGAGAATTCGCCTCGCGAACGGCTTGCATGAGCTTATATCTCGGATGTTCCGGGTGCGTCGGGAGATACTCCTCGTCCGCGTGGTGGTGTTTCTCGAGAAATTGTTTCTCGCTCTCGTTAAGCTCGGCCGCATCCTTCGCCTTCATCATTTTCACGAATTCTTCAAAGTCGACTTCGCCGTTACCATCCGAGTCCGCCTCCTTCATCATGTCGGAGATCTCGTCATCCGTGAGATCCGCTCCCGCGCTCTTCATGACTTCGGTGAGTTCCTCGATGGAAATCGACCCGCTCCCATCCTTGTCGAACACTGAGAACGGTTTTCGATACTTTTCCTCGTCGCGCTCGGCGTTCTCCTCGCTCGGCGGTTCCGTCCCCTCCGCCGTCTCCGAAGCCACCTCTGCCGTCGTCAGCGGCGGCGACGGCGTCGTCTCCGCGCTCGTCGACGCCCCCGTTCGTTCGTTCACGCTCACCACTCGAACGTTCGCGGTTTCGGCGCCCTCACTCGCGGGCGCGACCTCGGCGACCGTCGCCGCGTCTCGCGGCTTTGGCGCCTCCGCGCGCTCCGCCGCCGGCGCCGGCTCGCGAGTCGCCGGCTCCGTCACCACCGGCGCCGCCACCACCTCCTCCGCACCCGGCACCGGATCCGACGTCTTCGACGTCTTCGACCATCGAGACCGCGCCGCGCGCTTCTCCAACTTCTCCGACTCCGCCGCGAGCGCCGCGTGTCTCTTCGCCACCTCCTCCGCCTCGCGAAACTCCATCGCGAACTGTTCCTTCTCGAACCTCGACGGTTTGATCGTCGCGAACACCAACCACGCCACCGGAGACATCACCACCGCGAGCACCACCGCGAAGAACGCGCCTCCATCGCACGCCGAACCGACGTCCGGCGTCCTCACGAGCGTCCACGAAAACCGCGCGCGCGCGTCGTCGTCGCCCGCCTCCCCCTCGTCGTCTCCACCACCGTCACCGTCCCCACCGCCGCCCCCACCGAACCCACCGCGCCCGTTCCCATCGTCCCCTTCACCGTCGTCCCACCCACCGCGATCGACGCGCGCGCGCGCGTCCGAAGTCTCTCGCGGCGCCGCCGCCGCGTCCCCTTCGAAGACGCTCGCCTCGCCCGTCGTCGTCCCCGTCGTCTCCACGGACTCCCCGGCCGACGTCGAAGACGACGCGCGACATCCACCGTCGTCTCCCACGCGCGCGCGCGCGAGCACGCGCGTCTCCCGCGCGCGCGCGCGCGAATTCCGCACCGCCGTCGGCACCCATCGTCGACGCGTCGTCGTCGTCGCGTGCGCGCGCGCGCGTCGTCGTCGTCGCGCGCGCGCGGGTAACGCGGACGCGATCGCGACGCGCGCGCGCGATGGCATCGTCGAGCGTCGAGCGTCGAGCGTCGCGATGTGACGACGACGATTCGATTCGATCCATGAATTCGTCAATTCGCGTCAATTCGCGCGCGCCGCGGATGCATGCACGACGAGTGGAATGATTCGATCGATGTATCGGTGCGTTCGTGCGTGTGATTGAATCGTGCGAGGTGCGCGCACGTTCGATGTGCGTGCGACGACGCGCGCGAGTCGACGGCGCGAGCGTCTGTGTCCTAATCCTCGTCCATGGCGACGGGCGCGTCGGCGTCGGCGGCGGCGGCGGCGGCCTCGCCGGCGGGCGCGGACGCGGCGCCCGCGCGATAGGCGGTCATCTCGCGTTCGTACCGAATCTTATCCTCGTCCGCCTGTTGTTGGTACACGTTCTTCTCCTCGTCGGTGATCGTTTTCCATCGTTCGCCGAGCGCCTTGGCGATGTCGGTGATCCCAAAGTCCGGGTTGGCCGCGGCGACTTCGGCGCGCTTGGCGGCGGAGAAGAACATGTACGCCGAGAGGGCGCGTTTGGGCGCGTTTGGATCCTTCTTGGCGCGTTTACTCTTCTTACCCTTTGGTGACTTTCTGGATTTTTTTGACGGTTCGTCGCTCTCGGACTCGGAATCGCTGTCGGTGGGTTCGCCGCCGTCGGATTCGCTTCCCGCGGCGAAGTCCTCGTCCTCCTCGCTGTCCTCGTCGTCTCGCGCGACGTACCCGTCGTCGTCGTCGTCGGACGCCTCGGCGATGATCTCGTCGGCGCGAGCGTTGGCGTCGACGTTGGAGATGCGAACTTGCTTGGCGGTCAAGAAGTTGACTAAATTTTGAAACTCGGAGCGCTGAATGCCGTGGAAATCGTACGAGGAGCCGCTCTTCATGTTGATGGAGACGTCAAACGTTCGCCCGCTCGAGTGTCCGCCCGCGGCGTGACGCTCAAACTCAACCTCGTCCACTTCGCTATAGTGTAACAACAGCGGCGGCTTCGGGAGGTAGAAGAACGCCTTTTCGAGCGGGTAGAGGAGACCGACGTCCGCCTTGTGAGAGACGCGAATGGCGTGACCGCCGGCGGAGGCTTGGAACAAGCTCTGTCTCGTCAACTTGACGCCCGCCATGTTCTTCAACACGCGCACGAACACCTCGCCCGCGGGACCGTCGTAGACGGATTCGAGCGTGGGAAACTTTTCCTTCATCTCCGCCTCCAATTTCGGCTCCACCGTGAGATGCTCGTCGTCGTTGAACATGGCGAGAATGTGCGGGTAAAACGTTTGCCCCTTGCGAATCGGAGGATCGAGCGCGATGACGGCGTGCGATTGATTCGAGTGCGGTTTCGGGAGCAAGTACACGCGCACGATCGAGCTGTACTGTACCTTGAAATCCAACGTGCTCGATTGCATCTTCATGTACGTGTGATGCAATTCCATCGACACCTTGCCTCTCGGCACAACCATGGAGACGCCGTCGAAATCCGCCACCGGTTCGCCCGCCTCGGCGTCCGCGGCGGCGATGGACATGATCGCCGCTTGCACGCGTTTCGCCGCGGTGTCCTCGGGATCCTCCGGATCGGCACCGGCCCACGTCTCGTTCCCGGGAGGGACGTAAAAAGACATCTCCACGAGAGAATCCTTCTCCGCCACCGTATCGTCGCTGTGAAACTGCATCACCACCTCATTCTTCCCCACCACCGTCGTCTCCGCGATGTATTTGCCCTCAATCTCAAACTGCGTCTTCCCACCGACCTCAAACACCGCCCCTCGCCCCTCGATCGCGACGTCTCCCCAATTCCGTCCGTTCACGTTGATCTTCTTCTCCGCCGTCGAGCACCCAAACGTTTTTCCGGCGAACTCCGCCGCCAACCTCGCCTCCTCCGCCCGCATACCCCCCAACACGAGCGACTGCCCATCGCTCGATCGCACCCGCAGCATCCCACCCGTCGGCGCTTCGCTCCAGTGCACGGCGCTCACCTTATCCGCGGCGATATCGAGAGACCGCGTCTCCGCGCCCGCGCTCGCGTTCGCGCCTCGAAACCGCGCGCCGATCTCTCGCCCCATCGTCAACTCCCCCGGTTCGCCCGCCCCTCGACCGACGGCGCGCGCGGTGACCGCGAACGCGTCCGCCATGACGACCGCTCGACGTTCTCACGCGTCTCGAGTCTCCTCTCGCCTCTCGAGTCGAGTCTCGCGACGTCGAGCGTCGATGGATGGTTTTTCAAAAACCAATCGATCGATCGACGCTTCGACGCGCGGAAGACGTCACGCGCGCCGTTTCTCGTCGGTTCGCGCGTTCGCAGAGACGTTCACGCGCGCGTCGGTCGTCCCTCGTCGGTTCGCGCGAGACGCGAGACGCGCGCGCGAGGTCGAATGACGACGTCCCGTCCCGTCGCGTCATCGGTCGCGTCCCGTCCGAAAGACCCGAGTCCCTCCGTCGTGTCGAGTCATGACTCGTCACCACACCTCCGTCATCATCCCACATCCGTCGTCCCTCGTCCGCACTCACCGCCGCATCGCATCGTCGCGTCGACATGATCGCCGCGTCTCACGCGCGCGCCGCCCCCGCCCCGAACTCTCTCATCGCCCGTCGCGTCTCCAGCGCGCGTCGCGCGACGTCCACGACCACGCGCGCGGCCGCCCCGTTCGAGGTGCCGGCCCAATACACCTCGGTCGTCCCGTGCGGCGGCGGCGTTCTCGTCAAGGTGGCGGCCGCGGAAGCGGTGACCAAGGGCGGGATCGTGCTCACGGAGAGCGCGCAGCGTAAACCCACGAGCGGTGCGTGAAGGGATCGACGCGCGATGCGCGCCTTTTCCTCGCGCGGGACCCGAGGCGGCGGCTTGAGGGTTTGCGCGCGGGGACGCGAGGACGCGAGGACGCGGACCCCGCGCGCGCGTCGATCGATGGATGACTGACCTCGCGATGGTTTATTTTCACAGGCGATGTCTCGGCCGTCGGTCCGGACGTGAAGAACGTGCCGACGGGCGCGACGGTTTTGTACAGCAAATTCGGCATCGGGTGCACGGATATGGTCGTCGACGGCGTCGAGTACACGCTCATCAAGGAACAAGATCTCATCGGTACCCTTCCGTCGAGCGGTGCGCGCGCGAACGATATTCCCAATCTTCAACCGTGCGGTGATCGCGTGTTGTTGTCGGTGGAAAGCGCGAGCGCGGAGACCAAGGGGGGCATCCTCCTCACCGAGGGTTCCAAGGAGAAGCCCATCGTCGGCACCGTCGTCGCCGTCGGTCCGGGCAAGGCTGACGACGACGGCGAGGTCAAGCCCCTGACCTTAAAGGCTGGAGACAAGGTCATCTACTTCAAGTACGCCGGCGATCAAATGTCCGACGAGGAGGGCAACGCCTTCGTCGTCTTGCACGAAAACGACTGCTTGGCCAAGTTGTGAGTCGCGCTCGACGTCTCGACGTTCGGTCGTTCCTTCCTTCATTCGTTTGTTCATTCATTCATCGCAAAGGAAAATCACACACCACGCACGAATGACTCGCCTTCGCATCGCGTCCCTTCGCATCGCGTCGCTCGCAATCGCAATCGCGTCAATCAATCCGTCCCGCGCGCCTCCGGTCGGTCCGTCTCCACCACCGTTCACGACTCCTCACCATACCCCCCACACAGACCGCCCACGACCGACCGACCGCTCGC
>MDTE01117430.1_pt1 | contig 47817 bp, 36 predicted proteins | sample 811231 | NCBI WGS metagenome assembly MDTE01 (sample SAMN05326651, study PRJNA326480) | marine metagenome | isolation source: seawater | place: Indian Ocean: Red Sea | collected 2010 | reverse complement strand
GCTCAGCAAGCGATCGAACCTTCCCGCCGTGTCCCATTTGAATCTACATCCGTTTCCTCGAGAGTACGGGCACAGAAAATTGAACTTCTTGTCTCGTTCGATCGATCGTTCGATCGATCGATCTCGGTCGCGCGCGCGGCGGACCGTGCGGACTCGCGCGAGGGCGATCGCGTCGTGTTCGGTCGAGCGACTAACGAACACCAAGGTGAAAAAGGAGGTAACACCAAACACAGACACGAACGAACCTCGCGGCGCGTCGGCGATCGATGAGCGCGCGAATCCGGGGCGAAGGGAGATAAAAGAAGATGTGTCTTCACTAGAGAAAGCGGTGGTCGGCGGCTCGCGCGCGCGCGGCGTTGGCTACGTCAGCGGCTCGTCGAGGAAACTATTCAAGACGTCGAGAGAGAAGTCGTTCGAGTTGAGCACGTAATCCAACGCGTCGTAGTCCTCACTCATCGGCGCGTCGTCGGGCACGCTGGGATACGTTCCGTGATCCGCGTGCGGTCGCCGAGCGGCCGCGGAGAGCGCGGTGGTGTCCGTGGGGGCGAGCGTCGAGAGTTGCTTGACGAAGCTGTCGGAGTACGCGAGTCGCAAACCGATTGGCATGGAGACGTCGTCGAACGCACCCTTTGACGGTGCGTTCTCACTAAACGCGGGCGCAGGCGTCGATGGGACGGCGGCCATTCCCGGTAAGTGTTCGCTCTTACGCTTCATCTGCTTCGCTTTCGCGGCGCTCGGCGCCGAGCGTTGGTTTTCCTTTTTCGCCTCGGATTCGAACAGCAACTGCGCCTGACGCGCGTTCATCGCCTCGACGCTGAGCATGCGCGGGGGTGGAGTCGGTGAGCGCAAGCGAGCCTCCGCCATCGCCTGAGGATCGCCGGTCGTCCCGTGGCAAAACGGACGCTCAAAGTTGTGCTTCATCGCCACGCTCGACGAGCGCTTCAGCGTCGCCAACATCTTCGCGTTCGATTTATCCTGAATCATCTTTCGCACCGCGTGCTGCCATAAATTAACCGTGTTCTGTTTCACGAGCGGGTAACGAATGACGTTCGCGACGATCCGAGAGCGGACCGCCTCCAAAACGAACTCCTGCTCTTCGGGATCCTCCGCGGCGCCCTGTAAGACGACGACGGCCGTCTTTTTCGCCATCACTCTCATCGCTTCCTCGGCGCCATCGTTTTCTCTATCGGTCAGCCACCGTCGCAATATTTTTGCCTCGACCAAGACCACGTCCCTCCTCGGACACGGCACGCACGCGAACGAATCGGTCACCGCTCTCAAAGAATCGTTCACCGTCACTGCTCGCGCGCACCGAAAACATCGCGAAAACATCGTCAGTCCTCCCATCCACCCTCGCGTCCCGCGCTCAATCCTCACACCACACCACACACCCCGCGCGCGCGTTCCTCGTCGTCACCGCGCCCATCGATCGCGTCGTCTCGTCGTCGCTCGTCCGCGCGCACCTCTGTACGACGCCGCCTCCAACATCTTCGCCGCCGCCCGTCTCTGCGCGTTCTCCTCGCTCACCAGAACCACCTGCGTCGGCACGAACGCGCACACGCATCGCGTCAGTCTTCGCGCGCGTCTCTCCCATCGATCATCGCGCGCCGTTCCGTTCTCGCGCGCGTCGCCGATAATCGGATAACTAATCCGCCCCGTCCATCCATCGCGCGTCGCGCGTCGCACCTCCAACCCGGCCGGGAAATCCGGTCGCGTGTGCCTCAAAAAGTCCATCGCGGACGCGCTCGCCGCGGTCGCGCTCGCGCCTCGCCCGCTCGTGGACGCCATCGTGTGACGACGAATCGAATCGAATCCTCATTCATCCGCACATCGCGACGACGCGACGCGAGCCTCGATCCGTCGCGCCTCGCGAGCCTCGATCCGTCGCGCCTCGCGGTATCGACGAGACCGCGCGCGCGATCGAACGCGCGACGGCTCGCCGCGATGCGATCGGCGACGGCATCGATGGGTGTCGATGACTCCGAGACGAATTTCGAGAACGCGCGCGGAAACGACGTCCCCGCCGCGCGGGCGCTCGCGATGGAGTCGACGAGCGCGTTGATGATGACGTCGTCCTCGTCCTCGTCGTTCGAGACCGCGTCCGAGTCCGCGGGAGGGGTTCGGGAAGAGACGAACGCGATGCGGCGGTTCAGGTTGGCGTCGGCGGTGCCGGCGGCGAGAAAGACGCCGGCGGCGTCGCCTCCCGGGCGGCGAGTCGCGTGGAAGGCCACGCTCGGACACCCGCAGACGCGCCCGAGGGTGAAGAGCGCGGTGAAGGTCGCGAGGAGCAGGAGCGCGCCGAGATCGATCCCGAGCGGGGGAGACGCGCGCGACGGGCGAGAGCCGAGAAAGAGAACGGCTTCGGACGTCTTCGCGCCGAGCGCCGGCGCGGGACCGTCGACGCCTTCGCCGGCGAAGAAGAAGGCGAAGAAGAGAGCGTCTGGCGCGCGGGCGCCGGTGGGCGAGCGAAAGGTGAAAGGGAAACGATCCGTCGCGGCGGGTGGCAAGAAGAGACTCGTCGACGAGGACTTGGCGAATTGTTACGCGGCGATGCACAGTTGCACGGACCTCGGGGACGTGGAACAGTGCGAGACGATGAGAAAGTACTTTTGTTCAATGGCGAGTCAATTCGCGAACCCGTATAACTGGTGGCACGAGGTCGTACCCTGCGCCGCGAGAGATAGCAAGCGACCGATCGAGGTGTTGACGTGGGCTCTCGAACGAGGCGCGCCGCTCGATCCCAAGGCGGCGCTCAGCGCGTGCGAGCGAGCGCCGCATCCGCTTCGAACGACGGCGGAGGGCGTGTACACCTCCGCCGTCGACGTCTTGCGCTTTTTACACGAACGAAACTGTACCATCGACGAAGATACACTCTATTGCGCCGCCGAATTCGGCGAGCTCGATTGCCTGAAATACATGATCGAGCAGGTGCCAGGGTGTCGCGTCGCCAACTGGCCCGAGCACAAGACGCCCAAGGGACATGACAACAATATGATGGCCGTATCTGCAAAGAACGGCCACCTCGGCGTGTTACAGTACCTCTACGACGTCGGGTGCGACTTTGCGCCGGAGGATGCCGTCGAGTGCATTTGGCAAACGATGAATCGCTCGCCGTCGAGCCCCATCTTGTGGCACGCCGTCGTCCGATGGGTGCAATCCACCGAGGAATACCGCCAGATCAACGCCGACGTCGATTTTCTACGCCCACTCGGCGAGCCCGATCCATGATGCGTCGACTTTCATTCACATTTTTTCCATTCCCGGCGCCTCGTCAGCGTCGCCTTCGCGCGCGCGATACGTCAATAGCAGTCATCTCAATCCCACCCACCCCCCGTCCTCACCGATACCTCGTCCACGACGCGACCATTTTTATCGCGTCCCGCCTTCACCGATTCGACGCCTTCGCGGCGTCGCGATGCGCGCGCGCGACGCTCGTCGTCGACGGGTATCGCCTCGCCCGGCGATATCTTCTCGGCGGTATCTCCACCACCTCGACACACCTCGTCCGTCCGTCCGTCCGTTCGCGACGCGACGCGACGCGTTCGCCGGGCTCGATGCGCGCGACGACGACGATGACTCGCGGGCGCGCGCGCGTCGACGCGTCGGCGCCGGTGCGCGCGACGACGACGCGAGCTCGAGCTCGAGCTCGACGCGCGGTACCGCGCGCGATCGAGCAACCGACGCGCGAGGTGGACGCGACGCGCGAGAGCGAGCGATTGGCGGTGTTTTTGAGTAAAAAGGGGCGACACGCGAGCTTCGAGGCGACGCGGAGGGCGGTGAAGCGCGTGCACGAGAGCGCGAACGGACGAGCGGTGCGAGAGTACATGGCGCTGCCGGCGTCCCAGTACAGCACGCTGGACGGAGAGTCCGTCGAGCGCGTGGCGGACGACACGTTCAAGGTGGAGCTGAGTGAGTTGGCGTTTTTAGGTTTGACGCTGAAACCGAAACTCACGGCCAAGGTTGTCGTGCGAGAGGACGGAAGCGGGTGCGAGGTGAGGGTGGAAGATATGGAATTGACGGGGAGCGGAGTGGTCGAGAACGCGAGCGATGCGTTTGAGATTGTGAGCGTGAATAACGTGACGTGGCGTGATGTGGAGTATGAGTCGCTCGGTGCGAAGGAGAGAGAGGTCTTGGAGACGTGTGGGGGGGAGTATAAGGAATTTATGAGCGAGACGAGCGTGAGCGTGTACATAATCGTACCGGGATGGTTTCCGTTCACGGTCAAGGCTACCGAGCGCACGGGACGTTTCGTCGTGAAACAAGTGGTCGGACAAGTCGTGCCGCGCTTCTTGAATCAGCTCGCGGAGGATTACAGGACGTGGTCGAGCGGCGATGATTCCCGAGCGGCGACCGGAGACGGAATGTTCGAGTGCTACGTTCCGGAATGCGAGGTTTCGGAACGGCGATAAAGGCACGGACGACGCGCGTCGCCGAGCAACTATAGATGATGACTGAATGTGTTATACTATTTCAATCCTGCGAATCACACGCCCGGCGGTCCCAATTCTTCCGTTTTACTCCTACTCACGTCCGCGCGACACGCGACGAGGAGATAAGATAACTCGAGCCTCTGCAAAACCAATCCCGCGACGTAGGTCACGTACGCGGAAACACCTATTATCGCCGCCGTCGCCCAACGCACACGACTACATTCCAACTCTCCGAGCGCTTCGTCGGGCATCTTGCACGCGTCGTAGGTTGAATAGACGAGGGCAAACGCTTTACCGACGTTGAGCGCGAGGAACAGACCAGACGCGCTTCGCATGTGGGAGACGTGCGCGAGCGTTCTCCCTTTGGGAAATAAAGACGTCTGACGAAGTATGACGCACATGAGAAACGCCAATCCTGCGCTTCCGATGAACTCTGTGCTCTTTTCGACGATCATGACGACGACGATGGCTACGAAACACGCCAAGGGAGCCCAACTGAGGAGACGCAATCTGCGAAGCGCGACGACGCACGCCGGCGGGATTTCATCCTCGGTCAAAGCCGCCGTGAATCGTTCATCTTCGGGTCGGAAGTAGTTCTCGAACGACTCTATGCACTGGGTCATCGATCGCGATGACGAACGAACGAGAAAAGACGCGCGCCGAGGTGTGACAATTTTGCCTCGATTTTGTCAAATCATGTGACGTTTTCTTGTTTCAATCGCATCTTCACCAGTCTTGCATCGATCCGTGTCTACGATCTGGGTCCACGATCTGTGTCTAGAGCGAGCGATCACGAAAGTATTTCCCGAAATCGACGTCGCACGCGCGCGATCCTCTCGACACGCCTCTGTCGAACACTTGAGGCGACGAGAGGTCCTTCCGGCGAAAGACGCCGTCCGACGCGCCGTCGTCGAACCGAAAAAATTGTCTGTGTACCAAAAAAATCACACCCGCCGCGGTCGTGACGCACACGATGTCAACGCCGACGTCGCGCGGAAGCGACCGATCCTTCCATCTCCGCGTCATCGTATCGAAGAGTCGACGCGCGCGTCGCCAACTCGCCTCGATCGCCGCCGCGCCGACGTCCATCGCCCTCCGACACGCCGCGATCGCCTCCACCAAACGAGCTCGAAGCCGTCGCACCGTTTCATCCACGAATCCATCCTCTGAAGCGCTCGACGAGGACGTCGCTTCCGCTCGGCTCGCCGTCTCGCGCGCGCGCTCGATCGACTCGGCGTCCGACGTCGACGCCTCCGAGACCTCCGAGACGTCTTCCCTCGCGCCGGCTTCGTCGTCCGCGTCCGCGTCCGCGCTCGACGACGCGTCGCATCGGTGACGATGTCTCGAGCCTTCCTCGCGCGCGTCGTCGGCGTCGTCGGCGGCGTCGCGATCGTTCTCGTCGTCGGCGTTCGTCTCCACGAATACCCATTCGTATTCCTCGTCGTCATCCATCCGTTCTCTTCCGCCGCCGTCGTCGCGCCGGTCCGCGCGCGTGCGCGCGTGCATGGAGAACCCGGCGTCGACGATGACGCGCGCGTCGCGAGCCGTTCGCCGTTCGCCGTTCGCCGCGGTCGCGACGCGTCGATCGATGGCGCGGAGAGACGATTCGCCGCGCGCGGAGGATATCATCGGGTATTGGTATTCGGACATACGATATGTACGATATCATTATGTACATCTATCACCTACTACACATGTGTTTTTTATGTATGATGGGCTTGGAAGGTCGACAGTACGTACTCGCACACACCGACGCGATGCGCGCGGGGCGAGGGATGCGCGCGGGGCGAGCGGTCGCGCGCGCGGTCGCGGACGCGACGACGACGACGACGACGACGACGACGACGTGCGCCGCGACGCCGGCGATGGCGGCGACGCCGGCGACGCGCGCGGAGACGCTGATTCGCGCGCGGGCCTACGCCAAGCCCACCGCGAAGGGATTCACGGCGCCCGCGGCGAGCGCGGCGGCGCGCGGAGGGGGCGTTCGCGTCGCGCAGTCGTCGTCCAATCTCATCGCGGAGCCGTACGCGGGACCGCTTCGTCGACCGACGCTGATGGAGGCGCTGACGAGCGCGAAAGGTTTGAGGTTCGCGTACGAGAGCGCGGTGAGTCGAGCCAAGGACACGTACGCGCTGTCCAAGTGCGCGAGAGACGTGCGTGGATTCACGCTGGAGGGATTTAAACAAGAGGCGAAACAGCTGTACGCGCTGGTGAACGCGGAGAGCGCGAACACGAGCGCTGGGAAGACGCTGGGACACGACACGAGACACGCTACGACGGATAAAACGCAGAGCGACCTCAAACGGGAGAGAAAGAGCCGCGAAAAGGGGGGATGGGCGAAGATCGATTGGAGTTTGGAAGGGATCGATGAGTGTCAAGTCGTGCGAGGACGGTTGATCATGGCGAATCCGAACGATAGCAACGGTCCGGGATTCGTGCAGCTCACGACTCGTTTTCGTTCGCGGCAGCGGTTCGCCGCGTACGATTCTTTAGGAAGATTAGTCGCGGGGAATCCGGCCGAGGAGCTGGACGTCGAAGATTTTTGGGTGTTTGAACACGGTTTGAAACTTCCGAACGCGCGCTGGAGGCTCGCGGGAAGGTTGCACATGCCCGGGAATTAGTTACGACGAAACGTCTCCCGCCTACTAGTTCACTAGTCAAGGTTTAATCGATAGCGAGATAAAAGGTGCGGAATGCTCGCGATCTCGGGACCATACTTTTGCGGGTTCCCGTACAGTTCGAACAGCGGCACCGCGAGCAGTTTTAAATTCTTCGGCACCGCAAAGTAGCACTTCTCCGGGAGGTGCACGACGAAGAGCTTGTACTCCTCCTTCGGCTTGGTGATGTGCGCCGGAAGGTACGGATACAGCTGCGGTTCGTACGCGGTTCGATACCACGTCGCCGCCTGGTCACCGATATCGAATTCGTACTGCTGTAAACCGTCCTCGAGCTCGGGTTGAAGCTTGTTTCTTAATTTTCTCGCCAGTCCCTCGACGTCGCCCTCGCCCGCGCGAAGCTTCCCGCCCGGAAGTTTAAAACTCGTCGGCGTGATTTGCAGCAACAATATGTGCGGCGTTCTGTGTTGACTCACCATACAAATCCCTCCCACGCTCCGTCGCTTCCCCTCTCGTTCGTACTGCGCCTTCATGCGCAACAATTTCGCCGCCGTCGTCGCGTCCTTCTCGCCTCGCGCGCGCTTCGTCCCGAACGTATACCTCGAGAGCGCGTGCACGTCCACCACCCCTCTCGATCCCGCGGCCGCGATCACCTCACCCCCCGCCCCCTCTCCACCGTCCTCCTTCGACTCCTCCTCACCGCCGTCCCCGTCCCCGTCCCCGTCCCCGTTCGCGTTCGCCGCGCGCGCCTCCTCCTCCTCCCGCGCCTCCTTCTCCGCCTTCTCCGCCTCCGCGCGCTCGTGTTCCGCGACGACGTCGATATCATCGCGAAGTTCAATCTCCACGCCGTCGCTCTCGCTCTCGCTCCCATCGTCGCTCCCATCGTCATCCTCGCGCGCGTCGGCGTCATCGGTCGTCGTCGTCGTCGTCGTCATCTCATCCTCGCGCACCGCCTCCTCCTCGCGCGCGCGCGCCTCCCCCCGCGTCGATCGCCGCGTCGCGCTCGCTCGCGTCATCCCTCTCGCGCGCGTCGTCGATCCCTCGACGGACGCGCTCTGCCGTCGCGTCCCCGCGGTCGGTCGGTCGAGGGTTGATTTTAAACGTCCCATGGAATTCGATCGCATTCGTCGTCACACGCGGTCGCGAGGACCGTCTCGCGCGCGATGGCGCGCGCGATGCCGTCCGCGACGACGCGTTCGACGATACCGTTCGCGTCTCGTGGATACAGGCGCGACTCTCGCGCGGTGACGACGAATCATTCATCATCGTCCCATGGCGCCCAAATGCGACCGCGACCGCGACCGCGACCGACGACGACGACGGTTCGATCGTCGTCGCTCTCGGACGGCGGGGTGGACGATTTCGACGACGACGAGGCGGCGGAGGACGAGGAGGAGGCGGCGGCGGCGCGCGCGAGGAGGTGGTTGTCGGCGGTGGAGACGGCGACGACGCTCGGCGCGGCGTCGAGCGGAATCGCGAGCGTCGTGATGCAAGAGGCGGCGCTCGGTGCGGTCGCTGGGGCGTTACCGTTGGTGGGTGCGCTGGCGAGACGCGCGAGAGAGCGGGGGGCGAGAGCGAGGGGTGAGGCGCGAGAGCGGGCGCGGAGAGAGGAGCTGGAGGCGTTGCGCGCCAAGGCGAGTCGACACGTGACCATGCGAGAGGCGGCGAAGACGGCGGCGCCGGTGGCGGTGGAGGCGGTGCGAAAGGATGTGGCGCCGGCGTTGGAGGAGTTGGCGTCGAGGTTGTCGAGCGTGGAGCGAGCGCAGGTTGAGGCGGCGAAGACGGCGGCGAAGACGGCGCGGGACAGCGGCGCCGTGGCGGGCATGTTGGCGAGAGATTTAGCCGCCGCGAGAGTGGACGCGAGAGAGGGCATCGCGAGCGTGCGAGATGAGTTTCGTACGACGGCGGACGCGGCGAAGGGTGAGCTTCGGAAGGAGATGACGATGCTGTGGGAGCTCGTGGAGAGCGTGGAGAAGGACACGGCGGGTTTGCGACGACCGATGGAGGCGCTCGCCGAGGAGATTAAAGACGCCGTCGAGGGCGTCGTGCGCGATCGCGACGACGACGAGACGGCGTCTTCGTCGGCGTCGACGATGATGGCGACGCTGTCGAGCGAACAACTCGCGGAATTACGCGCGGCGGTGGCGGACACGACGAGCGCGAGAGTGCGCGAAGCCGTCGAACAATTGTTGGGGTCCATCAACGCCGTGACGTCGGAGGAGACCATCGTGCGGAGTTTGGCGACGAAACTCGACGATGCGCAGTGGGAAGCCGTGGTGAGCCGATTGGATGCCATCGACGAGGGCGTGAGGACGTCGTCTGAACGCGTCGTCGAGGATGATTTAGAGGATTTGCGTCTGGAGATTCGTCGCGAAATTTCTCGAGACATGGGACGCGTCGTCGAGAGCGTCAACGCATTGAAGCTCGCGTTGGAGGAAGCGCAGGCGACGTCGTCCGAGGCGAACGCTCGAGGTGAGGGGAGCACCGAAGCCGCGGCCGCGGTGAAGCAGTGGGCGGAGGAAAAGTTGAAGGCGGCGGAGACGCCGCGAGAGGTGGAGGAACAGATTCAATGGCACGCCGCCGTCGTCGACGCCGAGGACGAGGACGAGCAGGAGAAGGAACTCGTGTGGGTCGGCGAAACCACCACGGATGAGCCCAAGAAGAAGGCGATGAACGAGGGCGTGTCTCGCGAAGAGGCGTTTGCCAATATGCAGCAGTTGTTGAACTCGAAACCGTCAACGGAGACGCCGAGCGAGAGTCCCGTCGTCGCCGAATCGAACGCGTCCAAACTCGACGACGACGAAAAGGATGACGACGACGATGTTTGGGATCCATTCATCGGCGCTGCGGACGCAGAGAACGTCGCGAAATACGAAGCCGAGCTCGCGAACGCGACGTCGTCCGCCGACGGAGTCGACGCGGATGAACCGCGAGGGGATAAAGACGTCGCGTCGTGCGCGGAGGACGGACTCGGGGCGTTACGCGCGGGCCGGGACCTCGCGCGGCGCGGCGGCGACAACGTCGACGATCTCGAAGACGCCGACGAGATGTTCGCGGACGCCATCTCACACTTTGAGCGCGCGCTAGAGCTTGAATCCACGCCGCGCGCGCAGGGCAATTTGGGTAACGCCCATCTCGCTCGAGGTCGCGTGCAAGCCGTGCTCGCGGAGATGGCGTTTCGAGAGGCGGCGAACGCGAGAGACGCGCGCGTCAACGTCGGATTGGAGGGCACCGCCGAAATGTACGCGGAACTCGCCGAGGAAAACTTGATCGAGGCTGGTCGAAAGTTCCGCGCCGTCGTCTCGTCGGTGAACGAAGATGAGAGCGCGACGAGCGGCGTCAAGGCCAAGGCCAAGGCGCTCTCGGGATGGGGGTCCGCGCTCGCTCTCAGGAGCGAATTGGTGCTCGACAGTCGAGGCGCAATGGAGGACGCCGAATCCCTCGCGTTGGCCGCCGCGGAAAAGTACAAAACCGCCGCCGCGATCGAACCGACCTCGCCGTCGATATACGTCGCCTGGGGAGACGCGTTACGAATGAGTGCGTCGCTCGGACCGGCGGAGGACGAAGACGAGCTCCTTCGGCAGGCGAGCGGGTGCTATTCGGAAGCGCTTCGGCTGGATCCAGAAAACGCCGCCGCGAGGGATGGATTAGACGCGCTCACGATGTAAAAGATACGTGTGTTTCCTCGCTTGTAAATAAGTTACAGTCAAATCAACGGATTTTCTTCTAAAGTAATCCCAACACGATGCGGTCGACGGGATCCATGGCGCGCACGCGGCGTCTCGACGGAACGCCGCCGCGCTCCATGGCGACGTCTCGCAACGCCGCCACGGAACGAAGCGCCGTCTTCGACGCGTGCTTTCGCACGAACGCCGCCGGCCATCCCATGGGAGTGTCCACCGTGATCCACACGCCGCGTCCACCCTCCTCGGCAGACGCGGCGTCGGGTTGCGCCGGCGTTTGCTGCGTCGTCCAGACGTCGACCCAAATGTCGCCGGGAGGCAGGTAGACGTGCACGTGCGTCCCGCCCTTATCCAACACGGGCGCGATGAGCATGTCTCTTCCGAGTAAAAACTGTTGCGCTAAATTCGCCGCCACGGCGTCGTACGGATAGTGGATGAACATGGCGCGAGCCAACGGAAGTCCGACGGTTTCGGCTTCTCGCATAAGTTGGAGCTTGTACGATTTGAGCGCCACGTGAATGCTGACGCAAAATTGCAACTGCTCGATCAATTCGGGCGTGTTCCACGGCTGCGCGTTGTGATGCGGACGATTGCCCTGGTGTGTGCGGAAGATCGCATCCGAAAACGCGTTCAGTTCCATCCATCGCATCAAAAGCTCGATCGATCGATGCTTCAGCGGATGCGCGGTGTACCCGCCGACGTCGCTGTGCGTCAGCGTGAGTCCCGACAAACCGCCGGAGAGCGACCCGAGCACGGCCGTCTTGATGCCGTCGTACCGGTCCCAAGAAACCATCTGATCGCCCAGCCAGAACAGTGTCGAGTGTTTCGGCGATTTTGTGCTCGCGCTGCGACTCCAGAAAAAGCCAGAGCCCTCCAAACCGGCGCGACGAAGCGCGCGGCGGTTGAGTTCGGCCCACTCCTCGGGATACCTGTTGTGCACTTCGATCGGGAGTTCCCCGGAGTGTAACGCGGCGTCGAAGGGAAGGTACTCTCCAAAATCCGCCATCCACCCCATCGCGCCGGTGGATTTCACCATGTCGACGATGATGTTTTCGATCCACTCGACGCACTCCGGATTGGACAGGTCGAGTAACCCAAAGGTGACGCCCGGCTCCGAACCGAGTTTGTACACCTCCCCGTTCACGTCTCGCACCATGTAATTATTCGCCTTGGCTTCGCGATAAAACAAACCCTTATCTGTGTTTGAATCCATCAGAAACGTGTTGACGTACGTCAACAGGTGCGTGCCGTTCGCCTTGACTTCTTCTCGCAAGTCGTCCCAATCCGAGTAGTGCTCGGGGTCGAGACGCCAATTCCACCACACGCGCTCGATGCCGATGGAGGTGTTTCGAACGCCGCCCCAATCTTGTAACCACATTCCAGCCACCTTCACGCCGCCGTCGCCCAAGCTTTTATACACGTTTCGAACCTTTTGAGGACCTCCAGTCATGCCGAGAATGACGCCGTCCATGGCCCACTCGGGAAGCGGCGTCATGCGACCGGCGTAGTCCGTGTACGTGCGCAACACGTCCGGGACGGTGGCCGCGCCAATGATCTGACCCGAGATCGCGCCGGTCGGCGCAGCGACGCGAATCGTCACGCTGTCCTCTTCAGTGAAATCAAACTCGCTGTACGTGTAATTTGTGAGAAAGACGGAACGTGCCTTGTGCGTGACATAGTGAGGAATCGCCGTATACGTCGTGTGCCATTTCCCCGCCGATCCGGGAAACGCAGAATTGAACAACATCGAAAGCGGTTGCAAGCCTCGGCCCATGCCCTGTTCGCCGGTGATCACGGGTACTTTGCGTCCGCGATGATTGTATGACGAAAATTGCTCTCCCAATCCGTACACGCGCTCATCGTCATCCATCGAATACGTAAACTCGAGCTGATTCAAATCCACTATGCGACGACTTCGACCGGCTCGCAAGACGCCCGGCACTTTGTCGTCCCAATCGATCGTAAACGCGAGTCTATCATCACCATCGCACTCTAACACGAACTCGTACGCCGCGACGAGTTTTGATTTAGCTAAATATATCTGCCGTCGCGCCATATTCTCTCTAAAGTACGCGCCGACATTGCCCAGCTTGGCCAACCAACGATCGATCGGCGCGTCCTCCTTGACCAACTTACCGCGAAGCGTCAAGCGCATCGACTTGGCGTCGTGTTCAATCTCATCGATCGTCTGAATGCTCGTGCGCAAAATCGACTTCATCGTAATCTGGAAATGTCCCGCGATCAACTGATGCACGCGTATCGGTCCGTTTGCCACTCGAATGAACGGTTTCCCCGGCAGCGTGCTCCACGAGTCGGCCGTCTTCTCCTCGCACGCCTCGCTCTTCCGTCGCATCATGCACCAGACTCGACTTCGCCGTCCCTCGTATCCCGCGTACTCCGCGCTCAGCGCGCGCGTCTCGCGATCCCACGCCACCTTAAACTTCGTTCCCATCTCGTACGTCGCGCTCGAGACGTCACTCACGATCATCCCCTCCGTGTGAAACGCGTGATACGCCCGGCCGAACATCGGCGCGAGCACCGCGTACGCGCACAACAAAAACGCGCTGCTCAGCAGCGGCACTCTCGGCGCGTACACCGCCACGAACCTCGGCAAGGCTCTGTTTGCCGCGTCTCGCGCGCGCTTCACCGCGCGTTTGATCGGAGACCTCGGCGCGGGCGAGCTCGAGGGCGAGCGCGCGGGCGATGCGCGCGACGCGAGGCCATTCGCGCGCTCGACCGAGGATGAATTCCTCTCGCGCGGGGACGTCGTTCGCGACGCGCGACGCGTCGCTCGACCTCGCGCGGGCGCGGGCGATGTCGAGGCAACGCGAGGCGCATCGCGCGCGAGACGTCGCGCGCGCTCGCGCGGCATGGCGAGCGTCGGCGTGTGGCGCAGACGCGCGCGATGGGTCCGGAGATGGAATTAATCGGTGACTGGTGTCAACCGACGCGCGTCAACCGACGAGAAGACATTCGCGCGCGTTCTCGCGCGATGGCGACGGTTTCGCCGCTATGATGGATGTGAATGAGAATACAAATACGTGTTGAATGAATGCGCGCGCGATGGGAGGGATTGAGACGCGATGATGCGAGACGACGTCACGACGAGCGCCGCGCGGCGACGTTGTAGAGTCGAGCGCCGCCGAAGAGACGGTCGACTCGGACGTCGTCGAAACCGGCGCGGCGGCGAAGAAGGTCCAACACTCGGTCGAGTGATCCGGACGTGTCGTGACACTCGAGGTTGACTCGGTGAATTCTCGGCCAGTGGGACTCGGAGACCCCGGCGAGGACGTCGAGTTCGGCGCGCTCGACGTCTACTTTCAGCATGGTCACCGAGTCGAGGCCGTGCGCGTCGATGACGTCGCTCACCGTGACGATGGGACGAGTGATGCGTTCAACGCCTGTGAGCATGTACGCCGCGACGCATCGCACGACGATTCGAAGGATGAATCCGGCGACGACGCTCGCGACGCGGCGGAAAAATCCGGCGCTCGCAGCGCGCTCGGGATCCAACACGAACGCGCGCACGAAGCGACCGACGGAGGTCACCGCGTTCTGTTCTAAACCATCGTACCCGTCGTCGTTCGGTTTTAACGCCTCGAATGCGTACTCGATCACGTTTTCGATAGTCTCCTCGTCGTCTCGCGTCTTCGACGACGTGCTCCATCCCGCCGCGCGAGGAAAAAAATCAATCGTAAACTCCCCTCGCGTCGATCCCACGCCCACGTTGTGCGCGTACACGACGCCACACCCCGACCCTTTCGCACCACCCCCCACCGCGACCGAACCCTCGCGCACACCTCGCAACTCAACCGTCCCGCGCGCCGCCGCCGCCGCGCCGCACATCGACGCGCAGTTTCTCGCCAACGCGTCAAACATCGCCGGCACCGGTTCCAGCGCGATCACTCGTCCACCCTCGCCCACGAGAGACGCGAATCTCACGCTCGCGAGTCCAATGTTCGCACCGACGTCGATCACCGATCCACCGGCGCTCGACCCGCCGGCGTCCCCGTCGTAACAACCTCGCCCAAAAATTTCATCGTACAGAAACTTCACGTCCGGTCTCGACACGTACGCCACGCGCGCGCCGTCCGGCGTCGTCGCCGTCTTCCTCGCGTCGTCGAACGTCCACGACCGCCTCGTCGCGGCGCGAACGCGCGTCGGCGCGCGCGTCACCCACCGTTCCCGCGCGCTCGAACGTTTTCCATCGTCTCGTCGACGACCGTCCACCGACGACGACGGCCATCGCGCGAGTCTCGCGCGCGCGGTCGCCGTCATCCGTGAACGCGTCGCACGCGCGCGCGCGGTCGCCGAGCGCGGTCGTCGTGCGCCGCGCGAACGCCGGTCGTCGTCTGACGAGGTGCGGTCGAGCGCGCGTCACTCCTCGACGGGCCCGTCGTCATGACGTCCGACGCGCGCGTCGAGCGCGAGCGAAACATCGTGGGATGGATCAGGGTGACCCCGTCGTCGGTCACCGAGCGCGCGCGCGCGAGCGGGCGGCGGTGCGCGCGCGCGGCGTGGCGAGAGGATGACGACGCGCTGGGCGTCTACGGTGGGGACGACGGGACGAATGCGAGCGGGAGAGGCGCGGGGAGGGGTGCGAACGGCGGGGATGCGTGCGCGAGCGTTCGTATAGGTGCGTGGACGTCGACCGCGCGCGAGGGCGATCCGTCGGAGGACGCGAGAGAGACGCACGCACGCGCGCGTGCATTCGCGTTTGAACCGGCGTCTTTTCGCGCGCGACTGACCTCGCGGCTCGTCTCGACGCAGGCGCGTGGACGATGGACGAGAGCGCGACGACGGGTGAACGACCGATCGCGGTGGACGGGGCGTCGTACGTGCACCGACCGGCGCGAACGTCGAGGTCGACGTCGGGGAGTGAACGGTTGACGAGCGGTCGCGCGCCGGCGAACGCGTCTCTGCTGGTGGCGTTCGGCGGCGGGACGCGAGACGGAGGGCTGACGAATGACGTGCACGCGATGGATACGAAGACGAAGGAATGGGTGAAATTGCGAACGACGGGTGAGACGCCGTCGAAGAGGATGGGACACGCGGCGACGTTGTCCAAGGATGGACGCGTATTCGTGCACGGCGGAGTGGGGAAAAACGCCGACGGCGACGACGAGTATCTCGCGGACGCGTACGAGTTGAATTTAGGCACGTTGACGTGGTCAAAGGTACCGATGCGAGGTTCGGCGCCGACTCCGCGCGCTTTTCACACGATCAACGCCATGAGCACGATGATGGTGTGCTTTGGCGGAGACGACGGCGAGCAATTTTTACGACAGACGTATTACATGCCGTATTCGGACGCGTCGTGGCGCGAACCGGAGATGGCCGGCGTGGGGGGCAAAGGGAAAGCGGGCGTGATGTGGCCGAGCGAACGAGCGTGTCACAGCGCCACCACCCTCGACGACGAGGATACGTTGATTATTTTTGGAGGTTTAGGAACGAGCAGCATCTCGCTGAACGATTGTTGGGCGTGGTCCGCCGGGGAACTGTGTTGGAGTCCCGTCGAGACGCCCTCTCAGGAACCCGAGGCGCGATTTTTGCACGCGGCCACCGTGATCAGAGACGGTCTCTTCGTCACGGGGGGGATGACGCTGAATTCGAAGGGCGTGGATAGCGGAAAGACGCATCGCACCTTTGACCACGTGCACATTCTCACCGGTATGCACTTACTGACGCATCCGTCTCGGCGGCTTCGCGCGCGCAGCGCGTCGCCGGAACCGAACGCGCAGCTCGGGCGTCGGAAATCGTTTTCAAAAGAATTCCCGGATAAATTGCATCCGAAGAAGAAACTAGCCATCGCGCAGCACGCGAAGCAGCTTCGCGCCACCGCCGAGGCGAAAAAGGTGGAGACGAAAAAGGCGAAGGCGGTCCCGGAAAAGAAGGAGACGGCTCCGACTGACGCGGACGGCAAAGCGAGAGCGAAAGCGGTTTCGACGGCGGTTGAAAGTCCCATTCCAGGACAGAAGCCCGCGCCGCCGGACGACGAAGACGAAGACAAGGAGGTTGAACCGCAGGCGAAACAAGTGCCCACGAAAGATCCAGAGATTCCTATTCCCGGAGTGACGCTCGCGCCGCCGGACGACGAAGACGAAGACGACGAGCCGAGAGCGAAGCAAGCTCCTATGAAAAACGCGGAGATTCCGATTCCCGGAGTGAAATTAGCGCCGCCGGACGACGAAGACGACGATGACGAGAAAGCAGAAGAATTCAAAGCGCAGACGGTCACGAAACGGACGGAGATCCCCATCCCGGGTGTTCGTCTAGCGCCCCCGGACGACGAAGACAAAGACGACGAGTGGCAAAAGAATTCGACGTCCAAAAAGACGCCGTCGGTGCCGATTGTTGAACGATCGCCCGAGGCGAACGCGAACGACGACGGTGTTCCCGGAAAATCGACGCCTCCCGTGGAGGAATCCCCGACGCCAAAGTCAAAATCAAAAGCCGTACCGGTACCCGGCGTGTGCTTGGCCCCCGACGACGACGAAGATTGGGACGTCGACGACATTTACGAGCGCATGCCGTCGATTCAGACGAGTTCAGAGCACGAGGCGAACGACGACGATGCCCAGCAGAGCGTTCCTTACGAATGGGTGATGAGCGACGACAAGAAGTTTTCCATCATGCGCGAGAGAGCGTCTGGTAAGATTCTTCGCAAGATTCCAATTCCCGAAGACGTGGTGGCGACGCTTCCAAAGCGAAAACGAGCGCACGCGGAACGGCAACCGTCGGCGGCGCCGAAGACGGCAAAGACGACGACGACGACGACGAAACCTTTACTGGAAGTGTCGACGCCAGTCGCCGCCGCGCGGGTCGAGTACTCGGATCACGATCATAAAGTGGCGAAGAAGCTCTTCGAAACTTTGGAGGTTACCAAGTTTCCCGAGCGCTACGAGACTTTAGATGACAAGAAACGCGTCGACTCTATCGACGACGCGTGGTGCGCGCTCTCGAACAAGGAGAGAAACGAATGGTTGGAGATGACGCGCGGTCCACCGTCGTCGAGAAAGCGTCTCGCAATCGAGTCGGTCGAACGATCCGAGGAGGACGCCGACGACGCACGGCGAGTCTCCGCCGCGCACCTCACCATGTGCGCCCGCAGCGAAACGGCGCACGCCGCCGGCATCGGGGACTTCCGCGGTGCGAACACAGCCTTACTCGGCGAACCGGTCACCGGCGTCGTCACCGGCGGTTTCGACGCCGGCTATTTCGCCACCGTGCGCCTCGGCGGAGCCGACGAACCGACAAACTACCGCGCGGTGCTCTTCTCCCCAGTCTTGTGCTCGCAGCGTCTCCTCCCGAACACTCACGGCGAGACTCGCCCCACGCTCGTCCTTCCGAGCTACTGCGATCCAAAGTCGCCGACCTCTGTCGTTCGAGACGTCGTCTTCGGCGCGCCCGCGAGCGAGGCCGACGACGACCGCCGCCGACGACTTCGCGCACCGTCCCCGGACGCCGCCTCCGACCCGCCTACGCCTCCGTCTCCCGAGGAAAAGGTGGATTAGAAGTTTGATTAGACGCGACCGGTTCGCGATGAATCCAGAAACCTTTGCCCGTTTTTCCCATTCATGCACGCATCGCGAGGAGACGCGAATCGTCGCGAGTCGTCGCGTCACGTCGTCTCGCGAGCTCGCCGCGGCGACGCCCGATCGTCGCGACGGTGAAACTCTTGAATGAGTTTGGATTTTAACTCGTTCACCGTCGCCTTGGTTCGCGCGACGTCGACGCGAACGGCGTCGAGCGCGCGTTTGCGCGCGGCGTGGAGGCGAAACGCGTCGTCGAGCGCGCGCTCGAGCGCCACTTCATCCGCGGTCGGCGCGGTGACACCGTCGACGACGCGGGCGATTTTGAGCGCGTCGAGAGCGCCGCGGTCGACGTTGACTTTTTGTTTGAGGGCGTTCATCTCGCGCGCGAGGGATCTGGCGTCGGCGGTGAGGGACGCGAGACGCGCGGCGCGGCGGCGGAGCTCGGGCGCGACGCGAGAGACGTCGCGGCAAAAGTGGTCGAACGCTTTCTCGTCGGACGCGTTCGAGTCGTCGACAGGAGTGGGTGCGGGTGCGAGGGCGGTGGTGTTCTCGTCGTCGTCGGCGGCGTCGGCGGCGGCGTCCTCGTCGTCGGAGGTGGTCGCGTCGTCTCGACGGTTCGTCTCCCCCGCGTCTCGCGCCTCGGCGACTCTGCACATGTCTCGTAAAATTTCCTGCGCGGCGCGAATCTTCGCGACGCTCGACCCGCAGTCGAGGACGTGGTCATCGTCGTCGACGTATCTGCGAACGCTCGCGCGCAGACTCTCGAGTTCACTCGCCGCGAGCTCGAGTCCCGAGGGGTCGTCGGCGTCGCTCGACTCGGCGCGGCGCGACAACGCGAGCTCCAGGCGTAAGCGCTTATTCTCCTCCCTCAATCTCGCGATGAGCGCGTCCACGTCGAGCTCTTCGTTGACAAAGACTTGGTTTGAAATTTTACCGACGCGCTGCGCGAATCGACACGTGCTCACGCTCTCGTCGAAGGCGTCCTCGTCGGCGCTCGCCGTGGCGATCATGATGGTTTGACAATTTCCACCGAGACTGTCGCGCAGAAGCGTCGTCATGAGGCTGTTTCGATATGGCACGTGCGTGTGTTCGTTCCCATCGGCGCGTTCCTGAAGCGCGACGATGACTTGTTCGAGAAAGTGCAGCGAGACGTTGATGTATTTCGCCTCTTGCAGCGTCGCGCCGTCGACGCGACTCTTGTTGACGCGTTCGCTTCCCGCCAAATCGACCAAGTTTAATTTCGCGCGTCGAACCGTGTCGGCGCCTCGAGAGCGACGCGTGATGATCACGGTGAATATACAGTGCGAACGACTCGACGCCATGTTGAGCGGCGTCTCCGCGACCGCGCGATTGGTGTCGCCCACGAAGAGCAAATCGAGCGCCTCGGCTTCGCTCGCCACCGCGTGCGACGTCAAATCCATCGCGTGCGTGCGCCCGTGTTCATCCTCCAACAGACGAATCTTCGGTAGCGGAATCTCAGACTTGCGCGCGTACCCCCTCTTCGCGCTCTCGCGCTCGTCCAGCGTCGTCGCCAATAAATCGTACCCTTGCTCCATGTAAATCTCCACGTAACTCACCTCCACCGTAAACTTTGCGTTCTCCTCCGCCCCGATTTTCTCCACGCGCTCGAAAATCATCGACAGCGCCCTCGGCACGATCCCACGATCCTCGTATCTCGCCGTCCCTCCGCTCAGCGTGTACGTCTTCCCGCTCCCCGTCTGTCCGTACGCGAAGAGCGTGGCGTTGAACCCATTCGTCGCCGCCTCCACCGCGTCCCTCCCCACCTCCTCGAACACCGCCTCCTGACTCGCCTCCTCCTCAAACACCCCATCGAACGCGAAACGATGCTGTCTCATCCCTCGTCCATCCCCTCGTCCTCTTCCGTCCTCTCTCGCCTCCATCTCGCACGTCACCGCGCGCGTCCGCGTCCTCGTCTCTTCATCTTCCTCCCCATCGCTCGCGCTCTCCACCGCCCGTATCCTCCCTCGCTTTCCCTTCCCACGCCCCACGCTCGGGCGCACGCGCAGGTACGTCTTTATCCTTCGCGCCGACGCCTCCATCTCCCTCGTCGCGCGCGCGCGTCGCCCTGAGAAGACGAATCGTCCACGTCCGCGCGGGTCAAGTCAAACCCCCTCGCGGCGACCGACCGGTGTTTCCGGCGACCGACCGGCGACTCGACGCCCTCGAGACGACGACCCACTTCTCGACGCCCCGCGCGCGCGACGCGACCGTCTCGGCGGTGACGTCGACTCGCGAAGAACGACGCGTGGAAGACGCGCGCGCGCGACCTCGCGAAAGACGCGCGAACGACGTCGACGACGCGGTGGGTCGAGGATTCATTCGACCCATGGGTCGGTCGTTACGAGACGACTCGAGAGACGATGACGACGGCGTCGAGGGGAGGGACACGCGCGTGTACGCGGTGTCTCACGGTCGAATCGTGCCTAAAGACTCGAGGTATCGATTCGGGTCGACGACGTGCACGGATGGGTACAGAGCGCGACGGGTGGGGTGTCGAGACGGCATCGAGGAGTGTCGCGTCGACGCCACGCGGTTCGGGCCCGTGTTTCGAATAACCACCGCGGATGGGGAGGAGTACGCGTCGTACGATCCCGAAAAGTGCGTGCGGATGGTGCGAGAGGGATTGAGGGGGAAGGTGGGCGCGGTGGATGGACGCGGGACGACGCCGTGGGTGGATGTGTTCGGGTTTAGCGATCCGAGCGTGGCGCGCGCGGTGGAGGCGATGACGGAGAACGCGACGACGACGGGGACGCGGACGACGACGACGCGGGATTGGTACACGCCGACGGATGAGGACGTCGTCGAGGAGCGACGGCGCGCGGTGATGGAGCGCGCGAGGCGAGAGGCGGAGGAGGGGACGACGCGACGGATTCGGCGGGCGACATCCGCGGAAACCTGTGACGTGTGCGATTCGAGTCAAGAGTACGATCACGATGACATCGTGCAGTGCGACGAGTGCGCGGTCTTGGTGCACATGGGGTGCTACGGCATCAAAAATCCGCCCCGAGGGCAGCGATGGTTGTGTCGCGCGTGCGAGCTCGGGTTGGACGAGCCGCCGGCGTGCGCGCTCTGTCCAAACGTCGGCGGCGCGATGAAACCGACGACGTGCGGTAATTGGTGTCACGTGGCGTGCGCGCTGTGGGCGGGGGCGACGTTTGAGAATCCGGACGGCGTGGCGGAGCCGATCGATTGTTCAACGCTGAGCGCGAACGCGGGGGCGACGTGCGCGGTGTGTCGATCGAATTACGGCAGAGTTACGCGGTGCGTCGCGTCGAGCGATTGCGACGCGGCGTTTCACGTGTACTGCGCGAGAGACGCGAACGAGGGTTACGTGACGCACGCGAAAACGCGACGGGAATTGCGAGAGGCCGGACTCGAGTTTGGCGCGTCGTACGACGAAGCGTCGAGAGATACGGACGCGGTGCTTTTTCCGTGCTGCGCGACGTGCGCGAAACGACACCCGCGCATTCAACCGGAACCGACGGCGGTGAGAACGGTCGACAAGAAACGTCGACGAGGATTGATTCCGTATCTCGTCACGGGCGCGCGACGGAATCGTTTGGAATCGCTCGCGTGGAGACGTCAATCGCGCGTAGCGCCGCCCAAGCCGACAAGTTTAAACGAGAGATTCCAGCGCATGAAAGCATCCATCGAGGATCGCGTGACTATCGCGAAGAGCGCGATTCACGGTTTTGGTTTGATGGCCAAGGTTGCGCACGCTCGCGGCGAGATGATCATCGATTACGTCGGTGAAATCATTCGTCCCTCCGTCGCCGACGTTAGAGAACGAGACGAATACGACGAGAGCGTCGGTCAGGGAACGTACATGTTTTCGCTCGGTGGTGAGGCGCAGATGAGATTGGACGCGACGCGCGCGGGAAACATCGCCAATCTTGCGAATCACTCGTGCGAACCGAACGCGCACTCTCGAATTATTTCCTGCGACAACGCGCAGCACGTGTGCTTATTCGCTTCGAGAGACATCGCGCCGGGCGAAGAGATCACCTACGATTATCGTTACGGCGCGGACGAAGCGCTCGCGTGCGCGTGCGGCGCGCCCACCTGTCGCGGCGTGCTCAACGTTCTCCCACTCTCTGAATCGACGTAACCACTCGCTCGCTCGCTCGCTCGCGTCGTCGTCGTCGTCGTCGTCGGAAACAAACGCATAGTTACTCGGTATTCATTTTTTTACAAACATCGCTCAATCCTCCCGCGCCGCCTCCGCAAAATACGGATTTTCTTTCGGCTCCTCTATCATCTCAATCTCGTGATCAAACTCCCACGGTTTCCACTCTCGCATCTTCGGAATCAACCCCAACTCGTCCTTTGCGATTTCGTACAACTCTTCAATTTGTCCCTCCCCGATCGCACTCTCAATCTCCTCCGCGTTCGCCCCCGCCCGCGTCTTGGCCAACCGATCCTCGTACACCTCCTCGACGATCTTCCTGTACCCGGCATCCTCGGGTATACCCCTCGCCACCTCTCTGAGGACGTCCTCGCAGACGGCTTCGTATCGCGCCTTAGGGTCGTCGAGCACATCCAGACCGACGATCCCGGTCGTCTCCTTGGTCGTCGTCGTCGTCGCGTACGCGTGCGCGCGCGCGCGAGGCGCGAGCGTCAAGAGCGCTCTTCGCAGCGACATGCGTTCACCACCCTCCGTCGCGCGTCGACGTCTGCGAGCGCGCGACCGCGACCGCTCGACGCGATCGACGCGACGCGGGCCGCCCCGACCGGCCGACCGGTGTGACGAGTCATGACTCGATACACGAACGAATCACGGGTCATGACTCGACGTGTGTCCCTCGGCCCGCGCGGGGCGATTTCAAAGCGCGCGCGACAGCCCGACGCGCGCGCGGGTCCATGTCGTCGACGGATGAGGACGAGGCGCGCGTCGACGCCTCGGAGGAGGAGGAGGATGACGAGACCTTCGTCGTCGATGCCTCGGAGGAGGAGGAGGAGGAGGTGGTGATGTCGCAGCGCGACGTCAAGGCGGCGAACATTCGAGCGATGATGAATGGGACGCTCGAGACGTGCGCGCGTCCGTTCGTGCGGGGACTGACGGTGGAGGATCCGGCGGTGGTGCTGAGACGAGCGTTTAAGTCGCCGTTTCCGAACGCGCCGAATCGGAGCGGTGCGCGAGGCGAGGCGAGGCGAGGTGGAGGATTCGTGTGATTTCGAGCGCGCGCGGGGGAAGACGACGTCGACGAGGAAAAGTCGGCACCGCGACGACGACGAGAGAGAGAGAGAGAGAGAGAGAGGGCGTGAACGCGAGATTGACGATGGTTTCGTGACGCGTGTACAGCGGAATTGATGCGGCGATTGGCGAGTCGACGCGTGTTCGTGCCGTGGGGCGCGAAACCGAGCGACGCGGCGGCGGCGATGCCGAAACCGACGGCGCTCGCGCGCGAGGAGGAGACGATTGAATTACCGGCCGGAATCGAGGATTTGACGCTCTGGACGCCCGAGGAGGGAGTCCCGAGCGTGAATCGAGGCGGTGACGGCGAGGAGACGACGACGACGCGCGTGAGCGCGCCGAGCGAGGCGAAAGCCATCGTCGTGGATCGCATGTTGACGAGATGGTTGCGGCCGCATCAACGGGAAGGGGTCAAGTTTATGTTTGAGTGCGTCATGGGTCTGCGAGATTACGACGGTACGGGGTGTATCTTGGCGGATGATATGGGTCTGGGGAAGACGCTCCAGGGGATCGCGCTGTTGTGGACGCTGTTGCGACAGGGATTCGATGGCGCGCCGACGGTGAAGCGGGCGCTCATCGTCTGTCCGACGTCGCTCGTGTCCAACTGGGACGACGAGTGCAACAAGTGGTTAAACGGACGCGTGAAGACGCTTCCGATCTGTGATTCAACGCGCGCTGAAGTGGTGAGTTCGGTGAAATCGTTTCTCGCCCCTCGACACGTCGCGCAGGTGATGATCGTGAGCTACGAAACCTTTCGGATTCATTCGGAGAGATTTAATTTCAACGGCGCCGTGGATTTGATCATGTGCGACGAAGCGCATCGCCTGAAAAACGGCGAAACGCTCACGAACAAAGCCCTGTGTTCGGTGCCGTGTCTTCGCAGAGTCATGCTCAGTGGCACGCCGATGCAAAATCACTTGGACGAGTTTTATTCCATGGTCGGGTTTTGTAATCCGGGATTACTCGGCACCCCGCCCGAGTTTGCGAAAAAGTACGAGCGTCCAATCTTGGCCGGTCGTGAACCGGACGCGACGGAGGCGGAGCTGGAGCGCGCGCAAGTTGCGAACGCAGATCTCTCTGAACTCGTGAATAAATTCATCTTGCGCCGGACGAACACGATTCTGAGCAAGCATCTTCCCCCAAAGGTGGTCGAAGTCGTCTGCTGTAAATTGTCGCCGTTGCAACAGGCGCTGTACGAACATTTCCTCACGTCCAAGGCGGCGACGCAGGCGTTGACTGGGAAGGCGACGGCGGTTTTACCGGCTATCACGGCGCTGAAGAAGCTATGCAATCACCCGAAACTCATTCACGACATGATCAAGGGGTCGAAAAACACGGGTCAAGCGGCGAGCGGATTTAGCACGTGCGCCGAGTTCTTCACGCCGGGCATGTACGACGGAGGCAGAGGACGCGGCGGTCGCGGAGGCTCCGGCATGGCTCCGGGATGGGAAGAACACAGCGGTAAATTCGGAGTGCTCGCTCGCTTACTCGCCAACTTGCGGGCGGAGACGAAGGATCGAATCGTCATCATCTCAAACTACACGCAGACGCTCGATTTGGTCGCGCAGTTGTGTCGCGATAGACACTATCCGCACGTGCGTTTGGACGGTTCGACGTCGATCGGGAAACGGCAAAAGCTCGTCAAGCAATTCAACGATCCGACGAGCAATTCTTTCGTGTTCTTACTTTCGTCAAAGGCAGGTGGTTGCGGCATCAACCTCATCGGCGGAAATCGTCTGGTGTTGTTTGATCCGGACTGGAATCCAGCCAACGATAAGCAAGCCGCAGCGCGATGCTGGCGCGACGGTCAAAAGAAGAAGTGCTATTTGTATCGATTTTTAGCCACGGGGACGATTGAAGAGAAGGTGTTTCAGCGCCAGCTGTCAAAGGAGAGCTTGCAAAACGTCGTCAACGGCTCTGGCGAACTCGAGCAAGCCGTGATGTCCAAGGAGGATCTGAGAAAGCTCTTCTCATTGGACTGCACGACGCACTCCGACACGCACGATACCTGCGGGTGTAAACGATGTCCTTCAAAAGCGGAAGAGACCGACGAGCTCATTCACGACGCGGACGAAGAGTACAAAGTTTGGGAGGAGCAAATCGACGAAGCGGATGAGCAGAAACTCGACGAATGGGCACATCACCATCGCATGGACAAACTTCCGGACGACATGATGAAGAAATCCGTCGGTGACGACGTCTCGTTCATATTCTCGCTCAAAGTTGAGGGTTGCGCCATCGCCGAGACGAAGAAGGAACCACCGAAGGCGGACGCGGCAGAGTCAAAGTCGGAAGCGCCGAAGGCGGCGACGACGACTCCGGCGGCGGCGGGCTCGACCCGTCCGGCGGTGCCGTCCTACACTCGACCGACGAAATTTATTCCACCGACGCGGCAGCCGCTTCAGCCGAGAAATCCTCCGCAAATATCCGGCGCGTACCAGCGACCGACGCTCGCGGCGAAACCGAAACCGAAACCCGCGGCGAAGAAACCTCCAGCCAAAAAGGTGGAGAGCGAAACGGAATCGGAAACGTCCTTGGAAGCTGATTTGGACTCGGAAGTCTCGGATAGCGAAGTGGACTCGGGCGACGCGAGCATGGAGTCGAGCGATCCGGGTTCCGACGACGGATGCGCGGGGGACGATTTGGATGTCAAATCGAAACCACCGCCTATGAGCAAACGACTCCGAACCTCGACCGGCGGTGCAGGCACAGACCATGCGTCTCGCTCGAGACCGCGACGCTTGTCATCTCTGACGTCGGAGGGCGGTTTAGCCATCGGAGTACCTCCTCGATCGCCGAGCGATGAATCGGACGCCTACTAAACGACTTCATTTGTTTTTGTTTTAAACCACCTTTACATTACATGTGCTCACGCGATGTCGACGCGCGCGAGAGATCTGACAAACAACTAACACCGTTTCGTTTCGTTCGTTCGACGAAATGCGACTTCTCCTCGGCGGATCGATCAAAAAAGTCAGTACGCGCCCATTTGCGCGTCCGCCGCGTCGGCGAGGAATTTCAGGCGCACGTACTGTCCCGTCATGCACCCGACCGCGGCGAGCGCGAACGCGCCGAGCGTGACGACGAAAATCGCATTATGCATCACCATCGTCACGCCGTACGGAAGTCCGATGCCCAAGATGCCCGGTCCGAACAAAGACTCGACCAGGGACGGGAAAATCAACGCGATGTCCAACAAAATCGCCTGCATCGCGTTGAACCGACAAAATCTCGACAAGTTTTGGTTCTTGGCGATCCCGAGATAGATGGCGAAGAACACGATGAGGTTTCCCATCGGTAACGTCGCCACGCCTCGCAAAATCGGCATCAACGGCTTCAACAAAATCACCGCCGCCGGAAACTGCGTGAAGAAAAACCGTCCGTACCGAAGCGCGCTCATGAGCGGCAACAGGTACGGCACGAGCGCCACCACGCGATCCGGCACGGGAACGATGTTAAACCCGCGACCACCGCCACCGTATCCACCGCTCAGCGCGTTCGCGACGACGGTCACCCCTCGCGTCTTCGCCGCCGGCGCCGCCGACCCGCCGCCGACCCGCCGACCCTCGTCTCGTCTCGTCGACGCTCGCACCGACACCGCCTCGCGCGATCGTCGCGGCGCCACCGCACCACCACCACCCCGCTCGACGCGCGCCCGTCGTCCATCGTTCCGTCCGACGCGTCGTCCGAGCGTCACCGCCACCCTCGCGCGCGAGGCGGTCGTCACCATCCTTTCCTCTCCGATTCACCCGTCGATCGACGTCTCCTCGATTCGCGCGCGCCGACGACACCGACACCGATCCTCGGACACCGACCGCGTCCGTCCCGCGCGCCGCGGACGTCGCGCGTCGCGTTCCCGGGCGCGAATCGAGGAGACGGGCGATCGTCGCGCATTCGCGCATTCGCGCATTCGTGCACACCACGTATGAAACCCCATATTGTAGCTTCCAAAACCCCCGGTCGATCGACGTCACGAATCATTAATCAATTCATCCGATCGACGCCCCGCACACGCCGACGCCGACGCCGACGATGATGATGACGACGACGCGCGCGAACGCCGCCGCCCGCGCGCCGGTGGCGATTTCCTCCGGAGTGCGCCGTACCGCGCGCGCCGTGATGGTCCGCGCCGAGAGCGAGGAGGGCATGAATCAAGAAATGTCGGGCGGTGAGATCGGCCTCGGCGGTCTCGAGGACATGATGGATAAGGCTGACGGCGGCGCGACGCCGGACTTCGTGAAATCTCTCGGAGTGAAGGAATTGGACGACGTGTTCGCCATCTTGGGCTCGCAGACCAAGGGAGCGGAACTCGGACAGTTGGTGTTGAGTGAAAAGTTTGGGGAGACGCTCTATCGCGAGAGCGGATTCACGGCGACGGCGGAAACCATCAACGGTCGATGCGCGGTGCGTGCGAGATGGTGAACGCGAACGATGAGTGATGACGCGTGTTTTTCTTTTTTTTTTCTTTTTTTGTTCTTTTTTTGGTTCGTCTCGTGTCGATGCGTTCGTGTTTTCGCGAGAGACGCGCGCGTTATCGGGAACGTCCCGGCGCGCCAGCGTCGACTCTTTTTGTTATCCACACGCGACTGACGCGCGCGTCGTTCTTTCGTTCGTCTCAGATGGTTGGTTTCGTGCTCGCCGTCATGAACACGTTCAACGGTGATTTGTTGACGATGATGGCCAAGGTGCCGCTCGCCGTCGCGTTCGTTCTCGTCACCATCAGCGCGGCGAGCGTCGTGCAAAAGGTCAACCCGAGCGGATACTTTCCGTCCAACGTCAACTCGGCGGCGATGAACGCGTTCTCCGGCGCCAAGTTGGACGAAGTGTTCACGTACAAGGCGGAGATGGTGAACGGGCGCATGGCCATGCTCGCCATGTTGCTCTTCATCCTCACGGCGACCGTGTTCTAAGTCGCGCGAGGAGTCGGGTCGTCTTCTCGCCGCGCGCCTCGCGCGCGCCGCCGCTCGTTTGCTCGTGTGCAGATTTTTTCCACCAAGAACAGACAGAATAGAGTGCATCGCTGTGATACGATACCTAAGGGATTTCTTCTACTACAATCGTCTAGTCCGTGCGCAGCGCCATCTCTTCCTTCCGCACGCCCTCGGCGTTCATGATCCAAATGTCGACGCGATCGCCCGTGTAAATGTCTCGCTCGGTCGCCGTGGCGAAACAATCCTTGATGAGATCGATCGCCTGCGCTTCGCTCAGCGGCGTCGCGCTCGACACCGCGGGTAACACCAACGGGGACACCGTCTTCAACTGATGATCCAACACGGGCATGATCAACGCCTGACCAGACCCTTGACACGAATAATTCGTGCGCTCGTACGAACCGACGGCGTCGTACGTGAAGACGGCGCCCTTCCCCTCGGCGTCCAATCCAGCGACGATATTAAACGCATAATACGGGAAAAAACGTCGGTAATACAGTGTATTACTCAACATTTGCGCGAACGACACGCACCCGATCGGTTTCTTATTTTGGAATTCATACTGTTTGCATCTCGCGCGAAGCGTCTTTTTCAGCGTCTGCGCATCCGCCGCGAACCCGGCGCTCGCCATGAGCACCTTCGGGCTCATGTGATCGACTTTTTCGTAATTTCTCGTCAGAATGTTATACCCAGAGCTCATTCTCGAATCAGAGGCGCATATCACGTAATTTTCACCCGCCACCGCGAGCACCGTGCCTCCGTTATTGTCCTGTCGGCGCGCGTCGACGCCGCGCGCGGCGGTTGATCGCAATCGGTCAGTCTTCGCGCGTCCCGTCCCCTCGCGAGGTCTTCCGAGCATCTCGCGATTCGACGCGACGCGCGCGTCCCGCGTGCACGTCGACACCGCGCGCGCGGTCGCGTCGTCGTCATCCATCGTCCACGCCGTCGTCGACGCGTCGCGATCGAATCCGCGCGCCGATCGAATCGAATGGTCTCGAAACGCCTCGTCCTCGCGCGCGCGCGTCTCCGGAAACGCGCGCGATCGAACGCACGCACGTATGGTGACCAATTGGCGCGCTGTCGCGCGCCTGGAGGCGCGTCCGCGCCCATCTCGCGCGTCGATCTGTGTCGAGACGGTGTTCATGATTTTTGACTTTGCGCGTCGACTCGCGACACTCGACGGCGCGTCGAGCGTCGCGAGCGAGGAGACGGCGGACGGAGATGGAGCTCTTTCGAAGCGAACGCGTGTCGCTCGCGCGCGTCATCGTGCCCGAAGAGGCGGCGAGAGACACGATCGAACGTTTGGGGGAGCTCGCGTGCGCGCAGTTTCAAGATCTGAATCCGGACGTGCCGTTGTTTAAGCGCGCGTACGCGGCGCACGTGCGACGGGCGGAGGAACTACTGCGGCGGTTGCGGTACTTCGATGAGGAGGCGAAGCGCGCGGAGACGCCGGTGGCGAGGGCGAGGACGGGCGGGGCGGGACGGGCGGGACGACCGACGACGAGCGCGGACGAGTTGGATCACGCGACGGAGGAGATGGAGAAAGATTTGGCGCAGGCGTTGAAGAATTATGATAGATTGATGCGCACGCACGCGGAACTGTTGGAGTTGCAGTTGGTGCTGGAGAAGGCGGGAGGGATGTTTGAAGAGAGTCGCTCGGACGGGCGAGGCGGAGGGGAGAGAGGTCGCGGCGCGGGTGATTTCGGCGCGTCGCGCGCGTACGACGATCTCGAGGGCGGCGGAGGAGGAGGCGTGGAGACGTTGTTGCCGGCGATCGGGCGAGGACGCGAGTCGAGCTCGGACGGTATGGGCGCGAGGTCGAGTTCGTATTTAGAGATGGCGGAGCTCGACGCGGGACGCGCGGGAGGCTCGGCGCGAGGCGGTGGAGAATCGGGAGCGGAGGCGACGTCTTCTGGCGCGAGTGCGGTTCGTTTGGGTTTCATCACCGGCGTCATCTTGACGAACAAGGTGATTTCGTTTGAACGTATTTTGTTTCGCGCCACGCGGGGGAACATGTTTTTGAAACAGTCGCGAATCCTGGGAACAGTGCTCGATCCGACGACGGGTGAGAAGTGCGAGAAGACCGTCATCGTGGTCTTCTTCGCGGGCGAGCGCGCGAGGGAGAAGATCATCAAAATATCCGAGGCGTTCAACGTGAACCGTTACCCCTTTCCCGAAGATTACATGCGCCAACGACAAATGTACGCCGAGTGCACCGCTCGCCTCGTCGAGCTGCAATCGACGCTCGACGCCTCCATCGCCCATCGCGATGAAGTGTTGCTCAAAATTGGTGAAAATTTGGAAGAATGGGCGCAGATCGCGCTGCGAGAAAAGTCCATCTATCACACCATGGGCTTGTGCTCGGTCGACGTCACGCGCAAGGTGCTCGTCGCCCAGGCGTGGATTCCCGATTACGCCCTGTCCTCGGTACAAAACGCGCTGACGGACGCGAATCAATCCTCACTCGCGTCCGTGGGCACGATTTTCCAGCAGATAGAGACCAAGGAGTCACCGCCGACGCACTTCCAGACGAACAAGGTCACCGCCGTCTTCCAAGGCATCGTCGACGCGTACGGCGTCGCGAGTTACCGAGAGGTAAACCCGACGGTGTTCACGATCGTCACGTTCCCATTCTTATTCGCCGTCATGTTCGGTGATTTCGGACACGGCATCTTGATGCTTTTCGCGGCCTTGTACCTGGTCATGAATGAAAAGAAGCTCGCGTCCTCCGGCTTGAATGAAATTCTCCAGATGGCGTTTGACGGTCGCTACGCCATCCTTCTCATGTCCATCTTTAGCATTTACACCGGTCTTCTCTACAACGAGTGCTTCTCGGTGCCGATGAACTGGTTCGGCGCGAGCAAGTACGTGTGCGACCCGAACGACAACTCGGAAGGGTGCGAGACGCAGTACACGACTGGCTTGGTGAACAACGGCGACGGCGCGTACGCGTTCGGCGTCGATCCCATCTGGCACGGTTCCCGATCGGAACTCCCGTTTTTGAACTCTTTAAAGATGAAGATGTCGATCCTGATGGGCGTCTCGCAGATGATGCTCGGCATTTTCATGTCGTATCTGAACCAGGCGTACACGAACGACAAGTTATCCATGTTCTGCGAATTCATTCCGCAAGTCATCTTTCTCGGCGCGCTCTTCGGGTACCTGTCCCTCTTGATTCTCATCAAGTGGTGCACCCCGGGATCGACCGCTGACTTGTACCACGTCATGATTTACATGTTCTTATCACCGGGCAACGTCGACTGCGCCGGGGAGGGTGAAAACGGAGGACCGGGATGTCCCGAAAACGTCCTCTTTCCTGGACAGGGCGCGTTTCAGAATTTCCTCTTGTTTCTCGCCTTTGTCTCCGTGCCGGTGATGCTCTTCCCGAAACCGTTCGTCCTTAAGAAACGTCACGAACAATCCAGAGGGGGCGTTCGCCGCGGCGGCATTCGATACGTTCGATTAGACGGCGACGACGAGGATGAAGAGTTTTTGGTGTCCGACGCCGAGAACAGTTCTCCATCCACCGAAGACGCCGAGGATGAGTTCGACTTTAGCGAGGTGATGGTGCATCAAGGCATTCACACGATTGAATTCGTCCTCGGCGCCGTGTCCAACACCGCGTCGTACCTTCGTCTCTGGGCCCTCTCCCTCGCCCACGCGCAGCTCTCCGCCGTATTTTGGGACAGAGTCTTCATGGGCGCCGTGGCGAGCGGCAGCGTCGTCGCCATCGTCGTCGGTTTCGCCGTCTGGGCGTTCGCCACGATCGGCGTGCTCATGCTCATGGAATCCCTCTCCGCCTTTTTACACGCGCTGCGTTTACACTGGGTCGAGTTCAACAACAAGTTCTTCAAGGGGAGCGGGTACGCGTTTGATCCGTTTTCTTTCGAAGGGCTCTCTCTCACCAGCCAAAACGAGTCGGATTGAGGAGACGAAGAAAGACGACGAAGAACACCGCGTTCTGTACAATAGTCGAATTGATTAATAACCCACACGAACACATCTAACCCCCCCCTCGTTTTCACGCGAACGACCGCGCGCGTCGCGGCGCTCTCGGTCGACCGAGCGCGACGGTTTCGTCGCCGCGAGACCGCCGTTTCGCGTCGTCTCGCGCCCGCCGCGCGCGCTCGACGACGTCCACCATCGCCTCCCGCGTCTGCAACGCCAAAAACGCCAAGAACCCTCGCCTCGCGGCGTCCTCGCTCGCGTCCAGCGACGACGCGCCGAACACGAACGCCGTGAGGACGACGCCACCGACGCACATCCGAGACGCCGCGCGCGCCGCGACAAGTCGCCGAAGGCTCTCGCGCGCCTTCAGCTCGGCGCTTCGTCCGATGTCTTCGTACATCTCCTCGCATCCCGCGGCGCGTATCTGCGCGAGACCGCGCGAGACTCGAGACGCGACGCGTTTCGCGCGCGCGAGACGCTCCGCGAACTCGCGCTCGAGTCGACGCGTCGCGCGTCCCGGACGCGCTCCCTCGGCCACGAGCGCGACGAAAAACGCCGCCGCCGGGACGACGCGCCACGACGGCGGAAACATGCACGCCGACGCGAGGGCGACGTACCCGATGCGCGCGAACGCACGGACGTCGTTCGATGTAAACGCGCGTCTCGCGACGACGTGGATGAGAAACGAACCGACGGCGGCGACGAGCAACGCGGCGTCGTCCCCGGACGCGTCCCGCGAACGCTTCGACTCGAGCCAACGCTCGAGGGCGTACGTCGCCGTCGCGGGGGCGACGCTCGCGCACGTGAACGCGGCGAGCGCGATGCGCGCGTCTCGAGCCGACGCGACGCGTGCGTCTCGAGACGACGATGGGAGACGTGACCCGAGACGCGCGCGCCGGAGGCGAAGCGACCGCGCCGGAGGCGAGAACGCGACGTGCGACAGACACGCGCGCGCCGTCGATCGGTGCCTCACCAACTCTCGCCAGTGACCGATGAAGACGACGTCGTCGCCGCGTGTGACGACGATTCTCGTGCAAAAGGGTAAGACGCAGGCGTCCGTCGTCGTGAAGACGCACGATCGACGCGCGCTCGTCAACGCGGTCGCAACGCGGCGACGGCGCGCGACGACGTCGTCGAGCTCGCGAAACGGATGTTCCGTGACCAACACGCGCGCGGACGCGCGTCTCGCGCGTTCGAGACCGATCTCACACGCCGTGGAGAGGAATGGGTCGACGTCGACGTCCTCGGCGGCGGCGCGCGTTCGTCGCGGGGCGTATTCGAGACCTCGACTGGAAGACGCGAGCGACGCCTCCAAAGTTTCCAAGAGTCTTTCGTGTCGTAACGCGTCCACGCGCGCCACGGCGTCGCCGAACACGAGGGCGTTACTTCGTAGACACTCGTTCGTCTCGGGAATCGTCCACTCGTTCGCGGGAGAGACGACGACGCCGACGTCGCCGGCGTCGCGCGCGCCTCGAACGATTCGCCGGAAAAGCGTCTCCGCGCCGTCGCCGACGACAGCCACCGATTCACCCGGTTCGTTCACGAGCGCGGACGTCGACACGGACGCGCGCGCGGTGGACGACACCGCAACCGTCGTCGTCGTCGTCGTTCTCGACGCGCGGCGAGCGCGCGTCGCCTTCGAGAATGCGAACCGACACGCCGCGCCCGCGACGAGAGAAGAAAACACATCCGCCTCGTCCACGTACCCGACGAGCGCGCTGTGCACCGCGCCGGCGACGACGAGACACCCACACGCGATCGCCTCGAGCGCGTTTTGCGCGAACGATTCCACGTTGAGCGTCGTTTCTCGGACGACGGTCGCCCTCGGCGTCTCGCGCTCGGCGGCGGCGAGCGCGAGCGCGCTTCCAGACGCCGCGTCCGTCGCCACGTGAGCGACGAAAGACGAGACGAACCAGGCGAATTCACCTCGACTGACCAGACGACGCGCGCCGAACGCGCAAAAAACGGTCGCCGTGAGATGGAGAAGACGACACGCGCGGTAGGCGTAGACTAGAAGAACGTACGCGTCCCCGCCGCCGCGAGTCTCGTGAACCTTACCCGCGAGACGCGTCGCGACGTCGACACCGCGCGATGGAGTTCGCACGCGCATGGTGCGAACGCTCGGAGAATGTCTCGGAGGACGAACGCGTGCGGGGCGCGTCCGTCGGTCGTCGCGTCGAGGTGTGAAGCGCCGCCGCCTCGGGAACGTCGGCGCGCAAACAATCCTCACGCTCCTACAGCGGCCAATCGGGGAGCGGTCCCGGAACGTACTCGCAGTGAAATCCGTACGGAACGCGCACGGGAATGTGCACGACGCACTGTTTGGTTAATTCGGGCCCGTTCGCGTCGAGCACCAATAATTCCGTTCTCGGTTCCTCATCCGGCAAGTCGACGTGCGTCAAGACGAGGAGGTACCCGTCGTCTTCGCCCTCGGGGTCCTTCTCCGGAACGAAGATGATGTCACCGCACGTTCTTCCCTCGCCTAAATCGTATCGCGTCGTCGTCTCCGATTCCATGTCGTGTTTCAGCACGGCGTCGAACGTCGGAATGTCCATGCGTTCCTTGGGCTCGGTTCCGGATTTGTACGCCGCGCTGTACGCGTACCGATACTTGAGACCGGTGAATTGTCTGTTGATGCACGGGAAATCGGAGGTTTGTTCGCACATGCGTCGGCTCGAGAGCAACGTCTTCGCCTTTGTGTCGATTCTCCATCGCCACAACGCCGCGACGTCTCGACCAGCGTCAACGGGATTCGGCGCCGGCGTCGAACGCGCGGCGACAGACTCTTCACACATGCCCAACGCGTTCGTCTCGTCGGCTTTGCACACGTCGAGCACGAGCTCGTCCCCCTCCTCGTACGCGTTGACGACGTGATACGCGAAACACGTCTCCTCGGTGTCCACCCAAAACGGTCCCTCGTCGCCCTCTCGAGGCACCCACCCCACGCGCGCGGTGCTCTCCTTTTCAAAGCTAAACGGCAACCCGCCGTCGATGACGCGCGGCAGATTAAACACCAACGGACCGTCGATCAAGACGATTTTACTCGGCGTGATTGCAAAGTCGTGTTGCATGCTCGGTCTCGGCACTTTAAATTGTCGTCGACGCGTGCGTTTCCCGCTCTCGGCATCGATGGCGCCGACGGTGATGGTGGTGTGTCCCTCCTGTTGGACGCCGAGCGCGACGAGATTGTACCCCATGTACAACAACTCGCCCGTCAGCGGACAAATCTTTGAATGCGCCGTAAAGTTATCCAACCAATAATCCCTCGGTCCGAACGTCCCGTCGAACGAACACACTCCCTTCGTTCGCAACGACGGTTCGAGCGCGATTTCATACGGCGATCCCGATTCATACGTCGCCAATAATCTCCCGGCGTGGTGCGTCAACGCGTTCGAGCTCGTATTCTTACTCTGAATGACGAAGAACGCGCTATCCGGTTCGAGCGCGTCCGTCGTCACCTTTTCGAACAGACGAGGCAATAAATACCGCCAAATCGGGTTGATATCTCTCAGGCCCGTGTACAGGGCCTCGTTCGCGCGTCGTTCGCGTTCGAATCCTTTCGTGCGCACGTACCGTCGCGTGTACGACGCGCGACCGCGGTGCACGCGCACCGCGTGCATCAATCCGTCCCCGTCAAACCAGTGATACCTCTCGCACCCGAGCGCGGGCGCGCGCGCGGGATTCGGCCCGTTCCTGAGGTACGCACCGTTCAGCGAGCGCGGCAGCGCGCCGTCGATCGTGAGATCCATCATCGGCGTCTCGAGCTCATCCACCACCGGGGCGAAATTTCCCTCGAGCGCTGGGTTGGACGCGTTCGACGCGCGCGCCCACCAAGGCGGGCGCGAGAGGTTCGTCGATGACGACGTCGACGCGGACGTCGACGCGGACGCGCGCGCGACGACGGAGACGAGCGCGCGGGCGGGCATGTCGGCGCGGCGCCCAATCGCGGCTGGCGTCACACGACGACGCTCGACGCGCGCGCGAGGCGTCGGGACGACGCGACGCGAGCGGTGAGGCGGGGAGGATGACGACGGCGCATCGACCGACGTGGGCGCCGGCCAAGGGGCGCGAACATCAGGGCGGCGCGCGCCTGTTCGGGCCGAGCGCGAAACACTCGAAACTGGACGCGAATGGATTCATGACGATGAAGACGCGGGCGCCGTCGCAGGGCGGTGCGGACGCGCTCTTGGCGAGAGATTTGAAGCGCGAGCTCGAGGAGAAGGAGCGCGCGGCCAAGGGCGGGAAGACGGGCGCGGGAGGGGTCATCGGGGAGGCGGGGACGGCGGCGCCGGCGTTGGCGTTGGGCGGCGACGACGACGAGGGACGGTTTAAACCGCGCGCGGAGGACGCGGACGACGACGCGAGCGCGAGTGGGAGCGAGAGTGATTCAGAGAGTGATTCAGAGAGCGACGGTACGCGCGCGCGCGCGAAGAGATCGGCGACCTCGACCTCGACCTCGACCTCGACGACGGCGCGAGAGACTGACCCTATCGAACCTCGCAGACGACGACACGGCGGCTCTGTTGGCTGAACTCGAGAGAATCAAGGCGGAACGCGCGGAGGAGGCAAAGAAGAAGGCTGCGGTCGAGGAAGCGGCGGAATTAGAGGAAAAACGGAGCGAATTAGCCGCCGGTAACCCGTTGCTCGACTTGGGCGGCGGCGGCGGAGGCGGCGGAGGCGATTTCCGAACCAAGCGTCGATGGGACGACGACGTCGTCTTCAGAAATCAGGCTCGCGACGAACCCAAGGTCGGTAAGCGTTTCATCAACGACACCATTCGAAGCGATTTCCACAAGAGATTCCTGAACAAGTACATCAAATGATTGTCGAGTAAAAACCGCAGAGAACCTCCTCCTCTTCCCCGAACCGAACCGCCCCCCCCTCGACGTCGTCACTTCGCGCCTCGTCCCTCGGCTTCCGAGCGGCGCGTCGAACGACCGACCGCACCCGTTCGCCCATGCGAGCCGCTCTGTCCGCCATGCGCGCCTGCGCCGCCGTTCGAGGCGGCGCCCCGATCGCGCGCAGCCGCCGCGCCCAAGGTGTCATCGGTCGCGCCCGCGCGTTCGCCGTCTCCGCCTCCGCGGGTAAGGTGGTGGAGAAGGGTGACTCCGTCGCCATTCACTACGTCGGCACGCTCGAGAACGGCGAGCAGTTCGACAGCTCTCGAGACCGCGGTGAACCGATCGCGTTCACCGTGGGCGCGGGGACGATGATTCCTGGCTTCGATAAGGGCGTCCTCGGACTCGCGGTGGGGGAGAAGAAGACCATCACGTGCGCCCCGGCGGACGCGTACGGTGAGGTTCGTCCGGAAAATATCCTCCGCGTGCCGAAGAAGGACGTCGTGGACGCGGTCGGTGAGGATTTCGTCAAGGTTGGGGAAAAGTTGATGGTCGGGCAGGGCATGCCGGCGGAGATCATCGAGGTGACGGATTCCGAGGTTGCGCTCGACGCCAATCACCCGTTGGCGGGTAAGACGCTCAATTTTGATATCGAGGTCATGTCCCTCGATCGTCTCGAGGTGAAGCACCGTGAACCGTTCAAGTGCTTCTTCGACATCACCATCGGCGGCGAGGCGGCGGGACGCGTGGTGATGGAAATCCGAGGCGACGTCACGCCCAAGTGCGGTGAAAACTTCCGTCAGTTGTGCACGGGCGAACCGGGCTTCGGTTACAAGGGATCTCCGTTCCACCGCGTCATTCCGGGCTTCATGTGCCAAGGTGGTGACTTCACCAACCGCAACGGCACGGGGGGCAAATCCATCTTTGGCAACAAGTTTGAAGACGAAAACTTCATCCTCAAGCACACCGGTCCGGGCATCTTGTCCATGGCAAACGCCGGTCCGAACACGAACGGCTCCCAATTCTTCTTGTGCACCGCCGAAACCGCGTGGTTGGACGGTAAGCACACCGTGTTCGGCTCCGTCGTCGAAGGTATGGACGTCGTCCAAAAGGTTGAAGCCGTCGGCTCTCAATCCGGCGCGACGTCTCAAGAGGTTCTCATCGCCGACTGTGGTGAACTTTAAGCTCGCACACCGTGAGGCGTCGTCTTGCGCTTTTAGTAGTTGCTTTTTTCACTGAAATTACAGATATTAAACGTTGTCAATCGTCACTCGCTGGTCCCGTTCGCAAGGGCCCGCTCTCCTCGTCCTTGCCGCGCTCCTCGCGCGGGATGGGCGTCAACTCCACCTCCGCGCCTCGATCGGCGTCATCATCGACTACCTCCGTGTCCACCACGGCCCACGAGTTCCCGACGACCGCGCCCCCAAAGGTGGGTTTCATAAAATCATTCTCAAAGTCTTCCCACCACTCGAACAACCTCGCCTTGGCGCGCAACGCCAACCCGATGTACCAGATGGGATGTCCGTCCGCGAGCGCTCTCGCACGAACGGCGCGTGCTCGAGGAGACGGATTTATGAAACCTAAACCATCGTGCGCGGTCGCACTCATTGCGCTATTCGCCAAACCCTCCCTGTCCTCGGCGTTGTACAAGCCGAGATGTTTCATGAGCGGAAGCGTGGCGCCGCCGAGAACGAGCGTCGAAACTAAACAAATCACCAACGTGCCGGTTTCCACGGCGCGCGAACCGTGCTCTCCGGCACGAGTCGACGGCATGTTGACCGCCAACGCGTACGCGACGGCGCCTCTCAGACCGCACGCCGCGTGCATCATTTGAACGTTGGGCGGAATGGGCGTCTCTCGGAGAATATTCGCCAATCGACTCAGCGGAAAGATGTTGACGATTCTCGCGAAAATCATCAGAGGAATCCCCGTCAACAAGATTCCGAAATCCCACCGGTGATGAAACGTCGCCACCTGTAATCCTAAATAGGCGAAGACGAAAGTCTCCGATAAAAACGCCGCCGCCTCAAACGACTTGAAGACGGCGATTTGCGCCTCCTCGCCCACGTTGTGATACGAGTAGTGCGCGTTACCTATTCCCGTGAAAAAGATGCTCATGATTCCACTCATTCCCACGTACTCGGCGAACACGTACGAAAAGTATCCGGAGATGATCAAGAGCGCAAAGGTGTACGCCGTGCCGTTGTACGACGCCGCCACGTTCGGCGGCGCATTCCCGAGACCGAGCGTCTTGAGCAACAACGCCGTGATCAGCGCGCACAGCGTCCCGATCATGAAAGACCCGATGGAAACGCCGAGAAACTGCCCGATGACTCTCCAAAACGTCGACACCGTGAACTCTTGCTCGTAAAATTGCGCGAGAGTTCGAAACAACACGACGGCGACGGCGTCGTTCAGGACGCTCTCGCCGAAAACTAGATTATACAACAACGGCGGCGCGGACACGTCGGCAAAGACGGACAACGTCGCCACGGGATCGGTGGATGAGATCAACGTCCCGTACAACAGACACTCCAACAACGGATTCGACCCCAAGTGCTTGCTCGAGATGATTCCAATCTCCACCAACGCGAACGTCGACAGCCCGAACACGAAACTCGAGATCACCGTCCCCACGAACGCAAACAACAGAATGGTGAAGAAATCTGCAAAGAAATCTCGTCTCTTGAGATTCAACCCGGCGCTGTAGATGATGATGGGCAACAATCCGTAAAAGAATGCCTGCGGAGAAAACTGAAACACCTCCACGCTCGAATCCTTCTCCGCCGTCACGAGCGCGAGAAACCCGGCGAATATCCCGATCAACAGCGCCGCCCCGCTCGGTTGAATCGTTCGCACGTCGTGTCGCTGTATCAGATAGCTCGCCACGACGCTCAACATGAGCAAAACCGTCGGCACCATGGCGGAGTACTTGTCCAACGCCTCCTCTTCGCTGTGCGACGGCATCGGCGGCGGCGGCATCGGCGGCGTCACCGGCGCCATCACCACCGCCCTCTCCCTCGCGCCCGTCTCCCCTCGCGCGCCGCTCGCTCTGACGACGCGCGTCCCCACCCTCGGTCGTTCCCATTCCGCAATCGATGCGTTCGATCCATCGCCACAGACGCGCGCGCGCGACTCCTCGCCCGCTCTCGCGCCCCGATCGCGCGCTCGATCGACGACGATGACCGCGTCCGAGACCGCCGTCGCCGCCTACCTCCGCGCGTGGGCGTCGTCGACGCACGAGACGACGGCGAAGGGTGTCAATTTCAAATCCGCGCGCTGGGCGCTGTCGCCGGTGGATGCGAAAACCGTCGACGCGCGGGCGTTCGGGCGCGCGTGTGAGGCGCTCGTCGACGCGAACGGACTCGAGAGGTTTTACGACGGCCCGCTGACGCTGGTGTACGCGACGACGAGGCGAGAGGGAGGGAAGATGACGGTCGGGTTGGCGACGACGCCGCCGGGAAAGACGACGACGAGGACGGTGTTCGGAGTGGCGAAGACGACGGTGGGAGACGCGCGAGCGATCGATATGGTGTTCGAAGACGAGAGGAAGAGAAAATGTGAGATGCACGCGGAGGAGGGGGGGAAGACGAACGCGTTTCGGGAGAACGCGTTCGGACGGGTGACGTGCGCGGCGGCGACGAGACGCGCCGACGGCGGACGCCGAGGACGAACCGGCGAGGCGACGGTGGTCGCGGCGACGAACGGGAAGATGAATGGGACGCACGCGAAGCGAGAGAGCGCGGGGGGGACGGTGACGGCGACGGTGTCGGCGGTGAAGACGCCGGGTGCGATGGGGAAGAAGGGTCAGAGCGCGCCGAAGACCAAGGAACCGGGAGCGCCGAAGAGTCGCTCGCTCGCGACGATGTTCGCCAACGCGAAACCGAAGGCGAAGGCGGTCGAAAAGGTCGAGGCGGAGAGTAAGAGTACGACGAAGACCGAGGCGCCGACGAAGACGAAGAGCAAGGCGCCCGCGAGCGCGGAGGCGGCCATCTTGGCGGAGGAGGACAGCGCGAGCGAGGAGGATTCGGACGACGACGTCGGCGGCGGCGCGGGGAAGAGAAAACCTCGTCGTCGCGCGATGGCGATCGATTCCGAGGACGAGGACGAGGACGAGGACGAGAAAGTGATGGAGATGGCGGATGAACCTGAACCTGAACCGGAGCCGACGCCGAAATCGACGCCGAAAAAGACGCCAAAGTCGACGCCGAAATCGACGCCGAAAAAGACGCCGCCGTCTTCCAAGCGAAGGACGCGCTCGACGCCCACCAAGGCTGAAGAAAACGACGAAAACGCCGCCGACGCCGCACCGAGTGAACCCAACTCTCGACCGCAATCCGCGACGAAGAGACCAAAAAAAGAGAAACCCCTCTCCAAAAAAGCGCTCCTCGCTCGCCGCGTGAAAAAAACCATTGAATTCATGGACGAAGAGACGGGCGAAGAGATCATGAAAACCATCTACGTCGACGAGTTCGACAACGAACTCAACGAGGACGGCACGTACAAGGATCCCGAAAACGTCAAGACCGCCGAGGCGTGATCGCGTTCGTCGCAATAATCACTCATCATTATTTCGTCGCTCATTCGCGCTCGCGCGTCCCCACACCCCCGCGCGCGTCCTCGCCGACATGTCCACCGACGACGACGACGACGACGACGACGACGACGACGACGACGAGCGCGCGTATTACGTCGATGGCGCGCGTCGACCCGCGCGCGAGACCCCGTCCTCGCCCGCCGCGCTCGCGGGCGCTCGAGAAAAGTGCGTGTACACGGTGAGCCTCGCGCGACGCGCGCGCGAGCGCCCGTCGACGCTGACGCTGGACGAGGCGAGCGAACACGTCGAGCGATTGTGTGGAATCACCGAACTGGTGCGCGCGTCGCCCAAGGAAAGGGTGCGGGAACGCGTCGTCGGGGACGTCGAGCGCGCGTTGGCGGCGCGCGCGAGGGCGAGACCGAACGAAGACGAAGCGGTGGTCACCGCGCTCGTGCGTCGAGGGGAAAAGGAGGGTGAGATCGTGACTGAGGTGTTGATCGAACCGGTGCGAGCGAGAGAGGAAGCGGGAGAGGCGCTCGTGGGGGTGTACGTGGCGTTGGACGCGGCGACGGCGACGCCGGCGAGAACGCCGACGACGTTGAAATACGGCGATTGGGTGCGCGAACGCGCGCCTTTCGAGGCGCGTTTGCGCGCGTGGAACGACGCGCATCCCGACGAGACGTGCGTGGAGTCCGTCATGGCGATCAAAAGACCGGATCCGAACGATCCATCGCGAGAGGAGACGGTGCTCACCGAGGGACTGAAATCCAATTTCGCCGTCTTCTCGACGCGACGCCGACGCGTGCACTGCGTCGACGCGCGCCTCGCCCTTCCGGGAATCACCCTAAACGCCCTCAAGAGATACGCCGCGCACTCCACCGCCGGCGTGGACGAACGTCGAGGTCCGATCCTCTCCGACGTCGAGCGCGGCGCGTACGACGCGTGCGTCCTCGCGTCGGCGCTCCGCGGCGTCTTCCCCGTGGATTTTCTCATCCTCGATTCCGGTCGACCCGAGATCCCTCGCGCGCGCGTGGATTTTTCGAGCTCTCGACCGTTCGCGCGCGACGCGAACGCGTGCATTCGCCATCCCCGCCCGCGCGAGGGGTGAGCCGACGGCGAGGGAAGATCGATCGTCGCCGCGCGACACGTTTATCGCGTCGAGAGATCGCGCCCTTGACAGTACTGTATCATATGTACGCCCGTGTACGACTTGTGTGTGTCGCCATGCACGTCTCGGTCTACTACATACGTATATGTATTATAAACACACACTATATGCGTCGTTCGTCCGAGTGTACACACGCGTCCATTTCGCATCATCCACTCCGCACGCCGTGGGACGAAATTTTGAAATCGTCGCGCGACGCGCGGACGACACACGGCGACGACGACGCGCGCGCGTCCGCGAACGAACGACGCCATGGGGTGCTCGAAGTGTCGATACTCCGAGCGCGGGTGCGGGCGGTGCGTGCAGAACTTCGTGTCGACGACCAAGAGGAAGACGGTGACGACGCCGAGGGTGGAGGCGAATTCAAAAGCGAAACCGACGCCGGGTGGGAAGGGACGCGGGAACGAGAGACGACGGTCGGGAGCGAGCGCGAGGGGAGGGAGAACGTTGAAACCCAACAATGGACGACCGTCGGTGGGCGGGAAGACGCCGGGGGTGAAGACGCCGGCGGCGAGGGTTGGAGGGACGCCGACGCGGGGACGGGGGTCGGCGAGCGAGACGACGACGACGACGACGACGACGACGACGACGACGGCGACGGCGGTGGGTCGAGGGAAGAAGAGGGCGAGAGTGAATGAGATGGATGAGATGGAGATGAGCGATCGAGAACACGATGGAATCAGAGTTCGGGCGGTTGGAGCGATGGTCGAGGAGACGGGGACGGCGCCGACGGGCGGGCGGGTGTTGTTTGAAGATTGCTACGAAGTGCCTTCGCCAACGCCGATCGAGGAGATGAGTCCGGGAGCGTTGGAGAGTGTGATGGCGAAATCTCCTTCGTCCATGCGTTTGGGCGGTGATTTTGACGCGGCGACGCCGCAATCGCCCATGGCGACGGCGTTCGCGATGATTGGTGAATTTTTAGAATCTCCCAAGCGCGAGCGATCTCGTAGCATCGGCGACTTTTGGGGACTCCCGACGAGTTCAGTGGCGCACTGAGCGACTTCTAGACGCGATTACGTTCGTAACGACGATGGTTACGCGGAGAGCTCGAATTAATACCCGTAGCGCCGCGTCTCGCCGCACCGTAAAGTAGAATTTCCTCGACTTGAAATGACAACTGTGCTATTGCCGCGCGCGCTCGTAAATTTGTTAAACAACGAGCGAATCCTTCGCTGCCGACGCCAACTTTTCTTCAAATGCGTTCTTCTTCGCATTGGCCAACGCCTCTTTATCGCCGTTGAGCTGATTCGCAGCCTTCTCCTCCTTCTTATCGATCATGCGTTGTCTCTCGGCGCGAAGCTTATCTTGAATCACCGCGCCCTCCTTTCGAAGACGCGACACTCTCAGAGCGTGCGCGGTTTCGTACCATTTATCGAAGGCTTGCGCGAGAGACTTTTGTTGCCAACGGACGTACACCTTGGACATGACTCGCAGACGAGCGTAACGCTCGTTCAAGAGCTCGACCCAACACGCGAGCGCCTTGCGTTTTAAATTGTCTTGGTACGCCTCGTTGGCGGAGTGGTCCACCCACCTTCCCAAGAGGTTTTGAGCCTCGGCGAGACGCCCCTTCGTCTCGGCGAGCTTTTCTTGAGTCTTGATGCGGTCTTGTTGACTCTCGAATTCACCTCGAGCGAGCGCCTCTTGAAGCGTGTGCAGGCTATCCGTGAGCTCGTCGATGCTTCGAATCTTCATCCCTTCGACGATGTTTTGCATCTGCGCCTTGGTTTTCTCCACGCGCTTCACCATTGCCTTCTCCACCGGCGCGGCCTGCCTGGCGAAGTTGACGGAGAAGACCTTATTGGACTGAGAGCCAACCTTGGAATGCGGTCGCGCGGATGCGTCGGCATCTTCGTCGCGGCTTTTGACCATCAGACTAAGTCCACCGCCTCGGCAGGGACGAAGCGCGATGCGGTCCCTCGCCCATCGCCACAGAGTCGAGACATTCCACTCCTTGACGTCGTTCTCGCCCTCCTCGGCGATGTGGTATCGCTCGCCGACAAACTTTAAGACGTGTCCGAGCAAACCGAGCCCCGCGGTGAAGAGAAGCGTCATCAAGAGATCAGACTTGGCGTCGGTCGACGAGATGATTTGTTTTCTCGAGGACGTTTCGACGCGCTTCGGCGTCGCCGCCGCCTTCTTCGCCTTTTTCGCCGCGGCGGCGGCTTGTGCTTTTTCCTTTTCTCGCTTCTCCTTTTCTTGCTGTTGCTTGAGCTTCTGGGCGGCGAGCGTCTTCTTTTCCGCCTCTCGCTTCACCTTCTCCTTGGCCGCCGCCGCCGCCTTGCCGTCGACGTCGTTGGATTTCTTACCCTTATCGCGCCTTTTCGACGGCGCGGTGGGCGTCTTCGTCGTTTGCTTCTGACGCATCTTATTCACCGCCCCACCGACGTTCTCCGCCGCACCGTCCCCCTTTTTGACGACGACGGACATCATCATCCGTCTCCACGCGCTCAGCCGTTCCCGAGACTTACCGACGAGTTCACCCACCGTCGCGGTCGCCCCCAACGCCTCCATCTTCGCCCTGACGCTCGCCCGCAACTCCTCGCTCCTCGTCTCCAACGCGGGATAACTCCTGTCGTACATCTGTCCGCTAAACGTCGTCTTCGTCTCTCTCTCGCCGCCGTCGCGTCTTCGTCCCGCCGCGCCTCCATCACCACCGCGCGTCTTCCCCTCACCGCCGCGTTTCGCGCCTCCGACGCTCGCCCCGCGTCCTCCGACCGCCGCCGTCGAGCCTCTCGTCTCGGTCGACCCGTTCGCGATCTTCCCGTTCCCGCGCTCGCCGCGCGCGGGCACGTCCAACACCATCCCTCTCGACAGCGCCGACGCCGACGCGTGCGGATTCAACAGCAAGATCACCTCGGCGCGCGTCTTCGTCTTTCGCGCCACGCTCGCCAGCGTGTCCCCGCGCTCGACGACGTACGATTCAAACGCCCCGCGCGTCGCGCGCGCCTTCATCGTCGACGCACTCGCCCTCGAACTCGAACTCGAACTCGAACTCGAACTCGAACTCGACGACGACGACGCGCCCTCTTCCGTTCGTCGTCCTCCCATCTCGAGACGCGACGCCGACGCGCGGCGACGTCCGCGGAATGACCACGCATTAATCATTCGTTGGGAAATCGAACGAATGCGCGCGTGGGTCCTCGAGGGTCCAAATGTCCGAATGTCCGACCACACTCGATCACTCGTTTGGTTTAAAAATACACACAGTACGGTGGATCGATCTTTCCGCGATGCAATAATACGAGGAGACACATCACCCCGTGCAGGGGGTGGGTCTCGACGAGTCGAGACCCGTCGTTTCGGTCCACGGCGCACCACCGGGGCGACGCGACGGCGGCAGACGCGCGGACGAGAACGAGGCTTCGCGCGACGGGACCGCCTCTACGCGACGCGCTCGACGCACGATGGCGCCGGCGAAGAAAGGTGCGCGCGCGCGAGCGAGGCGTAATTTATGTGAAGCGTTCGTCGCGTTCGCGCGTTCGTCGCGACACGACGGCGCGCGAGCGACGGAGGATTCGCGAGAGGGCTTTGCGACTGACGACGACGGGTGATGATGGATCGTTCGCGCGACGCAGACGATAAGGTGAACAAGGCGAGCAAGGCGGCCAAGTTCATGAAGAAGGGCGCCAAGGGAAAGCTTCTCAAGAAGCGATTCTCCGCGACGTTTCACAGGTGCGTGAGAGAGACGCGAGAGACGACCGAACGCATCCCGACCTCACCCCGACCCGACGCGAGAGGGATGGATGAGTGGGCGGACGGACGCGAGTGGAGACTGACGACGAGGAATCGTGACGCGATACAGGCCGCGCACCTTGAAGCACGAACGTAAGCCGGCTTACCCGCGCGTTTCCGTGCCGTCCAAGGCGAAACTCGACCGCTGGCAGGTGCGTTTTCGATGCGCGCGCGATGCGCGTTTAGGGTTTTTGGGCGCGCGCGCGAGAGAGACGGAGGGTCTGACCGCGACGTCGCGGAAGATGACGACGCGGACGGTGACGCGAGAAAACCGCGAGACGAACGGTGACTGACGATGTATTTCCTCCGTGTGTATCGCGTCTCACAGATCTTGAAGCACCCGCTCGCGAATGAAAACGCGTTGGCGAAGATTGAGTCCAACAACACGCTCGTCTTCATCGTCGACGCTCGCGCGAACAAGAAGCAAATCAAGGAAGCGGTCAAGCGCATGTACGACATTGAGTGCATGAAGGTCAACACCCTCATTCGCCCGAACGGTGACAAGAAGGCGTACTGCCGACTCACCGAGGACTGCGACGCCGTTGAAGTCGCCAACAAGATCGGCATCATCTAAAATGCGGCGTTTCTTGTCTAGAGTCCTTAGAGAGTCAGTCTTTTGTGTCGGGGGGATGTGCGTGATTAAATTAGCGTGAACAAGGAAAGAATAAAGCGCCCGAACGCGATTCGAGGCGGTGTGTGCTAGCATATACACGCGGTGTAACGAAAGCGCGAGCTTTTTTCTTTCCCTCTCTCTCTCTCGTGCGTCGCCGGCGAAAGCGGGCGCCTCGGACGTCGCCCTCTCCATCGTTTCCATCTCCCATCTCCCGTCGTCTCCCGTCTCCATCGCGCGTCCACGCGTCATCGTTCGTTCACCCTCGTCTCTCCCTCCCTCGCTCCACCGCTCGGCGAGAGACACCGAGAACAGGATCGAATTCGAATCACGCGCGCGCGCCATCCCGCGCCGCGCATCAATCCAATCGACACCGACGTGGGTGATTGGATTGGTGCCGACGATTGGACGACTCGACACCTCGCGACGCGCGTCCGACGGTGGACATGGCGCGCGCGAGCGCGAGTGAACTGAGAGAGGACATCGAGCGAAGACGCGCCGAGGTGGTGAAGCGATTGAACGAGATCGCGCGCGCGCGGGCGGAGATCGCGGCGCTCGAGGAGGCGCTTCGCGCG
>MDTE01048267.1_pt1 | contig 47839 bp, 46 predicted proteins | sample 811231 | NCBI WGS metagenome assembly MDTE01 (sample SAMN05326651, study PRJNA326480) | marine metagenome | isolation source: seawater | place: Indian Ocean: Red Sea | collected 2010 | reverse complement strand
TGTATCCACTGGAAGAGAAACATCTACTTGCTCTTTTGATATTTCAATTTCTAGTTCTTTTTTTTCAATTTTAAGAGAAGTTTTATCATTAAGTTCGTTAAAAAGTAATTTAAGTTCGTTAATTTTTTTCCCTACTTTTGGTCGATCCTTTTTTTCAAATGTACTTAGTTTTTTAGATAAATTAGTTATCTTGCCTTTTTTTCCAAGATACTTAACTTTTAAATTTTGAAGATCTACAGAAGATGAAGATGAATTAAAGTCTTTTTTTAAATCCGCTTTAAGTTTTGATAAATCCATACAACATATTATGCTGCATTTTGTTTAGCAATTTCGACTAAATCTGCAAAAGATTCTGAATCTTCGGCAGCAATATTTGCTAACACTCTTCGATCGAGATTGATGTTAGCCTTCTTCAGACTATTCATAAAAACACTATAAGACATCCCATGTTCTCTTACAGCTGCATTTATTCTCACTATCCAAAGTGATCTAAAGGTTCTTTTTTTTACTTTTCTATCCCGATATGCATATTGTCCAGCTCTCGTGACAGCCTGCTTGGCAACTTTGAAGGTTCTGCTTCTTGCGCCACGGTATCCTTTAGCAAGTTTTAAAACTTTCTTGTGCTTCCTTCTAGCTTCAACTCCTCTTTTAACCCTAGCCATTAAGATTTCTCCTTAAACATTCTTTTGACTAGTTTTTCATCGCCTGCTGCCAAAGCAACCGTTCCACGAAGTTGTCTTTTAGATTTAGTTGTCATCTTAGTAAGAATATGGCTTTTATTTGCATGTTTTCTTTTCAAACCATTACCGGTTTTTTTAAAACGTTTGGCTGCGCCGCTATGAACTTTAATTTTTGGCATAATTATTTTTTATTTGGGCTAAGAAGCATCACGAATTGTCTACCTTCTGAAACAGGCTCCTGCTCCACAGAGGCAATATCTGAAAGGTCAGATTCTACTCTCTTTAGTAGCCTTAATCCTATTTCTTTATGAGCTAACTCTCTACCTCTAAATCTCATTGTAATTTTTGTTTTATCCCCTTCATTCAAAAACTTTATTATATTTCTTAACTTTATTTGATAATCGTTCTCGTCAGTTCCAGGTCTAAATTTAATTTCCTTAAGTTGAGTTTTTTTGGTTTTTTTCTTAGAGGCTGCTTTTTGTTTTTTCTGATCAAAAAGATGTTTTCCATAGTCCATTAACTTACAAACAGGCGTGTCTGTGTCGTTATTCATTTGGACAAGATCTAAATCTTGATCTTTAGCCTTATCTAAAGCTTCATTTAAGTCTACAACTCCTAACTGCTCACCAGTTTGAGATATTAGTCTTACTTTTGCAGCTTTGATGAATTTGTTAATGGGCTGTTTATTTCTTTTTTCGAACGCCCTTCTTGCTTGAGCCATAAATTAGACTGAAACTAAAAAAAATTTAACCAATCAAACCTCCTTTGATTTTATTTTTTCGCTAAGCATGTTAGAAAAATCTTCTATTTTCATGCTTCCTAAATCCTCACCTTTTCGAGCTCGAACAGATACAGTATTTGTTTCTTCCTCTTTATCGCCCACAACAAGTTGATAAGGTACTCTTTGCATTGAGTGATCGCGGATTTTATAAGTGATTTTCTCATTCCTCAAGTCTAATTTCACTCTAAAGCCCCTACTTTTAAGTTTTTCTTGAATTTCTCTAGCTTTTTTTTCATGTTTTTGAGAAATATTAATTATTACGGCTTGAATTGGTGACAGCCAAACAGGAAAATTTCCATCAAATTCTTCTATTAAAATTCCAATAAACCTTTCTACTGATCCCAAAATTGCTCGATGCATCATAACCGGGTGATGTTTTTCACCATCTTCTCCAACAAATCGTGCATCTAATCTTTCCGGTAAATTAAAATCTAATTGAAGTGTTCCGCATTGCCACTCTCTATCGATTGCATCGGTAAGAATAAAATCTAGTTTTGGGCCGTAAAAAGCTCCATCGCCCTGAGAAACTTCATATTTTAAATTTAATTTATTTATTGCTTGTTGGAGAGCATCTTCGGCCCTATCCCATATTTCATCTGAACCAACTCTGACATCAGGACGCGTAGATAAATTTATTTTAAAATTCTTAAATCCTAATTCATCATAAACCTCGGAAAGTACCTCTATAAAATTTTGTGTCTCTGATTCAATTTGATCTTCAGTACAGAAAATATGTCCATCATCCTGAGTTAATTGCCTTACTCTCATCAATCCATGCAAAGTTCCCGAGGCTTCATATCTATGACAACATCCGAACTCAGCTAGCCTTACTGGAAGATCTCTATAAGATTTAATTCCTTGATTGTAAATTTGAACATGCGCAGGACAGCTCATTGGCTTTAAGGCATTTACTCTTTTTTCATTTGCATGCTCTTCATCTATTTCTGTGATGTACATATTTTCTCTATATTTATCCCAATGTCCTGATTTTTCCCATAATTTTCTGTCCAAAACTTGTGGAGTTTTAATTTCCTCATAACCAGCACTTAATTGCTTTTCCCTAATGAAGTTCTCTAACAACCTGAAAATTGTCCAACCTTTTGGATGCCAGAAAACCATTCCTGGTGCTTCTTCTTGGAAATGGAACAAATCAAATTTTTGACCCAATTTTCTATGATCTCTTTTTGAAGCTTCTTCAATATTACTTAAATGTTTCTTTAAGTCCTTTTCTGAATTCCACAAAGTTCCATAAACTCTTTGTAACATTTTATTTTTTGAATCTCCTCTCCAATAAGCCCCTGCAACATGAGTCAATTTAAATGCTTTTAAGTGTTTCATTGAATTTACGTGAGGCCCTCTACACATATCGATATATTCTTGGTGATAGTACAAACCAACAGTTTCTTCATCATCAATGTCTTTTAGAATTTCCAATTTGTAGTCTTCGTTTCTACTTTTAAAAATTTCTTCAGCCTTTATTTTTGGCATAACTTTCTTGATGACCTCGTAATCTGAAGCCGACAACTTTTTCATTCTTGTTTCAATGTTTTCTAAGTCATCTTTAGTTAACGACTTTTCAAGATCGATGTCATAGTAAAATCCATTATTAATTACTGGTCCAATTGCCATCTTTGCGTCAGGATAAATTTGTTTAAGGGCGTGACCAAATAAGTGAGCGCAACTATGTCTTATGATTTCTAAGCCTTCTTGATCTTGTGCACGAATAATTTCTAAAGAGGCGCTTTCCTCGATTAAATCACAGGCATCTTTTAAATTTCCATTTACTTTTCCCGCAACTGTAGCTTTTGCCAGTCCTGAGCCGATAGACTCTGCTACCTCAAATATAGAAACAGGATTTTCGAATTTTTTAATGGAATTGTCAGGAAGTTTTATTTCTATCATTTAATGACCTATACGAACGGTCCATGCGGGGATTATAACCCAATTTTTAAGGAGATAAAAAATAACTCTCCCAAGCATTATCATCTTTTTTAATGAATTTTTCTCTAAAGTGCGTTCTAAAATCTCCTTCTTTCCAAATTTCTATAGATTTTGGACTTATTAAATATAACCCGCAATGCTCTGGCCTGATAGGATCTTCGTTTTTATTTTCAAATTCTGAAGTGAGTTTTCTTATTTCATCATTTAATTTATCGTAAGATTCTATTTTTTCACTTTGTTTAGAAACAATAGCTGCTACTCTTGATTGTAGTGGTCTGGAATTAAAATATTCATCAGATTCTTCCGATGATAATTTTCCAATCTGCCCCTCGACTCTTATTTGCTCTTTTAACTCTCTCCACCAAAAATTTAAGGCTACTGAATTATTAGAGTCAATTTCTTTTCCCTTTTTGCTATTATAATTTGAATAAAAAACAAAGCCCCTCTCATCAATCTTCTTTAATAACACCATCCTAGACGAAGGTTGACCAATTGAGTTAACTGTAGCTATATTCATAGCATTCCAATCGACTAAATTTCTAGTCATAGCTTTATTTAGAATTTCAACAACCTTCAAAAGAGGTTCAGAAGTAATATCAGAATGAAATAACAATTTATTTTCTCAAAACCCAATAATCAAGGGACAAATATTTTCCTGGTCCAAAAATTAAAATTACTGACAACATCACTATATAAGTTACTGTCAATTCAACGCCGCCAGCATCAATACTCCAGCCGTTAGGAAGATGATAATAGAAAGCGACAAGCATTGTAATAATCAGAGGAATAACTGCCCATCTAGAAAAAAGCCCTAACAAAAGTAAAACGGCTCCTCCTGCTTCAGCCAGCACTGCTAACCATCCAAAAAAATTCGGTAAAAACAAATTTAGGTTATCACTCCCTCCAGGACCGAGAAAATCTGCAAATCTGTCAATATTTGGCTTTCCATTATCCCAAGCTACCTTCCTTACTCCGGCTACCCAAAAAATATAGGCTAAATATATTCTCAAAGAAAATAAAATTAAAAAATCAAGCCCTTTAAGTTGCATCAACTTTTGGTTAAGCGAAGTAAAATAACTCATAATTCAAATTATCATTTTTTATGAATTTTTTCCAATTCTTCATATGCTTCTTGGATTTCAATAAACTTTTCTTTGGCTTTCTCAATTAATTCTTCTGGAAGGCCTTTAGAAATTAATTTGTCAGGGTGAAATTCTCTTCTCTTTTTTAAATAAACCTTTCTTATTTCGTTAAAGGTCATCTCCTTTGAAACTCCTAAGACTTGGTAATGATTGCTGGTCTTTAATCCATATTTTTGAAATAACTGATCATAAAGTTGGTCACTAAAGCCAAATATCTTAGGCACTCTTTTAAGTAACTTTTCTTCGTTGGGATGTAATACTCCATCGGCCAAAGCTAATTCAAATAGAAGCTCGTAAAAAATAACTAAAGAATTAGGGCTTTGCTTTAAAAGTTTAGCCAATTGGCTTGCATAGGAATCAAAAGAAACATTGTCATCTTTTGCTTTTTGAAAAATATTTATTGCAAAATTTCTTTCTTCTCCATTTAAATTAAATTTTTTAGAAATAAAATCTTCAATTTTATTTATTTCATCTGTTGTCACCTGACCATCTGCTTTAGCTATTTTCGCTAAACAAGCAAAAAGGGCAGCAAAAAAAGCTAACTGGTGATCAAAGTTGTTAGGATTTTTTCTAGTAACTGAACTATTGGACATTCTAGATCCCAAAACACTGCCTATCAAAGCCCCTAACGGACCAAGGAGGAAGAGACCCATCATCCCGCCAACAATTCCGCCTATCAAATTCATTTTTTTATTAAATTTTTATTAATCCTGTGATTTAATAATTGTACATAATTTAATTATTGAGGACATTATGAGCGAATCTAAACCTCTTCCAGTGGTTGACTATCTAAAAATACCTGAAGATAGTGAGCCTTATTTGGAGGGCTATCGTTGTAAAAAATGCGGCGCTACTTATTTAGGTCAAAGAAATGTTTGTTCTAAATGCTTTGCAAGGGATAATATGGAAGTTGTCAAATTATCAGATAAAGGAACTTTGCATAGCTATGCAGTAGTCTACAGATCTTTTCCTGGTATAGATGTCCCTTATATTTCTGCTATTGTTGATTTAGAAGGCGGCGGAACAATTAAAGGAAATCTGGTAAATATTGATCCTGATCCTGATAAAATTGAATTCAATATGCCTGTAAAAGTAATTTATGGAGATGCGCTAGGCAGGAAAGATAAAGAAGGTAATTCTTATTTAAGTTATTTTTTCGAACCAGCTTAAGGAGGTAAAAACATGAGTGATGTATATGTAATGGGAGTAGATATGATTAAGTTTGGAAGGTTTCCCGACAGAAGCGTTCCTAACATTGGAGCTGAAGCAGCCTTAATGGCTTTAGATGATGCGGGTCTTGGAATACAAGATATGCAAGCTCTTTACTGCGGTAATTTAGGCCAAGCAAATGCAATGGTTGGTCAGAGAATTCTTCAAGAAATCGGTCAAACAGGTATGCCGGTAGTTAATGTTGCAAATGCGTGTGCAACTGGAGCAACGGCTTTTAGGGAAGCATGGATGTCAATTAAAGCTGGAATGTATGACGTTGTTTTAGCCGTAGGTGTTGAGCAAATGGGCAAAGGCCTTCTTGGAGGTGCTGGCGGCGGAGATGGTATTCCAAAAGAAGGTCTCTTGGGCTCAGGCACAATGCCATGTGTTTTTGCAGAAGCTGGTATGGAACACGCAAAAGAACACGGAACTACATTTGAACAATTTGCAAAGATTTCGGTCAAAAATCATCATCATTCCACAATGAATCCTAAGGCGATGTATCAAATCGAAACTCCTTTAGATGAGGTTATGAACGCAGAGATGATATCTTATCCGAATACGAAATTAATGTGTTCTGTAAATGTTGATGGTTCTGCCGCAGCAGTATTAGTTTCTGAAAAAAAAGCGAAAGAACTTGGAATGGCAAGAGCAGTTAAGGTTAGGGCTTCTGCTATGGCAAGTGATCCATATACCGACAGAGATTTAGTAATGCCTGATGTGAATGCTTGTACAAGATTAGCTGCCAAAGATGCTTATGAACAAGCAGGAATTGGTCCTGAAGATGTGAACTTAGTTGAATTACACGACTGTTTTGCAACCGCTGAAATGCTTCATTATGAAAATTTAGGGCTTTGCAAAGATGGGGAAGCTGGAAAAATGATTGACGAAGGTCACGTTAACCTTGGAGGAAAGGTACCAGTGAACGTATCAGGCGGACTTCTTTCTAAAGGTCATCCCCTTGGGGCTACCGGGATAGCTAATATTTATGAAATATGTACTCATCTGAGAGGAGAAGCAGGAAAAAGGCAGGTCGATGGAGCTAGAATTGGCATGACTCATGTAATAGGACTTGGAACTGCTTGTGGGATACATATCTTAGAAAAAACAAGTTAAAAGTTGCTATTAGGTATAGTAGGAGATACTCACAATAACTTAAAAAATATCTCCAAAATATGTGATTTATTTAATTCACATAACGTTGATCTAGTAATTCATACTGGAGATGTTACTTTGCCAAAATCTTTAGATTGTTTCGAGAAACTTAACTCGAAATTAATATGTGTGTTTGGAAACAACGATGAAGATGAAAAGCCTGGCCTACTTGATATAGCAAGAAAGAATAAATTTGAGATGTTCGATGAACCATACTTTTTGGAACTTGACGATTTAAAATTCGCAATTGTTCATGATCCTTTAAAAATATCACCAGAAATTATGAAAAATACTGACTTTATCTTCCATGGTCATACTCATAGGTATAGATTGGAAAATATTCAAGGCGTTACTATTTTTAATCCTGGAGAGTGTGCAGGTTTTCTTGAAGGGAAAAATAAAATAGGTCTGTTTAATACAAAAACTCGGAAAGCAGAAACTATCTCTTTTTAAAAGCGTATTTTCTTATAAAAATCGAAACGCTTAAAATAATAAAAGATAATATGAATGTGGCAAAACTGACTCTCAGAAGTCTTTCAATGCCGTTGGATTCGATGATTGTCAATTCAAGAAAAATTATTGACATCACAGGTGCTAAATAATTACTGCCAGGATATAGAAACCAAAAACTAGATATGAATCCAAAAAATAAAGATGTTAAAAAAATTTTAAGAAAAAGATTATCTATTAATCTATAAACCGAATAAGCAATAATAATTGATAAGAAGACGTGTGTTGCCCAAAAAAATATCATTTACTTAAACAATTTAAAAAGTCTTCAACATGCTCAATATTGTCTATCAAATCTGATAAATCGGACTCTAAGCCTTCTTGAAAAAATCTTTTAGATAATTTTTTTAATTTTTTGTCTGATAGGATGAAAGATGTTGGAATATCTTTTTTCTTTGCTAGTTCTTCTCGCCACATAAATATTTTTTCGTCTATTTCAGATTTATCTCTTATTTTTTGTAATCTTGAGATATATAGTTCTTGATTGCCTAATCCAGCTTCTTCTTTTGAAAGGTAAAATGCCCTGTCTAATTTTCCTTTTTTATCCAATAATTTATTTTGCTTAGTATATATATCTATCAAAAACTCTACGTCTTCTGAAGCATATTTCAGTTGATTATTCGAAAAAGGCCTCTTCATCCAATTCGAATTAGTTTCAGACTTATTTATTGATAAGTTGATGTATTTTTCCACTAAATATGAATAACTTTTTACATCGAGATTGTTAATAATTTTTTCTGCGATTTGAACATCAAAAACATTATTGGTCTTTATCCCAAGAGATGAAAATAAAACTGTCGTATCGCTCCTAACAGCATGAAAAACTTTTAAGATTTGTACAGATTCAAAAATAAATTTAACCTTTTCGACGTTCTTACATAAAAGGCAATCTATCAGAAAAACATCATTTCCGTCGCAAATTTGAATTAAAGAAAGTTTAGGATGATAAGTTCTTCTCCATTCAAACTCTGTATCAACTGATATAACTTTGAGGGATTTAATTTTTTCAATTAAATCATCCAATTTAATTTCATCGTCGATTAGAAAAAAATTTTTTCTAAAAAAATTTTTTTTAAATAAAGAGAATATCTTATTAATCAAAGTATTTTAAACTTGTGCGTCGAGTAGATCTTTCTCCCAACCCGAATATTCCGATGAGCCAAAAAGATCCCTGCTTTCTTCTGACATGTGTAACACTTTACTATATCGATTTAATAAAAGAATAATATTTATTAGCCAAAGTTTTATAGTCCTGGTTTGCTAAAATCCAGTCTTTTCCTTTTCTCCCCATCTTATCTAATTCTATTGAAGACATTTTAGAAAATCTAATTATTTCTTTTCTTAGAGAAGTTAAGTCTCCTGAAGGAACAATCTTTCCGCATTCAGATTCATTTATCATTGATAAATATCCAGTATATGATGCCAAGATCGGTCTAGACGAAAGCATATAATCTATAATCTTATTTAAAGATTGTCCGTATTTCCATACTTTAGAAGGAAATGTTGATAAATAAAGTAAGTCACATTTGGAAAGGGCATAGTTTAAATGTACTTTTTCTATTTTAGGTAGAAAACTTAAATTCGGTAAATTTCCATATTTTTTAATATATTCTTTTTTTAAATCGCCCTCTCCGTATATAACGAAATATAATTCATCTACTTCTACTAATGAAGCTATACATTCAAAGAAAACTTCAAGAGCATTTGTTATTCCAATCGCGCCAGCATATCCAATTATAAATTTATTTTTTGGATACTTATCTAGAAAGAAGGCTTCTGGAAGGCTTTCATTTTTATCCAGGTCTTCAAAGTTGAAACCTATAGGAATATGAAAAACCTCTTTTTCAAAACCAAGAATGTTTTTAACATGCTCAGATAGATTTGGCATAGTTCCAACAATAATATCTGAATATTTATATCCGAACCATTCTAAGAATGACAAAATTAAAATTAACGGATTCAACTTAGAAAACCTTCCGTCTTCAGTTAAAGTAAGAGGCCAAATATCTCTTATTTCAAATACTAGTTTTGCCTTAAAAAAAACCTTTAGAATAAATCCAGAAATGATAGTGAGAATGGAAGGACTAGAAACAATTATTACATCTGGTTTTCTAATTTGTTTTTTGAAAAAAATAAAGTAAAGAAGTTTTATCTCAAAATCTATCCAACCTAAAATACGCCTCAAAGAAGTCGTTTTTTTGTATTTAAGCGTTTTTAACCAAAAAAAATTAACGTTTGATATGTTTTCGTAAAAAAAAGAATCCGATAAATTGGGTGTTTTACCTAAATGATTTGAATTTGAAGTTATGATGGTCGAATGAATATTATTTTGAGATATTTCTTTTATTAGATGGAAACCTCTTGATCCATTGCCATTTGTTTCTAAAGGCAATACATATTTTGAAATATATAACAAATTTGAGAGCTTTTTATCTTTCAAAATAATTTCTTGGTAAAGAATTGATTCTTGATATTACGCTTTCAAAATCTAGTCCAATGGTATCAAGGTACCATTGGAGATTAGGATATCTAGGTTTATTTTCGTCTTGAACAAGTTTTAATGCTTCGTCTCTCGAAATTTGTCCTTCTCTTATTTGGTTGCTTCTAAATGTGTCATGTTCTGTAAAACCAGCTAAGGTGTAATAAATGTAATTATAAAAAGCAGCAGTTCCGTCACCTATTCTCCAAGTAGTTTTTGTATCTTCAGCCATCTCCCAATCGTATTCATTCAAAAGAACGTTATTTATGACATTTTCGTCCCATCTCCAGTAATCAAAAATATGAAAGTAATCACTTTTTTTGTGATAGCTTCTATAATATTCTCCAGAAATCGTATCCCAAATTGAAGAATTAAAGTATCCAAAACTTTTGGTCATAGCGCCAAACCTTAACCGCTGATACTTAAGTTGTTTTAATCCTCCACTACTGTAGACTTTTTTTTCCTCAAAATCTGGAGGAACTCCTAAAAAACCAGCTTTAAAATGTGTAACTTCAAGTGGGTTTATTCCCCATAAATTAAGAGAAATATCATTTTGTTTTTTTACGGTTTCAATGTGTCTAAAAAAATGCTTGTCCCCAGCTGTAAAGATGCTAACCATTCCTAAATGTGGCGATTTTAGCCAAGCTGAAATGTTATTTGCTATATGTTTTCTTTTTTTTGAAATATCAGCAGCAATAATAATGTTTTCAACGCCTAACTTAGAGCACATCCTGCTTATATTTCTTCTTCCTAAATCAGTAACCATGCCCCAATCATAAGTATACGCAAGGGGCTTTACCTTCAATTCTTTTACAGCAAGGTGAAGGCCGTAACAGCTGTCCCTCCCTCCTGAAAAAGGAAGTAAACAATCATTTCCATTTGGCTTTCTATACTTTTCTACTAGATCAAAGAGTAAAGATTTATCTTTAGGAATATTTCTAAGTTCGTAGTTTTCGCAATAATTACAAACTCCCTCACTATTGAAGCTTATAAATGGCATTGTTTCTGGAAGAATACATTTTGTGCATCTTTTTAAATTGGGTTGTGGAAACACCAAAAGTTTTTCTTTTTCTCTATTTAAAACTAGCTCAGGTACAAGATTTAATCTACTGTTTTTAAACTCTGTTTCTTTAATTTTTTTAGGGCTTGCAGGTATTTCTATTATTTTAAAACCATTCAAAATTTGCTCTATATCATCGCACTCCAAAGATTTAAGAGGAAATTTTTCTGATGAAAAATAGACATCATTTTTCTTTTTGCCTAAATATAAACTTCCGTTATTAGAAAAAAGCAGTAGTTTTCCTATTTCAGGAAAAGCCATAGCACATGAAGCAACGCCCTTACACTTATCAAATATTAACTCGGGTAAAAGTTCAATATGTTTATTTGATTTCAGAAAATCTACAGCTATTCCAGCGATAGCTTCAGAGTCTATTTGTTGTTCTTTTTTCGATTCTAAGGAGTTCCATATCTCTTCGTCGTTAACAATTATTCCATTATGAAGAAGAATAACTTCGTTCTTAATAACCGGTTGATTATCAGAATGACCATTAGTTACTAAACGACTATGGCCAAGAAGCAAAGAAGAATTAGAAATTTTTACTTTTTTTATTAAATTTAAAATTGAAGAATCTGAACGATAAATACAGTAATTATCGTCAAAATATTTCACTAAACCGCTAGAATCTTTGCCTCTTTGTTGAGCTAATTTTGCGAGGTGCTTAAAACTTTTTTCGCTTACATTTTTCTGAGAAACAATTCCAAAAATACCACACATAATTTACATTTTAGCTTGAAATGTCAAAATCTTCCCTTAGTCTTCGATAAACATTTATAAGATTCAACTCTTGCTTTTGCCATGACAAGTCATGAAGCTTAGAAACATCATTCTTAGAAATTTTAATAATACTTTCATATCTTTCTATATTTTTTTTAACATCTTTTATAGAACCTGAATCACAGCAAAATCCTAAATCATACTTTTCTACCAAAAATTTTATATCTGGAAAATCAGATGCAATAACAGGGAGGCCTGCAAACGCATACTCAAATAATTTATTTGGCAAACAGAAGTAATCGCTTAAAGAAACTCTCTCAACTAAACATAGCCCTACATCTGCTTCTTGAATTAAAGAAATTAATGAGTCTGGCTCGACAGCTTCATGATAATGAATATTTGAATAATTCTTTTCAAAATCTTTAACTTTATTTACTAGAGGACCGTACCCTAAAAAAAGTATTCTAGACTTGAGATCTTTAAATATTTCTAACAAGTTTGTAATACCTCTGCCTTTATTAATTTCTCCAACATAAATAAATAGTTTCTCATCATCGTTAATTAAGAATTTTTTTCTAAAGCCATTTGAATTTTCTATTTTTTTAGTTTCTATTTCTGGAGAATTTAAAATTAAAGTATTTTTCTTTCTACCATATTCCTCTTCGTACCATTTTATTATAGATGGGCTGACACTAATAAAGTGATCTATGAAACGCCAAGTAATTTTTTCAAAAAAATAAACAATCTTTGAAAAGAAATTATCAATACCATTTCGATTTGATCCAAGCTCATGAGCATCATAAATAACTTTCAATTTGGAATGGAACACCTTAAATAGAATAGCAATAGGAAGAGCCAAGGTATCATGGCAGTGTATAACCGAGGGTTTGAATTTATTGATAATAAAGAAAGACCTTAAAAGAAACTCTAATAAAGTGAACAAGTGCCTTAATATATTTGGCAAAAAGGTGAACTTTTTACTGAATAATTTTAAGGTTATTGTGTTTATATCAATCGAATCCTTAGTTTCAAATCTTCTTGAATAATGGCTAGAATCTTGAATACCTATTCCATAAACTTCAATCCAAGATAATTTATCTATAGCTTTTATACTTTTGATAATTCTAGGATCTTTATTAATATCTGTATGTGTTAAGTGAAGAACTTTAAGATTCATTAAAAAAGATAATTTAAATGTGTTTTTATAGTTATCAAACCTTTTTATTTCTGAATAAAAATACGCCCTTTATTGCTAAATAGATATATAAAAAAAGTTATTAAGACCACGCAAAATAAGAAAATACTTATAAAAAAATCTGAAAAAAAACTTATAGCTAAATCTTTAAAAAATAATATTAACCATACAAACAAAGATATGACTATCGGGTTTGGTTTAAATTGAGTAAAAAAAATATTTAGCGAATACAGAAAAAAACCTAATAAAAAAGAAACTATTAGAATTGAGAATGATCCAAAATTTACGTATGCTTCAACCCAAAACATAGCTGGTAAAGAACCAACAATACCCAGAGAAGCTTCATTAGAATTGAACCAAGCCATAGCTTCTTGAGTGATATTTACCGGCTCGTAAGAGAAAATTAAGCCTGGATTAGGAAAAGTTTTTCCCATCAAAAAATCTCTATAATTTGGAATATATTCAAAATAAACATACATAGGTTGGAGCTGTCCGGTTGTAATTCTACTAAGAATACCTGTAAGTGCTTCTAGAGAATTGCTAGATTCCATTAAGAAGTAATAAAGCGGAAATAATGTCAGAGCCCCAATGAAAGAAAAAATAATCATATTTCTGATAGAAAATTTTCCTGAATTTCTTGTCAAACAATATACTAGAAATAATCCGAGAATGATTTCAATTATTTGGCCTTTTTCTCCGGACATAAGCAAAGCAAATGAGCAAACTAATATTGATAAAGCAACTACAATATTTCTGAAATAATTTTTCTGACAAAGGCTAAGGCTAAAAAAGAAAAGAGTAATAGCAAGCATTAAGTCAATCATGAATAACTTGTACCAATGATAATTATCAAAGGCGTTTGTTGATGAAGATCTTAGTTCTGTAATATTACCTTCAGATAAATAGCCAATAGCAACGAGAAAAGCCAAGTTTTCAAATCCTACAACGTTTATATAAGAAAAAAGCATAAAACAACATATTAGGAAAAGAAGGAAGTAAAAAAGATATGTAATTCTGTGCTCAGATTTATAGTAAGAGAGCTTTTTTTGGTAAGTTTCTCTAATTTGCAAGGACCCTAAAAGAACTTTTCCGATAAAAAAACCTATTATTAGAAAGCTTATGGAAAATACAGTATGTAAAAACATACTTAAAATTATGTCTTTATCTTGAACATCGTAGTTCCTGTATGAATCTAAACCAAACCACAAAAAAGGGAACCCAAAATATGAAAAAGCGAATATAAACCAGATTAGAATACTTGGTATTGAGACTTCAAAAAGCTGAATTGAAGAAAATTTCAGCATTTGAAACCAAATATAAGGAAATATAAACCAAAGAATAAAAAAAATTAAATCCAATTAGTGAGCCCTCTTAATAACAATTGTCTTTTAATTATAGTAGCGAAACTCATCCATGAATTCGTTTCCAAAAAAATTTTAAAAATAATCCAAATTACAGGAGCAAAAAGCCACACGAGAATGAATAAAATATCTGGAATCATTTTCTACACTAGATTTTACAAAAAATTTAAATTTTTATTAATTTTGCCCTCTTATTCTCAATCTAAGAAAAAGGAATATATATTCTTCGAAAAATCCTCGGAAAAAGACTATTTCTTGAGAATTTGTAAAAAAAACTATAAATGTTTTCAATAAAAATTATGACACTTCTTGTATTCTTTTTGTATAAATTATTATCCCAACAATCCCCGTCAAATATAGAAGACATTGCTTGAAAACATATAAAATTAAAAAATCTTCAACTTCTAGTGCGTATAAGTAGCAAATAACAAATAATATAAAATTTGTCGCAAGCCACAATCCCTGCCAGCCTAAATTTGCATTTTGAATTTTTAAATAATTAAACATATATGTCATAGGAGCAAATACAAATGAAAAACTTCCTACTATGATAAAAAAAATAAAATATTGAGTAGTATCACTCCAGGTTTCACCAAATATTGGAACCAATAAATAAAATAATCCGAGATATAAAATTAAATGAATAGCTGCTGATAATATAATTAGTCTTTTCAAAAAATTTAGTAGTTCTTTAAAAGAATTCTTAGGTTCAATTTTTGATATTGTTCTATAAAAAACCTGCCCTAAACTATTTCCAAGAATTGAGGAAGGCAAACCAATAATTCGTTCTAAAAGGTAAAAAATTCCTAGAACGTATGAACCAAAATAAAATCCCGTAAAAATAAAAAGACTTTGGTATGAACCTACACTCATAAGGCCAGCAGGTGTACCAAATCTTAAAAAATCGATATACCTTCTAAATGACGCAAATAAGTTTTTAAAATTAATTTTTTTTATATGGGTCCCTATTGATCTTCTTAAAAGGACAAAGCCCACAATCATCAATATAGTCATTCCAATCAGGTTTCCTATAATGAGGGAAGTTGCAGTTGAAAGTAGATATCCAAAGAATATTGTTAATGAGACGATTGCGACGCTCTGAATAACTCTTAGAAAGCCCATATACTTATACTCTTCATTTCTGTTGAGCCAAAGATCATTAGTTTGTGTCACTCCTGAGAGTAAAATTGACAAAGGTATTAGAAGGATATATTCATTGAGCGATGTAAAATTTAAAAAAATAAGAATTTTTGTTCCAAAAAGAAATGCTATTAAGAAGAAAGCTATAGAAACAAGTATTGTGATAAAAATACATAAAAAATAGAGTTCTTCAGCTCTTCGTTTCGATTTTGGCAGAACAATTGCGTATTCATATCTGAATGTAGAAAATACACTCAAAATAGTTATCATCGAAATAAACAAAGCAAAAATACCATACTGCTCAGGTGAAAATATTCTCGTTAGAATAGGAGAAGCCAATATGGTAATTAACTGAGCAATTCCTGTACCCAAAGCTAGCTTAGAAACATTTTTCATAAAAATAGAACTAAATACGTTACTTTTCATAAACTGTTCTTTGTAATTCTTTCAAGTAAGTGCAATCAAGGTTTCAAAACTTCTATTTTGTAAAGGTAAATGTTTATCTCACTAACCTAATTCGTTAAAAACGCAATTTCCTAGTGAAATAAATTTTTTTTTGACTTTATCTAAAATTTTCATGTAACTATGTCCTTTTTCAAAAGTATCAGATTATTTATTAAAAAAATCTATTACTTTTTCTGAGATATAATCGACTTCTGAGTTATCTAAGTATGGATGCATTGGTAAACTTAAGACTTCCTTAGGAAGATAGTCAGAATTACCCAAGCCTGACGAAACACTTAAGAAATTTTTATATCCAGATTGTTGAGATAATGATTTTGGATAATAAATTTGAGTAGGAATATTAAGCGTCTCAAGAAAACTTTTTAATTCATCTCGAAGATTTGTTTTTAAAGTATATTGAGCCCATGCACTAACATGATCTGAGCTAATAACAGGAGGTCTTACGCACTCCCTGAGATTTTCTGAATATTTACATGCAACTCTATTTCTCTCAAGAAGCTCCATTGGAAAAATTTTCATTTTTTCAATTAAAATTGCAGCTTGTATGGTGTCTAATCTAGAGTTAAGCCCTATTCTAACATTGTCATATTTTTCATCTCCTTTTCCATGCAATCTAATAGAGTTTACAAGTGAAGCTAGTTCATCATCATCAGTAAATATTGCACCTCCATCTCCATAACAACCTAAAGGTTTTGCTGGGAAGAAGCTTGTGGTTGTAGCATCTCCCATAGAGCCTACCTTTCTTTGCTTACTAATAGCTCCAAAACTTTGAGCGCCATCAATTAAGATTTTCAAATTTTCTTTTTTTGCTATCTTTGTCAAAGAATCAATATCAGAAGGTTGTCCGAAAAGATCTACAGGGATTATTGCTTTAGGTTCTAAATCAATTGATTTTATATCTACAAGAGCTTGCTTGAGACTTTCAGGATCCATATTAAAACTGTCTAAGTCTACATCAACAAAGAAAGGGGTAGCTCCAACTTGAGCTACCGTTTCAGCAGTAGCCACATATGAAAATGAAGGAACAAAAACAGCATCCCCGTGTCCAATTCCCCAAGCCATTAAAACAAGTGTTAATGCATCAGTTCCATTTGCGCAAGTAAGAGCGTGTTTTGAAGAAGAAAAATTTTTTAATAAATCTTCAAATTCTCTAACTTCTGGACCCATTATATATTGTCCATGATCTAGCACTCTCTTAATTGCGTTATCAATTTCAAGTCTAATTTCATCTTGTTGTGCTTTAAGGTCTATGAAATTTGTTGGGGAGCTATACTCACTCATCTTCTATAAGCTCTAATTTATTCTTTTCTGTCAAAATATACTTACTTCCATCGATTGGGCAAATCAAGTTACTTTTAAGCACAGCCCCTGCTTTGCTCATCCAGCCAATTCTTTTAGCGGGAACGCCCGCCATTAAAGCATAAGAAGGCACATCCTTTGTAACCGTAGCACCAGCCGCAATAAAACAATATTCTCCAAGGTTGTTGCCACATATAATTGTTGCATTTGCTCCTATTGAAGCGCCTTTTCTAATAATAGTTTTTTTAAATTCGTCTTTTCTTTCTATATTTGATCTTGGATTGAGGACATTTGTGAATACACACGAGGGCCCACAAAATACCTCATCTTCTATAGTGATACCTTCGTAAACACTGACATTATTTTGAATTTTCACTTTATTTCCGACATTTACATTTGGCCCAACAACAACGTTTTGACCAAGGGAACAGTCCTCTCCTATATTTGTATTAGTGAGTATATGAGAAAAATGCCAAATTTTTGTGTTTTTTCCAATAAGAACTTTTTTATCTATATATGATGACTTATGAATTTTTACTCCCGGAAATCTTTTTGAAAAATCTTGCATAATTTTATGTTACTTAATTATCTGAAGCCTCTAAAACCTCCAAGACTTTTTTTCCTTCTTCTCCATCTGTCAGACCCGAGACTTTACCGTTTAGTAAATCAATAAAATATTTACATTCTTCTTTGAGAGGCTCTTTCTCGTCTATTTTTATGAATTCAGGCTCTTTTTTTAATGTTTCTGGAGGTGTTTTTTTAAAATTTATCTTTTGTGGCAAAACCATTAATTTTCTGTCCCACTGTAAAGTATCATCAAAGATAGCTGTAGCTTTTGATCCAATTAATACAAGCTTTTGCTCCTTTATTGGATTAGCCCAAGAGCACGATATATGGCCTTTGACTCCAGAGTCAAATTCTAAATAAATTGTTGCCATGTCTGGGATACCCTTCTGATACAAAACTGTTTTTTTGGTATGAATATTTTTAATATTAGAATTTATTAAAGACAAAATCATGGATATATCATGAGGCGCGAAACTCCAAATTACATTTTCTTCTGATCTAATTTTACCGAAGGACAATCTGTTTGAATATATATATTCGATTTCTCCAAATTCTTTATTTATGTTCATTTCTTTTAATTTCCTGAAAACAGGATGATATTGAAGTAAATGGCCCACCATTAAATGCAGGCCCTTTTCCTTAGATTTTTTTATCATCTCGTCAGCCTCCATTCTGTTCATTGCTAGAGGCTTTTCCACATAAACATGTTTATTTGCCTCGAAAGCATCCATGCATAATTTTGCATGATGTTTAGCTGGGACAGCAATTACAACTGCTCGGCAAGAAGAGCGCAAAACTTCATCATAGGAAAGTGATGGAACTTTATATTTTTCTGAAAATTTACTAGCTAAAAGCTTGTCATCATCACAAACAGCGCTTAATTCTCCAATCTCTGAAAAATTTCTTATGAGATTTTTTCCCCAATGCCCACATCCTACTACTACCACTGACATGTTAGCCTTTTACGATAATTGCTTTTCCTGTGATGTTTTTCATTGCATTTCTTGTATCAAGAATTAATAACGCATTATTGGCTAAATCTTGATAAGAAATATATGAATGATTTGTACTTATTAAAACTGCATCATAAGCTTTTAATGTTTTTTCATTAAGAGGTACGCTTTTCATCCCTTCTAAAGATTTGTGTTCTCTAGTGGCAGGTATTTCAGGTACAAATTCATCATGATAGTCAGTTGAAGCACCAAGAGACTTTAGAGATTCTATCAGCACTAATGAAGGGCTTTCTCGAATATCATCAATGTCTTTTTTATAAGCAATTCCTATAATTAAAACCTTAGAACCATTTAAAGGTTTTTTTAAATTATCATTCATAGCCTTTGTTAGATTACTTACTACTAAATTAGGCATCTGGGTATTTATTTCTCCTGACAATTCGATAAAGCGAGCTATCAAACCAAACTCTTTTGCTTTATACGAAAGATAAAATGGATCTATAGGAATACAATGCCCACCTAGACCCGGCCCAGGATAAAAAGGCATATATCCGAAAGGTTTTGAAGACGCGCCTTCAATAACCTCCCAAACATCGATGTCCATTGCATCAAAGATAATTTTTAATTCATTAACCAAAGCAATATTTACTGAGCGAAAAATGTTTTCAGTAAGCTTTACAGCTTCAGCTGTTCTTGTCCCTCTTACTTGAATAACACTATCAGTAATTTGATTATAAAGCTCGTAAACTAACTCTTGTGCTCTTTCGCTGTCTGCTCCAACTATTTTAGGAATAGTTGAGGTGGTGTATTCTTTATTTCCTGGGTCTTCTCTTTCCGGAGAGTAAGCTAAATAATAATCTTTATTTTTTTCTAAATTTGATTTTTCAAGAGATTTAGCTAAATTCTCATCTGTTGTTCCAGGGAAAGTGCTGGATTCTAAGACAATTAGTTGATTTTTTTTCATGAAAGGAGCGATTGTCTGTCCAGTTTTAATTATTGCTGATAGATCTGGTTCTTTGTGATGGTCTAAAGGGGTGGGAACACAAATTATTATTACGTCAACATCTTTTATGTTTTTAAAATCTGTCGTCGCTTTAAACCCCTTACTAATCATATGAGAAATTTTTTCGTCTGGAATATGCTTTAAATATGATTTTTTATTATTTAGCATTTTTGTTTGTTTCAAATTAATATCAAACCCTAAGGTTTTAATATTTTTAGAACAAAAAGCATAAGCTAATGGAAGTCCTACATATCCAAGGCCAATGATTCCTGCAGTAAAATTTTTTGATTTAATTTTTGTTAAAAGATTCATCTTTTAAAGTTTAAATTCGGTCCGCAAATTGGGTATTGTATTTTTATCCATGTATTGGATTTTTAATTTTGTTTCTTACTAAAATAAAAATGCAAGAAAAAATAAAACCTAGTACGGTGCCTAAAATAGAAATTAAAGCTCTGTAAGGCTTAGATTTTTTTTCTGGAACAAAGGGCTCCTCAATAGGTTTCAATACATAAAATTCGTCTAATCTTGCAGCAACTTCCTTTTTTAAATTATTTTCTATTAAATAACTAATAGCAGAATTTACTTCAACCAATTGGTTTATACCCAATTGTTTTTCTAAATATTCTCTAGCTCTTTCAGTTCGCATTATTTCTTCTTGTCTCATTAAAAAATTTACTTGTTCAATTATCAGCTGTAAAAATTCTTGAGCAAAATAAGGAGACAAATGTTCTACTTTCAGAGAAATAAAACCCGAATTGAGTTTTTTAACATAGATTGTTTTTGAGTATGTTTTGTAAGTTTCAAGATAGGTAGGCTTATCATTTTTAAAGACAGAATTTTCTTTCCATTTCTTCGTTTCTGAATCATAAAAGTTTTCATCAAAAATTAATCTACCATTATCTTTATCATAACTTTCTGATGCCATTAAAGATGGAAGAACATTTTCAAAATTCATAAGATGTTTTAAAAAAGTTCTAGATTCAATGAGCGCCATTGCCTGCGCAGATTTATCTGAGTCCATTAATCCAAAATTTAAGCCAGCTAATGAACTAAGTGATGCGAATTGGCCTAGATTTGGATTAACGCCTTCTTGTTGATTGACCTGAAGAACAGACTCTGAAGTGTAATAATTATTAAGGACAAGCGAGTACACGACGGAAGCCAAAGCAAAAAGAGAGGAATAGATAATGATTCTAATTCTTTTTTCCCAAAGAACCCCTAAATAATCTCTAAGATCTATTATCTGATCTTTAGGCTCTATATCTCCAAGTTTATCCAAATCTTATATCCTCTATGTTTATGGTACCCAGGGCCGGACTTGAACCGGCACGATATTGCTATCGAGGGATTTTAAGTCCCTTGTGTCTACCAATTCCACCACCTGGGCTAATTAGTCTCTTCATCTGTTTCTTCAAGATCTTATCTTGCATTGCGGTAAATATATTAGCACCCAAAAAGCCTTCCTTAGAACCACAATCGAATATTTTAGACTCTGAAGATTGAGCAATTATAGTTCTTGGAGACTTTAAAAGTAACTTATTTATAGAACTTGTTAATTCTATTTCACCATTGGCCGAAGGTTTTTCATTTGATAGGAAATTCATAATTTCTCTAGGTAAAATATACCTGCCAACTACCCTATAATTAGATTTACTCTCAGATGGATTGGGTTTTTCTTGTATCAAGTTTATAAACTTATTAGGTGATTTTTTATCTTTACAAAAATCAATAATTCCGTAATTTTTTGATCTTTTTTTTTGAATTTTTTCAACAAGAATACGTCCTAACTTGTCCTGAAGAGAGGATTTAACCATAAGGGTTATATCATTTTCTTTTCTTTCTGAAACTATATACTCATCTGGCAAGATAACTAAAAATAAATCTTCGTCTTTTACTAGATGTTGTGCGCAAGAAATTGCATGCCCTAAACCTAAAGGCTTTTCTTGATTGATATATTTAAATTTAATATTTTTAAATAATGGGTTGTGAAAGGTTTCAATAATATTTTTCTTTCCTAATTTTTTTAAGTTATTTTCTAACTTTAAATCTTTAGCAAAATGATTCTTGATCGACTCTTTTCCGCTTCTTGAAACAAAAATAACTTCTTTAACACCTGATAAAGAAATTTCTTCAACTATATATTCTATGATCGGCTTATCCAAAATAGGCAATAATTCCTTTGGAATTGCCTTCGTTGCAGGAAATAACCTTGTGCCAAGTCCAGCTACTGGAATAATTGCTTTATTTAAATTTTTCATTTTCTCGATGATATGAAGAAAAAATATATTGTGTTAATCTTGTTTTTTATCTTACTTCAGTAACAATATAAATGAAAATTGACTTTTTGGGCATAGAGCTAATTGCAAATGAAGAAGTTTTCAGACCCACTCTTATAAGTCAATATTGTGCTGAAAATGTGCCTTTTGCAGACAAAGATGTCCTTGACCTTGGTTGCGGAATTGGCCCCTTGGCAATTTATTTCAAGAAAAATGGAGCAAATTCAGTACATGGATGTGATGTATATGAAAAACATGTTGAATTAGCAAAAAAAAATGCTAAAAAAAATAATGTTGAAATAAATATTTTTTTATCCAATTTGTATGAAAAAGTTGAAAATAATTTTGACGTAATTTGTTGCGACGTTTCAGGAGTTCAAAGCAATATTTCTGAGATTACAGGGTGGTTTCCTTCCAATGTTCCAAAGGCAGACTCCTCTGGGGCTAACTTAATATTAAAAGCTATTTCGGGATCAAAAAAACACCTAAGAAGAAACGGTGAGCTTTATGTTTGTGCAACTTCTTTTTCAGATCTTCATTTAATTGAAAGGGAATTATCCAAAAATTTTGAAAATCATTGGGGAACTTTTTTCAAAACTAAAATTCCTTTTTCTAAACGTTTGTTAAAGAATGTTAAATCCATAGAAAAGAAAACTTATATTAAAGAAAACGATAAATATTTTTGGGAATTTATATTATTTAAAGCAAAAAATACCATCTCATAAGAATTTTCACCCAAAAAAAATTACAAAAAGTTATCTAATAAACTATTGGAGGCTGAGGTCGGAATCGAACCGGCGTGGACGGATTTGCAGTCCGCTGCATGACCACTCTGCCACTCAGCCCTATAAAATTGAGTTCTTATTATAGATAAATGACAACATGAGGATATAAATTTTTTACAAAAACTGTTTAAATAAATTAAAACTTTATAGAGGATTAAAATTTTTGATGTAGCAATAATCGGTTCAGGAGTAATTGGTTTATCAATTGCAAAATACGTTTCTGAACGAGGACTTTCAGTTGTAGTACTGGATAAAGAAAATAGGTCAGGAGAAGCTACTTCATCAAGAAATTCTGGTGTAATTCATGCTGGTATGTATTATCCCAACAATACTTTAAAGCATAAGCTTTGTTTGAGAGGTAACCACCTACTTTATGAATATGCAAAATTAAGAAAAATACCTCATAAGAAGACTGGAAAATATATCGTAGCAACTAACAAAAAGGAAATCACAAAATTAGAAAAAATTTTTAACTTAGGTTGTAAGAATAAAGTTGAACTTAAAAGGGTCTCTAAAGAAGAAATAGAAGAAAGTGAACCAGAACTTTGTGTGGAAGCTGGCATTTTCTCACCTAATAGCGGAGTAATTGATGTGCCAAGTCTTATTAATTCTCTTGAAGTTGATGTCAATAAAAATAAAGGAATTATTTCTCTAAATACCTCTTGTGAGTCTGCAAGGATTAGTAAAGAAAATTTTATAATCTCTTGCAATTCTTCAGAAAAATTTGATTTTGAAAGCAAGGTGCTGATAAATGCTTCAGGATTAGAATCTTTTAATACATCTAATAATTTTGTTTTTTTAGATAAAAAATTTATTAAAAAGGTATATTTTGCAAAAGGTCATTACTTTAAATATTCCGGTAAAAATCCATTTAAAAAATTGATATATCCAATCAGTAATGATGAAAGTCTTGGAATTCATGTTGGTATGGATTTAGAAGGATATTTAAGATTTGGTCCCGACATTAAATATGTAGAAAAAATTGATTACACTTTTGACTCCTCCTTGAAAAACAAATTTTTAAAGTCCATTAAAACTTACTGGCCAAATATAATTCCTGAAAAATTAAATGAAGACTATTGCGGTGTTAGACCTAAAATTCAAAATAAAGACGAGCAATTCAAAGACTTTTCTATCAGTACGTCAAATTTCCATGGGATTAAAAATTTCGTAAATCTTCAAGGAATGGATAGCCCTGGTCTTACTAGTTCATTAGCAGTAGGAGAATATGTAAGCTCCCTAATTGAATAAAATATTTTCTAAAAAGAATTTTCAAACTTCCAACTGCTTAAACACATTTGATCGAGATTTTTCTTGGGCGCCCAATTCAATATTTTCTTAGCCTTTGACGTATTAGCAAAGTATTCTGGAAGATCTCCTTTTCTTCTTCTGCCAAAAAAATATGGAACCTTCACTTTATTCACTCTTTGAAAAGTATCAATTAATTCCAATACACTAATTCCTCTACCGGATCCAAGATTGAAAACTTCATATGAATTTTTACAATTAAATAAATATTGCAAGGCTGATAAATGGCCCTGAGCAATGTCCAAAATGTGCACATAATCTCTTACTGCTGTTCCATCAGGCGTATTAAAGTCATTTCCAAAAATTTCTAACTTAGATAATTTCTTTTTTGCTACTTCATTTATTATAGGCATTAAATTTTCTGATGAGCCGTTTGGCCTATCCCCAATTAAATATGAATCGTGCGCTCCAATGGGATTAAAGTATCTCAAGCTTACCGCTTTTAAATTATCCGTCTGTCTAACGGATTTACTAAGCATATTTTCAATTGAAATTTTATTATGACCATAATTATTAAATGGATTTGTAGGATGTAGTTCGTCATAAGGAAGATAAACAGGCTTTCCATATACGCATGCACTGCTACTAAAAATGAAATTCAACTCATCTTTTTTATTATTTGAATTGATAAAAGAATGAAGTAATTTATAGGTGCCTTTTACATTAACTTCTTCATACTCATCAGGGTAAAGTTCGGAATTTTTTACAGATTTTAAACCTGCACAATGGATAACATTTTTTATGTTTTTACTTTTAATTAAGTCTGAGATAGTGGAAGAATTTCTAATATCCATCTCATAAAAATTTACTTTAGACTTACTTAAAAATTTTATATTTTTTAATGTGTCTTCAGATGAATTTTCAAAATTATCAATTAAGAAAAGATCAAAATTTGAATTTTCAGAAAGTAAAACGGCTATGTGACTTCCGACATAGCCAAGAGCGCCTGTAATCAATATATTCAATTTGAATAAAATAACTCTAGATAAATAAGCCTGCTAAATAGAATACGGCAAATAATAAAACTTTTATCATTTTTTATTAAAATCGTATTTAAATTTTATTTTAAGTTTTTTAGTATAAATTAATATTGAGGTGTAAAATATTTTTTGAAGATTTTTTTTGGGGTTAATCTAATGAAAGCATATAAATTTTTAATCTATACATTATTTATTTTATATAGTTTTTCTTCTATATCACAAGTTATTAGCCCTGCTTTGCTATCCCAGCTTTCGCCAGCACAAATAGAAGCAATAACAGGTGCTTTGGGCGCTAATAATCCTGATAGGTTTCTTGAAGAACCAATGCCAATTACTATGGATGAGGATCTATCAACAGATAAAGTAAATGAAAATAATTCATCTGAAATTATTAGACTATCTCCAAATGAAAAATATGGTTACAGTTATTTTTCATCTGGTTTTTTTTCCTCAGTTGCTAAATCTAAATTTCCCACTGGAGACTTACCATTACCCAACGAATATAAAATTTCTCTAAGAGATGAACTTTCAATCATTTTATCAGGAACCCGAAGCGAAACATTTAATTTGAGAGTTAAACTTGATGGATCAATTTTGTTTCCTGAGATAGGATCAATTTCTGTGGCTGGAAAAACTCTGGAAGAAGTTCAAGAAATCTTAACAAGTTTAGTAAATCAGTCTTTCGTTGGAACTAATGTAAATGCATCAATAAAAAATCTTAGCGCTAAGAAGATTTCAATAGTAGGAGCTGTTAATTCGCCGGGAACTTACTTAGTAAATCCTTTAAGCACGATAACAAGCGCTTTGGAATATTCAAAAGGCATAACTGAAATTGGAAGTTTAAGAAAAATAAAGTTAATAAGAATAAACGGAGATATCTTTTACTTTGATTTATATGAACTTTTAATTAATGGAGACAGATCTAAAGATATTTCAGTGGAAGCTGGAGATGTAATTTTAATAGAACCTGCCGATCAATTTGTAAGATTATCTGGATCAATTAGAAGACCAGCAATCTATGAAATTATAGAAGGAGAAGAATTAAAAGATCTGATAAATTTTGGATTAGGCTTTCAAGAAACAACTCCTTCGGACATTACTCTAAAAATGCTTGATAGAAAAACAAGAACTTTTATCAATAGAAAAGTTAATGATTTATCTACAGATCTGGCCGATGTATTTTCAGTAGATGTATACCCGTCTTATAAAAAAGGTTTTTATAACTTTTATGCCTCTGAAGTTACTCCGGCTAATAACTTAATAAATGTTTATGTTTCAGGCGCTATAAATTCTCCAGGAACTTATACTTTAGAATCCAATACCACTTTAGACGAGTTATACAAAATAATTGGAAAATTAAAACCAGAGGCTTTTACTGATGGGATAATTTTTACGAGACTAAGTATTAGAGAAAAGCAACTTGAGTCCTTGAGAAAATTTAAATTAGACTTAGAAGCTGCTAAAAAATCTAGCTCGGATACTGGAGCAGACATAGGCGACATTAATATCATCGAGGCATTGTCTGAATCTATAGATCCAAAAAATCTAGGCAGAATTTCGGGTGACTTTTCACCTGGATCTTCAACCGCATCAAATATAATTTTGAAAGAAGGAGATTCAATAATAATCCCAACGCAGCCTTATACCATTAATGTTTTTGGGGAAGTTCTTAACCCAACAGCTTTCGAATACAGTAGAAGAATTAATGTAAATAAAGCTATTAATACAGCCGGGGGTTTAAAAAGTTACGCAGACAAAAATAGAATCTATGTGATCAAAGCAAATGGAATTGTAAAAAAACAAAGTAGAAGCAATTTTACTAAAGTTTTAACGTTGGGAATATTTCCAAGAAATTTAAAATTAGAGCCAGGAGATACTGTGGTGGTTCCCAGAAGAATTGTCACAAGGAATAATGCGTTACAAGCACTTATACCAATAACTCAAATTATTTCTGATCTGGCGTTTGCAGCATCTGCTATCGATAATCTCAATGATAATTAATTTCTTATTTTCCTATTCTTTTCAAATAAGTAAAAAGAGAGATATAAGACAATACCATAGATAAAAATAATATCGCTAAAGAGATATTATAAAAATTTTCTTCCAGTATAGGGCAAAGTAGTAATAGGGAAATAGCAATGAATTGGAAAACCGTTTTTAATTTTCCCAACTGATTAACCTTTATAGAATCTGAATCTGAGCTCTTAGAAATTAAATAGTATCTTAATGAGGTAACAATAATTTCTCTAATGGCTATGAAGATTACCAAAACTGTAAGAAAGATATTTGAAAAAAAATATACGAACCAAATCAAAACTGATAAAACCAGAATTTTATCTGCTATAAGGTCTAAGAAAGCCCCAAAATCAGATTCAGTTGAGTATTTTCTAGCTAGGTATCCATCGAAATAATCTGTAAAGGATACCGCAAAAAAAAATATAGTTGAGGAAATGAAAAATTCAAGTTGAAACAACATAATAATTGGTATCGATGAAATCAATCTCAATGAAGATAAAATGTTTGGAACGAATTTCATGTTAATCTCAATTTAAATATTTTTTTATGAGTTTAGCTTTTTGCTCACCAATACCATTCACCTTCAAAAGATCATCGTATGAAGCCTCTTTTAATCTTTTAGTCCCACCGAAATGTCTGATTAAAATATTGGCATATTTTTTTCCTATAGAGGGTATTTGATCTATTTCTGATTTTAGATAGGAATTATTTCGTCTTTGTCTATGCTTTTTAATGGCAAACCTATGAGATTCGTTTCTTATCAATTGAATCAATTTTGACGAACCCTTTAAATCAGCAATGTCTAATTTAAAAGGATGTTTTGATAAGTGTATTTCATCGTATTTTTCATTTCTTTGAGGCCCTTTCGAAATTGAAATTATATTGAGAGTCCCAAAATCGTTTTTTTTCATCTCATTTGCTACAGAATTTAATTGCCCCTTTCCGCCATCAATAACTAACAAATCAGGAAAAGCTTTATTATTTTCTTTAAGATTTTTAAGTCTTCTCCTCACAGCTTCCGATAAAGCTAGATAATCATCATTTTTCTCTAGAGTTATATTCATGCTTCTATAATTTTTTTTATCAGGCCCGCTATCAGTAAAACTAACACATGATGCTGTTACTTGATTTCCTTGATTATGACTGATGTCAAAAGCTTCGATCCTTTCCAAGGAAGATAAATTAAGTTTTTCCTTTAAATTTATAAATGAATCTTTTACCCAATCATAATTATTTCTTCTGTTAATTCTATCTAAAGCCTGTGACTCAGCAATTTCTAGCAGAGGAGTATTCTTTTTTATTTTTTTAAAAAATTTAATTTTTTTATTTAAGATATTTTCTAAGTATGTTTTTTGATTTGAAACATCAATATTTGAAAGTAAATTTATTTTTTTCTCTGGAGAATTTGAATAATACGTTTCAACAAATTTTAAAAGCATTTCTTTGTCACCTACAAGCTTCTGATCATCTACAAAAAAATTCTTTGTGGTACTTATCCAACCTTCTCTGACTTCGACCAAACTAATACAGATACTGAACTTATTTTTTTTAAAAGCAATAACATCAATATCTTTATACAAAGTTAGTATGGTCTGATTTCTTTGTATATCTCTAATGGCATTAATTTTATCTCTAAAAAGAATTGCTCTTTCATAGTCTTTTTGTTGAGAATATTTATCCATATTTCTATAAAGATCTTTCAAAATTTTATCGTTGTTTCCGTTTAAAAAATGTTTAGCTCTTTTTACGTCTTTTTTATAATCATTCTTAGAAATCATACCGACACATGGCGCTGAACATCTTCCTATTTGATATTCAATACATGGTCTTGTCCTGTTTTTGAATACAACATCCTTACAGTCTCTTATCTTAAATATCTTCTTACATATTTCTAAATTTTTACGCATTGCGCTGATGTTTGCATAGGGCCCAAAGGAAATGCCTTGATTCTGTTTTTGTCTGGAAATATAAATATTTGGAAATTCCTTTTCACTAGCAATATGGATTATCGGATAAGATTTATCATCTCTGAATTGAACATTGTAAGGGGGTTTGTGTTTTCTAATTAAACTTTGCTCTAAAATCAATGCATCAGATTCAGTTTTTGTAATTATTAAATCAACATAATTGATTTGATTTCTCAGAGATCTTTGTTTTTTTGTTTCGCCCCTTGAAAAATAAGATGATACTCTGTTCTTTAAATTTTTTGCTTTCCCAACATAAAGAAGCTCAAAATTTATGTCAAAAAATTTGTATACTCCAGGATCCTCCGGAAGCTCAATTTTTTTTTCAAAAACTTCTACAGCTTTAATGTAATTCAATTTTTTTGCCATCTGGTCTTCGATAATCTGACCATCCTTGGTATTTCCCATTTTCTAAAAGAATGGACTGAGTTTCACCAATTTTTCTTTCAATTAATTTCATGTTTTTACTCAATTCGTCTATAAGACTTTTGTTTAACCCTTCATGGAGCAAAACACTTGGTTTCCATTGATAATGAATTCTTGATTTTTCATTAGATTCGGATAATTTCATATTGAATTCTATTGTATTCAGAATCTCCTGTAAGACTGTATTTATTATCATTGAGCCTCCCTGTGATCCAGTTATCAAAAATGGCCTTGAATCTTTAAATACAATGGTTGGTGACATAGAAGATAAAGGAGACTTTTTAGATTCTATCTTGTTAGCTTCTGATCCAATTAAACCATAAACATTTGGCGTTCCGGGTTTTATTGAAAAATCGTCCATTTCATTATTCATTAAAATACCGGTTCCTTTTGCAACGATTCCTGATCCATAGGCTGTATTAAGAGTATAAGTGTTGCTCACAACATTTCCCTCAAAATCTATTACAGAGAAATGCGTTGTCTGATCTCCCTCATAAAAATAAATTCCCGGCTCAACTTTTAATTCCTTGCCAGATTTTATTTCTTTTGAAATTTTTTCGGCATATTTTTTTGAAATTAAATTTTCTACTGGCGCGTCAAAAAATTCTTGATCGCCAAGATATTTTGATCTGTCTGCGTAGGCAAAACTCATTATTTTCATTAACAACTTTATGTATTCGAGAGAGTTATGAGAGTAATTTTTAAGATCAAAATTTTCTATTATGTTTAACATTTGAATTATTGCTACTCCTCCAGAACTTGGTAAAGGCATTGAGCAAACATCGTATTCTTTGTAAATTCCGCAAATAGGATCCTTTAAATAAACTTTATAAGTTAGTAGATCTTCAGAACTGATTAAACCTCCATTTTGTGCGAAATCTTCTACGATTTGATCGGCTAATTTTCCTTCGTAAAAAACCTTTTGTCCTCTTGATTGTATCAACTCTAAACTTTTGGCTAAATCAGCTTGAATAAAAATATCGCCTTCTTTAAAGCCTCCTTCTTTTATGAAAATTAATTCACTATCTGAACCGTTTAAAAATTTTTTTTTATATTTATTAAAATTAGTAGCTTGAAAATTTGAAAGTTTAAATCCATCTTTCGCAATTTTTATTGCAGGAGCTATTAAATTTTCTATCGGAATTGACCCAAATAAATTATGAGCTTTAAACATTCCTTTAACCGTTCCAGGAACTCCTGATGCAAGATAGGAATTCAAACTTAATCCTTTTATAACATCTCCTTCTTTATTTAAAAACATTTTCTCAGTCGCATTTTGTGGAGCCCTTTCTCTGTAGTCCAGAGCAAAAGTTTTCTCATCGTCCGCGTCGTAATAAAGCATAAAACCCCCGCCACCTAAATTACCTGCAGAGGGGTTTACCACTGCCAAAGCGAAAGCAACTGCAACAGCACTATCAATTGCATTGCCTCCGTTTTTTAAAATCTCAGCTCCTATTTCTGTCGCCAAATGGTGTCGGGTCACCACCACCGCATTATTAGATTTTAGATCTTTCGAACATGATGAAAATATTAAAAGAGCTAAAATTATCTTCCAACAAACGTTCATTTTCAATGAATAAGCGAATTGAATTGATTAATTACTTCTGTCTTATTTTTTGCTTGCGTCAGCTCTCTTCCGACCACAACGAAATTAGTTCCAAATTGAATTGCATCAAAAAGTGATCCTGATCTTTTTTGATCATCATCGCGCTGCTGCATTCTAATACCAGGGGTAACCGTTACAAAATCATTTCCGAAAGTTGTTTTTATTTCACTTACACTATTCAAGGATGCTACAACACCATCTATGCCAATTTCCTTGCCTAACTTCGCTAGCACTAGAGTAGATTCTTCAGTATTTCTGTAAAAACCTATTTCCTCTAAATCTTTGTCATCTAAACTAGTTAGAACTGTTACACCAACTAAAAGAGTTTCATTATTGAATTCTTTTATTTTGTTAACTGAAGCTTCAATCATCTCTCTACCTCCAGATAAATGTATATTGGTCATCCAGATATTAAGCTTCAAAATGTTTTGCAAAGCTTTTGAGACAGTATTAGGTATGTCATGCAATTTCAAATCTAAGAAGATTTCAAATCCAAAATTATTTATTTTCTTTATTATATTTGGACCGCAATTCATAAAAAGCTGTTTTCCAACCTTCACCCGATAAAGATTTGGATCAAGTAAAGTAAGTATTGCTTCAACTTCTTCTTCAGTATCACAATCCAGACTAACAATAATTTGTTTTTTATTAATTTTTATTGTCATTTGTTTTAGATATCTTTTTTCTTTTTTTAAAAAATAAAGGTATTTGTAATAAAAAACTTATAACCATTCCTAGAATTAAAGCCCCAAGAAGAGAGAAGCCAATGGTAATGCCTTGAATGTGTAAAAAATATAAATCTATTTTAATTAAATCATCATTCAAAAAACTAAAAAGAACAAAATAGCCAAGAACTAAAAAAAATAGAATTAGATAGAAATACCTCACAAAAAGAATTATATCAGTTGAAGAATTTTAGATTTAATGATTTATCTTAAAATTTAATGCTTTTGCAGCTCTAAAGTAAGGAATTCTTCTTTTTCCAAGCTCTACGGAAGATCCAGTTTTAGGATTTCTACCCCGAATTGGTTTTCTTGATCTTACTGAAAAAGATCCAAAGCCCCTAATTTCAATTCTTTCGTTATTTTTGAGACCATCTGATATATTTTTTGAAATTAAGTCGACTGCTAAGCTAGTGTCTATTAGAGAGAGATGAGGAAATTTTGAAGATACTTTGTTTTTTAGTTCAGACTTTTTCATCTTCATCTGATGAGGATTCTCCAATCTCGTCTTTTATTAAGTCGCCAATTGAAGTTTTGGTTGATTCTTCTATTTCCTTATTTTTTTTGATATTTTCTTTAAGTAGACTTTTCTCTTCTGACTTTTCTAAAGCTCTAACAGAAAGATTTATAAATCTTTCTTTTCTGTCTATTGAGGTGATTTGAGCAGATATTGAATCACCCTCTTTAGGATCTTCATTTTTAAATTCTTTAAGTTTTAGTTTTCCTGTGACCTCGCCTTCTATTTTTAGAATGACAGTATCTTGTTCAACACTATCAACTGTGCCAGTAACCTGAGATCCTTTAGGATTATTTTTTACGTAAGTCTCAAAAAAATCTTCAGTAAGTTGCTTAATTCCCATGGAAATTCTTTCTTTATGAGCATCCATTGCTAATATTACGGCTTCAACAGATTGACCCTTAGAATAATTCTTTACTGCTTCTTGTTCCGGTTCACTCCAGGATAAATCTGATAGATGTATTAATCCATCAATTCCACCATCTAAACTTAAAAACATACCAAAGTCTGTAAGGGAACTAACTTCACCTTTTACCTTATCTCCTAAGCTATGATTTTCAGCAAATTTTTGCCACGGGTTTTCCACGCACTGTTTCATTCCTAATGAAATTCTTCTTTTTTCAATATCAATTTCAAGAACCATTAAATCAACTTGATCTCCTACAGAAACAACTTTTGAGGGATGTATATTTTTGTTTGTCCAGTCAATTTCTGATACGTGAACTAATCCTTCGGTATTAGAATCCAGTTCAGCAAAAAATCCATAATCTGTAATACTTGTAACTTTTCCTACATTTATAGAGTTTATTGGATAGGTATCTTTTATATTCTCCCAAGGATCTTCGGTCAATTGTTTCATGCCAAGAGATATTCTTGATTTTTCTCTATCAAATTTTGTAACTTTTAATTCAATTTCTTCCCCAATTTTTAGAACTTCAGACGGATGATTAATTCTTTTCCATGTAATATCAGTTATGTGGAGTAACCCATCTATCCCGCCTAGATCAATGAATGCCCCATAATCAGTCAAGTTTTTAACAGTACCTGAAATAAGGCTTCCCTCTTGAATTGTGGCAAAAATCTTTTCTCTTTCCTCAGAATTAATATCTTCTTGAACAGCCTTTCTTGATAAAACAACATTACTTTTCTCCTTATCAAGTTTAATAACTTTAAATTCTTGGAACGATTTTTCTAGATGATCAAAATTTTCAAGGGGTCTTGTGTCTACAAGAGAACCTGGTAAAAAACCTCTTACGCCTCCAACATCAACTGTCATTCCTCCTCTGACTTTTCCAGTAATGTAGCCTTTTACAATGGTTCCAGAGGACAGAGATTCTTCTAATTTGCCCCAACTTTCATCGTGCATTGCTCTAAGTCTTGAAACTCTTGTAGAGCCATGTCCATCTTCTATCGCTTCCAAAGTTACTTTAACTTCGTCACCTATTTCTAATTTTTTTTCAGCCTCATCAGCTAAAAATTCATTTCTAGCAATTATAGGCTCTGATTTTAAGCCCACGTGAATAACAACCCAATCGTCTGTAAGATCTACAATTACACCCGTAATTAATTTACCTATTTCAAAATTTAAAGTGTCAAGATTTTCATCAAGAAGCTTTGCGAAGTTGTTTTCCATTAAGTTCTAATTATTTTCAATACTTTATTTTTTAGTTCACCAGCGCTTAAATCACTGGTATCAATTGTTAACGCATCCTCGGCAGGAACAGCTGGTGAAATATCTCTTTTAGTATCCAGCTTATCTCTCTTCCGAATATTATCAACAAGGGTGGGCATATTAACTTCCATTCCAATTTCTTTCAACTGTTCGAATCGTCTTTTAGCGCGTTCCTCTAGCGAAGCAGTGAGAAAAAATTTCCACTTTGCTTGAGGAAAAATCATCGTACCCATGTCTCTACCATCAGCTACTAAGCCAACCTCCGAATCGAAATAGTCCCTTTGGTATTTTTTTAATATTTCTCTAATCGATATATGCTTTGCTAACGATGAAGCAAGCATAGCAACTTCTTCTGTTCTTAACTCCTCTGTTACATTTTCCGAACCATAAAAAACTTCAACAAGCTTTTCGGGATCATTTAATTTCATTGTTACTGTTTTAGATTCGAGGTCTTTTTGAATTTTCTTTGAATTTTCAGATGAAATTCTTTTTGAAATTAATCCAACTAACCTGTAGAGATTTCCGCTGTCCAAAATATTGTAACTAAGCTCTAACGCCAAGCTTTTGGCTAAGGTTCCTTTTCCCACTCCACTAACTCCGTCGATAGTAATTAAGTTATCTACTTTCATTAAGAATTGCGCCGAGACTGCTCATTTGTTCAATAAATTCGGGATAAGAGGTTTTTATACATTCAGTATTATTTATTTTTATTTCTTTTTTTGCTCTTAATCCAGCAACTATAAATGACATTGCGATTCTATGATCGCCGAAAGAATCAACCTGCCCATCTCTAAGAAGATATCCAGCTCCCCTCCCTTCAACTAAAAAAATATCGTCTTTGTATTCCGTCTCAATCCCTAAATTTCTAAGACCTTCCTGCATAGAAAATAGACGATCACTTTCTTTATACTTCAATTCTTCTACTCCTAAAAACTTAGAGTCTCCCTCAGCAAAAAGAGAGGCAATAAAGAGAATAGGAAGCTCATCTATCAAATTGGGAATTACTTCTGATGTCACGGTGCAAGCAATCAAATCAGAATGACTTACTGCTATATCTCCAATATCTTCTTCTCCAACCTTTCGCTTGTTATTAATTTCAATATTTGCATTCATAGATTTCAAAACTTCTAATAAAGCAATTCGAGTAGAATTTAATCCCACATCTTTTATTAAAATCGAAGAGCCCGGAGTTATTAATGCTGCTACTATCAAAAAAGCTGCTGATGAAAAATCTCCTGGAACTTTGAATTTAATCCCCTCAAACTCATTTTGGCCATTAAAAGTTATCTTATTTCCATTCATCTCTATATCCAAGCCCAACTGCTTAAACATTAATTCTGTATGATTTCTTGTAGAAAGAGGCTCAGTAATTAAAGTCTTTCCCTTTGCATTAAGCGATGCAAAAAGTATCGCTGACTTGACCTGAGCACTAGCTATAGGCATTTCGTAAGATATACCTGAAAGATTTAAATTACCTGATATTTTTATCGGAGGAGTATTATCTTCACTTAAAACAATATTTGCTCCCATTGAGATTAAAGGCTCAGAAATTCTTTTCATTGGTCTTTTCGCTAGGGATGAATCACCGTTTAATTCTGTTTCAAAGTTTTGCCATGCTAATATCCCTGAGGCTAATCTAATTCCCGTCCCAGAATTACCAAAGTAAAGACTATCTTTTGGTTTTTTTAATCCATTTAAACCGTTACCTAAAATTTCATATCTATAATCAGTTTGCTTAACTTCGATTCCAAGCTGTTGTATTGCTTTCAGAGTATTTAATACATCCTCACTTTTTTGAAGATTTTCTAGGGTTGATTGTGATCTGGCCAAAGCTGAGCAAAGTATGGCTCTATGAGAAATGGATTTATCTCCAGGAATTTTTACCTCACCGGATAAGGCAATTCTCTCAGATGTTACTGAAATATCCATTAAAGGTTTAAGTCCCTGAAACTCTTAGCATTTTCAATAAATTTTTCTATTTGATCAGAATCATTTTCCTCAATGAATTTTTTTAAAACCAAGACCTTGTCAATAAACTTATCCAATGCGCTCGAAATATTTTCATTATTGTAACTAAATATATCTTTCCACATTTTTACATCGCTCGATGCGATTCTCGTGAAATCCTTCAACCCTCCCCCCGAAAAAATTTTATTTGCATCTATGTTTGACTCTGACAACGCAGAAACCAAAGCAAAAGCAATAAAATGAGGTAGGTGACTAGTCATGGCAAGGAGCAAATCATGATCTTCCAAATTTAAATAACTTATTTCAGAACCTAATATTTCCCATAAGCCTTTACAAATTTCCAAAGATGCTAAATCTGTCTCAGTTGTTGTCATCAATAGACAACTTTTATTTTGGAATAGCTTTTCATTTGCATTCAAATACCCACTTTTCTCAGAACCAGCCATAGGGTGAGAAAAGACATAATTTTTTTTTGGAAACTTTTTATTTTTTAAGTCTCGCAAAACTGAATCTTTTACACTTGAACAATCCGTGACAAGCTTTGCTTTATGTATCAAATCTGAGTAGTTACTGAAAACATTTTCATGGGCTGAAACCGGTACGCAAAAGATCAAAACAAAGGCCTTTGATGAATCCAATTCGTCTAAATTCCCTAAAATTACTTTATCCTCTAAGGCAATCGATATATTAGATGCATTTGCATCATCTGCATAAACATCAAAGTTATTTACTTTTAGAGATTTAGCAATAGAGCCTCCAATTAAACCTAACCCGACTATCCCAAATTGGATATTGTCACTTTTCAATTGTTCTTGCATATTCTTCAAGAGTTTTAGTGAACTTTTGCATTTCTTCTTCGGTTCCTATTGAGACTCTTAAGTGATTCGGCATTTCATATACCTTCAAAGATCTCAATATAATTCCTCTTTGTAGAAAAAAATCAAAACTTTTATCAGAGTCATTTTTTGAATCAAAACTTATGAAGTTTCCATATGAATTAATGTATTCAAATCCTAAATCATCAAATTTAGCCTTAATCATTTCCAAGCCTAAAGTATTAAGTTTAACTGATTTGAAAATGTGCTCTTCATCCTCTATGGCCTCAATTCCAGCTGCCAGAGCTAAACTGTTTGTATTAAAAGGTTGCCTAACTCTGTTCAAGTAATCTGCAATTTCTTCAGAGCTAATAGAAAATCCTAATCTGAATGCTGCTAAACCATGAGCTTTAGAAAAACTTCTTGAAATTATCAAATTTTTAAATTTTTCAACTAACTTAAAAGGAACTTTAAATTCCTCATTTTCAACGTATTCGAAATAAGCTTGATCGATAAGAACAACAATGTCATCTGGAATTTTTGTCAAAAATTTTTCTATTTCTTTTAGCGTTAATGCAGTCCCGGTTGGATTATTGGGTGATGCTATAAAAATTACTTTAGTATTTTCTTGAATGGCATCAGCCATAGCTTCAAGGTCATGCCCCCAGTTCTTTGCTTCTACTTTAATCGCTTCAGCTCCACTTGCTTTTATCGCCAAGGGGTATATAGCAAAACCATGTTTTGAATAAATTGCTGTATCACCATAAGATAAAAAACATTTTGCTATAAATTCAATAATATCATTTGATCCGTTTCCGACTGTTACCATAGTTGGTAATACGTCAAATGAAGAAGCAACTTTATCTTTGAATGCCGACGCATTTCCATCTGGATATCTATTTAAATCGGTTAAAGCAGAAATCACCTCATGAGCCTTAGGGCTCATTCCTATTGGATTTTCGTTACTGGCTAATTTTACAATGTTTTCCAGGCCTAATTCTTTTTCTGTTTCTTCAATTGGTTTGCCTGGTTCGTATGGCTTTAAGTCCAAGACTCCTTTGTTAACTCTATTTTTGAGTGAATTTGACATCAAAGAGCTCTTGGGTATGAACCTAATAATTTCAGTGAGTTAGAACTTTTTTCTAACTTTGATAACAAATTTTTTATTTTTAAAGTATCCGCATGACCTTCAAAGTCTAAAAAGAATGAATAGCTCCATTTATCTATTTTTGACGGTCTCGACTGAATGTAATTCAAATTAATTTTTGAAAATTCAAAAATTTTAAGAATTTTTGATAAAGCGCCAGGCCTATTTTCTAATGAAATGATAATTGAAGTCTTATCAATTCCACTCTTTAGAGGAGAACTTTTCCCCAAAATTATAAATCTAGTTGTATTGTTCTTTTGGTCCTCAATATTTTTCTTTACAACTTTTAGATCGTTTGCGTTTGCAAATGATTCATGTGCTATACAAGCATTAGATCTTTTAGAGCTGGCTTTCTTCAAAGCTAAACCACTGCTTTCAACTGGCACAACCTTAGCTTTTGGTAAAAAATTAGAAAGTTTATTTTTGCATTGTGCAAGAGATTGCTGATGCCCGAAAACTGTTTTAATACTTTCTAGTGAGCTTTGTGTAGCTAACAAAGAGTGTTGTATTGGCATTTCCAATTCTCCACAAATATTGAGTTCTGTATGTTGTAAAGCATCAAGAGTTGCATTTACTGCGCCTTCCGTAGAATTTTCCAAGGGTACGATCCCATAGGAATTTTCATCACTGATAGTTTCAAAAATTTCTGGAATTGTTTTACATGCAAATGAATTTACTGAACTACCAAAATTTTTCTTACATGCTAATTCAGAATAAGTTCCTTTTGGGCCTAAAAAATAAACATCTATTTCTTTTTCTTTAACAAAACATGCTGAAATAATCTCTTTGTAAATTATTTCTAAACTTTCCTTTGAAATGACACTATTATTTTTGGAAACTATTTTTCTAATGATTTGCGCCTCTCTTTCAGGCTTATAAAAGGATGCATCATTATTTTTTTTCTTCATTTCACCTGCTTGAAGAACATATCTGACTCTTTCACTTAAAGCTTTAAGAATTACAAGATCAAGTTCATCGATTTTTTTTCGTATTTGATTTAACGATTGAGGTTTTTTTTGACTAACCATTTTGTTTTTCAAAATTTTTCATAAATTCAATAAGCGCTTCTACCCCTTCTTCAGGGACAGCATTATAAATACTAGCCCTCATACCTCCTACAGACCTATGTCCAGCAAGATTCAAGAGCCCTTGTTCTTCAGACTCTTTCAAAAACTTTGGATTTAAAGATTCGTCGTTCATCAAAAAAGGAACATTCATAATTGACCTAGATTCTTTGTGCACGTCATTTTTATAAAAGTCGCTTGAATCTATAAATTCATAAAGCTTACTAGCTTTAGATTCATTTTCTTTTTTTTGGTTCTCCAAACCTCCTTTATTTTTTAACCATTTAAAAACTTTCCCTGACAGATACCATGCAAAAGTTGGCGGGGTGTTATACATTGAATCTGAATCAGAATACGTTTTATAGCTCATCATTGCAGGCAAATCATCCCTATCTATTAATAAATCCTTTCTAATAATGATAATCGCAAGGCCGGCAGGTCCAATATTTTTCTGAGCTCCAGAGTAAATTAATGCAAATTTTGAAACATTTAGAGGTTCCGACAATATACAAGATGAGCAATCAGCAACTAAATTTATATCTGGCAGGTTGTCATGATTTCTCAAACAAGCTCCATCGATAGTTTCATTCATTACTAAATGAAGATAAGAAGCGCTATCATCAATCTTCCAATCACTTGGACTTGGGTAATGTTTAAAAGATATATCCTCTGAAGAAGCAGAAATATTTAAATTTCCATATTTTTTAGCTTCTTTTATTGCTTTCTTTGACCATTGACCAACATTTAAATAATTGCTTAAAGAATCAGATGAAGGTAATAAATTCATAGGTACCATTGAAAATTGTAAAGAAGCTCCGCCTTGGATGAAAAGGACATCGTAATTTGAATCAATTTTCAATAAATCAATAAAATCCTGTTTGGCAGTTTCAGCTATCTCAACGACCTCTTTACTTCTATGGCTCATCTCCATTACCGATAAACCATACTTTTTCCAGTCTAAAATTTCTTCTTTTAATTCTTCCAATACTTCAGTTGGAAGAGCAGATGGACCTGCACAAAAATTATACTTTCTCATATTTAGTCTTTTTCGAGGGCCAATGCTAGCTTGTTCAGCTTTTCATTTTCCTTGAGTTTTATTACCCTCACTCCTTGAGTATTTCTGCCAAAAGTACTTATTTCTGAAACTTTTGTTCTTACTAAGGTACCTTTGTCAGTAATTAAAATCACTTCATCTTCATCTACAACTTGAACTGCAGATATCAATTTACCATTCCTTTCAGACAACTGCATTGCGATAACGCCTTTAGCCCCTCTTTTAGTCTTTCTGAAATCAGAAATTATAGATTTTTTTCCATATCCATTCTCAGAGACTGTGAGAATTTCATCTTCAGGTCCCGGAACCATTAAAGAAATTACCTTTTGATCATCTTCCAATTCAATGCCTTTCACCCCTCTTGTATCTCTGCCAAGCGGTCTCGCATCCTTTTCGTCAAAATACACTGCTTTTCCTGCATCACTTATTAACATAATATGTTGTTGTCCATCAGTAATTTTAGTTCCAACTAATTCGTCATTAATATCTAATTTGATTGCTCTCTTTCCATTTTTTCTAGGCATACGAAAGTCATCTAGTGGTGTTTTTTTAACCACTCCTCGCATTGTCGTCATGAAAACATAACCATGATTTTCAAAAGACTCTACGTTTAATAAACTAGTTATTCTTTCTTCAGGATCTAATTGAATCAAATTAACTAGCGGTCTTCCTTTAGCTACCCTTGAGGCCTGAGGAATTTCATAAACTTTTAACCAGTAAACTTTTCCCAAATTAGAAAAACATAAAAGAGTATGGTGGGTATTAGCCACAATTAATTGCTCCACAAAATCTTCTTCTTTGACTGAAGCAGCTGTCTTCCCCACACCTCCTCTTCTTTGAGATTGATAAACTTCTAGTGGCTGAGTTTTTGCGTAACCTAATCTTGAAATAGTTACCACCATGTCTTCTGGTTTTATTAAGTCTTCAGTTGTCAGGTCTAATCTTTCTTCAATTGGTGATCTTCTTTCGTCTCCATATTCCTCGCGTATGTACTCAAGTTCCCCTTTGATTACATTTTTTAATTTATCTGGATCATCCAAAATTGCCTGCAAATTTTCTATTTCTTTTAATATTCCTTCGTATTCTTTTACTAAGTTGTCCTGCTCTAAACCAGTTAGTCTTTGCAGTCTTAAGTCTAAAATAGCCTGAGCTTGAAATTCTGACAATTTATAACTGCTTCCATGTAATCCATACGCCTTACCTAAATCAGATGGCTTTGTAGAAATTGATCCTGAATTCTTTATTAATTTATTAACTAGGCCAGCCTTCCATTTTTTTGCAAGTAACTTGCTTTTGGCAACTGAAGGATCTTTAGAACTTTTTATAAGGTTTATAATTTGATCAATATTAGCAAGCGCTACTGTCAACCCTTCTAAAATATGTCCTCTGTCTTTTGCCTTATTTAGATCAAAAGTTGTTCTTCTAGTAACAACTTCACGTCTATGAGATATAAAAATTTCTAGAATTTCTTTTAAGTTTAAAACCTTAGGTATGTTATTAACTAAAGCTACATTATTTATTCCATAAGAACTTTCTAAAGGAGTTAAAGCAAATAAATTATTTAAAATGACCTCAGGATTTGTGCCTATTTTTAATTCAATTACAATTCTTACTCCATCTTTATCGGACTCATCTCTAATTTCAGATAAGCCCTCTATCCTTTTATCTCTAGCTAATTGAGCTATTTTCTCTACTAAGCGAGCTTTATTTATCTGATAAGGTATTTCAGAAACTATTATTTTCGATTTATCTTTTGTATCTGTCTCGATTTCAGTTTTGGCTCTTAAAACAACTTTACCTCTTCCGGTTTTTGCAGCTTCAATTATCCCTTGAGTTCCATTAATTATTCCTCCGGTGGGAAAATCAGGTGCTGGAATAATTTTTAATATGTCCTCTATTTCTAAATCTGGTGATTCCAAAACCGCAATTGCAGCATTAATAGATTCGGTAAGGTTATGAGGCAACATATTCGTCGCCATACCCACTGCGATACCTGAAGAACCATTTATTAACAAATTTGGTATTTTTGTAGGTAAAACTTCTGGTATTGATTCAGTACCATCGTAATTTTCAACAAAATTTACGGTATCTTTATTTAAGTCAGCCATCAGCTCATTAGAAATCTTAGACATCCTGATTTCTGTATATCTCATTGCTGCTGCTCCATCTCCATCCATTGAACCAAAATTACCTTGGCCATCAATAAGTGGATATCTCAAGGCAAAATCTTGAGCCATTCTTACAATGGTTTCATATACAGCGGAGTCGCCGTGAGGGTGATATTTACCAATTACATCACCTACAATACGTGCTGATTTTTTGTGAGCTCTATTCCAATCGTTATTTAAAACATCCATAGCAAATAAAGTTCTCCTATGAACTGGTTTTAACCCATCTCTTGCGTCAGGAAGAGCTCTTCCAACGATTACGCTCATAGCGTAATCCATGTAAGAGGATTTCATCTCCTCAGAAATATTTATAGGGATAATTTCCTTTGCTATATCGTCCATAAAGCTTTATTTTGAGCTCTAAAAAAAAGGGGAAAAATCAAAAAAAAAGCCCTTTTTATAGGCTTAAATTATATCATTTTAAGGACCTTAAAAGGCTTATTTTTCAGTCTTTTAAGACTTAAATTCGGCTACTAATCCTGAGATAGATTCTTTGGCATCGCCAAACAACATTCTCGAATTTTCCTTGCCAAAAAGAGGATTATCAATGCCGGCAAAACCAGCTGCCATAGATCTTTTTAATATGAATACTGTTTTACTTCGATCTGCCTCAATTATTGGCATACCATATATAGGACTTCCTTCATTTTCCTTTGCATCAGGATTAACTACGTCATTTGCGCCTATCACGATACAAACATCGACTGTATCCATTACCGGATTCACATCATCAGGCTCTTGAAGTTGATCATAGGAAACGTTTGCTTCAGCAAGAAGAACGTTCATGTGTCCAGGCATCCTTCCTGCAACAGGATGAATTGCATAATTTACCTCGCATCCATTTTCTTCCAAAAGCTCTCCTAATTCTCTCACCGCATGTTGAGCCTGTGATACAGCCATTCCATAACCTGGCACAACTAACACTGAGTTTGCTGCTTCAAGAATTAAATATGCATCTGAAATATTAATTGGTTTTATTTCCCCAACATCTTCGGCATTAATATTTGAAGAGGATGCGCTTGCAATACTCCCAAAAACAACATTAGCCAACGATCTATTCATTGCTTTACACATTATGTTGGTAAGGATTAACCCACTTGCTCCAACCAAAGCACCTGCAACTATCAAAACATTGTTATTAATGACAAAGCCTGCTGCAGAAGCTGCTAGCCCAGAATAGCTATTCAACAAAGCAATGATAACAGGCATATCCGCGCCTCCTATTGGAAGAGTTATTAAAAGCCCAATTACTAGAGCAAAAGATATTAATAATAAAAATGTATAAAGTGAGCTCCATCCTGACAAAGAGAAGTCAAAAATTAAATGGCCTCCCAAAAACAATGCAGCGAGAAACACAATAATTAAAACTATCCTTTGACCTTTAAAAGTAATTTGTCTACCTGGTAAAATTTCTGACAACTTACCGTAAGCTATAAGACTGCCCGAAAAAGTTACTCCACCAATAATTAAGGTCAAGAATATTGCAGTCAATGAAATAAGTCCTAGGCCGCCAGTGCCTAGATATTCAGCGGACCCAACTAGTAAACTAGCTATACCGCCGAAACCATTAAACAATGCAACTAACTCTGGCATTGAAGTCATTTTGACAAGTGAAGCTGCAGTTGCTCCTACTAAGATTCCTAATATAAGACCTATCGCTAGCCATTCGTAAGAGATAATTTGATTATTTACAAGTGTTACTAATACAGCGAGCAACATTCCTGAAGATGATATTATGTTTCCTCTTTGAGCAGTTTCAGGAGAGCCTAGTTGTTTAAGTCCAAAAATAAACAACATCGAAGCCAAAATATAAGACAAATTAGCGAAGATTTCTGACTGTAAAATTTCCATTATTTTTTCTTAAACATTCCTAACATTCTGTTTGTAACTAAATAGCCGCCAACAACATTCACCGTTGCGAAGAAAACTGCTGCTGTCCCTAGTATTGTTGTCCACAAACCTCCATCTGATCCAGATGAAATCAAAGCCCCTACAATTGTAATGCCAGAAATTGCGTTAGCCCCTGACATCAATGGAGTATGGAGAGTTGAAGGCACTTTATTGATAAGCTCAAAACCTAAAAATATCGCTAGAACTAACACAAATATAAGTAATACAAAAAGATTATCCATTATTCATTCCTCTCTTTAACACTAGCATTTATATAATTACCCTGATGGGTCACCAGACAATTAGCAAGTATTTCGTCGTTTAAGTCGTATTTAAAAGTAGAGGTTTCTTCGTCCCAAAACTCATCTATCAAATTATAAATATTATTAGCATAAACTTGGCTCGAGTGAGTTGGTACTTCTCCAGGTAAATTTGAATTTCCTATAATTTTTACCCCTTTTATATCGATGATTTCTCCCATTTGAGAGCCTTCGACATTTCCTCCTGACGAAACCGCCATGTCAACAATAACACTTCCAGGTTGCATGGCTTGAACCATTTCTGAAGTAATTATCTTAGGTGCAGGTCTGCCAAATACTTGTGCTGTGGTAATTACAATATCTGAATTAGCACAAACTTTCTTCATACCCTCTTGTTGTTTTTTAATTTGTTCCTCGGTTAATGCTTTGGCATAACCTTGATTAGTTTCTTCAGTTTCACCTAAATCAATCTTTATAAATCTAGCACCCAAGGATTTTACTTGATCTTCTACTACAGGCCTCGTATCGAATGCTTCTACTCTCGCTCCAAGCCTTTTTGCTGTCGCAATTGCTTGAAGTCCTGCAACGCCTACACCAACAACGAATACCTTAGATGGAGAAATCGTTCCAGCTGCAGTCATCATCATTGGTAAAGCTTTCTCCAATAAATTAGAGGCAATAATGACTGCGGAATATCCCGCAAGGTTTGCTTGAGAGCTTAACGCATCCATTTTTTGAGCTCTTGTAGTCCTAGGAATTAATTCCATACTAATTGAAGAAATAGATTTTTTTCTAAACTCCTCAATTAATTGTTTCTCATTAAATGGATCCAAAAAACTAATAGCCAGCGTATCAGAATTTATTTTTGCGATATCCTCTAATGACAATTTATTTAGATTGCATATGATGTTGGCTGATTTTAGCCCTTCTTCTCTAGACACGATATTTATTGAATTTTCTTCAATTAATTTCTCTAATAAACCGTCTTGCAGATTTATATTTTCTTCGATCGATAAATTTATGTTTTTCTTTAAAAATTTTTGTGCAGTTTCCCCTGTAAGGGAAAATCTTGTTTCATTATCCTGTTCTTTGGGAAAAAAGATGTTCATGAGATAATAAGTATTTCACAAAAAACGACATAATAAAAAGGTTCTCTTAATAAAAAAATAATTATGAATATTGATCCCGCAGAAAAAGAAAAATTTAACAAAATAGCAGATGAGTGGTGGGATCCAACTGGAAAATTTGCCCCCCTCCATGTTATTAACCCGCTTCGCTCTAATTACATATCTGAAAAAATTGATGTAACAGGAATTAAGGCAATAGATGTTGCTTGTGGTGGAGGATTACTTGCCGAATCCTTACATTTTAAAGGAGCTGAAATGACTGGAGTAGACATATCTGATGTTGCAATCCATACGGCTAGAATACATGCAGAGAAGCAAGGTTTGGAAATTAAATATTTAAACTGTGAAGCAGAAGATCTACTTCCTGCAGAAAAAGAATCTTATGACTTAGTAACTTGTCTGGAGGCCATAGAACATGTTCCAGATCCAGCCAAACTAGTGGAGACCTGCTCGAATTTATGTAAACCTGGGGGAACAATTGTTTTTTCAACAATCAATAGGAATCCAAAATCTTTTCTGTTTGCAATTATTGGAGCTGAATACATTCTAAACCTTTTACCTAAAGGAACTCACGAATACAAAAAATTTATTAAACCTTCAGAATTATCGTCCATGATGAGAGATAATTCTCTTGAAGTTATTGAAGTTATAGGAATGAGCTATAACCCGATTACAAAAAATTATTGGCTTGGAAAAGATGTAGATGTTAACTATCTGATTCATGCAAAGAAAAAATAAAAATATAAAACAGATCTTTTTTGACCTAGATGGTACCCTTCTAGATACTGCTCCTCAATTTCATTTAGCTTTATCCAATCTTATTGAAATAAGGGGTGGTGAACAGGTAATTTTCCAAGATGTGCGTGATTTGGTGTCTGATGGAGTCAATGCCCTTATAAAACTTGCCTTCAAAATATCTGGAAAAAATAAGGATTTTAACCTCTTGAGAAATGAATTATTAACTGAATATTCAAAAAATTACCTGGAGAGTGCACTTTTCAAAGGTACAGAAGAGCTCATAAAAACATTAAATGAAAAAAAAATAACTTGGGGAGTAGTGACAAATAAACCAAAATATCTTTCCGAAAAAATATTTGAAACTTTAAAATGGCATGAGCTCACAGATATTCTTATATGCCCTCAAGATGTTGGTGAGAAACGCAAACCGGATCCTAGTTCTTTGCTCAAAGCTATTGAATCGGGGGGTTTCTCTCCCGAAGAAACAGTTTATGTGGGGGATAATTGGAGAGACTCTGAAGCTTCTATGAAAGCTAAAACAAATTTTATATTTGCAAATTATGGTTATGGAGACGCATCCTCCATTGATATAAAAAACCTAAAAACAACTATCGATAGTCCTCTTGAGATATTAAAAATCTTTAACTAATTTTTGAAATTCTTCATTTTCTAAATATCTAAATTCTCCAGCCTTTAAATTTGGAGGAAGAAATATGGGACCTAATCTCACTCGTTTAAGTCTTGACACTTCATAACCCAAACTATTCCAAAGTTTTCTTACCGCTCTATTTTTGCCTTCTTTGATTACCATGGCAAACCAAGTATGTGATGTAGTCTCGCGACCTTTAACTATGTCTGTAAATCTTAATAAATTGCCTTCTATTTTTATTCCAGCCAAAAGTTTGTCTAATTCTTTTCTCCTAGGCTTGCCTCTAATTCTTGCTAAATATTCTCTGTCCAAATTATTACGAGGATGAATTATTTTATCCGCTAAATTTCCGTTGTTACAAAATAGAAGTAAACCGGTTGTATTGATGTCTAGTCGGCCAAGTGCAATCCATCTTCCTATTTTTAATTTAGGTAAATTATCAAAAACTGTTTTCTTAGTATTAGAAGCTTTCGTCGATTCTTCTCCTAAAGGCTTGTTATAAATGAGAATTTTTATTTCATTGTCGGCGTCAGTATTGATTTTCTTCCCATCAATATAAACCTTATCTCCAATCGAAACCTTATCGCCTATATCGGCTCTTTTATCGTTCACAAAAACCCTTCCTTGACGAATCAATTCTTCAGCTTTGCGCCTCGAAGTGAAGCCTGCATCGGCTATTGCTTTCTGCAATCTAATCATTAAAAATTTTTAGACGCTGTCTTGTGTTTCTTCTAACAAGTTCATCTGAGCCTCTGCAGGTATACTACCTATTTCAGGTAACTCAGGTAGTTGAGATAACTTAGAGATGTTTAAGTCATCTAAAAATTCTTTGGTAGTTGCTAAAAGTGCGGGCCTACCAGGAACATCTCTGTGACCAACGACTTTTATCCAAGATCTATCGAGCAAGGTCCTAATAATTTGACTACTCACGGAAACACCTCTCACTTCTTCAATTTCACCTCTAGTAATGGGTTGTTTATAAGCAATTAAAGATAAAGTTTCCAATAAAGCTCTAGAATATTTTTGAGGT
>MDTE01192389.1_pt1 | contig 47894 bp, 46 predicted proteins | sample 811231 | NCBI WGS metagenome assembly MDTE01 (sample SAMN05326651, study PRJNA326480) | marine metagenome | isolation source: seawater | place: Indian Ocean: Red Sea | collected 2010 | reverse complement strand
TGGAACTGCTGCGTGCCGTAGATCGAATGGAACAGGCCGGCACGAGCGAAGTCCTCCCCAAAATCCCACTTCTTCAGGTCGTTGTAGACTCCGATTGCGTGAGCCAGGTATCCGTTCTTCGTGTGCGATACCTGATCGGCGCCGGTGTCGATGAACCAGCGTGTCAGCTGTTTGAACGTCGGGTCCGCCATCCTCTTCTCCCTTGCGCGAACAGTGGGCTGCCAACATACATTCGGATCGACCTGACCGCAATCTGACCCATCCACCAGAGGTGTCGTTGCCAGACTCCCGACCGAACGTGGTCCTGTTCATCACCCACGATACGGGGCGGCATCTCTCCCCTTACGGCATTGCAGAAGTCCATACGCCCAACAGTCAACGGCTGGCTGATTGAGGCGTCACGTTTAGGAACGCGTTCTGTACGTCTCCGCTTTGCAGCCCGAGTCGGTCCTCGATGGGTACGGGACGGTATCCGCACCAGAACGGGGTCATGGGCGTGACCGGTCCACCCTCAGGACGATTCGACCTACATCCAGGCGAAAGGCACGCCGCACGACTGTTCGGCGACGCTGGGTATGAATCGGTTCTCTGTGGGTACGAGCACGAGTCCCCTGACTGTAGGAGCCTGGGATTCGAAGGATTCCTGAACGGCCCAGCCACAGGAACAAACAGTGACGGCGATCTCAGAAAACACGGTGTGGAGATCGATGAGTGGTTGTCAGGACGGGGTGACCACCGACCGTTCTATCTGCAGATCGGCTGCCATGAAACACACCAGAAATGGACCGCGAATGATACGGATGCTGACACGTCGAACGGCACCTGGATGCCTCCCTACCTGGCCGACCACAAGGACGTGCGTAAAGAGATGGGAGCGTTCCAGGGCGCCGTCCGTCGATTTGATGATGGGATGGGTGAGATTGTCGGGGCTCTCGAGAAAAACAGGGTGTGGTCGAACACGATCTTCGTGTTTACGACGGATCACGGAATCGATCTGCCACGGGCGAAGGGAACGTGCTTCGATCCGGGGCTGGAGATCTTTCTGATGATGTGTTACCCGAATGGTAGATGGGGCTAAGGGCGTCGAATCGATACCTTAACGAGCGGGATCAATATCCTGCCAACATTGCTCGAAGCCTGTGAGATTCCGCTCCCGGAAAATCTGGCGGGGGAAAGTGTTCTGGGACAGCTCAAGGGAGAAGCGGCTGCCGTGAACGTACATATCTATGCGGAGAAGACGTTTCACGATACGTATGACCCGATCCGGTGTGTGCGGACGGATCGCTACAAGTATATCCGATATTTCGAGGTGAACATCTTCGAAGATCTGCGTCTGGCGACGATGACGAGACGGCACTTCTAGAAGACAGAATGGCGTCGTCCGAACTTCGAGGAAGCCTTGTATGACCTTGAGAGCGATCCACTCGAGATGACCGACGTGGCAGGGGATCCGGCGTATGCTGAGGTGAGGGCGGAACTGAAGAAGGATCTGCTTGCGTGGATGGAGAAGACGGGGGATCCGTTGTTGGATGGACCGGTTGCGAGTCCGTATTACGGGAAGGCGTGGGAGGATTTGAAGGAGACCGATTGAGGTGCGGAATCTCTCCTCTCCCACAGGGTGGGAGAGGGGAAGCACTTCGTAGCCCCCGTGGTGTTCTATAAAGATTCCCGTTTCAGGTCGAGCCAGTCCATTTCTGCCGGGGTGAGTTCGACCTCTAGGGCGGCGACATTCTCAGCGCATTCTTCGCGGGTTAAGACGCCGATGATGGGGTAGACGTCCAGGTGCTGGCCGAGGATGAAGGCTAGAGCGACCTGGGGTATGGTCAGGCCTTTCTCCTTCGCGAGCATCTCGCAGCGGTCGAGGCGATCGAAGTTGGCGTCGTGACAGTAGGCGCGGTCGCAGGATTCGGGGATCTGGTCACGATAACCCGTATAGGATTCGCGACTGAAACGGGCGGAGAAAAACCCCTGTGCCATGCTCGACCAGAGGAAGAGCGGCATCTGCTGTTCTGCATACCATCGCCTGGCTCCAGTGCCCGCGTCTCCGGCGATGCTGATGCAATCCTTCCAGGGTGGCTCGGCCTCCACTGCCAGCGTCAGGTTTGGGCTGCTCACGGTGAAGCCAGACAGGCCGTTCGACTCGGCGTAGGCGTTCGCTTCCTCGATCCGTGGGTGTGTCCAGTTGGAGGCACCAAATACCTGGATGCGGCCCGCATCTTTGTGCTCGTTGAGCGTGTCGATGATCGGCCCCACCGGCAGGTCAGGGTCGTCACGGTGGAGCAGGTAGATGTCGATGTAGTCGGTACGCAGCCTTGCGAGCGAATCGAACAGGTCCGACGCGATGTCGTGGAACGTGACGCGCTTCCGGTCGTTGTTGTGATGGGCGCCCTTAGTCAGGATGACGATGTCGTCGCGATTTCCTTGCCGTTCCATCCACTCGCCAAGGGCCCGCTCGGAGTTTCCTCCCGCGTAAACGTGCCCCGTGTCGAACGTTGTGATGCCTGATTCAAGGCAGCCGTCGAAGAGATGTCCCATGAAGCCATCTTCACTGGCCTTCTCGAGCATGTCAGGAGGGCCCTGCAGACTTGTGCCCTGGAGGATTCGGGACACCGGTTTGTCCAGTCCGGGGATCTTGCCGTACTGCATTGCCATATGCTCTCTCTCGCCTAATGGACTTGAACCTGGGTAAGCACCTAAGGCCCAGGCCCTCACCCTGTCCTCGCTTCGCTCGGCCTTCCCTCTCCCATTGGATGGGAGAGGGGAAGCCCTCCTACAATCGCGAGGTTTATTGGCTAAGGTAAAGCTTGTACCGAATCAGTACGCGACCGACGTCGTTCCCGTCGTCTTTTCGTTCCACTTCCACAAACCCGGAGCGCAAGTACATGCGTTGAGCAGGTTCGAAAAACCTATGCTCGCCGGTCCAGACGTGGAGTGTCCGGATGCCCATTGGTTTCGCTCGACGGATGATCTCGACAACCTGAGCCGTTCCGACTCCCTTGCCACAGTGCTCCGGCAGAACAGAGTTCCTGCCAATCGTCGTTTCGTTGCCGTCCGTCGAGAATGACGCGAATCCTAAGACGACGCCCTCGATCTGCGTCAGATAGATCTTTTCGCCCGGATCATCCAGACTCTCGAATACATCCGTGTCGTACTGCGCCCAGAGATCGTCGGGCGGGATCCACGGGGGCTCGTTCAGCTCCTTGAGCGGCTGATAGGATTGCTCGAGAATCGACAGCAGGACACCCCGATCGTCAGGTCGGATGTCACGGAAGGTCAGGTTCACGCCGGACGTTCGAAGGTCGTCACCCAGACGTCGTTGTTCGCTTTGGACGCGGCTTCGCGGACCATTCGGTCAACAATTTCGAGCCCCAACGACTCGAATTCGGTGACGTAATCCGGGGTCAGGATCCAGGGTGGGCCATCCTCGAAGGATCTCGGCTTGTCGCCGGTTACCGTAACGACGAGCAGTCGACCGCCAGGTGCTACGAAGTCGGCGATCTTTGGGATGAGGGTTTCCGCATACTTCGGCAGAAGGGCCTGGATGGTGTAGATCTCGAGTACGAAGTCGAATCGGTGCCGCCATTGTTTGTTTTCGTCGAATAGGTCGGCCGTCTGGAAGTCGACGGTGCTGTCCGGGAATCGTCTCTTGCAGTGATCGATTGCGGACTCGGCCACGTCAAACGCGGTCACTTGGTAGCCCCACGATTCGAGCTCGATGGCGTCGTCTCCCATGCCGCAACCGACGACGAGCGCTTCCTTTTCCGAGCCCTGAAGGCTGTTCGTCTCCAGCCACGCGGCGAAACTGGGATGGGTTGCCATGTTCGTCCACGGCACACCCTCACCCTCGTCGCTTGCGTCGCGATACAAGGACTCGAACCAATCGGTCGGCTTGTCTTCCTCGGACATGGATCTAGAGTTCCTGGATCGAATCCAGACCTTCGGGATCGGGCTGGACGTAGCGGATGGGCTGGATGGAGCCATCGTCCCGTGTACGTGCTGCCACGTGCTGGCACTTGAGGACCGAGTGCTCGATGTAGAGGCCGTCGTCGATCGAACAGCCGTAGATATAGCTCGTACCCTTCACCGTGACGCCTTTTCCGACCCGGAGCGGAAAGTCGTCACTTCCTGTCATAATGACCCCCGACTCGATCCGGCTGCCTTTGCCGACCGCGAGGTTGCCCTTCAGTATGTTGCGACTGAGTACCTGGACGGCGTCGTCGAGGCGGAGCGTCTGGTTCGGGTAGGTGCTGAGCTGCACGCCCACGCCGATCTGAACATCCTCTCCGAGCTCGATGTTTCCGGTGAGCTTGCTCCGGTCGCCGATGTGAACACGCAGGTTCAGGCGGACGTGCGAGCCGACGTGCGCACCTTTTCCGATCACGATATCGAGTGGCCCCTGCGTCTCATCCAGCTCCAGGATATGGTCGACAACCTCATCGGCGATGTAGAAGTCTTCCTCGTCGACGATCGTGATCGTGTCGCGCAGTTTCTCGTATACGCGTGCCCGTGCGATCGATTCCATTTGCCGCCAGACGCTTTTGACGTTGAAGGCGAGGATATCCTCTTCTTTCTCCGCCATAGTGGCCCGGACGACCAGGCCGCCCTCGTTGAACAGGTGGACGAGGTCGGTGACCTGGAGCTCACCCTGCGCGTTGTCCGTCGTCAGGTTGGCGATATGTTCGCGAAGTGCGTTTTCCTTGAACGCGAACGTCAGCGTGTCGATTTCACGCGTTTCGATCAGCTCTTGTCGTTCGAACGCGTATGTCTTGCCGTTGAACTCGACCTCGTATGGGGTATTCGGATCCTGGTCCAGGATGTCGAAGTGCTGACGGATCTCGATCACGCGATCGCGATCGTCGCCAGAGGCGGCCCCGTTGACGTCGTGCTCGGGCACCCGCAGGATTCGTCCGTAGTAGTTACTCTCCGCCGAGCCGCTGTAACGACCGGTGAGCATCATCATGTCAGCATCCGACCCTTCGTAGATCTGGCGGAATCCTCTGACGACCTCACCCGACAGCAGACCCATATCTCCGGGAAAGATGTAGACGTGCCGCTCGTGATCGCTCGGGTCGAACGCCTCGAGGGCAACCCTCACGGCGTCACCCGTACCGCCTGGCAGACCGAGAACGGGATTCTCTTGGTAGGCGAAAACTCGCCCTTCCGCGTGCCCCGTCGAGCGGACCACGTCCGCGCCCTTGATCCCGACCACGACGACCTGGTTCCGGTTGGCCAACCCATCCTGGGCGGCTAGCGCAACCCGTTGAGCAGAGGGCTTCCCCCAGATCTCGTGGAGCATCTTGCTTATCTCGGACCGAATCCGCTTCCCGTGACCGGCGGCCAATACGATGCCGATCCGGTCGGTAGACGCGTCGATTCCGGAGTTGAGTTGCTCGATCAGGCTGCGAACGGTGTCGCTTTCCTGCGACATAGGGCTCCGCTCCTTGAGTCGGTGGTCAGGTCGGAGAAGAATATAGGACAGGTATCCTGGTGGATCAGGTTACTACGCCCTTGTCCCAGATGTTGACGACAGAGTAGCCAATTTTTTCACTGTAGGTTTTCGCACCGCTGGCCATGGCAAGGGTGTATTCGAAGATCAGGCGACCGACATCCTCGAACGAGTCGACCCCCTCAGCGATTCCGCCGGCGTTCACTTCCATGTCTTCGAGACGCTCGAAGGTGTCACTGTTGCTGACGATTTTCATCCACGGGATCAGGATGCCACCAAAGCAGCTGCCCGCGCCCGTGCTGAAGATGCCGATCTGTGCACCACCGGCCGTCTGTCCCGTACAGGAGGCGGGATCGAAAGCCGGGCTGTTCATGAAGCCGAAGCCCTTCTCTGTTATCTGTTCCGCATAGTCGACCGCCCAGTTCAAGGCTGTCGTACCACCCTTTGCAACCGAGCCTAGCGCCTTCTCGGCGATGGTCGACAGGCCGCCCTCCATGTTTCCGTAGGCGAGGTTGTTTTCGGGCGTCCCTTCACCGCGTGCCAGGTACGTGCGATAGTTGGAGACGAAGTCCAGGTATGCCTGACCGACCTCTTTTGTGCGCGCCCTTCGCGTGAGGAGGTGTCCGGCACCGAAGGTCTCTGTTGTTTCGCCGATGAAGGCCGCACCGCCACACCGTACGAGGAGATCTGAGGCGTAGCCTATGGCCGCGTTTGCCGTGAAGCCGCTGTTCGCGTTGGACCCGCCGCACTGCGTGGCCAGGATGAGTCCGCTCGCGGGGATTAATGTCCGACGGCGACGATTCGCTCGTGGGAGTAGCGTCCGTTCGACATAGTTGACGATCCGGTCGACGGTGTTCCAGGTGCCCCCCTCTTCCTGAATCGTGATCACCGGCATCGTGTCTTCCGTGTGATCGACCCCGCCTTCGACGGCGACAAGGCGGTCTTCGCCGAAGATGACGGCCGCCTGACCCTTCTCGCATCCCAGCTGTACGATCGCGCGTCCACCGACGTTCGGGTGCTCCATCAGGTTCTGGATCGTGCGGTTCTGCTGCTTGTGGCCTTCGCTGAGCGTGACGAGCCCGCATCCGCTGTCGTGCGTGAGGCCGACGATGCCGTCGACGTTCGGGTAGCGACGGGTGTAATCCCCCTTCTTGCGCTCGAATTCGTCGAGCACCATCTGAACGACGCGGGCGGAGCAGTCGACCGTACTGCCGATGAGGATGTAATTGCGGGTCCCCGCTCGACCATCCGGGCTGCGATAGCCCATGAAATAGCGGTCCTCGATCGCGGGAAGTGGTTCGGGTATCTCGGTGGCGATGTCGGTGACATCGACTTCCATCAGCTGTCCCATTCCGATATTGTGGGTATGGATCCAGCTGCCAGCGGAAATGGGCTCAGTGGCGTATCCGATGATCTGGCCATACTTGTAGACCGGCTGATCCTGGCCAATGTCGGTCAGCGCCATTTTGTGGTATTGCCGAATCGGTTCCGAGGCTGATACCCCCTCGATCGACTCGCCTTCCTGAAACGGTCTCAGGGCAATGACGACGTTGTCCGACCCGGGGCTCAAGACCATCGAATTGCGTTTGCTTCCAGCCAAATTGCCTCCCTGTGGTGCTGATCCTTGAGGGTCCGAAGGCTCTGTTCGGCACGAACAGATCGGATTCCTGTGTGTCAGGCGCCAAAACGGCGCCGAGAGTGATGATAGCGTCTTGCTGCGGCTCGATTGCGGCGCCCTGCCTTGGTCGCTTTATGACCCGGGGCTGCGCCTCCGCTGCAGCGTCGGCTTACCCCGGGCTATGCGCGCCACGCCCTTGCAGGGCGCTCTCACCCCCCGCCTTTCTTTGTGGCCTTGATGGTCTTGGTGGTTCATCCGTCTATGGTCTGCTATCGAGGTTGCTGCTGAAGTAATCGATCCGAGCCAAGTGCGTCAACCCTTTGCCCATGGAGCTTGTGTATCCCGCCCGATGGATGGATCTTGGTTTCGTTCAAGACCGGCTGAATTCTGACAGGAAGGATGTTTCGAAATGCTGCTTTCGATCTTTACCGATGAACTGGGTGTCGATATCACGAAGGCCGTCCCAACGATCAAATCATGGGGACTGGATACGGTCGACTTGCGCGGTCGCGTCTATGGAAAGTCGTTCGAGTTTTTGAGCGATGAACAGCTGAGTGATCTGAAGGCCCTGCTCGACGAACACGGGATGCAGGTCGGCTGTCTGCAGTCGTCGCTGGCGAAGTCCCATCAGCCGGACAAGGGCGTTCGCGAGGAGGAAGCGGAGAAGCTGGAGGGGATCATTCGTGCCGCACACGCACTCGGATGCCGACGGGTTCGATCCTTCTACTTCTGGCAGCGATATGAGGAAGGGCAGGGCGCGCTTGCGAGGCAGCCGGATCAGCTCCAGAAGACTTGGGACATGTTCGCTCCCCTGGCGGAACGGGCGAAGGAAGCGAATCTGACGCTGGCGTTCGAGAATTGCGGAACTACGACAGACGAAGTGTTCGCGATGCTCGATATGATGGATATGCCGGAGTGGGGTCTGGCGTGGGATCCACACAACAACTGGGGCAGCGAGGAATGGAAGTCGGAAGGGGACGGATACATCCAGCGGATGATGGCGCGGACGACGATGCTGCACATCAAGGCCCGGTATGCGGTGGAAGGGCTGAGCGACGACCTGATCCCGTATGAGCGTGTGCTCGAGTCGTTCTTGAACCGCGGGCTGGATGGACCGGTCAGCGTCGAGACGCACAACCCGGATCGATCGGTCAGCAATGAGGAGATGTCGAAGCGAACGGTGCTCGCGATGCAGCGGGCCTGGCCGACGGCCGCACCGGGTGGCGTGGTCGCCCAGAAGTCGGGTCAGGGATTGCAGCGGCCGTGGCACGACGATCCCGTGCGGTTTGCCGTCATAGGTCTGGGAATGGGCTTCAACCGTGCTCGCGCACTCACGGAGACGTCCGGCACGAAACTCGTGGGGGTATGTGACCTGAACCCCGAACTCGCCCAAAAAGCAGGTGGCACCTTCGACGTACCTCATTCGCTCGACATGGATCGCTGGCTGGAAGACGACAACGTCGAGGTCATCGTGGTGATGACGGAGACGGGTAACCACGGGAAGGTTGCGGAGAAGGCGCTCGAAGCGGGCAAGCACGTGCTGTCGACGAAGCCGATGGACGCGAACCTCGCCAATTGTGATTCGATGATCGCCAAGGCGAAGGAGAAGGATCTCCTCCTGGGCGTCGACTTCGAGATGCGGCATACGCCCGGTTTCTGCGCACTGCAGAAGGTGATCCGGGAAGGTCATCTCGGGAAGCTGCGGGCGGGGAACCTGAACCTGAAGGTCCAGCGGCTCGAGCCTTACTTCAAGCACAACAATTCGTGGCGCGGTACCCGGGAGTTCGACGGTGGCGGCGTGCTGTCGAACCAGTCGATCCATTACGTCGATATGGTCGCGTTCTCGGCTGGTGTGCCGTCCCGCGTGCGGGCGAACGTGTGGAACCAGGATCACCCGTATATCGAGGCAGAAGATCTCGGGTCGGCGATCTGGGAATACGAAGACGGACACATGCTCACGTATACGGCCACGACGTGCTTCCCCCAGTCGACGTGGTACTTCCAGTATGAACTACACGGTGAGAAAGGCGCGTATTTCGAAGCCGGCGGGGGGCCGTTCGAACAGCAGACGACGAAGTGGTTCTACGACGGTGCGTGGCGGACGGATGCGCCGGTCGATGACGAGCCGGAATGGTTCAACTCAATGGACAACTTCGCGGCGGCGATCCGCGATGGGGCGCCACTGACGGCGACGGGAACGGATGGGCGCGTTAGTAGAGCGATATTGGATGCTATGTACGAGTCGGCTTTGGAGAAGGATGGTGGGTGGGTCGACGTTGATGCCTGATCAATGACAAGTGACAAATGATAAGTGACAAAAGAAAGGCGTGGCTTCGGCTGTTGGGCCTGTGGCATGGCCCGTGGTGGGCTACCTTCGGGGCTTCGCGCCTTCGTGCTGAACTGGATGAGAGGAATAGAAGATGGGTGATGTGAGATTTGGGATTATGGGTATGGGGCGGGGGCGGAAGGCGTCGGAGGAGATCCTGGGAGCGGATGGGGCCACGCTGGCTTGTGTGTGTGATCTGCAGGAGGATAAGGCGAAGGAGAAGGGGGAGGAGTTCGGGTGTGACTGGACGACGGATTACCAGGCCATGTTCGCGCGGGATGATATCGATGCGATCGGGGTGTATACGTCGAGCGGGACGCACTGTCAGTATGCGATCGAGGCGATGGAGGCGGGGAAGCACGCGTTTGTGACCAAGCCGATGGATATCACGGTCGAGGCGTGTGGAGCGGCGATCGCGAAGGCGGAGGAGACGGGGAAGATTCTGGCGGTCGACTTCGGGAATCGGTATGGCGTGGAGAATCAGCGTCTGAAGGCGGCGATCGATCAGGGGGTGATTGGTGACGTGATCCTCGGGGATATCAAGATGAAGTGGTGGCGGGAGCAGAGCTACTACAACGGCGGATATCCGCTGGGATGGCGCAGTCGGAAGGAAACCGAGGGCGGGTCGATCGCGAATCAGGGCGTCCACTTTGTCGACCTGATCTACTGGCTGCTCGGGCCGGTGAAAGAGGTCTACGGGCGGAGCGCGACGAAGACGCACGATATCGAGACCGAGGACATGACGATCGCGCAGGTCACGTTCGAAAGTGGCGCGTGGGGGCTGATCACCACGACGACATCTAGCTACCCGCACCTGGGAACGACGATCGAGATTACGGGGACGAAAGGGACCGTGCGGTGGGGGCAGGGAAAGGGCGCCGTCAGCCGAGGCATCGAGATCATGACGAAGGATGAGGAGTCGGTGGACCTGAGTCAGTTCGAGATCGAGGGGACGGTGGCGAATATCGCGGAGGATATGGTGTCGGCGATCACGAAGGGGACGCCGCCGGTGGTGTCGGGGGAGGAAGGGAAGAAGTCGGTGGAGATATTTTGTGCGGCGTATGCGTCGGCGGAGACGGGTTCTCCGGTGGTTATTTAGAGTCAAAGGCGGATCACCCGCCCGCCTCTGGCGGGCTAGATGAACACGGATGAACACAAGATGGAATTGGGGTGGAGGAGTGCCTGGGTACGTGCCACGGTTGTGCAGATACGGATGGCCAAAGCTCCGCTCCGTGTTCTTGGGGCCCAGACATTGAGGTATCGACGGGGTTTGGGTGGGAGAAAGTTCGGGATTGGGTCAAGGCGTCAAGGTTCTAGATCTGATCCTGCCGCAAGCAGGTCATTGACTCCGTCCCATCCGTCCCACCGTGATCCTGACGCAGAAGCAGTGACGACCGGACCTCCATGTCATCCGTGTTCATCTTGTGTTCATCAAGTCGCGCCGTAGCGCCAGCCACGCCAGACGATAGTCCCGCTCGCAGTCTTCCAGTGAATAGCCCGTGACACCGCCCTCGATCAGCGCTTCGTGGTAGGCAGGAACTAACAGGCCATCCAGACGGCTCAGGTAGTCGGGAGAGAGCATCGAGGTGGCGATCAGGTGGGCGATGTCGATGATGCCAAGCCTTGTGGTCAGGCCTTCCCAGTCTATGAGGATCGGGCGGTCGTCGGTTTTTCGAAACAGCACATTCCGCAAGTGCATGTCTACGTGCATCAGGCTCAAGTTGCCCTGTGATGCACGATCCTTCCAGATGTCGGGCCAGGCTTCGATTGCGGCGCGCATTGTTTCCCGCGATGCCGATGGATCCGGCTCTCCTCTCTTCTCTAAGCCCTCGACGATGTTGTCTTCCCATTCATCCGTGAGCGTCTTCTCGACGAACGTCTCTGTTCCCGTCATCGGAACGCTTAGCATGTCGCCCGTACTGCTGGACAGATCTGGCTCGGTGATGCGAGCATGGTTCCACCAGGCGGCCTGGAAGCGGGCCAGCCTGCGTGTGGTCTCCACAAAGCGCTCTGCGGGAACGGTTTCGAATGGCGCCCATCCGCCCCAGGGCGAATCCACGTCGGCCTTGTCCACCAGGTAGTGGTCGTCGGCAATGTCCTCGATGATCAGGTATGCCACGCCATCATCGTAGTCGCCCCCAATGTCATATGCCTCCGGGCCGATCGGATCGTCGAGACCCCGGTTGATTTCGTCGTAGAAGAGCGCTTCACGTACCGCCGCGCAGTGGCGTCGAACCGCAACGCGATCCCGGCCGTTCATGTTGTATTTGAAGAAGGCACGCTCGGGCAATTTTCCGGATGCGTCCGGCGAATACTCGATCGAGAGGTTGCTGGCGGTGCGATCGGCTTTTGGCTGACCGCGATTCGGGTGACCTCGCCAGATTCGAGCAGGCCTCGACCCCGTAGACGATCGGTCAACCACTCGGGGGTGATTTCGTCAGCCGTCGTCGGATAATCACGCATCATCGTCCTCACAGATACTGATCGTCGAGTTCCCAGCCTGTGTGTGCAGCCCAGACCGTCGCTGCTTCGAACATAATGTCCATCAGTGGATCCTTGATATAGAGATATCCCTCGATGCTTTCAGGGAAGATTTCGACGAGCCGTCGCTTGATCTGGTCATAGCCTGCACGTGCCGTCGGATTGTTCCGGACATAGTCTCTGAACAGAATCGGGTAACGCTGGTTCAGGTTGCCTTGCTGCCGGACGTGGATGTGGATGGACCGCTCACCTTCTGCTTGACGGAAATAGCGCTTCCGCCACTGGCGCTTATCACCGCCTTCAGGACCGACGTAGATGTCTGACTGGTTCCCTTCTCTGTAGACATAGCCTTCCGCACACATCCGACCGATAAACTCCGAAATGTTGTCCAGATTTCTCACGGTGATCTGGATGTCGATGATGTCTTTCGCCGCCAGTCCGGGAACAGATGTAGAGCCGATGTGGTCGATCCGAATCGCCTCGTCCTGCAGGATCTTTCGTAAACGGGTTCCGATCTGATGAAACTCGTCCACCCACGATGCCTGGTAAGGGACGACGACAACCGGTCTGGATTTGGGGGGATCATATGTCGAGGGCATGTTTTCCTCCGCTCAGGCTGGTCGGGCTGCCAAGCTGATCCACCGGGCTCAGCCGGTGATTTCTTTCAACTCGACCTGCCGCTTCTCTTTTGCGGCCAGCTTCGTAGCGGCCAGGATCTGGACGCACTCACGGCCATCATACATCGAGATCGGCATCTCTTCGTCGGCTGAAAGCGCGTCGAAGAACTTGTCGAAGACCCTGAAGCCCGGTGGCACAAAGGAACGATGGTAGTCAGACAGGGGCTGCCACGCTTCGGTTTCACCGTCAAAGAGCATCAGGGTGGCCGGGTCTCCGAAGTCGAGTTTAGACGACGGATGGTCGCCGCGGACCTGGATGAGTGAACCGGTGTGACCGTAGATCTCGGTCGCCAGGGGAGCTCGGGTTTCGGTCTCGCTCGTGTGAAGGGTGACGATCTTGCCATCGGCGTATCTGAACACCGCGGCGTTGTTGTCCTCGACGGGCAAGCCTTCGACGCTGGCCGCGCCCAGTGAGACCACACTCTCCGGCATCCCGAACATCCACTGCATCCAGAAGACGGAATGTGATCCGGCGTGATAGAGCGAGCTCCGACCCTCCGCCTCGGCATCGAACCACGGGTCGACGGGGTCTTTCTGGATCTTCTCGGCGTCGAATTCCTGGGCGCTGTATTTGTCGTGCCCGTGTCTCCGGCGGACCTGACAGATCTTTCCCAACGCACCTGAGTCGACGGCCTGTTTCATCCGCTCGTGTGCAGGGGAGAAGCGAAGGTTGTAGACTGGCATGACCTGCACGCCGGCCTTCTCTGCAGCTGCGATTGCGGCATCTGCCTGCTCTACGGTGCGCGTGAAGGGCTTCTCGACCATGCAGTGTTTGCCGGCTTCGGCAGCCTTGATGACGTGATCGCCGTGCAACTGGGTTTCGGACGCGATCCCTACGGCGTCGATGTCGTCGCGTGCGAGCAGCTCGTTCAGGTCGGCGACGAACTCGACGCCGAATTGCTCGGATGCTGCCTGGCCACGGTCCGGGTTTGCGTCCCAGATCGCTTTGAGGTTGACGTTCGGGTGTTGCTGAGCGGCGCTGCAGATGCCACGGGCGTGACTGAACCAGAAGGAGAGTTGGGCGAATCGGATTGGGCATTCTGTTTCCTTAAACAAAAGTCAAAGTCAAGAGCTCTCACCGCAGAGCACGCAGAGGGAAAGGCAAACCTTGGAACCACGGATAACACGGAACACACAGAAATAAGCGCAGCTTGGTGAGTGTGCGACATCCAGGCTCCGCGTTGTTCCGGGATATGGTACGAGTTGCAGTTCTCGATACGCGGGGCATAGCCCCACTACTCGAACTAACGGCGTTATGCTTCGGACAGGTCTGTAGGGTCCATCGTCTGAGTGGAGCGATGTACGGCTTCCAGGATGCGAATGGATTGTAGTCCGTCTTCGCTGTGGCAATCGGCGTATGGGGCGTCGGGGGCGAACGGCTTGCCCTGGATGGCTTCGATGAAGTGGGTTGTCGAGTTGCCGACGTCGGGAAGGACATCGACCGTTTCCCAATTCCGGTCGTGCATGCGTTCGAGGCCTGCACGGTGGAGCCGGTAGCTCTGGCTCCGGCCGTAGACCGAAACCTCGTCCTGGTTCTCGTCGCAGTCTTTGATGCAGAGGAGATCGCAGATCAGGCCATCCTCGAGCGTCAGGCGGGCGTCCACGAGCCGCTCCTCCGTATGGTCGTGCTCGTATTCGATGGTGCTGCTGACGCTGACGATCGTTTGTCCGGTGAACCAGGGGATCACGTCGAAGATGTGGACGGTGCGACGATGGAGCATACCCCCGTCGGCGATGGTGTTCTTGATCCTACTCTGGCGTTGGACGGCTGCGAGGTGCTGGATCTCCAGGTCTGTTCTCACCTCACGACGTACGAGCTCGGTCGAGCCCATGAAGTGGCGTGTGAAGGCCGTCATCAGGATCACGTCTCTTGACTTGCTCAACTCGACGAGCGTTTCGGCATCTTCAACGGTCACCGTGATAGGCTTGTCCACCAGCACAGGGATGTCCCGCTCAAGCGCGTCCTTACACTGGGCGAAGTGATACTGGTTGGGTGTGCTGATGACGATTCCGTCGACGAGGTCGGCATCCAGGAGTGCGCGGTGGTCGGTAAATGTCTGGCTGCCGCCGAACTTCTGTTGGGTGACGGCCAATTGCTCCTGTGAGCGATCGCACAAGGCGGTGATCCGAGCGTCCGGACAGTTCAGCAGGTTTCGGACGTGATAGTTGGTGCTGAAGGAACCGATGCCGATCAGGCCGATTCTCACCTCAGACATCGGCGGCCTCGTTCGCAGTCAGTCGACCCCCTCGTACGGTTGCACCGATGACGATTCCTGCGGCCACCAGGACGAGGTTCTTCACGATATACTGACCTTCGATGGTCAGGACGAAGGGGATGGTCTGGAAACACAGATCGGGGAAGAAGAACATCGGAGTGATCGTGCCGGGCATCTGAAGGAAGAGGAGCAGGAGCGTCGCTCGTAGCGCTCTTCCGGTGATCAGGCCGATACCGATGAGCGTTTCCCAGGCAGCAAGGATGATGATCGAGATGTGTGGCTCAACGAGTCCGAAGGACATCACCCGAATGGTGTCCGTGGCCAGCGTCTCGGCAGGACTGAATCCCGGGAAGAATTTGAGCATCCCGAACCAGAAGAAAATGACGCCAAGAGAGATCCGAAGGAAGGGAACGCCAGTGAAGGCAGCCCACTCGGTCAGGCGAGTGTCGAACTGATCGAAGCGCTCCATCGGCTACGCGTCCTCATCCGGCGGGCCGATCCACTCGTGCGGGTTCCAGGCGATCTCCCACAGATGACCGTCCGGATCGGCGAAGTAGCCGGAGTAACCACCCCAGGAGACATCCTGCGGCTGTTTCACGGCCGTCGCACCCGCATCGATGGCCTGCTTGAACGTGGCATCGATCGCCTCCTTCGACGCACAGTTGTGGGATATGGTTACGCCCCTGAACCCGGATCCTTCGCTGGATACGGTCGCGTCTTCGGCGAGCGCATCCCGGTTATACAGGCCCAGCCACGTACCCGCCAGGTCGAAGAACGCGATGGTCTTGATGTCTCCATCGCCACTTTTGCATCGTAGGCCGAGACCATCCCGGTAGAACCGAGCGGACGCACCAACATCGCTTACCCCGAGTGTGATCATGCTCATTCTGGATTGCATTTCTTACTTCTCCGGTTCAGATCCGATGCGAATGAGATTCCCGTCCGGGTCCTCAATCGTGATTTCCAATGCGTGGCCTTTGTCTGTTGGTCCCATCACGATCGTGACGCCCTTCGGCTTCAGTTCGTCGTGAACGGCACGCGCGTTTTCGAGGGAGATGTAGATGCGGCTCGGCGCGGGGTCGTCGTCCTGCCGCAAGAGGATCGAGCAGCCATCTCGAGAAACGCCGGTAAAGGTGTCGTTGCACCACTCGGCGTTCTCAAACCCGAGCAGATCGACGTAGAAGCCGAGACTGCGCTGCATGTCTGCTACGCTGAGAATCGGACTGATCGATTCGATCGTATTCATTGCGCCTCTCTTACCAGTAGCCGTTTGATCTGGACGGATCTGCGATTTCCTTCGGGAAGATCTGATAGCCCCTCCGCCATCGCTGACTGTCACCGACTTTGGCTCTGCTCAGCATGTAGATCGCGATGGCGAGGAACATCCAACGAGATCGTTGCTTCAACCCTTCCGACGGCGGGTCGTAGTGAGAAAGCACACGATCGACAAAGTCCTCTCCCAGGCTCCAGAACTGGCAAAAGTCGACTGCTGGATCTGCTATGCAGCAATCACCGAAGTCGATGACCCCGCATACGCCCTTTCCGTCGATCAGGATGTGCTCGATGTCCACGTCACCCTGGAGCACCGTGAAGTGCTGGTAGAGGGCTCTCCTCTTGAGAGACTGGAACTCTCGCACTTGCTCCGTCAGGTATCCGAACTCGGAGTCCGTGAGTTTGCCGTCCGGTATCAGGGGGAACCGTCTGAAGCGTCTCCGCCAACTCGGCCAGAGTCGCTTTCCCCGCTTTCCGCCGAGGGCTCGAAAGACCGGAATCGGGACGCTGTGTACCACGTTGAGTAGCTGGGCCAGATCAGCAGCCCCCTTTTCCTGTGCTGCGCGATCCAGCTGATCCCAGCCATCCAGGGTGACCGATGCTCCGGGAATCCGCTCGTAGCCCGCAACTTCGAAGTCGGGTGCGACTCTTGTGTAGTGCGGGATGGGCAGGTTGATACGGTCGCGGATACGATCGAGGAGGGCGATCTCGAGGTCGAGGGGCTCGTGTTCGTGGACCTTGCAGGCGAAGCGGAAGACCCAGTTCTCGTCGAGGTGGATGACGTCGTGGTCGTATTCCTCGAGGCGAGCGTCGGACCATTCGAGGTCTGGCCAGAGGGTTCTTAGCTGGGCGAGTCGGGCTTCGAGTGTCACCGTTGTTTGTCACTCAACCGGATAGAAAAGAAGACCACGAAATACACGAAAAACACGAAAGGAAACCACCAACCAGACCGGTTGGGTGCCGACTGGTGTGGTTTCGACTCCACCCCAAGGTCGACCAAGAACACCTAGTTGGGTCAGGGGGCCTCGGGTCAGCACGACCTTTGCCCAATTCTCTCTGCGGCCTCTGCGTTGAGGGGGGGTGAAGTTGGCTAGTAGCCGGCGGCCTGACCGTCTTTGCGCCAGTCGGAGGCGCCGCAGTAGCCGTCGTCCAGTTTGTAGATGAGTTGGCCGCCGCCGAATCTGGCGGGGGGCATGATTTGGACGTCGTGGCCTCGAGACTTGAGGTCGGCGATCACCTCGTCGGGCATGCCGGGTTCTACGCCGACGACGTTGCCGGCGAAGACCTGCCAGCGAGGCGCGTCGCAGGCGGCTTGCGGGTTCTGGTTGTGGTCGAACATCCGGATCATCATCTGGGCGTGACCCTGGGGCTGCATTGGGCCTCCCATCACGCCGTAGCTCATGACGGGTTGGCTGTCCTTGGTCGTGAAGGCGGGGATGATCGTGTGGTAGGGGCGCTTGCTGCCGGCGACCTGGTTCGGGTGTCCGTCCTGCAGTACGAATCCGGCGCCGCGATTCTGCAGGCTGATGCCGGTCTCGGGTACGACGACGCCAGAGCCGAAGCCCATGTAGTTGGACTGGATGAAGGAGATCATCATGCCGCTTTCGTCCGCCGCAGTCAGGTAGACTGTCTCGCCCGGGCCCGGCTGGCCAAAGGTAGGCTGACCAGACTGTGCGGGATCAATCAGTTTCGCGCGCTCGGAGAGATAGGCGTCATCGAGCAGTTGTGTGTAATCGATGTCGCGCGTGTCGGGATCGGACACGTAGCGGTGACCGTCTGCGAACGCCAGCTTCATCGCCTCCAACTGAAGGTGGATGCTGTCGGCGGCATCGACGTCGTGATCCGCGGCGTCGGTATGCTGGAGCGTGCCCAGCATCAGAAGGGCGGCGATGCCCTGACCGTTTGGCGGGATCTCGTGGAGCGTCAACCCGTGGTAGTCCTTCTGGATGGGATCAACCCAGTTTGCTTCGTGAGCCGCGAGATCATCCACGGTCATTGCGCCGCCTGTGTTCGCAGCGTGAGCGGCGATTTTCTCGGCCAGATCTCCCCGGTAGTAGGCCTCTCCGTTTGTCTCCGCGATTCGCTCGAGCGTTCGCGCCTGATCCTCGAAGGTGAACGTCTCGCCGATATGCGGGGCTCGTCCACCGAGCATGAATTCACGCTGGAAATCCGGCATCCCACCAAGAGTCGCTACCGCGGCTTCCCACGAACGACCGACGATGGGGGGCACGATCCAGCCGTCGCTGGCGTGGCGGATGGCGGGCTCGAACAGGTCGGCTAAGGGGAGCTTGCCGAAGCGTTCGGACAGGATGACCCAGGCGGAGACGCATCCCGGAACCGTTACGGCGTCCCAGCCGTGCGCAGGCATCGTGTCGTGGTCCTTGAACCGACCCGGTGTCCAGGCGGCAGGTGATCGACCAGAGGCGTTCAGGCCGTGGAGCTGTTCGCCGTCCCAGAGGATGGCGAAGGCGTCACTGCCGATGCCGTTCATGGTCGGCTCGACTACGGTCAGGGTAATGGCTGTGGCGAGTGCGGCGTCTACGGCGTTGCCGCCTTTTTGCAGCATCTGAAGGCCGGCCTGTGCGCCCAGGGGTTGTGAGGTGCAGACGAGGTTGCGCGCGAATACCGGCATGCGCTGCGAGGGGTAGGGGAAGTCCCAGGATAGAGGCATTGTGTTGCTCCGATTTGCGTTGGTGGATGCGAGGTAGGATTGGTAAGGAAGAATCGGGGTGGGGGCAACGTCCAAGGGGCAGTGATCGCGCTCAGCTGGCCTAGAACTAGGAGGCTTCACACCCCTAGCCGCAGGCTGCGGGTGAGAGTACGCTATAGAGTGGATGGGCTGGCCAGAGGCCAGCGAAGGATAGTGGTGGGCTCTGCCCACCACGAACGGATTTTCGGCGTGCTCTCGTCGCCGGGCTTTGCCCGGTGACGTTCTACCGCTTCCGAGCCACGAACACGAAGTTGTTGCTGTGCACCGACGTGATGACCTGGGAGCTCGCCAGCTGTGTGTTGGGTACGACGTCGTGGGCGAGGATGTCAAAGCCAGACTGGCTGTAGAGGTCAAGGATCTCTTCGCCGGACAGCATGTTGGCGACGTCGCCGCGCATGTAGCGGAGCGGGCCGAAGTTGATGAACAGACCACCGGGCTTCAGGACGCGCCGTGCCTCGAGCATGTGCTCCTTGATGGGCACCAGGTCGATGAAATAGATGCTGGCTACTGCTGATAGGGAGTTGCCGGGCATAGGTGTGTCGAGGGCATTGCTCGTGAAGTAGGAGAGCTTTCCGGCGTCCAGGGCCGAGCGAATCTCGCCGTCGGGGATCGAGAGAGAGAAGGAGACGACAACGTCTTCGGTGTGGACCACGTTACTGCGGAAGTTAACCCGGTGGATCGTGATGCCCTTCAGCGCGATGTCGTAGAAGATCTGCGCCATGTGCATCGAGTAGTCGAAGGCATATACGCGGTCGAACGTCCGTGCGAGTTCACAGGCGAATCTACCCGCCCCTGCGCCCGGCACGAGTACCGAGTCGACATTGTCCGCATAGGCCTCGAGCTGATGATTGACGGTGTCGATGATCGTGCTGATCTCGGTTTCGGCGGCTTCCGATCGACACCAGTCCCGGTAGAAGAACGCCAGTCCCTCACCGAACGTGTATTGCCGTGGGAGCCGACCTTCTTCCTCCAGTTCTGCGATTTCTTTCCTGGCAATCGCTCGTCCGATGGCATCTCGGAGCCCTGCCAGATAGCTGTTGTCCGACTGGTAGGCTTGGATCCCGCGGTTCAGGAGTTCGGCTCGCTCTGGCTGACGGCCGAGCGCGTCCTTGACCTCTTCCAGGCGGTCTCCATTGTCAGCGAGCACTTTCTCGAGCTCTCGCCAGGATGCGGCAAGGTTGATCCTCGACTCCTTGACCAGGAGGGGGATGCATTCGAAGACCGGGTAGCTGTGACCACACGATGGGCAAGTCAAGGCGTCGGGACTGCGCTCGCCTTCGACGACGTCGCGGCAGTTCAGGCAGCTGATGGTGGTCAGGTTCTGGTTGAGGGACAAATCAAAAACCCAAAGCGAAAGTCTTTAACCGCAGAGGACGCGGAGGAAGCAGAGAAAGACAAGAGTAGTGGTCATTACTGAACACAGACATCAACTCAGGGCTCAGGATCAAAGGAAGATGCGTTCGGCACCCAGTAGGCCCCGAAGGTGGAGGGTAGCGAGTCATGAATTCTTCTCTTCATCGAGGAGGGCCTGTGAAAGCAGGGCAAGGGTCTGGACCGAAGCTGCATAGCGATGTGTGTCCGAACGGTCCTGAGTATCGAATTCTTGATAGTCAGCGATCACTGCGTCGGCGGTCCGGTTCAATGCCATCTCTGCCTCCTTCTCCCTCTGACAGATCAGGGCAGGAAGACGTAACAATATGAAGACAGCATTCATCGTCGAGAACCCGCGGCTACCTTGCCTGAGGCCCGACTCGTCCTGGAGATCGAGCATCGTGTCGATGATTCGATCCGGCTGCGGTGGGATGCGATTCATCCCGAGGTGCACGAGGGTGTAGGCTAAGGTGCGGCGGATGTTCGGGGGCGCGTCACCTTTGGGCCAGTATCCGAGGGCGGGATGCTGTTGCGACACCAACTCATCGAAATAGGCCTCTCGTCAGGGGTCGTCCGGATGACTGGCCAGCATCGGGGCGAGAGCGAGCACCTCCTGGTGCGAATCACCGAGGGAAGCCCATGCTCTGAACCAATCGTGTAACCCTGCGACATCAGATGCTTCGCGTTGATACTCCGTGAAGTGAGCGAGACCGGATCCCAAGATGCCGAGAACCCGTTTCGCGTTCCACAGTGCGATGCCCTTACGCGGGATGTTGGATCCCAAAGGAGGAGGGAAGCAGTAAGAGCCGTCCTTCTCGCTTTGCTGTGCCCGGATCCAGTCTGTCCATCGTGAGCGATCAATACTGACCGCATCGAGACCGTCGATGCTGTAGAGGATGTAGGCGATGAAAAGACTGCTCGGGAGGTATGGATCTGTCCCGTCCCCATTCCTGAACACACCAGTTTCCTCCAGCCAGAGGGTCTCTGCCCTCGCGATCAAGGTATCGCGGATAGGGTCCAGCTGAAGACTCACGGCAGGTCTCGTGTATACCGCAGCGTATCCTCCGCAGTCAGCCGGCCGAGTGACCCCGTGCTGTAGATAGCGGTCTCCACCGTTGCTTCATTCAGGATAAAACTAGTCGCGTGGAGATAAGGCTCCTCGTCTTCACAATCGTAGAAGGCACCCGTTGCCTCTGATATGGCTGCGGGATCAAGCTCGTAGGCGACGGGGAACGACAGCTTCAGGTTGGTTACGATCTTCTCTACGTCAGCCCTGAAGTCGTTGGAGGCGGCGATGACCTCCACGTTGCGTGAGCGAAGCTGGTCCAGGTGATACTGAAAGTCGGCTAACAGCCGACGGCAGACCGGTCACCATTCGCCGCGATAGAGCAGAAGAATCGCCCATCCGGCAGTCGGGATCTTGAGGGACGATCCGTCCAGCAGGTTCAAGTCGAGGTCGGGGAAGGTATCGCCCGCGTCGAGTTTGGGGGCTGAGCTTTGGGAAACACTTGATCCTTTACAGTTCCTGTAGTTTGGTGAGGACCGACACCCGTGCGTTCGCAGGGCAGGCTTCGACGGAGTTTATCCTGAGCCTGACGAAGGGCTCAGTGTGACGGTGGCTTTCCTGCTTCGATACAGGCTAGTGGCGTGATTTGAGCCTGTCCACGTATGCGTCAGTCAGGTTGATCCCGTCCGCCTCGAGGGCAGCGATGCTCTCGATGGCGTGTCCGGCATTTTCATCGCTATGGAGGATGTGTCCGTTGATCGATATGTGTCCGCTCGACGATGCCGAGCCCCTGGCGCGGGTGTCGATCGTGCTGCCCGGACTTCGGATGAACCACGCGGCGACCACGTCCGTGTCGAGGTGGAGGCGGGCGTCATCGCAGTCGGAGAGTCTGATGTCGGGATGCAGGGATCGGTCGTCGTAACCGGAGGGGCCGTGTCCGATTCGGAGATGGAACTCGTCGTCGGCCAGCTGGCGCTCGAGTTCTATGTCCTCGCATACGATCGTGCAATTCGGGAAGAGACGTTTGCCGTCGTATGAGCCCGAACGAACTTGTTCGTAGTCAGAGGGTTCCTCGATATCTACGAGGCGGACTCCTCTGTCGCGATTCTCAACGGATATGCGCCGGAAGTCGAGTCGGTGCGGGAAGAAGAGTCTGTCCCCGTGGCTGAAACGGCCGAATGACTCGACGTCCATCAGCCAGCAGGGCGCGTCGGACTCGGGAGCGACGGCATAGTCGATCAGCAGGTCCTCTATCGTGACCCGGCGACCATAGCCGACCTGATACTGGTAGTTGAAGTCGGACGGTCGATACGAGAGGACCGTGACGCGACCGTCTCCAGTCGGTCTGAGCTTGCAGTTGCTCAGCCGCACGTTGCCTTCCCATCGGGAGCCGTAGTCGCGACGGAAACCGACGAACGAATTACCGTGTCGGATGGTGTTCTCGATGATCAGATCTCCGCCACCCGTCACCTGGATGCCCTTGAAGCCGATCTCGCAGTCCTTGATCGTCAGGTTCCAGCAGTGGAAGTGGACGTCGATCCTGTTCAGCCGACAGTTCTCGACGCGAAAATTCTTGTTCAGGTTGGTGCCGAACACGCCCCACGACACCCAACCGGCTTCCGCCGTCAGGTTTCGGAACTGGCAGTTCAGCATGCGGGCGCCGCCGATCCCGTAGGTCCCGGCCCAGAGTTCGCGGTCCTTGTCCCTTCGGTTCTTCTCCCACGGCATCGCGCGGATGTTCTCGAGTGTCGCGTCGTAGACGTTGCTGAAGACGTAGAACCCGCGACGCGGGACCATCGCGTCGTCCGATTGACCCCGCTCCAGCCCCATCCACTGTTCGCGGACGATGGTGCGGCTGCGCTGGATCGCGATCCCGTGGTGATGGTAGGATCGTGACTCCGTTTCGGGTGTCTCGCCGGAGAAGAAGAATCGTCCACCCTCCACGATCAGGTAGCTCTCGCTGCACGGGGTGACAGTGATCTTCGTGAAGTCCTTGAAGGACCAGGCGATGTCCCCGATGATCCGGCCCTCTTCCTCGACGTAGAAGAACTCCTCACGCGCCCATCCCGACTTGCTGTAGTTGCCCGCACGGATGCCGATCCGGTCTTCCTCATCGGCGACCGTAATCAGGCAGCCGGCATAGGGAGCAAGCTCGTGGATCAACTGGGTACCGGGCTTGACCTGGTCGAGCAGCGCCGCCTTGAGCTCCGCATCGTCGACGAGCGATTCGGACGGGCGATCATTCTCGATAACGAACCTGGGGTTGCTTCTCGAGTTGTAACGCTCCTCGATATGGAAAGTGGTCTGTCCCAGGCTGACGTTCGTCCTGATCGGGATGTCGTTCGTCTGCTTGATCCAGCATTCGCCGCTCAGGTTGATGACTGGGACCCCGTGTTCGTTAGCATACTCGTGCGTTCGTTTGATCTGCACGCCGTCGTCATTCTCGCCGTCGCCGATCGCCCCGAACATCCTGTAGTTTACGGACGTGCTCTCCTGTAGCGACGCGACAAGCCCGTCTTTGATCGCAATTCGGTCCGCACCGTTGCCGTTCGCTCCCTCTTCAATGCGATACAACGCGCCGCCCCCATCGCCAGGGTCGTGGAATCCAGCCGTACGGATCCACTGATCGCGGGCCAGGTCCGGTATAGACTCGATCGTGGTGGAGGTGAGGGTTTGAATCAGGTCTGACATAGGTTCTCCAGGGCAACAGCGCGTGACTCGTCGTTTGATTGTTCGGCGAGTTCGAGTTTACGTAAGGGAAGCAGATGAGGCAACGAACCCTGTCAGTGATCGAGAGATGCGCACGAGCGGAAATGTGGTGGTGACAGGAGTGGACCGAGGGTTGGGGCTGGCCATATCGCGACAGTTGGCGGATGCGGGATGGCAGGTATTCGCGGGTTAGTTCAAGCCGGATTGGTCGGAGCTGGATCAGGCCGCATCTGAAAGCGACAGGCTCGAGGTCGTTCCGATGGATGTGCAGTCCCTGGATTCGGTGAAGGCGTCTGTTGAAAGAGCCAGGTCGTCGGTCGACCGGATAGACGTGCTGATCAACAACGCGGGTGTCAACTCCCTGAGCTGAACCCAGACCATCCGGGATGGGCTCGACTACGACGAGATGCACAGGCTCTACAACACCAACAGTACTGGCCCGCTTCGTGTCGTCGAGGTGTTTCTGCCCTTGATGGAGACGAGCGACCTGAAGCGGCTCTGATTCGTGTCGTCGGAGGCCGGACAGCGTGAAGAACGCGCATCGAGACGCATGGTTCTCATACAGGCTAGTCAGATTCAAGATTGTTAACCGCATCGGGCGCGGAGGACGCAGAGAAACGCGAGGTGGCAGGAATCTTACTGATCCGGAACGTCGCCTCACTGTCCCAGCACGTATGGAGAATCAACGCGACTCAGCGAACTCGGAGAGCTTCCAGGCGGAGCGGTAGTGCTGGGAGCCGAAGTATTTCAGGTCGTCCACGAGCAGGAACATGCCTCCAATTCGCCAACGCTTTCCTTTTGCGAGGTGATCCAGGATCGCTCGCTGGAGCCGTGTGTCACGCGCCGCGGTCTCTGGTGTGAATCCTTTGGGAAAGATGAAGGACAGGCCGCTGTCGGATGCGAGAGGGAAGATATAGAGTTCGCTCAGATACTGCACCGTGTTGGACTCTGGGAACCAGGTTTCGAGGAGGTCGCTGAACATCCAGGAGGTGCTGACAAAGGCTCGAGGGCTTGAGTCGGGGAAGTGTTGCTTGAAGAAAGCGAGCGCTTCGACTTGGGATGACCGGACGGATTCGAGGTTGAGCGGATCGACAGGCGGAATATGTACCTGTAGAATATCGTCGTCCGGTCTCAGAACGGGTTCCCACTCGGCGCTCGGTAGCGTGATCGTCCTGTGGAGCACTTTCCCGAAAGGGGCGATGGGCTGTCCAGTGGCTCCCTGTTCGGTTTCCTCGAAGGTTGTGTGCCAATACCCCCCATCCGGCTCTCCGGGTATGGGTATGCCGTCCAGATCGATCTTCAGGTCCGGCCAGGCGAGCGCGACGGTCAGACCGGATCGGCGGTTTCTGTACGCGTGCGGTGGGATCGGGTTCGGCTTGCGCCAGTATTCGAGCCGACCGATTCGGAAGATGGGCTCCCTAACGTAGTGACGGAGCCAGTTCGTTCGAATACGCTGAATACCGGGAACGCCGTCGTAATTCGACTTGTAACCCTCGCAGTAGAGCCAGACCTGTCGACAGGTGTCACGGGTGAAGGATTCGGGAATACCGAGGCTTTTATGATGCTTTCGGGCAAAAGGTACGACGCCGAGTCCGATCAGCATCCAGAACAGTCCGGCACGATCGCCCAGTGATCGGGAGAAGGCGGGCCATCCCAGGAGTTCGCGCGATTCGGGACCTTCGAACAGCGCCCAGGCGGCGTGGCGGGCGAGTCTGAGGAGGGCGGGGCTTCGGGTGACGATGCGGGCGGTGTCGATCAGGGCGGCCGTGTATTCGTGCCCAAACCCACAGAAGGCGAGGGACTCGGTAATCTGTTGCTGAGTCAGAAACGCCGGGATGCGATCACCTGCGGCGGAACGCTCCCAGTCGAGACCGATCCTGTCAGGATCACCCGTTTCGTCGAGTTGCTGTAGGGCTTCGGTCGGTGTCATTCGTTTCCCTTGGGACGGGTTCTCGACTCCGCTCGAACTGACCGCGGCGTAGCGTGTCCGAATCAGGAACCCAGAACTGAACGGGTGGCGTCGCCCAGTTTTGTGTGGTTCTGGAGTGTTGAGAGGCGGGACAGACAGATCCCTCCGTCGCCGTATTTCAGGCCGATCTCGATTTTTGCGGCGAGCCGTTCAGGTTATCGTACGAGGTCGGGCATGTCGACGATTCCGATTGAGGGAAACGCCATCGCCTTGCAACATAGCGACACAGGCCTCGACGGGATCGCCTTCGAATCGCTCCTGCGCCGTGGCGATGTACTTTTCTGTCGCGCTTTGCGACCAGAAGTAAACGGCGAAACCCAATAGCCCCAGGCCAGCACAGCCCAATGCCAGCAGGCCGATACCGCGTCGCGCGATCCTACGGTGTCCTAATTTCATATCCTATTCCCCATACAGGAGATAGAGCCCCAAACACCTCCCACTGGCAACTCAGCAGGCCGTCTTCTCCAGGGCGCGGCCATCACCGAGGTGTACGACAGCCTTCCATTCAGCACGGTCATCACCGATGTCCACGCCACCATACCGCCAGTTGCTCTGGAAGTTGATCGCGAACGACTCATCGTAAGAGGTGTGGAACAGCTCACCATCCCGGTAGAAATCGACGTAGCTGATCGACTCGGGATACAGGCTGGCCATCCGGATCCAGCGCTGTCCGTCATAGGACCATTCCGGTTCCAGGCCCTGCAAGTAGTACTGATCCTCTTCGGGAATGTCCGGCACGTCGATCCCAATCCCCATCGCCATTCGATACGCGAAGAATGTGTCCTCGCCCTTTGTGACCGACCAATCTGCGGGCGGCTCCTGTTTGGTCATATTGTTGTAATAGCCCCAGGACGTAGCCGTCTTATAGGCGACACCCATGTTGCCGATGGCCGGCGAATCTTCATTACACACGATGGGCTTGTTTTGATCCCAGCTTTTCACTTCAAGGATCATATTGTAGTATCTCTGCCGTGACTGACCGTTGCCGTGTACGAGAATGTAGTCGCTGGCCTCGGCGACCTCACGTTTCCGGTAACCGCCGCCGCCGCTACATCCCGCCGCCATTCCGCCGGACTCGTCACGCGCCAGGTTGATCAGCGTGGCCATGCCTTCCGGCTCTTGAATGATCGGGTGGTGCCGGAACTCGCCGATGTTCATCTCGTTGGCGATTTCGATCAGGACGTTCGAGTAGCCGCCGTCCTTCAGGAAACGGGATGCCGTCGTGACCGCGTTCCTGATGGAGCGGCCGTCCGGAAGCCGAAGGGCCTGAGCGCCGTAGAAGTAGCTGACGATCACAGCCATCCCCAGTGCATCTGCTCCCCAAATCAGGCTGTCAATCCGCTCGGCGTATGCCGGATCGAGGCTCTTGCCGTCCTCACTGAAGGGATTGTTGTCGATCGTACCGTTGTTGATCGTAAAACAGGGACCGCCGCCCTGGAACCCGGTCGTGAAGGCGCGGAGGCCGTAGCCATACCATTCGGGCAGCGCATCGATCAGGCCTTGGGTGTGGGCTTTCGGATCCCAGATGTCGTTGCCCCAGCGGGCAAATCGGCCGGGGTCGGCTTTGTCGTCGAAGATGCCTTGGATGAAGCGGGCGTTCATCAGAAGCCCGTGTGCGTTAGGGTTGCTGCCGTCTAGGTCCGAGTAGGTCAGCTTGTCGTTGATCAGGAAGGATTCGTTTTCGATGGAGATGGTCGTGTTACCCACTGCCTTCCTTTCGTCGTGATTCGATTGTCGAATGACTTGATCAATATAGGGGGGCGGGTCAAAACCCAAATCTCTAAACGCAGAGGGCGCAGAGCGAATCTTGGTGGGAAGTGCAAAGGCAGCATGAAGACTCGAAGAACCGAAGGATAAACCCACGGGAAACCTCGGTCTTGCGAAAGTTAGCGCTGCCTCTTCTCGAACAGGCACGGTGTACAAGCACGGGTGGATCTGGAGGTCAGGCTAGCTGTGGCTACCGTGCGCCGTAGGTATCCCGGACCCACTCCAATCACCACAGGCTCCCGGCATCCGATTGCAGCGTCTTGATGTCGGTCGACCAATCACCGTCCGCCCGACCACCAGGTGTTATGAACGGGCCGCCGATTCCTTCGCAGATCCCGCATTGCAGCCACGTGCAGGCTTTCACGTAGCCGTTGTAAACGTCGATGTCTCGACGGGCATTCTCGATTTCGTTCTGCTTCATCTTATCCGTATACCGGCCGATCCGGATGTAATTGTAGTAACCGTCTTCCTTGCACCAGGCGTTTCAGTATCCGCCTTCGGTCGGCGGGTTCGTCGGCGTTCCTTCGGACAGCACCCAGGGCTTTCCATCGACCTTCTCGCTGAAGTGGAGGTAGATGTCCGCATTCGACGGTGGGGGTGCCCGCTCGTTGAATCAGATGATGCAGTTCGGGTCGGCTTCGTGGCTGGCATCGATCATCTGCTTGACGTTGAACGGGGACATCCCGTCGTTGTCTACGTCGACAGACAAGTTCTCGTTGTCCAGACTCTTCAGCCAGGTGGCTGTGTTCGCGATCGCTCGATTCGTATGGGTCTGTGTCCAGTGTTCGAGACCTTCCTTTGCGCGTGAGTTGCCCTAGTAGAGACATCCGACCAGTACGTGCATTACCAGGTTATCGGCGGCTTTGATAATGGGTTCGAAACGGTCCCTGATCACCGGGTCCAGGGATGCGTCGGGGAGATACCCCTTCACGTCACCGAAGCAAGATCCCATCAAGAAGACGCTGACGGTGTTGATCCCATACGACCGAAACGTCTCGAGGTTGTCGATCAGACACTGGGCGGGCTTTCGAGGTAGACGTCGATCAGGAACGTGATCATCACTCCCAGGATGAGGAACGGGGCGACAAGGCCGAACCGGTCGGGCTGTGCTGATCGCATACCTGACCCCGCTACGCGATGAAGGGCACTCCGTCGACGGATATCAGAGGGTCCATACGGATTTCGATCCCTGGCGCCAGCCGGACGAACTCCTCCTGTCCACGGGTGAAGACATCGGCGATCCTCTCCGATCTTCGGGTGGACGCGCCGTCCAGCTCGTAGACCAACAGTATCTCAGTTCCGAGCTCAGCCATCGACTCGAGTCGGTCGTGCAGGCTGCAGTCGATGGGTGTGTAGTTTGTCACGTCCTGGTATCCGGAATCGTCACACGCCCGAGGATTTCGTCTGGCATTTTGTTTTAGAAACCCCAAAAGCATGGAACCACCCTTCAACTACGCTCAGGACAGGCTCGAGACACAGAGGACACGGAAGGTGTAAAGCTAATGGGTCGCATCGATAATCCTGACCGGGCACCCGACCCACGTCAAGGCGCTCGAGCCACCAAGAAGTCACGGATGGTGGTGGCGATGAGCTCTGAACCTTCGGCGGTGTGGTGACAGTGGTCTAGGAACAGTGGAATCGAGCGCGTGTACGCCCCCCTCAGAACCGGCAAGAGGTCGAGCAGTGGGAGGTCGAGATCGGCCATCAGCACTTTCAACCTTCTCTGTGGCAGATCTTCGACAAAAGAAGCCTCCACTTGTCCTCGAACGGGGAAGGCAACGACAGACAGCTGGAAACCGTGTGTCGATGCGAGGTCCCTCATTCGCTCGAATGCTGTTGCCTGAACCGGCCACGTCTCCTTCGCCCAGGCGCCACCCCAGTCCGGGTAGGCAGACAGGATGACGTTGTCGAACGCGACCTGCTCAGGCGTGCCGCCACGAGCAGAAAGAGAATCAGCCAATGCGTCCCGCCCACCCTTCGCGCCAAGACGTCTGTCGGCCGAGGCGATGGCGCGGTTATAAAGCCACCAGACGTGTGTGGCCAGGCGGCTGAGGTCGAACGGCCACGGCAAGCGTTGTATCCGGACACCAGGCGACGCGTGGAAGTCGTTCAGATACCAACAGACGACCACGACGTCGGGATCGATCGAGATGCCCGTTTCCATCAGGATGGCCAGCTCGTTTTCGAGGCCGATGGCACCGACACCCGCGTTCACGGTTTCCCAATTTTGCCCGCTCTCGCGAGCCATTTTTTCGACCTGCCGGACGAACGTCTCGGCGTCGGGGAGATAGTCACTGAAGGTGATCGAGTCGCCGAGGAAAAGGATTCGCCTTCCGCGCTTTTCTCCGATCTCGCGGTTGCGATAACCCAGGCTGTTGGTCTCGATTTCGACACGCTTTCCGCTCAGGCGATGGTTCTCGATCGTGACGTGCGTGTTCGGTCTGAGTCGTCCACCTGTTGGGGTGTGAACGTAGATCGACGATTGTCCCGGGTGGTTCTCGACGACCTGATCTGGCGCCGACTGTGTCGGGTTGAAGCCTTTCGATCGTACGCGAACCGTTTGGGGCGCAGACAAGAACACCTGAACCATTCCTTCCAAAATGATCAGGGTCATCACGACCGATGCGCCAGCGAGGGCGAGCTTGATCCGGGTCTCTTTCTGCATGTGACCTTTAACGACGAGACCCGTTAAAAGGGTTCTCGAGCCAGAAGATGCCGAGTCCGCGACCCTCGTGTTTCTCTTCGCAGGTCAGGACGTCGAGATCGCCGTCTCCGTCCAGGTCTACGAGCTCGATGCGGTCGAACTTGATCCCGTCCGGGCCGATGATATCGGTGACCGTCCACTCTCCTTCCGTCGGTGAGTCGTTGTATCTGAGTAGCACGACACCCGACCGCGGCGGTACGGCCCGCTCGCAGGTGAAGACCAGATCCTGTCGGCCGTCACCGTCCAGATCTCCAGCGGCGACCGCCTTGGCGAATCCGATGCGATCCTCGGGGCCTACCCGGATTGTGAACACTTCCCATTCTGATGTGGGGTCTTCCGGGCAGCGATACCATTGGATCTCTCTGGGCTTGACGGCAGTGACGATGTCCTTTCGTCCGTCGCCGTCCAGATCGACGAGGTCCGAAAACATGACCTCCCGTCCGTCGCCACCGATCCGATGCTCACGCCACAACCCGGTGTCGCCAACCGTGTGGCGTTCCAGCCACAGGACACCCGATCGATCTCCTCGACGATCTGAAGCTACCAGATCCGTGTCGCCATCGTTGTCCACGTCTTGACCGATCAGGGACATAATCCAGCCCGCCTGATATAGAGGGTAGAGCTTCCAGTCAGACAGGTGTTTTGGGTTTTCGGGGGATTGCAGCCATCCGATGATTGCGCCCTGGTTCTTTCCGGATACAACGACGTCTATCCCGAACTGGCCGTCTATGTCGAGGGGGTGCGCGAACATCCAGCGTTTCCCCTGAGTCGCCGGTATCCGTTCGGTCGTCCACGCTTCCGCGTCCAGATAGCGATCCGGTTCTCCTGGTGCCCAGTGGACGAACATCGATCGGGTCTTGCCCTCGCAACTCGAGATAACGTCCAGGTGACCGTCGCCATCGACGTCGCAAAAGACCGCATCTTCGACGTTGGGCGATTGTCCGACCGTGACGGACGGCCAAGGCTCCTTCGAGCGGTCAGGTCCGGGGTGCACATAGACCCGTGTGATGCCGCCCTCTTCCCAGCCCGTGGTGATGTCGACGTATCCGTCGCCGTTCACGTCCAGGATTCGCACGCCGTCCGCACCGGACGATATGTCGTCGATGATGTGTCTCGTCCACGGCTTTGCTTGAGCCTTGCCCGGACCGAGGACGCACAGTATCAGTGGGATGACCAGGGGTAATGAGAGCTTGATTTGTTTGTGTTTCATGAGAGCCGAGTTCCTATATTCGCGGGAGCAAACTTCAAGATCCACACGATACACAGGAACCGAATGATGAGCGAGCCAAAGACGACACCCTTTCCCGCCCTGACCTCGGCCCAGCGTTTGCATATCGAGATCTATGGATATGTGATCATCGAGAATCTGCTGTCGCAGGAAGAGGTCGGCACGCTGAAAGACAAGGTCTACGAGATCGAGGATCTGTATCGGCGGACCGGCGAGCAGCCAGGGCCGAACTGCTGGAACACTAGCACGAAGGAGGAGTTCTTCCGCGTCGATAACCTGCCTCATCTGGCGCCCTGTTTCTTCGACTACCTGACGCATCCGCGAATCGTGGGGATGGCGGAGGAGATTATCGGTGGGCCGGCGCGTCTCCAGCAGTCGGATGCACATATTCGGCGACCGCTGAAGGAGGAAAAGACGCGTCACGGTTTCCACCGCGGGATCAACCCAGCCTACAGCCACTACGAGAACGGACTGTATCACTTCTCGTTTATCAAGGCGCTCACTAACCTGACCGATCTGGGACCGGATGACGGGGGAACGACGGTGATCGCAGGAACGCACAAGGTGCCGACCGATGTGCCGCAGGAGGATATCGTCAATGCCGCCTACGAGGATCCGTCGATGATCCACCAGGTGATCGCGCCGGCAGGATCCACGCTTCTATTCTACGAGTCGCTGATCCACGCGGCGGGGATCATAAAGTCGGATAAGGAGCGTGTCCTGATCCTGGGTGGCTACATGCCGACGATGTTCCAGGCGTGGATGGGGTATGATCCGGATCCGGATTTCGCGGAGACGGTGTCGGACGAGCACCGGGCGCTGTTGACGGGAGAAGCCAAGTTCCGGTGGCCCAGGGGTAAGCGGGAGTTGGGAGAGCCGGCGAAAGTCTAGGGAGCCAGGATAAGGCCAGTGAGAAGCGAGAGTTCAGGGATGCTCGAACCTGAACTCTCGCTTGGGCATTGAGACCTTTGGAAACGCTAAAGCGAGCCCTGGTGGTCGCGCCGGGTCTTTGAGATTCAAATCAGGTTTCGAGCCACTTTGTCCGGTTCCGCGAAGATCGCGGCGACGTTCTTTACGGACGCCCTCGGATTTAAGGTGGGGTTCAAGTTCGAGGATGAAGGTGTCGTTGACTTCGCTGTCCTCAACTATGGGGAGATGACGCTTTATCCCCACCATATGTTGCCCGATGATGAGGCCGATCGGCCAAAGAGGATGCGGCTCTATTTCGAGCTCGCAGATATCGATCCCCTACACGCCGAGTTGAAGAAGAAAGTGTACGACGTCTCAGACGTTGAGCATCAGACCTACGGTGGCGGCGCGAAGACGTGTTTGCTGATGGGACCTGACGAGTACGAGATCTAGTTTCGGCAGTGGATTCGGGGCTAGTATCCAGTTCTATCTAGAGTTCCTTGCCCCAATCGTCTCAAGCAGTTACCGGTTTTGCGGTCAGACGTTTTACGACCTCGTCACCGAAGTCGGACGTACTCAGCGCTTTGAAGCCAGCTCCCTGGTTCGCCAGATCGGGTGTCGCGTATCCGTCAGCGAAGACCTGCTCGAGGGCAGACCAGACCATCCGGGATTCCTCACTCAAGCCGAAGCTCGTTTCCAGCATCATCGCGACGGAGCCGATCATCGAGTAGGGGTTCGCAACGCCCTGACCGACGATATCGGGGGCCGATCCGTGCGCCGGCTCGTAGTAGGACTTGTCCGGTCCGACGCAGGCTGACGGCATCAGACCAAGGGAACCGAGTAATCCGCCACCCAGGTCGCTCAGGATGTCGCCGAACATGTTCTCCATCACCATCACGTCAAACTGATTCGGGTTCAGACACAGGGCCGTGGCTGCTGCATCGACGATTACGTGTTTGATTTCCACGTCCTCGTACTCGCTGGCCACTTCATCGAGCACCTGGTTCCACAGGACGCTCGAGATGAGGACGTTTCCCTTGTGGACGTTGTGCAGCACGCCCTTCCGCTTTCTGGCCTCCTGGAAAGCGACGTGGAGGATGCGGGCGATCTGCGATTCGTCGTATTCGAGTATTTCGCGGACGAAGCGCCGTCCCTGATCGTCAGTGCCCTCCTCCTTTGGGCCGAAGTACAGCCCGCCGACGAGCTCGCGGATCATCAGCAGATCAATTCCATCACCCACGACTTTCTGCTTCAGGGGTGAGAAGCTGGTGAGCGCCGAAGGCAAGTAGACGGGGCGGTAGTTTGCGAAGGTATCATACCGATGACGAAGGGGGAGCAGGGCTCCCCGTTCCGGCTGCTCGTAGACTGGGATTTTTTCGGATTCTTCTTTGCTCAGGCCGATCGGGCCTTTCAGGATCGCGTCGGCCTCGTCGCAGACCTTCTGGGTCTCCTCGGGGAAGGCCTTGCCCGTCTCGAAGTAGGCGGTTCCGCCAAACGGAGCCTCCGTCCACTCGAATTCGACGTCTGAGGGAAGCGCGTCCAGCACCTTACGTGCTTCAGCAGCGATTTCTGGTCCAATCCCGTCTCCGGGGAGCAATGCGATTTTGTAGGTCTGCATAGGATTCTCCGATTGGTCAGGACGACCGTGTCTGGGCTGTTCCGTATCTCTCTTGTGTGTTGACGCCGAAGGGCATGATGCAGGTGCTCCGTTTCCTCATTGCGGCGTCTGCCTGCGCTACTTCTGGTAATAGGCTCCCGTCCCTGACTACTAACGGTCGCCCCTTTGGGCTGAGCCCCCCCTTCCCTTGGCGTTTCTTGGCGTCCTTGGCGGTTTAGGGTTTTCACTGTCCCAAAACCTGGCCGATTCATTGACATCAAACGAATTCATATCGATCATTCTAAAGATGAATGAAATTGATATCACATCTGCAGATCTGAATCTGCTGCACGCCTTCGACTGCATCTACCGAGAGGGGAGCCTGACTCGAGCCGGGATACGGCTTGGGCGGACTCAGTCGGCGGTGAGTCACGCGCTGGATCGTCTTCGGACAATGTTCAACGATGAGCTGTTCGTGCGGACGTCGGAAGGGATGCGGCCGACCTCACGTGCGAACGAACTCGCGCCGGGGATCGGTGAAGCGCTCCGGACAGTTCGGTCTCTGCTCCAGGACCCTGAGACCTTTTCACCAGACCGTCTGGATCGGGTCTTCAGGCTTTCGATGTCGGATTACAGCGAGGCGATTCTGCTGCCGCCCTTGATCGAAGCGCTGCACGTGAATGCGCCAGGCGTGCAGATCGAGATCCTTTCGACGGCGGCCTTCCAGCCACAGCACGCGCTCGAGAGCGGACACATCGACCTGCTGATCGGGAATCAGGATGTGGGGGCAGGAGCGTTCCAGCAGGAGCTGTTCGTCGACGCTTTTGTCTGTGTGGTCAGTGACGGCCACCCGACGATTCGGCGCCGAATGACGCTGAAGCAGTATACCAATCACGCGCACGTGTTGTTCGCACCGCAGGGCAGAGGCGACCGTCTACTCGACGAGGCCCTCCGTAAGCAGCGGATCGACAGGCGTGTGGCACTTCGGGTCCCGCACATTCAGAGTATCCCACCGATTCTCAGCCAGACCCCATACATCGTGACGATGCCGGAGAAATTCGCCACGATTCTCAGGCGAACCGATCTGCGACTGCTCAAGCCTCCGGTCGACCTGCCGGACCTGCAGGTGATGCAGTACTGGCATCGAGCCGTCCACGAAGATCCGGCACACCAGTGGTTGAGGCGGCAGATATACGGGATCGCACGACAGGTGGATTTTTAGTTCGCCTCCCGTTAGATTTGGTTCAGGCTCGCACTGTGTCAGGAATCTGCAGGTCGAACACCCGAGACGGCCAGGATGGGGTCGAGACCGAGATCCACGGTGGCGTCCGGAAGATCCCGGAGCGCTCGCATGATCCATTTGGATGCATCGATGGCTGACGTCGCTTCATCGGGACCGACCAACTTCCTCCGGCACGCCTCTTCGAACTCGTCCTCATCCTCCAGTTCGACCCGCCCGTTCGATTGCAGCAGTGGGTCCAGCTACAGGTCGACATACTGCCATTCGTCGTCTGTAAATAAGGGAGGCGTGCAGATATCGATCCTGATCGCGACGCCGTGTTTCCGTCTCCAGGTCGCTACCCACCAACCTGTTTTCGGCATCAGATGCGTGATGTTGAAGCCGTCGTTTCGATCGCCGCGATTAACATAGTTGCTCGTATAGTCCGTGCCCGACCGACCTCGGCATGCCGTTCCGTTCGGGCTGAACAACCAGGGACCGAATTCGTCGTCTGTGATTGCATACGCAGGCCACCACATTTCGGCGTCCGGGCGTTTGAGTTTGCGGATGGTGAGGATCTCGGGCGTAACTCTATCTGAACACCTTTCGGACTAGTGAGTCGCCAAACGCAAAGCGCATAGCGGAACCGGCCTTGCTTCGCGCTTGCCTATGCCCTGATTGAACAGCCTTCGCCTCACGGTCCGTCAACCCTTCCTCGCAGTGACAAAGTGTTCCATCCAGCTGTGCCAGATATGGTCAACCGACGCGAAACCCGCATCCCGTAGCCAGTTCAGCTGATCGGTAAGAGAATCCAGCCTGTCGCGATCTGGACTGTATTCGTCTACATCTATCTTCCAAGACTCGATCAACTCGAGATTCTCCTGGCCCAGTTCGGCGCTCTCGCATCGCTCTTGCCGTCTGCCTGCGTTTTGGGCCTTCCCCAGCTGAACATCTCATTATCGAAACGGGTGACCATGGCGTCGAGAAGAAAGAACCAACCATTGGGATTCAAATGGGCGTGGATCTGATCGTACATTCGCCGTTTTGCCTTGTCCTTCAGGTGGTGGATGGCGGAGAACGAAGTGACCAGGTCGAACGACCCGATCTCGTCGGGGATCCCGTCGTGGAGGTTGCGCTGTTTGAACTCGTCCTTCCAGGCCCGGGGTTTTCTCGCCGCGTATTCGACCATCTCCGATGAGAAGTCGTAGGTGAGAGCGGTGGACTCCCAGAAGGTCTGGAGGATATGGATCAGGAAGTTGGCGGTCCCGCAGCCGAGGTCCAGGACTCGAAATTGGTCGTCCGGTGTGAAGAGAAGGAAATCGAACGCGAGTTCGTGATAGAAATCGTAGTGCTCGCCGCGGATGGGTTGGGCTTTGTCAAACTGCTCACCGTGGTAGCGGCCATAGAAGGAAGGAGACACGGGACCTCGCTAGTTTTTGCGTGTTCCAAACACTAGGGGACGTCAGCGGGAGAACATAGCGAATAGGTGGAATGGGTTGTATTTCGAGTATTCAGGAATCGGGCGAGCCAAGGAAAACGGCACCCGATACTTCTCTCGGGGCAGAGCGCAAAACGCCAAGCGCTCAGCGAAACCGCTCTTGCTTCGCGCTATGCGCTTTGCTCCTAACCCGTCTACCGTCTTGTGCCGTGAATCTGGCAAATGGGTTGGCCTTACTCAAACTAATCCTCCCGGTCTTCAGCCTGAGTGTAATCGAGGTTCTTTACCTTGAGCAACGAGGTCCTGCCCTTGATCTGACGGTACGGGCTCTGCTTCGGCTTGAGGACGATGCCTTCACCGTCCATCTCGCAGATGCTCTGGTAGAGTGCGGTGGCCTGACCCTCCAGATGCCGAACGAACAGGAGCGGCGTCGGGTCATCGGCTAGGATCTCCTCGAGGAGACGTTTGCGTTCGACCATGGGCTCGTCACGGGGGTCACGACCGTTGAGGTGGACGAGATCGAAGACGGCGTAGACGGGAGGGCGCAGGTTCTGCATCAGGTTTTCGAACTGGGCCTGACCGGTGTCGTCCAGACAGACCACTTCACCGTCGAGAATGGCTGATTCCGCGCGAATCGAATCCGGGATGCGATTGGATAACCGTCTGAAGCGCTTGCAGTGACGGCTCTTACGGTTGATCAGGCGGCATGCCCCGTTTTCCACATACGCGATCGCGCGGAAGTCGTCGTATTTGACCTAGCAGATCCAGTCGTCGTCATCGTATGCGGCGTCGACGAGCTGGAGCGGCACGGGATCGATGTGGGGGAGTGACATGTCGCGAAATCTCGGGTGACAGGGAGAGGCTAATGGCCTCACTAGTCGGGCGACGACCGTATCTGATTGCATAGCCGTTCGGTGTTCCCGGCACGGGCGTCGGCTCTATGTCGAAATCAGGGGTTGCGCCTTGCTAAGGCTCGGCTCCGCCTCTGGCTCCTATTGGACGTCCCTTTGAGGCTGAACCCATTCGTTCGGTTCGTGTGTTTCTTGGTATCTTTGTGGTTCCCTAGCCTCTAAAAGCAGAATGGGCGGCTCACACCCGGTGAGCCGCCCGTATTCCGCCTCCCCACGCTGCTAACAGATCAGTCGCGGATCGCTGAGAGCCAGAGGCTGCGGCCGCCGTCGACGACCAGGTTTTGGCCGGTCGTGAACGGACTTAGGATCAGACCGACGATCGCGTCTGCGACGTCTTCTGCCTCCGCATTCCGCTGCATCGGCGTGCCCTTGGCGTGGCGCGCGTTGTTTTCTTCCCAGCCCTTGACCCAGCGCGTTTCGACGAGTCCCGGCGAGACGGCGTTAACCTGGATATCGGGAGCCTGGCTGACGGCCATCGACTGGGTCATGCAGATGATCGCTGCCTTACTGGCGGAGTAGGCGATCGAGCTGCCCTGACCTGTCGTTCCGGCGATCGACGCGGTGTTGACGATCTGCCCTCCGCCGTTCGTCTTCATGTGCGGGATCGCCGCGCGGCAGCAGAAGAACGTGCCCTTGACGTTGACGGCCATGATCGTGTCCCAGTCTTCTTCGGTCAGACCCTCCAGGTCGTCGAGTGGGACCATCCGGGTCGTACCGGCGTTGTTCACGAGGATGTCGAGGCGCCCCAGCTCCTTGACGACCGTTTCGACCATCGCCCTGCAGCTGGCATCTTCCGAGACGTTCGCCTGGACGGCGATGGTGTTTCGGCCGATATCCTGGACGTCTTCGACGGTCTTCTCCGCGTCGTCTCGCGACCGGCTGTAGTTGACGGCGATATCCGCGCCTTCGGCCGCCAGCAGCAGTGCGGTTGCGCGTCCGATTCCCGTGCCGCCGCCCGTGATCAGGGCAACTTTCCCTTCAAGCTTGCTCATATCCACCCTTTCCGTTCGTTGATCTCACACCCGTCCCTAAAGATCCGGAAACGGGAATGCAAGGACGTCCGCGATGTGCGGCGCATCCGTCAGCAGCATGATAAGCCGGTCGACGCCGAGCGCAATGCCTCCGGATGGGGGCACGCCCTGCTCGAGCGCGCCCAGGAACTGTTGATCCAGTTCATATTCGGGCATCCCGAGGTCTCGTCGCTTGTCGGATTCCTGCTCGAGACGAGTGCGCTGTTCCTCCGGATCGTTCAGCTCGGTGAAGGCGTTGGCCAGTTCTATGCCGGCGATGTAGACCTCTAATCGCTCGGCGATGGTGGGATCGTGCGAAGACCGTTTGGCGAGCGCTCCCATTCGGGTGGGATACTCGGTCAGGATCGTTGGCCTTGGTGATCCCAGACGTGGCTCGACCTGGTCGAGGAAGATTTTGAAGAATGCGCTGTCCGCATCGTCTTTGGCGTCGATATCTGAGAGCTTGCTTGCGCGAGCAGCTTCGAGGAATGAGTCCGGGTCGCACGGATCGGCATCGACGTCGCTGTATCGGCTGAACGCCTCGCGAACGGTCAGACGCTCCCAGGGCGGCGTGAGATCGGTTACCGTATCACGGAACGACAGTCGATGCGATCCCGTCATCTGACGGGCGAGGTGAGCGACGAGTTGCTCGGTATCCTCTGCGATCTGGCTATAGTCCGCGTAGGCACGATACCATTCCAGCATCGTGAACTCGGGATTGTGGAAGGGGGCGGCTGGTTCGTCGCGGAAGGATTTGCAGATCTGGTAGATGCGCTCCAGGCCTTCGGACAGCAGCCGCTTCATCGCGTATTCGGGAGACGTCGGCAGATATAGTTGCCGGCCATCCTCAGATCGTGTCTCGAACGTCCTGAGATGAGGCTCCATTCCGGGGACGCGAATCAGAAGCGGTGTTTCTACCTCAAGGTAATCGCGTTCGTAGAACCAGGTTCGGATGTTACGGAGCACGCGAGCCCGGATCTCGTGCTGTCGCCGACGCGTGACCGGATCCTTTCTCGAGGGTGCGAGTATCCGGATCTCGCTCTGGACGTGGAAGCCGCCGTCCTTCCAGACGCCATCTGCTTCGATGAGGGTGTGCGACGGAACCGGGTTGTGGTGGAGGATCCTGATGGACCCGGATTCGTCTACCAGACGCGTTTCTGCGTCTGACAGGCAAACTCGTCCGGCGATTGTGCCGGGCTCTCCCGCGACCAGCTGTGAAATGCGCCGCGTTCTGCCCGTTCTGGCGGGAAAGTCAGGGTGAGGTGAATCAGGATGGGGCATCGGCGAGATGAGAGACGTCGTTGAGCCTCAGGATGGTCTTCTCGTTGTCGTCGAAGACCAGCTCGTGGAGCGAGGATGGCACGCATCCAAAGAAGGGGGCGCGGTCTGCGTCATCGGGACCGAATCCGAGAAACGCTCTCAGGTAGGCGACGATGGGTCCACCGTGGGTAACGACCAGCGTACGTTTCCCGAGGCCTTTGGTGACGATGGCATCGATCGATCGCGTCGCGCGCCGGTGCAGGCTTTCGTAGGACTCTCCGTTGCCAGGAGTACCGGCGGCGAAGTCGGGGGCCGTTCCCGCGTCAGCCGGCGTCGGCTCCATCCGACCCGCGTCGAGTTCCCTTAGCCCGGCATCCTTGCGAACGACTACCTTCAGCGAATCGGCGATGATGGCGGCTGTCTCTGCCGATCGTTTGAGTGGGCTGGCATACATCAAGTTGATGTCTTCGTAAGTGGTCTTGATTCGGTCGCCGAGTAACATCGCCTGTCGGCGGCCATCTGGAGACAGAGACAGGTCTGACCACCAGCCGACGGATCGATCATTCGGGTCCGACAACGTCTGCGCGTTGCATACGAGGAAGAGTTCGGTTTTCATTGTGCACGAATATAACGGTTCTCCCGATTCCGAAGAAACTTGCGATGCCCAGAACTGACCTGATCCGGTGGGCCGCACGTCTCAAGCAGGCCCTGATGAGAAAACTTTACGCCGCCGATGCGTCCAGGCTCAGGGACGATCGGCTTGTCGATGAGGTGGGGATTGCGCGGATGGCGCGCTACGAGTCGAATCGTCGCGTAACGGAGCGGCGTTACCCCAAGTGTGGGTAGGCGCTCGATGACGCATGGGAGCGAGATCGAGACAGGCAACTCGTTTGTCCTTCGTGTGGGTGGAGGTCCACGTGGGCAGCGTTCCACAACGCCTACAGAGGGAAGAGCTTACACGGTGGGCGAGCGCAGCCGGCCTTTGTGGCTTTTCTCGATGCCGTCGTGCCGAACCTATCCGGAGAAGATGGCCACGATCGACCGTCTGGTTCATGCCCTTCACGTCTGGGCCCGCGGGACCTTTACCTTTCCTGCCGCCCACAACCTGATCGAGGGGAGCCGTCAGGATGTGTTTCACCTTCTCGAGCAGCTGGCGTATGGTGATACCGAAGTATCTCACCGCAGCGACTCTCTACGTCTGATCGCTGAGTCGCCTGAAATGACGTGCACTGAAGGCTTGGCGTTCGAGGCGCTCGATGCTGACCTGCGAGATCGGCTGCCACCTCGGGAGCGGCGGAAGTTGCGTATGTCGATCGATGCACCTTCGACGAGGCCTTACGTGCGCTAGACCCTTCAGGCCTGATCTATTCGATGAGGGTGGAGTCAGGTGGGCCAGCTTCGATTGCCTAGATCAGAACGCGGTTACTTCGCTCAGGAGGAATGCGAGTAAGCGTTTCGAGGCGATCGTAGCCGCACATCTTTCCGGTCTGACGCACTCCTGGGCGACAGTCGCGTCCCTCTAACTTGTCTCCCTGTAGAGGTCGTTGATGGGGAGCGGCTCGAAATCGCCGAGCCGGACGATCCGGTCTATCTGATCGCTTTCGATCTTCGGGGCTCCGATTCGGGCCAGGTGCTGATCTGCTGCCCTTCGTCCACGATAGAATCCTATCTCTCGAGTATGCTGGAGACGTTCGGGTAAGTGCAGGTATCTTTCCTTGCTACACCAACCTTCCTATCTTTTGCGAGATCTACGAAGGTGAGTAGGTCGCTACATCCCAATCCTGATGACTGTAGCGATTTAGTAGGCGTGTGCCGATCTGCCTGATTCCTCTCCTGCTCGCGGGAGAGAGCTTGCCCGGACTTGATCCGGGGACAGGAATTCGCCCTGCGAGACCCAGGTGAGGGCTGGTCTTGGTTGTCTACGACCGTCCCTCGATACTCGATACACCCTTCCGCCGTCGCTAAAGCTGTGGCGGACAGGTCGCCGCGTCGGGGACGCGGCTCCGGGCACTCCTGCCTTCGCACACGCGCTTCGGCGAGGCAGGCGGGATGAACGTTATACACGCGTATCGATAGCACGTAATCTGGCTGGTTGCACGAACAGGAGGCGGTATGAAGCGGTTTGTTTTTTCGATTGCATTGAGTTTTCTGGTGGCTGGATCGGCCGACGCGTTGCAATGGGGCGTCAAGGCCGGCGGTGGCGTCAATTTCAAACCGAGCCCAAGCCGTTGGGGTGGACACGGATCGGTGGAGATCCCGCTGAGCGAGGACTACCCGACGTCGCTGTCCGCGTTCTTCGAGATGTATCGGAAGAGTGGGATCACCCAGATGCCGATTGGGTTGAGCATCCACTACAAGGCCGCGTTGAGCCGCTATGGCGGGACGATCTACTTCGCGGGTGGCGGGGGACTCCTGAGGGTGAGCGGTCTAGGGAACTCGGCAAACAACGGGATGATTACCGTGGCCGGTGGGACGGTGTTCGGGTTGACGGAGAGTATCGATCTGTTCGGGCAGTTCCGGTGGTTCAAGGCTTTTGCCAGCGGATCGGTCAACGAATACGGGATACAGGCCGGATTCCATTTCCCACTTGGGAGAGAGTAGACAAAACCGGGACATAGACAGTGTGAGAGGCCTCGAGGGTTCCCCTCGGGGCCTCGTTACATGTGCTGGAGAAATCCAGAATCGGGCCGATACATGGGAAGCAGGCCGTGTCCACCGCCATCACTGTTTTTGCTCGAACGAAATCTATGTGTTTTGTCCAACTCGTCCTGATTCTCCTGACCGTCGTCTTCGGCGCGCAACGTGCCGATGCGGGCTTGTTCTCGGAGAAGCCGATCTTTCTGGATACACAGGTATCTGGACAGCCCCCCGCCAACGACGGCCGGCGGACGTTTCCCGTTCTGAGCAAGGATGATCGGGTTCTGATCGAGGTGTTCGTGGGGGGCCTGGCGAGGGGGTTGACGTCCGGGTTCACGCTCGCGTTCGTGGACGATAACCTAGCCTTCTCGATGAATTTCGAGATCGAGAAGTTCGAGGGCGTGCTGACGAGTGAGGTGGGCGGACGAGGGGCCGTGATCTCTGTCGGCGGGAATCCGGCGAGTGTTCGCGCTCCCGGATACTTGGGGCTGCTAACCCTGAAGGCCCGCCGTGACATCCCCGGCAACACGACGATCCGCCTCAAGCAGTCGGTCACCACGATGTTCGACAGCGAGACGGGGGATATCGATGAACTGGATGTTTCGAGCGCAGAGATTCGGTTTGTGACCGGTCAGGCGTTCGAGATCACGCTCGATCTCGATACGAGCTCAGGCAACCAGGCTCGCACCGTTAGGAACGGCGTGGCAATTGGAGAGACGGTCGAGGTCCAGGTGCACGGTGCCGCGCTCGACCTTATGGTGGGATACATCCTGCGCTTCGACTACGACTCGACGATGGTGGCCTTCGAGTCCTTCCTGCCCGGAACGGTGTTCTCGGCCGCTCAGACGGTTAGCCCAGAGGTGACGGCTCGTTCGGTCGAGGTAACGGCCGCCACGTTCGGCGGTGCCCTCAACGTGAGTAGTGGTCTGCTTGGGCGCATGTTCTTCACGACGCAGGACAGCTTTGTCGCATCCACCACGATTCGACTGAACACAGCCGAGATGCTCCGATCCAGCGAGTTCGTCTCGGCTATTCCTCGATCGGTGACGCTGAACGGCGTCGTCGACTTCGACGGGGACAACGTGCCGGACTTCCGAGACTTCCTTCTTTTTGCCGCTCGCTTTGGCGAGACAACCAGCTCCCCCGATTTCGACATCCGGTTCGACCTGGATGGCGACGGCTCGATCGGTTTTACCGATTTCCTGATCCTGTCGAACGCGATCGAGGCGACGCGCGAAGCTCCGCCGTAGGCCAAAGTAAGTTCAAGACGCAAGCACTCACCTGGATTTTGTCCCGAAATCCTGTCCTCTCCCGCTGGCGGGAGAGGGTGAATCGCGTCCACAAGGTTTGAGGTGGACGTGATTCGGGTGAAGGCTTGGTCGCGGTGGCGGAGTTCCTGCTAGGGTCTTCCCGCTGTCCCTACACCCCCCGCAGAAACGGATTCGTCGCCCGCTCCTGCCCGATCGTCGTAAAGGGCCCGTGACCGGGGTACACCTGCGTCTCATCGGGCAGTGTCATCAGTTCCCGCTTGATCGACGCCATCTGGACCTCCGGGTCCGACCCTTCCAGATCCGTCCGGCCAATCGACCCCGCGAACAGCACGTCCCCGACGATCGCGTGACCGGGTCCGAGCAGCGTGACATTCCCCGGGGCGTGACCGGGTGTGTGTACGACCGACATCGACTCGTTGCCAAAGGTGATCGTCTCGCCGATCTGGATGAAGCGATCGACTTCGGGTGCCTCGTCTGTTTCGATGTCCAGGAACGAAGCAATCTCCACGAGCCCTTCCACCATGAACATGTCGTCCTCGTGGATCGCGAACGGGACGTCGAGTTTTTCTTTTAGCGTCTTGACGCGCCCGATATGGTCGAAGTGACCGTGCGTGGCGACGATCTCCTTCACCTGGATCCCATCCGACTCGACCATCTCGAGAATGCCCGGGACATTGTCGCCCGGGTCGATGACGATACCTTCCTTTGTTTCCTCGCAGGCCAGCACCAGACAGTTCACTTCCAGTGGCCCGACGACCAGTGATTTCAGAATCATGTAACGCTCCGTAGAGATCCGTTGAGATTAGCGGCGTGAAGCTCGTGCAGACTGCAGACCGACCGCCAGGATGGCGATGGCCTGGATGATGATGACAATATCCTTTGGGACACCGGCTGACAATTGCAACCAGCGGTCGGCCGTTCGCAGTGCGCCGAAGAGAAGTGCCGCGGGGACGACCGCCACGGGGTGGCTTCTTCCCAGAAGGGCGACGGCGATCCCGTCGAATCCGTATCCAGGGGAGAACTGCGCATACAGGGTGTGGTGAACGCCCGTGATCTCGATAAACCCTGCGATCCCTGTGATCGCTCCGGACACGAGCATCGCGATGATGAACACTCGGCCGCTCGAGATGCCGACTGTTTCAGCAGCGTCCGCGTTCTGGCCGACCGTACGAAGATCTATACCGAAGGAAGTCCGGAACAGGATCCAGTAGCAGGCCAGGCATAGGCCGAACGCAAGGAAAACGCCGACACTCACTCCGATCGGGGGCGTTTCCCACAGGACGGGCAAGTGAGCTTCTGGTACAACGTCGCGCGATCGGGTTGTGTGGCTGCCGGCACTCAACGGTCCCCTGACGAGATAGTCGACGGCATAGATCGCGATGTAGTTGAGCATGATCGTGTTGATGACTTCGTGGACGCCCCGCCTGGCTTTGACCCAACCCGCGATCCCTCCCCAGCATGCGCCCAGCACGGCGGCTACGAGCAACGTCAATGGCAGGTGAATCCACGGGCTCACGCCAAGGTCCATCGACCCGACCCACGCCGCACCGATGGCTCCCGCATACAACTGACCCTCTCCACCGATGTTGAACAGTCCCGCTCGGAAGGCGAATGCCACCGAGAGTCCGGTCAGGAGAAGGGGGACCGTCTTGACGATCGTTCCCGACAGGTTCAGGCTGGTGCCGAACGCGCCATAAGCAAGTGTCTGCAGGGCAGCGATCGGGCTGCCCCCGCTCAAACCGACAATCGCGAGCCCGACGCCTATGGCGATGCTAAGAATGGCCAGTGATTCTCCAATGGCGCGGATGGAGTCGTTTCTGTCTCCTCGCAGGATTTTGGCAAGAATCCCGTTCACGACTTCCCCGCTGTCATCCAGGCGCCGATCCGATTCTCATCGTAGTCGGCTGTGTCCTGAATCCCGGCGATTTTCCCTCGATACATCACGAGGATCCGGTCGCTGATGGCGCGCAACTCCTTGATATCGTTGGAGATGACCAGGATACCGCACCCAGACGATCGAACCTGACGGAGCCGCTTGTGGACGAATCGGGTTGCACCCAGGTCCAGACCCTGCGTCGGGTGCGCCGCCACGAGAACACGCGGATCGCGGGACAACTCGCGGGCAAGAACGACCTTCTGCTGGTTGCCTCCCGAGAGGCTGTCGACACGCGCGAGGGCGGATGGCGTCCGGATGTCGAAGGCCGTGATCAGGTCGTTCGCGGCATCCGTTGCCGCACACGCGTCCCAGGACCAGGTCGTCCCGAACCGGTCGTGGCCACCCAGAAACAGATTGTCGCGGATGCTAAAGTCTTCGATGAGTGCCGTGCCTCGCCGGTCCTCCGGGATGTAGGCGATCCCCGCAGCCCGTTTCTCACCAGGGCCCTGGTCGGTAATCTCCTCGTCCCCGAGTCGGATCGAGCCGGATTCGGGGAGCAAATGTCCCGCGACGGTCATCGCCAGTTCGGTCTGCCCGTTTCCGTCGACGCCGGCGACGCCAATGATTTGGCCCTCGCGGATCGTGAGATCGATGGACGAAAGAACACCACGACCAGCTGTATTGACGGTAATGTCCTCAAGGGTCAACACGGATCGGCCATCGACCGTTCCGCCTTGTTCGGTTTCCTGTGGGGGGCGGCTCTCGCCGATGATCTCAGAGACGATCCGGTCCTCGTCGAATTCGTCACGGCTGTGTGTGGCGACACATTTTCCGTGACGCATGACGGTGACCGCGCTCGCGTGCTCAATCACGTCCCGGATTCGGTGGGTGACCAGCAGGACGGTGACGTCGTCGTCCCGGAGTTTTCGCATTAGGGCGAAGAGGTGTTTCGACTCTTCGGGGCCGAGGACAGAAGTCGGCTCATCCAGAATCAGAAGCCGTGCTTTTCTTACGAGCGCCTTGACGATTTCGACGCCCTGGCGGGAAGGCAGAGGCAGATCGGCGACGCGGTCGTCAGGACTGATCCTCAGGTCAAGGGCTTGGATGGCCTCGGTGACGGCTTGCCGGGCTTGATTCCGATCGACCCAACCGAACGTGGCAGGCTCGTCACCGAGGATGACGTTTTCCCAGACGGTCATCGGCAGGACGAGTGAGAAGTGTTGGGGAACGAGACCGACCCCAAGCACTCTCGACTCCCGAGGGATGCCTAGGCGAAGTGTTTGGCCGAAAACATCAATCGAACCCGAATCGGGTCGCGTGATCCCGGCGATGATGTGAGCAAGGGTGGATTTCCCCGCGCCGTTCTCGCCGACAATCGCGTGGAGTGCACCTGTATGCACGGTCAGGTGGACATCTTCGTTCGCCCTGACATCGCCGGCTTCGGAAGCGTAGCGTTTGGTGACACCCTTAACCTCGAGTGCCGCTTCTGCTATGGTGGCGTCACTCACGTTAGGGCCGTCCCGGATACCGGATTTCGTCGTCCACGGGTCGACCGGCTGGCTCCTGACCTGTATAGGCCTGAATCTGGAATCGCTTCGCTTCGTCGTGCGACCCCCAGACGTCGTCCCTGCGCTCGGATCGTCGATAGTGTTCCTTTGCCGTCGCCCGGTCTGCGGTCAGGTCCGCGAGCTTGCCGAGTATCAACTCTGCAGGCCCGACGAGCCAGTTATTGTTGTCCCGACTGTGTGCGGCGACCGCGGTGAGCAGGGCTCGCGCTCTGGCCCGGTTGCCCAGCAGAAAATGGCCGACGCCCTGGATGAACGTGAGTTTGAGTTCGCGCCATCGGAACAGCTGCCACTTACGCTGGTAAGCGATCCTCCGGATCGATGCGGTCGAGTCGATCATCGCCTGGGCGAGGTCCTCGCCGTGTTCCATCTGCAGCCGTAGCATCGTGTCCGCGTAGCGGATTCGGTAATCGAGGCTGTTCGGGTAACGATTCAGGAGGTCGACCAGTCGGCGGCGGGCGGCGATGGCGTCCATCTCGTAATACAGATCCAGGTAGGCACGGGCGGAGAGGGCGTCGATCCGGTTGTAGTGTCCTTCGGCGATCGCGATTTCCAGACGCTCGATCCCGCTGCGTCGATCTCCAGAGGGGAGGCTGAACAGCCGCTGCACCGCGCGTAGGATCGTCGGGTTTCGAGACAGGATGTAGTCGGAGAGCCCGATTCCGAAGTTCGCGTCGACGAGGTTAGGATCCATGAGGATT
>MDTE01093810.1_pt1 | contig 47902 bp, 49 predicted proteins | sample 811231 | NCBI WGS metagenome assembly MDTE01 (sample SAMN05326651, study PRJNA326480) | marine metagenome | isolation source: seawater | place: Indian Ocean: Red Sea | collected 2010 | reverse complement strand
GTAAACGTCGTGATGGACGTTATCTAGAGCGTTTAGGTTATTTTAATCCAATGGCGACTGGTGGCGAATCAGAGCTAAATATTAATCTTGAGCGTATTAACTACTGGATTTCTCAAGGTGCCCAACCTTCGGATCGTGTAGCTAAGTTGATCAAGACAGGTCGAACCACTGAGGCTACTTCAACCTCTTAGTAAGTATTGTAATCCGCATCATGAGCGGCCCATCTCAAATTAAACGAGTTCTACTGGGATATATATCCGGTCTTATGGGCGTAAAGGGCTGGGTAAAAATACATTCTTATACTGATCCCAGAGTTAGTATTGTTAGATTCGAACGATGGATAGTGGTGTCTGAAGATACGGAACAGTTAGTAGATGTTACGGATGGACGTCAACAAGGTCGAACCATAGTAGCTAAGATTCATGGGGTAGATAGTAGAGACGATGCGGGTTTATTTGTTGGTTCTAAGATTTTTGTAAATAGAAAAGATCTACCAGTATGTGGTTCAGGAGAATATTACTGGGCTGATCTAGAAGGGCTTGCAGTTAAAACTAACGGTGGTCAGTTGCTGGGACACATTGATTTTCTTTTTTCGACTGGCGAGCAACATGTAATGGTTGTTGCTGGTGAGAAAGAAAGACTGATTCCATTTGTTCATGAACAGGTAGTTTCCGAGGTTAATCTGGAAATTGGAGAAATAATAGTGGATTGGGATCCAACTTATTAAGTTGGAAGTCTGGCTATGTATCACATAACAGTTGTTTCGCTTTTGCCTGAGTTGATTAAACCGGTTAGTAAAGTCGGTGTTTTGGGACGTGCTTGTGATGAGGGATTATTCTCATTAGAGTTTATTTCACCTAGAGACTTTGCAAAAGACACACATCGTACTGTAGATGATCGTCCCTATGGGGGTGGTCCTGGAATGGTGCTTAAATACGAGCCACTCAGAGATGCAATTTGTGAGGCAAGGAAACGTATTCCGAATGGTTGTGCCGAATATGTTTTGAGTCCTCGTGGAGAACCATTTGATCAAAGTTTAGCTCAGAAGTTGGCTGATGGGCCGGGTCTTTTGTTAGTAGCGGGACGCTATGAAGGTATTGATGAGCGTATCTTCCATGGTGAGGTGCCTAATGAACTTTCCCTTGGGGACTTTGTGCTAAGTGGTGGTGAATTGGCTGCAGCAGTTGTGATCGATACTGTTGTTAGATTAATACCTGGGGTTCTTGGTCATAAGGATTCTTTAACTGATGATTCTTTTATGAATGAGTTATTGGGTTATCCTCAATATACTCGTCCAGTGAAGATCGATGAAATGATGGTGCCGGAAGTATTAATTGAAGGTCATCATCAGGCTATCAGACGATGGCGATTAAAACAGTCCTTAGGGCGGACTTGGCTTAGTCGCCCAGAATTATTAAAGTCTCAAAATATGAATGCTGAGGAAAAGTCACTTCTTGACGAATACATAGAGGAGTTAGGCCGTAAAAATCCGAAAAATTAATCATTTATAGGCTGAAATTGATTTCCTCAACTGGTGTCGGCGAAAGTATAATGGCATGAGAGAGTTAGGTAGGGTAATCTACCATTCAGAGACTGTTGGACGGCATAAAAAAGGATTTAGCAATGTCCAAGATGATTGCAGAAATTGAACAAGACCAACTAAAAGATGATTTGCCAGATTTTTCTCCTGGCGATACTGTTCTTGTACAAGTGCGGGTTCGGGAAGGTAACCGGGACCGGCTTCAGGCTTATGAGGGTGTTGTCATAGCCAAACGTAACCGTAGTCTTAATTCCTCATTCACGGTACGTAAAATTTCACATGGAGAAGGTGTGGAGCGAGTATTTCAAACACATAGCCCAGCTATCGCAGAAATAGTTGTAAAACGTCGTGGTGATGTGCGCCGTGCTAAATTGTATTACCTTCGGGAACGGACTGGAAAAGCGGCTCGTATCAAGGAAAAAATCTAGTACTGAGGAGTTTAGGCGTGAAGACTTTGCGCGCCATTTTAGTTTCTCAAATGGTAATAAGACGACTTCGTCCGCTAGTACTAAGTGCCTTTTTGGGGCAATTTATGCTCGTAAGTGGATGCGTATCTTACGTAGGTAGTTTGGCAGCGGATACTTTGTCTTCGGCAATTCTTAATCAGGATGACCCCGTAATAATTCAGTCTGGATTGCCAGCCTATTTGCTAATTGTTGATGGTTTTATCGTTGAAAACCCTGAGAGCGAGTCTGTGTTATCTGCAGGTGCTCAGCTGTTCTCATTATATGGATCTCGCTTTGCAACAGATAATGCGCATTCGGCTAATGTTACTTGGAAAGCTAGGCGTTATGGTCAACGCGCTATTTGTCTGGTTCATCAGCCAGCATGCAATTGGCAAGGCATGGGTTATGAGCAATTTGTACAGGAATTAGAAGACATAGATGAAAGCCAAGTTGAATATCTTTATGCCTATGCAATTAGCTGGCTTAGTCATCTAGAGGCCACAAGTTCTGACTGGAGTGCCGTTGCAGAGCTTCCATGGGTGCAAGCAGCTATGGAAAGGGTTGTGACACTAGATGAGGATCATGATGACGGAGGAATACATGTGTATTTGGGCATCCTTTATGCATTGAGACCACCCGCTCTTGGAGGCCAGCCAGATCTAGCAAAAGAACACTTTGAAAGATCAATTGATTTAACTAATGGGTCGGATTTATCTGCTAAGGTGGAGTTTGCGCGGCGTTATGCTCGTATGATGTTCGATAAGGACCTTCATGATCAACTTTTAAAAGAAGTATTAGAAGCACCTGTGGATGTCCCAGGAAGAACACTTTTTAATGTACTAGCAAAACGAGACGCAGAAGAGTTACTTGAATCTTCTGAGGAGTATTTTTGATGGGTATAAGTGCAGTCCACTATTTTTTGATCAAACGTCTATCATTTTTGCTTCAAGCTAGATTATCTAATTTAATGATATTGTTAATTTATTTTTCTGTTGTGTGTGTAGCAGGAGCAGTTGAAATAAAAGTTGCAACAATAGCGCCGGCGGGGTCAGCTTGGATGGAGGAAATGCGTCATGCAGCAGAAACAATACGTGAGCAAACTGAGGGCCGAGTAATATTTAAATTTTACCCAGGTGGTGTTATGGGTAACGATAGCCAGGTATTGCGCAAAGTTCGTATTGGACAGTTACAAGGTGGGGCGTTTGCTGGTGGTGGTTTGGCAGAGCGATATGCAGCAATTAATCTCTACAGTATTCCTCTTCTATTTAAATCTTTTGAAGAACTAGATTATGTCCGTGAACGAATGGATTCAAAACTAGCAGAAGGATTAGAGCAGGCTGGTTTTATTACATTTGGGTTTGTAGAAGGTGGTTTTGCTCGAATGATGGCAAATCATCCAATCACTAAGATTGAGGATATGCGCAGGAGAAAAGTGTGGATTCCTGAGGGTGATCAGGTAAGTTTTTTATCAATGCAGTCGTTAGGATTATCTCCAGTAGTTCTACCAGCTACTGATGTACTTACAGGATTACAGACTGGTTTATTAGATGTAGTGGCTGCTTCTCCTGTTGTTGCTCTTGTTTTGCAATGGCATACAAAGATTAAGTACGTTACAGATCTGCCTGTTGCATACTCGTTGGGTGTTTTTGCGTTGGAATCAAGAAGCTTTAATAGACTTTCTTTGAATGATCAACAGATCGTCAGGACTGTTATGGAAGCAGTTAATAAAAAGTTAGATGAGAAAGCACGCTCTGATAATCAGCGTGCTAGAGAGGTAATGGAAGAGCTTGGGATTGAGTTTGTTTCTGTGAATTCATCTGATGTCAATAATTGGCATAACATCATAGCTGATACATATCCAAAGCTTAGAGTTAGAGATGAAATTGATGAGAGATTTTTTGATGAGTTGCTTCAAACGCTTCATGAGTTCAGAGAAATTTCTTCCAACGGTTCTCACTAGATATGCCATACGGCAAATAAGTTGTGAGTGAACGACAATATTCTTGGTTTGTACGAGCTGAGCGATGGGGACGGTGGTTTGAAAATCTTGCTCTATCGTTATTAATTGCTGGACTTATTAGTCTAACTAGTCTCCAAATAATAATGCGTAATATCCTGTCTATGGGCTACCCGTGGTCAGATAGCCTTGTTCGGTTGATGGTTTTATGGTTGGCACTTGTTGGAGGTATTGCGGCTAGTCGAGATCAAAAACATTTATCGATTGATATAGTAACCCGTTCGCTTCCTGTTAGCGTTAAACGAATAGTTGATGTAGTAATTCACTTATTTACAGCAACAGTGACAGCATTTCTTGCATGGCACTCATATAGATTTGTAGGAGATTCTTATGCATATGGTGATACTTTGAGTGCTAATTGGCCGGCCTGGATCTTTCAGATTATTTTGCCTATCGGTTTTGCTGCTATTTTTTGTCAATATATTTTGAGAGCAGTAAGAGAGTTAATGGAAAAAAGATTGTGATTTTAAGTGCTCTTTTTCTTCTTCTTTTGTTATTAGGAGCTCCACTTTTTTCTGTTATTGCAGCTAGTGCAATGTTGGGTTTTTATCAGTCAGAAATTGATCTGTCTGTTATGGCAATTGATTTTTTTGGACTCTCAGAAATGCCAATTCTAGTAGCAATACCACTATTTACATTCGCTGGTTTTTTATTAAGTGAAAGTAATAGCCCTAAGCGACTAGTACGTTTATCAAATGCGTTATTAGGCTGGTTTCCTGGCGGCCTTGCTATTATTTCTTTAGCAGCTTGCGCATTATTTACTGCGTTTACTGGCGCATCAGGAGTTACAATAATTGCACTAGGAGCTCTACTATATCCGGCACTTTCGGCAGCTGGTTATAAGGAAACATTTAGTCTTGGACTTATAACTGCATCAGGTAGTCTAGGGTTGCTATTTGCGCCGTCACTTCCTTTAATACTTTACGGTATTGTGGCAGGAGTTCCTGTTGATGATCTTTTTCTGGCTGGCATTCTTCCGGGCATTTTTATGATTATTATTTTGGCGGCGTACAGTTTTTTTAAAAACCGTAGATCACTAGATCTTAGTCCAGTTTCTAGTCAGGAATTAATTGCATCAATTAAAGAATCAGCCTGGGAATTGCCTTTGCCTATGTTGGTGTTAGGTGGGATTTATAGTGGGTATTTTGCAGTTTCTGAAGCAGCTGCGGTCACTGCGCTTTATGTGATTCTGGTTGAAATTGTGATTCTCAAAGAAATTTCATGGAGAGAATTACCACAGATAATACGCGAATCTATGGTGTTAGTTGGCGCAATTCTCATGATTCTAGGAGTATCACTAGCTTCGACAAATTACATGATAGATGCTGGTATTCCTGAGAGATTATTTGTTTTTGTAGATACCTATGTCAGTGGGCAAGCAACATTTTTGCTTGCGTTACTTGTGTTTCTTCTGATTCTTGGTGCAATTCTTGATATTTTTTCAGCGATAATATTAGTTATTCCACTAATTTTGCCAGTAGCTGCTCAATACGATGTGCATCCTGTGCATTTAGGAATTGTTTTTCTGGCAACAATGGAGCTTGGGTATTTAACACCGCCGGTAGGTCTGAATTTATTTATATCAAGTTTTCGCTTTGAGAAAAGTATTATTGAGGTTTTTCAATCAACATTCCCATTCTTTTTGCTGTTGCTTTTGTCAGTGATAATAATCACATATTGGCCTCAAATGACTTTGTTTTTATTGTCTTAAAATTGTTGTTTTGAATAATACTGATGAGAAAATTTATCCTTTATAAATGGTTTATAACTATGTTGACTGGAGGACATCATGAGTTTTTTTAGGGCTCTAAGATCACTATTTTTTGTGTTATGGCGAGTATTAGATAGCCTTAGAAAAGGCATACAACTTTTATTGGCTTTGTCTATTGTAATTGTTGTACTTGCAAGTGTTGTTCCTGATTATCCGACTGTGCCACAAGAAGCTGTTATGGTAATTGCGCCGCAGGGATTGCTAGTTGATCAACTATCTGGCGATGCATTTGAGCGGACAATTGCACGACTACAAGGATTACCTATTAATGAGACTTTACTTAGGGATCTTATTGATGCAATTCGAGCAGCAAAGGATGACTCACGTATTCAAATTCTCGTTTTACAGCTTGATGGACTTACTGGGGCTGGCCTTAGTAAACTTCAAGAGCTTTCTGGTGAGATCATTAGATTTAAGCAAAGTGGCAAGAAAGTTGTCGCTGTAGGGGATTGGTTTAGTCGGGATCAATATTATATAGCTGCTCATGCTGATCTGGTTTTCATGAATCCCATGGGTGCTATACCCCTAGATGGGTATAGTAGATACATTCCCTATTTTAAATCAGCCCTTGATTCTCTTCTGATTGATTTTCATGTATGGACAGTAGGTGAATATAAATCATTTGTAGAGCCTATAACACGTGATGATATGTCTGATGAGGATCGAGAGTCTACTGAAGTATTCTTAGGGGCATTGTGGGATGCATATCAAGCAGATGTTACAGCTGCTAGGGGGCTTTCTGGTGATGCTCTGCAAATTTATGCAGATGAAGCTGTGAACTTACTAGCGGAGGTTAATGGAGACTCAGCACAGTTAGCATTAAATTATGGCTTAGTAGATGAGCTGCTTACACGCGATCAAATTAAGGAACGGATAAAACTCTTAGTAAATACGCAGGAAACAGATAACAGAGATGATTACCGTAGTATTGGTTATGGAGAATATCTTTCAGTTATTAAAATGGAGAGGGGAGCAGAATTAGCTGACGATACTGTAGCGGTAGTTGTTGCATCTGGAACAATTCTAGATGGATCTCAGCCGCCAGGAAGTGTTGGGGGTGATTCTACGGCGGATATGATCCGACGTGCAGGAGATGATGAGAATGTAAAAGCATTGGTGTTGCGAGTGGATAGCCCTGGGGGTAGTGCTTTTGCGTCAGATATTATTTTACAAGAACTCAAGGTATTTAAGGACACTGGAAAACCGCTTGTAGCCTCAATGAGTAGTGTTGCTGCTTCTGGTGGTTATTGGATATCTATGGGTGCTGATGAAATATGGGCTAATCCAACATCTATTACTGGTTCAATTGGAGTTGGCGCTACATTACCGACATTCAGTCGTACTCTGGATCAGCTTGGCATACATGCAGATGGGGTTGGTACAACCAATTTATCAGGACAGGTAAATCCAATGCGTGAACTTGGTGTGGACGCATCAAGATCAATTCAGCAAATGATTGAACATACATATCAGGAATTTATTGAGCGAGTTGCTGAATCTCGTGGTAAAGATTTAGCTGAGGTTGATGAAGTTGCAAGAGGAAGGGTCTGGATTGCTTCTGATGCACACTTATTTGGGTTAGTTGATGAATTGGGCGACTTTGATGATGCAATCTCCTCAGCAGCAAATCTTGCTGGATTAGCTGAAGGTAGTTACTCAATTGACTTTTTAGAAGAGGAACTTAGTTTTGCTGAACTAATTGCGTTAGAGTTTACGCAAATTACTGAACCTGCCCTTAAGTATCTAAATATTGGTCCACAGATACCAGAGTCTTTTCAAAACTTACTAGATGTAATAACTGAGCCATTTAGACTTGTCGATCAGTTGAATGATCCTCGTGATCTTTATGTCTATTGTTTTTGTGGAGTCTATTAGAAGTCTATAGCGATTTATGCGTATCGATAAATGGTTATGGTGTGCAAGAATATTCAAGACCCGAAGTTTGGCGTCTAAAACCGTTCGTGCTGGTAAGGTAAGAGTTAATAACATTAAGGCTAAGCCGGCTCGTGAAGTTTCTGTTAGTGATTTTGTGAAATTTCAATTGGGAGGTCTTGTTGTTGAATATGAAGTTTTAAAAATTCCAAATCAACGAGGTTCTGCTTCAGAAGCAGCCAAAATCTATAAAGAAACTAATAAATCTATTGAACGGCGGGATCAGTATGCTAAGGAAAAAAAATTAATTATTGCTTCTGATATCCCAACCCAAGGTCGTCCCGACAAAAGAACTAGGCGGTTACTGCTTAATAATCGCCGTCACTAATTGTTTCAAAGAAATTAAGCTATTGAGGTCTATTGTCTGTTTTAAGAAATTTATTTAATTAATCTTTCAATTTCGGACGTATATTTACAGTGGTCACAGTTATAGTTAGCAGAAGGTATATTGTCGCTATTTAAGCATTCAAAAATTTCATTTATCTTGGCTTCTACCCAATCATCATTACCTTCATAAGCTATCAGGGTAGTATCAAATTCAATTGTGTTATCAAAACTTGGTAATTGAGCTTGTCCATTACAGTAAACAAAATACCCTGTATTAGATATTTTGAGATCATTTTTTCTTAATAACCATTGATAGATCTCCATTTGCCTTTTGTATCCAGCATGCCAGCCTTGATCTAAGGCTATGATTCGTTCCTTTTTTGATGTTGCTTTGTAATCGACAACAAAGTGTGTGTCATCTTCATCAACCCATAAATCATCTATCGCACCAAAAATTAATAGATTATATTTTTCAAATAAAAATTGAACTCCCTTAAAGTTGTTTCTCCAGTTATCCAGATTTCTATTTATTGCCGGTCTGATATTAAGTTTGTACTCTTCCTGTATTGGGTGCTTCTTTTTGGCTTTTCTATATGTATCAAATTCATTTTTTAATAAATTGTCTACAGCGCTATTTAAATTAAATGGGAAGCCTGGTGGTCTATCTAACCCTAATCTTCGATCAATATAAAAACAACGAGGGCATTGAATGAAAAGGTCTATACGGCTTCGGCTTAACTTAAAAGGCTTTATGGAGCCCGGTTGATAAAGGTTTCTGCTGCGTTTGCCTTTATAGTATTTTGACATTTAATGAAAATTATAATTCTTTTGGTTTTTTCGGTTTAAAGCAAGCCAGCTTCTAAGCGAGCCGTTTCTGACATCATTGATTGGTTCCATGGAGGATCGAAGACAAGTTCAACATTTGCTTCTTGTATTATAGGGATTATCTCTATTTTTTCTTTTACATCCTGCATTAGGATATCACCCATCCCACATCCGGGTGCTGTAAGTGTCATTTCGACACTAACAAAGTATTCTTTTGACTTATTAGTATGGATATCACAGTTGTATATGAGCCCAAGATCAACAACATTTATTGGTATTTCTGGATCATAACAAGTTCTAAGCTGGCTCCAAACAAGATCTTCAATTTCTTTGTCAGTTGCATTATCAGGTACATCTGGAGGTGTTATGGGGTTTTTACCAATAGCATCAGCATCGATTCCTGCTATTCGAAAAAGATTTCCCTCTATATAAATGGTAAAACTACCCCCAAGTGCCTGTGTTAGAAACCCTGTAATTCCTTCTGATAATTTAACCTCCTCTCCAGATGGAATAATGACAGCATCACAGTTTCTAGACAAAGTAACTGGCTCATTAGCAGTGTGATACATTCATTACTCCGTTGATATTTTTTCTTCGGTTCCAGCTATGGCGTTTTTCAATGCATGCCAAGCAAGGCTTGCGCACTTAACACGAGTAGGGTATTCGCGAACTCCTGATAATGCTGCTAATTTTTCCAGGCTATCTAGATTATTACTTAAAGTGCTCGGATTCCCTGTTAACATTTCATGGACCTGCTCAAATAGCACATTTATAGCCTCAAATGACTTTCCTTTAGCTTTTTCAGTCATTAAAGAAGAAGAAGCAACTGAAATCGCACAACCAGTTCCTTTGAAACTAATATTTTCAATCATACTATTTTTGATTTTTACATAGAGTGTCATGCGGTCTCCGCATAAAGGATTGACTCCTTCAATTACCCTATCAGCATTTTCTAATTCACCAAAATTCCTTGGATGCCGGTTATGGTCTAGGATCACTTCTCTATACAGTTCCTTTAGATCACTCATTTAAATATATCCACGGCATTCTCTATTCCTCGTATGAAGCGGTCTACATCCTCATGATTATTATAGAGTGCAAAAGAAGCTCGACTTGTAGCCGGAATTCCAAAAAACTCCATAACCGGCATAGCACAATGGTGCCCGGTTCGAATCGCTATTCCATCTTGATCTAGTATTGTTCCAAGATCATGAGCGTGAATATTTTCTAATGTAAAAGACAAAACACTAGCCTTCTTTTGTGCAGTACCAATAATTTTCGCGCCTGAAAAAGATAACAATTTTTCAGTTGCATACTTAAGCAAGTTCTCTTCATGTAGCGCTAGATCATCGAAGTCAATGGCATTTAAATAATCTATTGTTGCCCCCAGACCTACAGCCCCTGTTATATTTGGTGTGCCAGCTTCAAATTTATATGGTAGCGAATTGTAGGTTGTATTCTCAAAAGTGACTGTCAATACCATTTCACCACCTCCTTGATAAGGAGGCATAGAATTTAGCAGGGATTTTTTGCCAAAAAGTACACCTACTCCACTGGGCCCATACATTTTGTGCCCTGAGAATGCATAAAAGTCGCAGTCTAGAGTGCTTACATCAAGCTTAAGGTGTGGTATTGACTGTGCGCCATCGATAACAACTAAGGCTCCAAAGTGATGAGCTGTTTCAATAATATGTTCTATTGGGTTGATTGTTCCAAGTGCATTGGATACATGTCCAATCGCTACGATTTTAGTTTTATTGGAGAGGAGTTTTTTGTACTCTTCTAGCTCGAGTTCGCCTCTGTTATTTATTGGTACGACTCGTAAATTAGCTCCTGTTTGATTACATATTAGTTGCCATGGAACAAGATTTGAATGGTGTTCCATCCATGTTATGAGAACTTCATCATTTGGAGTCAAAATACTATTTCCAAGACTAGATGCAACGAGATTAATTGATTCGGTGGTTCCTCTAGTAAAAATGATTTCATCTTCGCTTTCCGCATTAATAAAATCCTTAATTTTTGTTCTAGCTCCTTCATATGCTTCGGTGGATCTTTGGCTAAGTTTATGAACACCACGGTGTACATTAGAATGATTTCTTTTCTTTTGATCTGACATTGCATCAATAACGATTTGGGGGCTCTGTGCTGATGCGGCACTATCAAGATAAACAAGAGGCTTATTATTTACATCTTGGTTTAAAGTAGGAAAATCATTTCTTAGTGACTGAATTTTTCTAACTGCTGAAGAGCCTTGTGTCTTTGCAATTGAGGTCATAGTAATCCGCCCCAATTTGTATAATCTGGTAGTTCTCCAGCAATGCGAGATGTCGCATGTTCTTTGACTTTTTTAACTTTAAAGTCTTGTAGGATTGCATTTGCAAATGCAAAAGTTAGCAACCCCTTAGCAGTATCTTTATCAACTCCTCTAGAACAAAGATAAAAAAGTTGGTCTGTGTCTAGTTCGCCTATGGTTGTTCCATGAGAACACTTAACATCATCTGTATATATTTCGAGCTCTGGTTTTGTGTCAATTTCCCCATTTTCTGATAGCAGTAAATTGTCATTTGATTGTTGCGCATCTGTTCCTTTTGCATTTTTGTGAACTACCACTTTACCTTTGAAAACGCCTCGGCCATGTTCACCTATGATCCCGCGAAAGGATTCCTTGCTAGATGTGAAAGGTGCTCTATGTTCAATACGGGTATGGGTGTCTATGTGTTGGCCCTGCATGGCAAGAAAAACTCCAGAAAGATTGCAGGCTGACCCCGGTTCAGTTAGTTCTATATGAGTATCATTACGAACAAGTTTTCCTCCTAGGTCTGTGTAGCCAAGATTAAGATGGGCATCGCATGTTAATTTCGCATTAAATAATTCAGTATGAAATTGGTTGTTTTGGTATTCCTGTAGACGATAAAAATTAAGAATTGAACCCTTGTTTTGTTTTATAAAAGTTACGGAGTTTGTCCAGTTTGGTTTTGAGCCGATTCCCAAAAAGTGTTGAACGATTGAGAGTTTACTTTTTTCTCCAAGTTCAACAATTAATTTTGGTTGTACAGTATTACGTTCTTCACCAATACTTATATAGATAAGGTGTAATGGAGTTTTTATATGTTCGTTATTAGGAACACTAATTACTGTTTCATTTGAAGAAAATGCTGTATTTAATGCGGCCAAAGGATAGTTTGTAAAAAGTTCATTTCTAGAAAAATTACTGCTTGTTTTTGATTCTAAATTTTGTGTAGTAACTGTAATTTCTCCTAGACTTTCCAAGGCCTGATTAGAGGAATCAGATTGACCGTTAATGAAAATTAATCTTGGAGCTTCTGCATCAATCATATTTTTAGAAAGAACTTTGTGAGCACGTTGTGACTGTTCTGGCGTGACAAATGGAAACATAGGATTAAAATATTCTGAGGCTATGAGGTTTAAATCTGTATAACGCCAGTCTTCATTTTTACGGTCTGGGTATCCAGTTTCTAAAAAGCATTCTAATGCCTCAGAGCGTATTAATTTTGATGTTTTTGAGGTATTTAGTTGTAAAATAAATTTGTCAAAAACCTCCTTTAAGTTGCTTGGATTCACAGAGTTTTTGCCTCTGATTTAACCCAGTCATAACCTTGCTCATCGAGAGTTCTTGCCAGCCTTTGGTCCCCTGATTTTATGATGCGGCCCTCATGAAGAACATGCACATGATCTGGAACCACTAGTTCTAACAGACGTTCATAATGTGTTATTAAAATGGTCGCTCTTTGGGGATCACGGAGACTGTTAATGCCAGTAGCTACAACTTTTAAAGCATCCACATCAAGTCCTGAGTCTGTTTCATCTAGTACGGAAAGTTGTGGTTTGAGCACTAACATTTGTAAAATTTCATTCCTTTTTTTTTCTCCGCCTGAGAAGCCTTCATTTACACTTCTATTTAAAAATTCTGTAGAAATTTGCATAAGCTCCATTTTGTCTTTAATAAGCTTCATGAATTCAAATGCATCTATTTCTGAGTCTCCATTTGCAGAGCGCTGAGCATTTAGTGCTGCTTTTAAAAGATAGGCGTTATTGACCCCTGGTATTTCAACTGGATACTGGAATCCTAAAAACAAACCCTTTCTGGCGCGTTCTTCTGGTTCTAAATCAAGTAGGTTTATTCCTTGATATTGGACCGAACCGTCAGTGATCTCGTAATTGTCACGACCCGCTAACACTTGGGCAAGCGTACTTTTCCCGGAGCCATTTGGTCCCATTATCGCGTGTAATTCACCTGCCTTAACATTTAAGGTTAGGCCATTTAGAATCATTCGGTCATCAACACGCACATGCAAATCTTCTATCTGTAGTAACTTTTCTGTGGCCATATCTATCCTACTGCCCCTTCTAGACTGACATTGAGTAAGGCTTGGGCTTCAACTGCGAATTCCATTGGAAGCTCTTTAAAAACCTCTCTACAAAATCCATTTACAATCATATTGACGGTATCTTCTTCTGAGATTCCTCGCTGACGACAGTAAAATAATTGATCCTCACTTATTTTGGATGTCGTAGCTTCATGCTCAATTTTTGCACTTCGATTACGCGATTCAACGGCGGGAAAAGTGTGTGCTCCACATTGGTCGCCAATTAAAAGTGAGTCACACTGAGTGTAATTACGAGCTCCGCGCGCAGTTGGCATGACACGAACTAGGCCTCTATAGGAATTCTCAGCCTTACCAGCGGATATACCTTTAGAGATTATAGTGCTTCGAGTATTTGCACCGATATGAGTCATTTTTGTCCCAGTATCCGCTTGCTGAAAATTATTAGCCACAGCAACAGAGTAGAATTCACCAATTGAATTCTCTCCCCTAAGAACGCAACTTGGGTATTTCCATGTAATGGCAGAGCCTGTTTCCACTTGGGTCCAGGAAATTTTTGAATTAGCGCCTCTGCAGTCTCCACGTTTAGTTACAAAGTTATATATGCCGCCAATACCGTTTTCATCTCCGGGATACCAGTTTTGGACTGTGGAATACTTAATCTCTGCATCCTCAAGAGCAACTAACTCAACGACAGCAGCGTGTAGTTGATTTTCATCACGCATTGGTGCAGTACACCCTTCCAAGTAACTAACATGACTGGCCTCATCAGCAATTATGAGCGTTCGTTCAAATTGACCTGTATTGGCTGCATTAATTCTAAAGTATGTAGAAAGTTCCATTGGACATCGAACTCCTTTGGGTACGTATACAAATGAACCGTCACTGAAAACAGCAGAATTCAGTGCTGAAAAAAAGTTATCCCGAGGAGGTACAACGCTACCTAGGTATTTTTCTATCAGCTCTGGATGGTTTTGAACAGCTTCTGAAAATGAACAAAAAATTACGCCAGCTTCACTCAATTTTTTCTTAAAGGTTGTTGCTACAGATACACTATCAAATACCGCATCAACAGCTACTCCTGCAAGCTTTGCGCGCTCATGGAGAGGTATCCCAAGCTTGTCGTATGTTTCTAATAGTTTTGGATCAACCTCATCTAGACTTTTCGGGGCATCATCTAAATTTTTTGGGGCGGCAAAATAGGAGATGCTTTGATAGTCGATTGGAGTATATCTAACGTGTGCCCAAGTAGGCTCCTTCATTGTTAGCCAATGCCGGTATGATTTTAGGCGCCAATTAGTAAGAAATTCTGGTTCATTTTTCTTTTTAGAAATTAATTTAACAACATCCTCGTCGAGGCCTGGCGGAACTAATTCTTGTTCAATATCAGTAACAAAGCCATGCTGATATTTTTGTTTTACAAGATCAGAAAATTCTTTATCTTTAGTTTTCATCGTTATGATAATACTAACCTTTTAGGATAGTTTATTTCTCCTATTTAAGGGGTGCGTGAAATTCTGCTGGGTTGTTGATTGAGTGCTTTGTTGCAAGTCAGTCAAGCTGACTTCTTCGAGGGCCTTTCTGATTTTTATATTTATACGTTGCCAAGCACTACCAACTTGACAAAATGATTCTAAATTACATAGGCCATGTTCAGAACTACATTCAGTTATAGCAACTGGACCCTCGAGAGCATCAATTATTTGAGCAGCACTTATCTCTTCTGGGGGCCTTGCTAGTGTATAGCCACCTTGAGCCCCGCGTTGAGAAGTGACCAAGCCTGCTTGGCTAAGCGCTTTAAGGAGTTTGCTCACAGTGGGTCGTGCTAAGTGAGTACTTTCAGCTACCTGGTGTGCACTGTATATACCCTCTTTTTCTAACGCTAATTGTGCCAGAATAAGAGTGCCATAGTCAGTGAGCTTGCTGATTCTTAGCATAAGAGAGTCCTTGCCAATCTTAAATAGTACAATTTTAGTACTATTTAATGATTGGCGCAAAATTGTGATGTCAGTTGCTGCATTCAAAATTATTTAGTCAAACTAGAGGGCAAAGGAAAGGCATACTGAGCTAGCAGCAGAGATAGTTATTCTGTGGTACTTATTTGATAGGTTTCCAATTCAGATTCAAATCTTGCTCGATCAATGATATTTACATCAGGCGCTTCCAATGCCAATTGAATTTGAGTCAAAGCATCAGGGTAGTTACCAATGCTCGCATAATAGTGGGACATATAGTGATGAGCGTTACCCATATCTCCATCAGCATCAGCCGCTCGTGCAATAAGACGAAACTGTTCTGGTGTAGGAGTTGAATTATTAAGAAGATCAAGAAGGATTCTATGTGCTTCCTTAGCATGACCGGATGTAATTAAGGCATTAGCATAGCTATTTGTGAGAGGGACATTTCGTGGGAATAACTCAATTGCATTTGCGTATTTATCAAGCGCAATATCAATTTGATTATTTTTTACTAATGATTCTGCTTCACCTATACGAAATGCAATGACACCCGGGAATTCAAAGACTAAATTTCCAAATTCACGCTGAGCATCATCATCTAGTCCAAGCTCTGAAAGACTAAGCGCAAAACCATATCTATCACCAACATTTTCATTATTAATCTGAATGCGGGTACGCAGTGAGTCAAATGCCACATCAGCTCTCGGTGCTTGCAAAACTTCTAGGCGTGTCTTCATGATTTGATATTCTGTACTGCTACTGACTACCTTGCTTGGCAACAATCTTGCTCGATCGCGAGCCTCGGCTATACGCTCAGTTGTTACAGGGTGGGTGCGAAGTATCGCTGGACCTCCTGTACCGTATCTTCTGGATAATTTTTCAAAAAAAGTACCCATCCCCGATGGATCAAATCCGGCTGAAGAAAGCGTTCTAATGCCAATGCGGTCAGCTTCATGTTCATTAGCCCGGGTAAAATTTATTTGCCTTTGTATTGCCGCACCTTGAGTGGCAGTTACGAGCCCACCTATTGCATTACCTCTGACATCAGTTGTTAGGCCAATAATCATTGTGGCGATTGTTGCAGCCATAGATAACATGCCACTTCTTTGGTTATCGTAGGCGCGCCGTGCCAAATGTCGTTGAGTCACGTGAGCTATTTCATGGGCTAAGACGCCAGCAAGTTCACTTTCAGTTTCACTCGCAAGTATTAGGCCTACATGGACCCCTATAAAGCCGCCAGGTAGTGCAAAGGCATTGATTGTTTCATCGTCAATCATAAAAAATTCAAAATCTTGTCCACCGTTACTGGCATGTCCGACTAGTTGTGATCCCAGTGTGTTGATGTATTCTGTGACAAGCGCATCTTCCATGATTGCGCCACTACCTCTAAGTTGAGTAATGACACTTTTGCCAATTTGGGCTTCCTCAGTTTTATTTATCACTGAGTCACCACGACTGCCAAAATCAGGAAGAGTGACCTCCTGTGGCACACTAGAAGCACAGTATGTAATAGATAAAATTAATATTAGAAAACGAACCATTTTTAAATTCGGTCACACTTTTTTAAGAAACATAATCTAATTCTAAAGTTGCTCACATGCAGAAATTACCTCATCCACATGACCCTTAACTCTAACTTTTCTCCATTCTTTTCTAAGTATACCTCTATCATCGATGAGGAAAGTGCTTCTTTCAATGCCAAGGTATTTTTTTCCATACATATTTTTTTCCTTTATTACATCAAATTCTTTGCAAAGTTTTTCATCATGATCAGAGATTAATTCAAAGGGAAAGTTCTGGTTTTTTTTGAACTTTTCGTGAGATTCTAGGCTATCTCGAGATACGCCAAGAATAACTGTATTTTTCTTATTGAATAAGTCAAAATTATCACGAAAATCTTGACCTTGTTGGGTACACCCAGGGGTACTATCTTTAGGGTAAAAATAAAGAACTATATTTTTACCTCTCAGATCTTTTGATTTAATAGTTTTCTGGCTTGTGGCACTAGCGCTAAAATCTGGTATCTTCTTGCCGGTTTGTATTAAGGGCATTTGTTGGTCTCCTGCACGTGTATGTTCCTAATAAGAAACTATTTCATCTAAACTCATTACTAGATAAGCTTATCTACAGGCTTATTTTACCTAGATAAAATGGTCTTGTAATTTATGAGATAAGTACGTTTGTAGATGGATGGTTGCGACTTGGGAGTCGTCTAAGTACCATCGCGACCAGTTTTAAGAGAGGCTAAAATGGTTTTTACTGGTAGTATCGTAGCTTTGGTAACCCCGATGGATAGTTCTGGTGCGGTTGATGAGTCTCGTCTTGAGGGATTGATTAATTTTCATTTAGAAGCGGGAACGGAAGCTTTTGTTATAGCTGGTACAACTGGTGAATCTGCTACCTTAAGTAAGGATGAACATATTTTCCTTATTCAACGGGCATGTGAACTGGTAGATTCACGCGTACCGGTTATTGCAGGTACTGGGTCTAACTCAACATCTCAGACACTTGATTTATCAATAGCCGTAGATTCTCTGCCAATTAGCGGATTTCTTGTGGTTACGCCTTATTACAATAAGCCAACTCAGCGCGGAATGATTGAACACTTTTCTGTTGTGGCAGATTCTGTAGAGAAACCTGTACTTTTGTACAATGTTCCGGGTCGTACTGGCGTGGATTTACTACCAGATACTGTGACAAAGCTATCGGCACACGACAATATAGTTGGTATTAAGGAAGCAACCGGAGATCTTAAAAGGGTACAAAGTTTACGTAATACCTGTGGTTCTGATTTTTCCCTACTAAGCGGAGATGATATTACTGCTTGCGATTTTATGTTGCGTGGTGGTGATGGGGTTATTTCTGTAACAGCTAACGTCGCGCCACAAGCAATGCGCCTAATTTGTGATGCAGCTCGATCTGGGAATCATGCAGATGCAGAAATGGCTGATGAGCAACTTCGCTCACTTCACGACACTCTTTTTATTGAAAGCAATCCGATACCTGTCAAATGGGCAATGATGCAGTTAAAGCTTGTAGGAGATGGTATACGATTACCTCTTACCACGCTTAATGAAGAGCATCACAATATTCTTATTGAGTCCATGGTCCAAGCAGGGATCGAGGTCAATAAGAATTGAATTAATGTTGCGTATGGTCACAGCTTGTTTTGTTTTTTTATGGTGCTGTAGCGCATGTAGTATTGTTGAATTTCAATTGAGTTGTTTGGATCAAGACCGTTATCTAGATAACGGAGATATTGGGGTAATTCAAATTCCAGATGACTTGGATTCGCCCGATCAAGCTAATGCCTTGCAAATTCCAGAGAACACAGTAACTGATCAAAGTGCTTTTGTTACTAACTCGGAGAGTTGTACAGAATCACCCCCTGATTTTTACCAGGAAGGACTTCCAGGATAATTTAGTAGTCATTACCGATAAAACGTATTTAAAATTTGATGGTTAGTTCCTAAGACCATAGTGACATCAGCAATTTTCGGCAAACGATCAATATTTGATCTTGTTATTCGCTCGTAATGTTGAATAAATTTGTTTATTTGTTGAGTGTCCATTATTCCTGATTTTGAGGAGTGTGATTTTTGAGCAAGCTTGGTTTCTTGTTCTTGGCGCCAATGATGTACTGCAGAAATATTTGGCGCTTGGAGAAAAATTAACTTATCAAATAATTGAAATAGATCTGGATAGTTATTACGTAATTGATTGTTAACGTACGTTCTCCAAGTTGCATCAACATCTTTTTTTTCTTCCAACTCATTTATTGGATTGGAAAGTAAAGTGTCAGCTTGTGCCTCGCTACCAAGACACCAGCCCTCAAAAATAACAGCATCTATTGGACCAGAAACAGTAGGCCAGTTATTAGAAGATAATCGATCATCTATTGATTTATCGAACCTTGGTAGCTTTAGTGTTTCATTTTTTTTTAATTTTCTGAGTTTTGTGAGGGTTTGTATGCAAAAATTTAGATCATGGGTGCCAGGAGCTCCACGAGTACTAAGTAATGGATGAATGTTTTTTCCTAAGTTTTTACGTTCCGATCGCGTAAAGTAAAAATCGTCAAGAGATAACCTTGCAACAGACCAATCATACTTTTTTCTCAAAGCTAGTTTGAGAAATTTGGCTAATGTTGTTTTTCCGGTGCCCTGCGCACCGCTTATAGCAAAAATCTCTGTACCGGACTGCTTTATGTTCCTTAGCCAGTCTGAAAGAGGCAGGTAATGATTCTTAATGACACCATGAAAACCCTTTGGTAATTGGTGTCTATGCATAAAAGCAGAGATTTGTTCTGAGTTAAGGTCTGCCATTTCACTAAATGCAAATAAACGTTCTACTCTTGGGAGAGCTAAAATCAAATCACTTAAAAACAACGTATTAAGATATTACATGACGACTGCCAGATAATGATATTCCCAGATGCACAAAAGAATCTTTAGTCCAAGGAAGTTGGGCTATCTTTATGTGCACGATGCATCAAAAATTGATTGGATAGAGGTATCAAGAGCCGTATTAAATTCTTTGTCAGATTGTTGGTCATTGAGGCTTTCTGTTAGTGCGCGTGAAAAACTAGCAATCATGCCGTTATTTAGACTTAGCCTGTGATTTGCTTCTACCCTAGTATAACCGCCAGATAAAGCGACCAGTCTGAGAAGATTAGGATGATTTTTGCAGGAATCATAGAAGTTAGGTTGTTCTGGTAATGTTAGCTTGAAAATTACCATTTCATCTGCGGTTAGTTCATCAAGATGAATGAGAAGTTGATCTCTTAGCAAGGTTTCTGCATGTGCTTTATCACTAGCATGAATATCAACTTCCGGTTCAATGATAGGGGTTAATCCAGCACTTATTATTTTCTTGCCAACTTCAAATTGTTGGGCTACAACTTTCTCAATACCCTTTTTATTGGCTGATTTAATTACAGAGCGCATTTTTGTGCCAAAAACATCATTATCCTTGGCTTTTTTTAAAATATTCATAAGGGTTGGATTTGGGTTCATTACTTGAACACCATCTGTTTCTTCATCTAAACCTTTATCTATCTTTAAAAATGGCGCAACATTTTTTTGCTCCCAAAGGTAGCTTGCTGTATTCATCCCATTAATTTTTCGATCCAATGTGTTTTCAAAAAGAATAGCTCCGAGTATTCTGTCGCCATCAAATGCAGGGCTGGTAATTATTCGACTGCGCATTTGATGAACAACTGAAAACATTTCCTCATCATTCTGGTAAGCATCTTCACCAATACCATATAGTTGGAGTGCCTTCGGCGTGCTACCACCGCTTTGATCAAGAGCAGCAATGAAGCCATTAGCGCTTTTCACTTTATTTAATTGATTTTCATAGTTAGACATTGGGTTACACCTATTTTTTTCAAATGTGGCGGAGAGAGTGGGATTCGAACCCACGGTACGCTTTGACACGTACACTTGCTTTCCAAGCAAGCGCCTTCGACCACTCGGCCACCTCTCCATTATGAGAGTGGATTCTAGAGGCTAAAACTCATGAGAGCCATTAATTAGGGCATATTTACCATTACCTATAGGTTTTCTAGTTGTTCTCTAATTGCCTCTATATCAAAAGAATTAGAATGTCTTGCCCTAGACTAACGAATTCGCATGTGCGCCGCGTTATACAGACTGTTAAAGTATGGTAGTCCGCGTCGGTTCCCTCGCGACGATTGGCTGTTAACCCCGTCAGGCCCGGAAGGGAGCAGCGGAAGCGGTTAAATTGGGTGCCGGGGACGAGCTGACGCGGATCTAACTTTTGCTGGTGTTCTAGGTGATTAAATGAGTTATACCGTCCTTGCAAGAAAATGGCGACCTCGGGTTTTTAAAGAACTTGTCGGTCAAATGCATGTGGTTAAGGCATTAGTTAATGCACTTTCTGCAGAACGTTTACATCATGCATACCTTTTTGCTGGGACCAGAGGGGTAGGAAAGACTACACTTGCACGCATTCTTTCTAAAGCTCTGAATTGCAAAGAAGGAGTTGTAGCTGAGCCCTGTGGAAAATGTAATGCTTGCATAGGTATTGATGAGGGAAGATTTGTGGATCTTCTGGAGGTGGATGCTGCTTCACGCACTAAAGTAGATGATACGCGAGAACTTTTGGATAACGTCCAGTACCGACCTACCGAAGGTAGGTTTAAAATTTATCTTATTGATGAAGTGCATATGTTATCTAAACATTCGTTTAATGCATTATTAAAGACGCTTGAGGAACCTCCACCACACATTAAGTTTCTTTTGGCTACAACCGATCCTCAAAAGCTTCCGGCTACTGTTTTGTCGCGATGCCTGCAATTTAATTTGAAGCGTTTAAGTGTTAAAGAAATTTTTGATCAGCTGAACAAGATTTGTACAGAAGAAAGTGTTTCAAGTGATGCCGATGCTTTATTTGCTGTTGCAAAATCTGCTGAGGGTAGTATGCGTGATGCTTTGAGCTTGCTTGATCAGGCAATAGCATTTGGTGGTGGAACAGTTACTTTAGATTCAGTTAGCTCAATGCTTGGAAGTATAGATGTGGGTCATGCTAGAAGTCTTGTCTCTGGTCTTATAGAAAGAGATGGATCTATTTTAATGAATGAGGTTGCACGCATAGACGAACAGGCACCTGATTATGAGTTGATATTAGATGATCTTATGGGTCTTTTTCAGGAACTGGCAGTTGTCCAGCTTGTTGGTACTTCTCATAAAGATGAGGTAGATGAGGAGCTTTGTAGTTTTGCAAGTAGGTTGTCTCCTGAGGACGTGCAATTGTATTATCAGATTGCTTTAAATGGTCGTCGAGACCTAGGTTATTGCCGAGACTTTCGGTCTGCATTTGAGATGGTTTTGCTGCGGATGCTTGCATTCAGCCCTAGAATATCAGGCGCATCAATAGATGAGTCTGATGCTAATAATTCTTCAGGGAAAAAATCCAACTCTGATAGAGAAATTAAACCAAGTACAGAATTAACTAATACCAAAAAACAATCAACTATTGCAAAGCCAGATGGTCAAGCCCAGACACCTAAACTTCAAAAGGAAAACTGGACTAATCTGCTTAAGAAGTTAGATATACGTGGGGCTTCGCGTCAGTTAGCGGAGCATTGTATGCTCAGGAAAATAACCGATAACCAGATACATCTTATTCTTGCATCTGAAAATGCGCATTTAAATACAGATCAAATACGAAGCCGTCTAGAGGCTGCATTTAGTCAATACCAAGGTAAAAAGGTAGTGGTCTTAATCGAAATTAGTAAAACTTTAGAAGGTACGCCTGCACAGGTTAGGTCAGCGGGAGAAGATGAGCGAATGCGTTCAGCTAGAGAGGATATAGAGGGAGACCCAAAAGTGCAGGAAGTTCAAAAAGAATTTGATGCCATTTTGGAGGTAGACAGTATTCAGCTTAATAACGATGAGTCAGTAGAGCAAAGGAGATAAATTGTATGAAGGGTCTTGGGCAGCTAATGAAACAGGCACAGCAAATGCAGGAAGATATGCAGAAAGCACAGGATGCATTGGCCTCAATTGAGGTATCAGGTGAGTCTGGAGGGGGAATGGTCAAAGTGCGCATGACATGTAAGCATCATGTTGTTGGGCTTGATATTGAGAGTGATTTGCTTAGTGATGATAAAGAGATGCTGGAGGATCTTATTGCTGCCGCTTTAAATGATGCTATTCGAAAAGTTGAAATAACCACACAGGAGAAAATGTCTGGATTAACAGGTGGATTCTCCTTGCCTGCTGGTATGAAGTTGCCACTTTAGTTGATAATAAAATGGCTGAGTTCTATTCACCGCTTTTAGAGCAGCTTATTAAGGCTCTTCAGTGCTTGCCTGGGGTTGGAGCTAAATCAGCACAACGAATGGCTTTTTATCTTTTGGATAAAGATAGGGATGGAGCACTTAGACTTGCTGAATCGCTACAAGAGGCTAGTCGATTGGTGCACCACTGTGATCGCTGCAGAATGTTAACTGAGCAGTCATTATGTAATTTTTGCGCTAATAATCGGCGAGATGATACTAAATTATGCGTTGTTGAAAGTCCTGCTGATGTTCTGGCGATTGAACAGTCTGGAGCATATATAGGACTTTATTTTGTGCTTATGGGCCATCTTTCCCCAATTGATGGCATAGGTCCGGTTGAACTTGGTTTGGATCTTTTTGAGTCAAGACTACAAGAGGGACTAATTTCTGAAGTAGTTTTGGCAACTAGTGTGACTGTAGAGGGAGATACTACAGCTCAATTGGTTGCAGCAATGGCTAAACGGCATAAGATTCATGCAAGCCGAATAGCTTATGGCGTTCCAGTAGGTGGCGAGTTGGAATTCATTGATGGCGGAACACTTTCTCGAGCACTGGCCGGTCGACGTGAGATGGGCTTAGATGAAACAGAAAAGGAAATAACTTAATCTCAGGAATTACTTATGAAGATTGAATCTTTGCCAGATTGCCTTTTTTGTAAGATCGTATCCAACGAAATATCATCTGAACGCCTATATGAAGACGAAGAAATATTAGTTTTTAGTGATATAAAGCCCCAGGCGCCATTCCATGCGCTAATTATACCTAAAACTCACATTTCAACGTTGAACGATCTTGAGCTTAGACACGAAAATACTTTTGGAAGATTATTTTCAATAGCCAAAGATCTTGCTGAAAAATATGGCTATGAGGGTTACCGCGTAGTAATTAATACAAATAAAGAGGGTGGGCAAGTAATCTATCATGTACATATGCATATGTTGGCAGGGCGTCAAATGAAAGGTCAGCTTGGTTAGAAAAAAATCTAAGGTACCAAAGTATTAATTATTTACTCGTGACTTTATTTTCTTTGTATGCTCATAAAATTGCTTGTAGCTTTTGTAGCGTTCAATATTAATTTTTTTATTGACTAAAGCAATTTTTATTGCGCAATCTGGTTCGTCTAAGTGATGACAATTGTTAAATCGGCAGTTTTCTCTTAGGGTCTTAATTTCACGAAATCCATGCTCGGCTTGTTGGGCGTTTTCCATATAGGGGGAATAGGTTCTTGCGCCAGGAAAATCTATAATTTCTCCGCCGCTTGGTAGTCGGTAGAGTATGGCTGTTGTCGTAGTATGTTTTCCTAGTTTTGCTTTATCAGACAATTCCCCTACTTTTTGTACGCTATCTCCCATCAAGACATTCATTAAGGATGATTTTCCAACACCTGACTGGCCAATGATAACGCTTCGATTCTTTTTTAGATGATGCCTAATGTTTGATGTGCCTATGTTCTTATGGGCGCTAACTGCTAAAACATCATAATTAAGGTCTTTGTATATTTTAAAATTAGCAGGTAAGTTTTCTGTTAGGTCTATTTTATTAAAAACTATTATCGCCTTTAAGTAACAAATTTCTGCTGCTACTAGGTATCGATCTAATAAAAGCCAATCAGGTTTGGGCGTTTCTGCAAGCACGATGACTAGTTGTGTAAGATTAGCTGCAATAATTTCAGGTTTTCCTTTGCTATTAATTCTATTTAGGTATGAAGATCGATTAAAAATAGATTTTATGATGCCTGTGTTTTCGTTGTTTTTGTTCCAACTAATTGTGTCTCCAACAATGGGGTTTAATCTTCGGTTGTGAAATTCACATAAATATTGTTCTTTTGACTCACTTTCAATGAGAGCATGGTTTTTAAAGCGAGCAATAACTAAGCCGTTTTCTTTCATAGGTTGATTGAACTAGTATTTTTAATTTTATCCATAAGTTAAAAAAGTCCTGCCCTGCTACAATTATGCCTATGAGGTTAACAAATTGAAGTCAAAAGAGCATTTGATCTGGATTGATCTTGAGATGACTGGGCTTAAACCAGAATCAGATCTTATTATTGAAATTGCAACAGTTGTCACTGATAAGCATCTTATGGTAATTGCAGAGGGTCCCGTTCTGGCTATCCATCAAAACGACTCTGTGCTTAATGAGATGGATGAGTGGAATACTCTTCAACATAATAGATCAGGATTGGTTAAAAGGGTTCAAAAAAGTCGAGTAGATGAGTATGAGGCTGAACAGCAGACGCTTTCTTTTCTGCGTCAACACCTTGATAAGGGTACGTCTCCAATGTGTGGTAACGGAATTTGTCAGGATAGGCGCTTTCTTAGCCGATATATGCCTGAGTTGGCATCCTATTTTCACTATAGAAACCTAGATGTATCAAGTTTAAAAATTTTAGCCAATCTTTGGTCTCCAGAAATTAGCAATAGATTTGAAAAACAGTCAACGCACCTTGCATTGGCAGATATATACGACTCTATTAGGGAATTAAAGTTTTATCGAGAAAATTTACTTAAAAACTAATTAAGGCTTATTTTTTGTTTGGGTTTTTTTTGCTAAAAGAAGCCAAGTGTCCAATACAGAATCAGGATTTAAAGACATACTAGTTATTTCTTTTTCTAATAACCATCTGGCTAGATCGGGATGATCAGATGGCCCTTGACCACATATTCCAATGTATTTTCCTTGTTTTTTGCATGCAGAAATTGTCATAGCTAAAAGCTTCTTAACTGCTATATCTTGTTCGTTAAATAATTCAGCAATTTTCCCAGAATCTCGATCTAATCCAAGGGTAAGCTGGGTCATGTCATTGGATCCAATTGACATACCGTCAAAGTATTCTAGAAATTCTTCAGCTAATAGAGCATTACTCGGTAGTTCGCTCATCATAATAAGTTTTAAATTATTTTTGCCGCGAATAAGGTCATTATCTGTTAACAATGAGATTACTTTTTCTGCCTCTACAATTGTTCTAACAAAAGGAATCATAACTTGTACATTTTCCAACCCCATGTCATTTCGAACCTTTTTGATTGCTTCACACTCTAATTCAAAGCATCGCCTAAAATCTTCATTTAAATATCTTGATGCACCTCGAAATCCTAACATAGGGTTTTCTTCAGTCGGTTCATATTTTTTTCCACCTATCAGATTTGCGTACTCATTAGATTTAAAGTCAGATAGTCTTACGATCACAGGTTTTGGTGAAAAGGCGGCTGCTATTGTTGCTATCCCTTCGCTAAGTTTTTCTATGTAAAAAGATACTGGATCACAGTAGCCTGATATGTGTTCGTCAATAAGTTCCTTAACTAATATATCTTGATTGTCATAATTTAGAAGTGCTCTAGGGTGAATGCCAATCATACGATTTATAATAAACTCAAGTCTGGCAAGTCCAACACCATGATTGGGTATACTGGAAAAGTTAAATGCGCGATCTGGGTTTCCCACATTCATCTTTATTTTTACAGGTATGTCGGGGAGTTTTTCTAGTGCAATTTCTCGCTGTTTATATTTTAGGATTCCCTCATATACGAAACCTTCTTCACCTTCTGCACAAGATACAGTAACTTTCATGCCATTTGATATATCCTCAGTTGCATGGCCACAACCGACTACCGCAGGGATACCTAATTCCCGAGCAATGATAGCTGCGTGACAAGTACGTCCTCCACGATTAGTAACGACTCCAGCAGCTCTTTTCATGACCGGTTCCCAATCTGGGTCAGTCATATCTGATACCAGAATATCTCCAGGTTGAATGAGGTCCATTTCTTCAATATTTCTTACTACTTTTGCAATGCCACTGCCGATACGTTGGCCTATGCTTCTCCCCTTGGTCAATATTTCTGATTTTTCTTGGAGAGAATAACGAACCATTACTTGCTTGGCTTGACTCTGAACGGTTTCAGGGCGAGCTTGTAGTATATAAAGTTGATTATCAGTACCATCTTTTCCCCACTCAATATCCATTGGTGTGCCGTAGTGTTCCTCGATTAGGATCGCTTGTTGTGACAGTGTTTCTATATCCTTATCATTTAGAGAAAATCGTTTCTGCTCACTCTCAGGTACTTTGATTGTTTTAACTCTTTCTGCAGGATCATCTGCATAAATCATTTTCACCTGTTTTGTTCCTAAGTTTTTTCGAATGATTGCCTTTTTATTAGCTGACAAGGATTTTTTGTATATATAAAATTCGTCTGGATTGACTGCTCCTTGAACAACTGTTTCTCCAAGACCATAGCTTGATGTTATAAAAACAACATCTCTGAATCCCGATTCAGTATCAAGCGTGAAAATTACTCCAGATGAGCCAAGGTCGCTACGAATCATTTTCTGTATGCCAACAGAAAGTGATACATCTTGATGTTTAAAGCCCTGATGAACCCGGTAAGCGATTGCTCGATCATTATAAAGAGATGCAAAAACTTCATGTATAGCCGTTAGTACATTATCTATGCCGCTAACGTTTAGTAGTGTTTCTTGTTGGCCAGCAAATGAAGCTTCCGGGAGATCTTCTGCTGTGGCAGAAGAGCGTACTGCAACAGTAATATCATTTCCGTCTTTAAGTTTATTCCATTCATGTTTGATCGCTGTCTTTAACTGATTCGGTAGCGGTGTTTGAATGATCATCTGTCTTATATCAGCTCCGGCTTTTGTCAGTGCTGGTACATTGGTTACGTCAAGGTTTTCCAAACGAGAAATAATTTTCTTATCTAGGTTTTCTTGTTGTAAAAAATCAGTGAATGCTATTGCAGTGGTAGCAAATCCATCTGGAACCCTAATCCCTAGCTTGTTAAGGTTTTGTATTAACTCACCAAGTGATGCATTTTTCCCGCCAACTTGACTAATGTCATTTTTTCCTATCTGAGTGAATCTTATGACATACGGTTCCAAGTTATACTCCAAAATTAGAACTTAGCCATGACTAGTGGAGTAATCATGACAGAGCGAACAGTTTATTTTGTATCTGATCAGACCGGTGTGACCGTTGAAACCCTAGGACACAGTTTATTGACCCAATTCGACGGGATCCAGTTCAATTCTATCACTGTGCCATTTATAGACAATATTGACAAGGCATATGAAGTTTCAAAGCGAATTGATAGAGAAATGGAACATGCTGGAGTGCGCCCAATTGTTTTTACAAGTTTTGTTGAAGAAACAATAAGAGAGCCATTGCTTAAATCTAAGGGACTGATTTTAGATTTCTTTGAGGCTTTTCTCGGCCCTTTGGAGAGTGAGTTACAAATGCATTCTTCTCATACTCAAGGTAAAGCTCATGGTATGGTTGACATGAAGACGTATGATGCTCGAATTGAGGCAACTAATTTTGCAATGGATGCTGATGATGGACGCAGTATTCAAAATTATGATCGCGCTGATGTGATTCTAACTGGCGTATCAAGATCTGGAAAAACTCCAACCTGCCTGTATTTGGCGCTTCAATACGGTATTTTTGCTGCTAATTACCCCCTGACTGAAGATGATCTTGAATCAGGAAGATTGCCTGAAACCCTTTTGCCATATCGCAAAAAACTGTATGGACTTACTATTGCACCAGATAGGCTTCGTCAAATACGTCTTGAGAGACGTCCTGTTGGCAGATATGCAACTGCTCAACAGGTGAGCTTTGAGTTGAGATCAGCAGAGAGGCTATATAAAAAACTAGGTATGTTTTTTATAGATACCACGCATTTCTCTATTGAGGAAATAGCAAGTACTATTTTGAATGAGACAGGGGTTGAACGTAGAGTAGGCCCATAATTTAGGTTTCTTACATCATAAACTAGTTTTATGAAACATATGTGATACAACGGGAAGATAATTCTGAAAGAGATGATGGCAGATAGTTTGTTATTACCGGAGTGTGTTTTTCATTCAGGCACACTCGGCGGCTTAATGACGCTTTATGAAAGTAATTTCATTAAATTGACTCAATTAATAGAGAATATGGAGTCTTTGTTGCTAGGTAATTCAAATAAATATACATCTTATACGGATTTAGATTGTGATCTGCATATGGCAATTATAAAAAAAGAGAGATACACAACAACACTGACTCTCACTTATGAGTTTTCTGTTGATAATGGTAAAGGTTTTTCTGAATCTGTGTTAGATCCTGATCTGACAATCCGAATTTATCATGATGCTAAACTGGTAGATGTGGTAGACAGCACTAATATAAGCAAACATCAACACAGAAAACTACATGAGATTAGTCAACTTCAATCTCATGAGTTAAGCGCTCGTTGGAAAAGAAATATGATGTTAAATAAATGGTTGGATTATCTGCTTGATATGGAGCATAGTTTTTCTGGATTCATGAATGAGTGATCAAATCTTATTATTGAAAGTTAGTTTTTTAGCTATAGGCTATTTAAGCAAGGCCTGAGAGTATGGATATAAATTGGATTTTATTGGCTATACAAGCGCTTATAGTCTTACTAATACTTGTGCTTCTTAAGCGTCAGAGTCTAATTAAGCAACTAGATTCAGATCAAAAAGTGCGAGCAGAGCTCCAAGGTCACAGAAAAGAAATGAGTGAAGCTGGTAGTCAACTTAGGCAGGAACTGACCAGTACAACCCTTAAAGCAGTTGGAGAGCTTGGTAAGAGTCAGGCTAAACATCTAGAGGGTGTTGAGGCGCGTGTAAAAGAGCTTACCTTGTCAACAGAAATAAGGTTAGACAAGTTGCGTGAGACACTTGATAAACAGCTAAACATATTGCGAGTAGAAAATAAGAAAGAACTTGATGAGATGCGTAAGACAGTGGATGAAAGGCTTCAGTCAACCTTGGAGAAGAGGTTAGGGGAGTCATTTAAGCTTGTTCAATCACAGTTAAAGGACGTTCATGAAGGTTTGGGAGAGATGCAAGCTTTGGCCACTGGGGTTGGTGACCTTAATCGGGTACTTTCTAATGTCAAGTTAAGAGGTACATGGGGTGAATATCAATTAGAAGCACTTCTTGAGCAAATGTTTGCTCCCGAGCAGTATGAGTCAAATGTGGAAGTTAAGACAGGTTCTGGTCAACGGGTAGAATTTGCTATAAGGATGCCTGGAGAGTCTGGCAATATAGAGTCGCCCGTTTGGCTCCCTATTGATTCAAAATTTCCTCATGATGCTTATGACAGGCTTATTGAAGCTTCTGAGATCGGAGATGAGATAGGAGTGAAAAAGGCATCAAAGGAATTAAGATCAAGTTTCATTCGTTCAGCAAAAGAAATAAAAGATAAGTATGTTAACCCTCCAAGTACAACAGATTTTGCAATAATGTTTTTGCCTACTGAAAGTTTATACGCTGAGGCAATACGTCAGCCCGGTTTACAGCAGGAATTACTCAATACATACCATGTGGTTCCTGCAGGTCCAACTATTTTTTCAGCCTTACTTAGTAGTTTGAATATGGGTTTTAGAACACTTGCAATACAAAAGAGATCAAGTGAGGTTTGGCAGACGTTGGCAGGGATAAAAACAGAATTTGGGAAGTTTGGCGATGTTTTAGCTAAGGTAAGAAACCAATTGGATTTGGCATCCCGTACAATTGATGAAAAGGTTCTAGTCAGAACTCGTGTGATGCAGAGAAAATTGAAAAATGTAGAGGAGATGCCAGAGCAAAGTTCTGCAGGGGTATTATCATTTCCTAATACTAAGGACGAGGATAAAGGGTCCTAAATTTTTTGCTTTTTTGATGGACGTATTCTGTAATTTATTAGCAACTCAATGAATTATATTAAAACTGCAAAAAATAAACTCTTTGAGTCATTAGTGGTATAGAGCAGTTTCAGATCCCGTAATAGGAAGTGCTGTAGGATCAGATATTGATGCCATGTCTACTACTACTTGAGTAGCTTGATCCAGTAAAACATCTGCAGGTTCATTAGTATCAAGCTCTTCAGTGGTTTCGAACGGTTCAAGGCCTAGGGCTGATCGACGCTCGTTTTCACGAGCAAGTTGTTGAGCTTCAAGTTCTTCTCGCTCTGCAGTTCGTACTTCTATATTTAGAGATACTTCATCTCGATCCCGTAAAATTTCTACTGCTTCAATATCTCCAACAAGGTGATTGTAATTTGGGTCCAAAATTGCACGCTCACTATGTCTATTTTGCAGAATATTTATTTGTGGATCCAAATTAGTATCTACCCTAAAAGGAGTTTCTTGAATTCGATCCCATGGCAGCGCTGTATCTCGAGTGCTTTCTCCTACCATCGATGTATCAACCATTGAAGGAAGAGAGATATCCGGCATTACTCCTCGATGTTGTGTGCTTTCACCTGTGACTCTGTAATACTTTCCAATAGTTAACGTAAGTTGTCCATAGCCTGTCCCCGGCATGAATCGGTCTAAATTAAAAAGATTCTGTACAGAGCCTTTTCCAAATGTTTGCTGCCCTATAACAATACCTCGGTTGTAATCCTGTATAGCTGCAGCAAAAATTTCCGAAGCACTAGCACTATAGCGATCAACTAGGACAGCTAACGGGCCATCATAGGCAGCATTTGGGGATGGGTCATCAAGAACTTGAATGTTTCCACGTGTTTCACGGAGTTGAACAACAGGTCCTTGGTCAATAAATAAACCACTAAGCTCAGTAGCCTCAGACAGATGACCTCCGCCATTTTGTCTAAGATCAACGATTAATCCATCAATCCCGTCTTCTTTTAAGTCTGAAATTAGTCTTTCGACGTCCCGTGTGGTGCTAGTGTAATTCTCATCACCTCGGGCTCTAGCTGCGTAGTCTTGATAAAAACTGGGCACATCAATAATGCCAATTTTATAGGTAGATTCTCCCTCAGGAACCTCAACAATGCTGCTTTTTGCTGCTTGTTCTTCCAGCTTTACCTTATCTCTAATGAGATAAAGTATTTGTTCTGGTGAACCTGGAGCCGCTCCTGCTCCAAGGACCTGGAGTTGAACGACTGTTCCGCCAGGTCCTCTGATTAACTGGACAACATCATCTAAGCGCCATCCAATGACATCTATAAGATCCCCTTCCTCACCTTGACCAACAGCTGTTATTCGATCCGAAGGTTTTAGTTGTCCATCAATATAAGCTGGACCTCCGGGAATCACATTAATAACAGTTACATAATCATCTTCTAGTTGCAGCGAAGCCCCAATACCGTCATAGGATAGACTCATTTGAATTTGATATTCCTCGCTGTTACGCGGAGAGAGATAGCTGGAGTGAGGGTCTATTGTGTGTGCTACTGCATTCATAAATGTTTCAAACACATCATCTGAAGTAATTTGAGTTACACGTCTTAATAAACGTTCATAGCGTTCCTGTAGTAATTCGGCTGTTTCGCTCCATTCCTTTCCTGTCAGAGTCAAGCTAAGCCCATCATTTTTAACTCGTTTTCGCCAAATTTCTTGTAATTCTTCTTCAGATCTTGCCCATCCCATTTCACTTCGGTCAAACTGAAAGTATTCATCTACAGTAAAATCAGGTTCTTCTGCCAAAAGGATCGTCGCATAGGCAACCCTTTCTTCTGTGCGCGCCTTAAATGTATTAAAAATTTCAAAGACTGGTTCTAAATCGCCGTTTCTTACGCGTTCATCTAACTCATAACGGTATCGGCCGAATGATGTGTAATCCTTTTGAAGGAAGTAGAGGCGGTTGCCATCCAACGTATCAAGGTAACGATCAAGGATAGCAGATGACAGGGAATTATCTATGCGTGGTCTTGCATAGTGGAGGTCCTCAATAATCCGAGCTACTCTTTGACTTATTTCTGGGTGTTTGTCTCCAACTGATAAAGGCTCTATTGTTTCATCAGTTGAGTAACTTATATTTCCTAAACATATCCACAAAGCCATTAGTGGCCATAACCTCTTTTTATCTGTCACACCGCCTCCTTTTGTTATACGAGATACGCTTATAGCGAGCTAGCAACATAGTACTATCGTAACTAATCGGGAACACTAAGACGACAATTTGTTCCGTTGTATCAATAATTTTTTGTTTCCATCTATTAACTTGGAGCAACTGGAGTAATAAAGATTTTGTAATTAGTTTTTATGTTTTTGCTTTATTAGGTTAATTATAATTTATTTGAATTATCTGATAAACGCTATAACTATATGAACTTATTAAGTTTATTGTTTTTATAAAACCAAAGTGACCATCTTAATATACGTGTTATTAGGTAAGGACTCAGTACTAATAATAGAGCCATTGGGTTTGCTGTAATGACTCCAAACCAGATGCTAGAAGTAAGACCCCATAGGCCGCTTTCTGCAGAATATTCGCCAACCACATGTTGACCTACTATATAGACCGCTGGTGGTAAGGTAAAAAAACCTATCCCTATAAGGACTATAGCCAGTTTAAGTTCTTGTTTTGCTTTCGGTGATAATTGACGCATCAATAAGTTTTTGTTTGGCCTGTGAAAATCAGAATAAAGATTAAAGCTGATCTAGGGTGAAAGTTAGTAACTGTAGGATACTACTGTGAACTCAAGTTTGGACCGTTGCCATAGTTTGGTGAAGTCAAGAATTCCTTCAATTGCTGTGTAAGTCCGCGACACGCAGCCGCTTGAGGTCGAGCAATTAAAGGGATTGGGATAACTAGTGCCGGCATAACGGAACGTCCATTTACGTCTGCGTGTATAGTTCCTGCAGAAGACGCATCATTGATATCCCATACGGTGGCATCATATCGAGAGTCATCTTCCCACCAGCCAAGTCCAAGACAACCGGCTCCGCTTACACCTGCTGCACAGCTTATTCCACCCCCGCTAGCTATCCTGTCTGTTGACCCATCGAGCCAGATAAGAAAACGTACCCCGGTAGAAATTACTTCTTCCCGTACATTTTCTTTTTCAAGTAATTGGGAAAGGTCTGTAGGTGTTATTGGTGCCATTGAGGGCTCAAACCAGGGGTATAGCTTGTCCTCAAATGCTCCACTATTATGCACATTAAGACCTTCATCACCGTTTGAGAGGCCTTCACTTATGCAATCGACAATTCTTTGTTCAGCTTCATGAGAGGCATGATGTTTTCTTGCAAGTACAACAACACCCTCACCATCACCAACAACTACCTGACTTTGTTTATATGGTTCAATACGAGAGGTAACGCCACACCCGCTTATAAACGCAAGACTTACTAATAGGCTTGTTAGTGAAGTATTGTAGAAATTTAAATTAATCACTGAGGTATGCCTCCAACAGAAAGCACTGTTGATATTTGTCTGTCCTGTAGCCAGTCCTGCACGTCCGGTTGGTCTGAAAATTTCGTTGAAATCGTGGCACCAACTTCTCGCATTGCTACTACAGTTGCTCTGTTTAAAGCCTGTTCTCGGTTAAGTAATTCAGCTTTTCCATAGCCACTAACAGTCCATTCTGTAACCAATTGTCCGTCTGGATCATACAGTCTTATAAGGTATTGCATCCACACTTCTACAAACTCATCTCTTTGTCCAACTGGGACGTCAAATTCAAATCGATCTAATACAGGCCATAAAATCCCATCGATATCTTCCATCTCAGGTTGTATATTGGGAAATTCATAAAATTCTTCGACATTTAAAAACATCGATTGAAAAAGCTGTCCCAACATAAGCTCATTTGCTTCGCCGATTTGGATGGTATAAGCAGCTTGTCTGGGCAGCTCTTCATAGTGTACGTAGTCAAGCAGTTCATCGTCTAGAATTAGACCCATACGAACAGGCAACCTATCAACTAATGGCTGAGGAAAGTCAGCTTCAACCCATATAGAGGTTGAGCAAGCGGTTAATGCAATGGTTACCATTCCCATCAGGTAACGGATTGACTTCAAATTAGACTTATTTGCCATCTCGTGCATTTTAAGGCCTATATCGACTAAAGCGTATATTATTTGAGACCTCAACGACCTTATTTAGTTCCCTTATGCCATTTAGAATGGTCAATTTATTAAGGTATTTAAGAGTTAAGTATATTAGAACTTTAAATTTAAAGATTTTTAATTGTCATCATCTTGACGAGCACGCCTCGCCCGTCTGCGCTCTCGTTCTCTAGCAGCACGTTCTCTGGCTCTAGTTTCCCTATTTGCTCTGGCTTCTTCATCAGCATCTCGGTCTACTTGTGGTCGGACACAATTGAGAGTTGCATAGCCTAGATCACGCTGCAACTCTAAGTAATACATTGAGTTTGCTACAGCTTGTACGAAAAAAACATTATTGCGAATTTGGTTTTCAAGATTTCTTATATCTTGACGAGATAGACGACTAGTAATGCGCATCCTTGCATCCAGTTCGCATCTAAAGCCTGACTCACTTCCAATCATAGAAAGTTGTCTATGACCGCCTCGGGCTAAGGTCTCGTCACCCCAATTCCAGGTAAAATCATTCTGAGGAAGAGCCATTCGGCCAATATATTGCGAGTTAGATGTATTTAAGTATGTTAACCCAAGTATAAAGGGTAATATTTTTATTAGTCTTTTGGTTAAAAGTATCATGTCAGGAATTTTTTAAGTTTTTTAAAAACTACAATCCGTAATCATTTCCCGAATAATATCAAACAATATTTATATGGGTGCTATTTTTTGTCTGGTCCGTTTAACTATTAGGGTTTGCAAATATCCAGTTTAATTTTTTTTCTCAATTTTTCACTAACAACCGGTTCAATATTAAACCATTGTTTCCAAGCGGGAACTCCTTGGTGAAATAACATTCCCAAACCATTTACTATGTGGTTTCCTCTCAGTTTTGCTGATTTAAGAAAGGGCGTGTTCAATGGTGTATATATTGTATCTGTGACTATTGCAGAAAGTGGTAATCGTTTAAGGCATATATCAAGTGGAGATGTGCCTGTCATACCTTGACTGGTTGTATTTGCAACAAGTGCTACATCCTTAAGAGCTTCGTTTCTTTTATTCCATGGGATTGGCTTTACAGTTTTTCCAAATACTTTGGCTAAATCACATGCTTTAGAGTAAGTCCGGTTTACAATTCGAATCTCTTTTGCTCCCTCTCGTATTAGTCCGTAGCAGATAGCTCGGGATGCTCCTCCAGAGCCAATTACTAAAACGGGCCCAGCATCTGCTCTCCATTTTGGTGTTTCTTGTTTAAGATTTTCTATAAATCCATACCAATCATTATTTGTTCCTAGAAGTGAACCGTCTTTTTGAACTGTAATGCAGCTTATAGCACCTATAGTTCGAGCTATTTCATCTGAAGCGTCAACTATTTCAAGTGCTGTCTGTTTGTGTGGAATAGTTATATTACAGCCAGCAAACCCAAGCGGCTTTAACATCGATAGTGCAGAACTAAGCCCTGAAGGTTTAACGGCAATGGGCAAGTACAATCCAGTAAGTTTGTTCTCCATTATCCAATGGTTATGCATTATTGGGGAGCGTGAGTGAGAAACGGGCCATCCCATCACACCAGCCAGAAGAAATTTATCGGTGTTATACATAAAACAAAAAGTAAAGCAATATAAGGCTATTTTTTAGCTCTATCTGGGCTCAGTTTCGAGTGGAAATGATTCCAAGTTCTATTGAATAGATTTTTAGCCCATAATTTTTTTTTGCAGGCTAAGATTTCTTCTTCAGAAAAAATGTAAGGCTTTCCTATTTGAAGTGCCCTGTACTGGCGATATGCATTTTCTTCTAGATAGTTAGCCAGCACAAAAGCTTCAACAATATTTATGCCACAAGTAACAGCACCATGTGATTTCATCATAGCTGCAGGCCTGTCTCCTAGCGTTTCAGCTAATAGTTTTGCCATCTCGGGGTTATTAATCGAGTTTGGAGAATCTAAAACAGGAACTGGATAAAGTAATGTTCCTTGGGCATAAACAGGCTGATAATTTTCTCCTACCATTGTAAGGAAGGTGGACCATTTAGGGTGTGCGTGCACTATTGCACGTATATCAGTGCGAGCTTTATAAATTCCAGCATGTAGATGGAACTCTAGGGGTGGTGCCCCATTTCCGTTGATTACATTACCCTCAAAGTCAATTGTGCAAATATCGGCGCTTGTCAATCTACTTCGTTCGCATGACCCTATATTGATAAACATGTGTTCATCGCTTAAACGGATGCTTGCATGTCCGTTGTAATCAATGATATTGGATTGTTCAAGCATGCGGATGCAATCCGCTAGCTGTGTTTTTTGAGCTTCATCATTTTTCATGTATTAGATTACGCTCGCATTAAATTGCATAGCTCAAATACGTTACTAGCGTTGTCAAGATCCCAAACTGCCGTAGCAAGATTTTCTGCCTGAGATTTGGGTAATATTTCGCCAGAGAGAGCTCTATATTTATTCATCAATTCTTCGTCTGTCATGGGGTTTGTTGGCGAGCCGACTGCATGTTTTATATGTTTTTTTAATTTTCGTCCGTCTGCTAAATTGATTTGTAAGTGCACTTCGTCCTCTGAAACATCCTTGCCTATTGTTGCTGATACTTTTGAACGGACATTGGAAATCGTTGGATCATTAACTTTTTTATCTGTAAATTGAGCATCATGTCCAGCTCCGTCGACAAGCGCTGCAGCAGCACAATGTTGAAATGAAAATTTACCTTCTAGTCCAACGACAGGGTTTGCTCGGTTCATAAGCTCAAGGACTAGAGGGTGAGTTATTGCTTTAATAGATTCAATATCTTCAGGTTTTAAATTAAATTCATTTCGGAGTTCAATGACCGCTTGTTGAATAGGGTGAGAGACAATGCCATTAGCAAATGGCTTAAGCCCGTTCATTTTAAATTCCCAGTGTTCCCCAAGTTGACTTATTAAAGCATCTTTAGAGTGTCCGTCACGAGATGCAACAGCCCAAAATCCACGTCTTCCTCCAACTATATCATTGCCACCAGTAAATCCCGCTAGAGCCCATGTTGCTGCCCGTAACCCATTCTCTGCTGCATGCCCAGCGTGGAGTGGTTTTCCGTGAGTACCAAATACTTCTCTTACTCCGGCAGCAAGAGTTCCGGATGCTCCAAATGCATTGGTTAGTTGCTGTTCTGTTAATCCGATAAGTTTGCCTGCTCCAGCAGCTGCGCCAAAGACCCCAGCAGTCCCTGTAATGTGCCAGCCTTGGTCGTAATGCCAGGGATGCACTGACATTGCAATTCGACAGGCAATTTCAGCTCCAACTACAAAAGCAGCTAGTGTGTCGTGGCCGTTAGAACCGTTGTTTTCAGCGGTTGCAAGCACTGCTGGCCATATAGGGGCTGTAGGGTGCAAAATCGTAGGAAAGTGTGTGTCGTCATAGTCCTGTAAATGACACAAAAATCCGTTTACAAGGGCTGCATTACTTGCTGAAGTTTTTAAGTTAGTTCCAATAATAGATGCTTGTTCGTTTGCTTTCTCATTGATGGCCCAATCAATAAGAATTTTAGCGCCCTTTGCTTCAGATGCTGAAAGGGAGATTGCCAACATATTGAGCAAAGTTCGTTTAGCTTCATGGATCGACCATTCAGGCAGATCGACATGTTGGGCATTGGTTACAAAGCGGGCAATTTTTTGTGTGACAGTTGACATATAGTAAGTCCTTTGTGAAGTATGGGATTATGCCTATTGTGTAACTGGCATAAAATGCCTCTATAGTTTTTTTGATAGTTTATTTACGATACTAGTTAGTGAGTTATCATGGCGGAGATCGCAATTTTTCAAGTGAATATGGCTTGAATAAGGTTACCTAAAGGATTTTTGATTTATGAAATTTTCCCTTTTCAAGGTGGTGATAATTGCCGCTGGTTATTTTATTTCCTCAGTTAGTCTTTCTCAGTCTGAAGATAACGTAGTTGAAGTTGACTCAAACGATATTGGTGGCCTTGTTCGCGGTCAGAGTGGAGTAGAAGCAGGTGTCTGGGTCATTGCTGAGACTTCTGATTTGCAAACTGGGTTTCGTAAGATTGTGGTAACAGATGAATTAGGGAATTTTCTGATTCCAGACCTACCTTCTGCTGTTTATGATGTTTGGGTCCGTGGTTACGGGTTGGTTGATTCCCCAAAAGTAAAAATACAGCCAGGACAAATAGTTAATCTGACCGCATTACAGGCAGTTACACAACAAGATGCCGCGCAGTATTATCCATCAAATTATTGGTACTCGTTACTTGAGGTGCCACCTAAGAGTGACTTTCCCGGAACAGGTCCTAGTGGTAATGGGATTGCGACTGGTCTGATCAGTCAACTCCACTGGATTGGTCAAATGAAAGCTGGAGCAGTTGGCGGAGGATGTACGGTATGTCATCAGCTTGGCAATAAAGCTACGCGAGAAATCCCTGTAGGATTAGGAGATTTTGAATCCACGATTGATGCTTGGGATCGTAGGGTGCAGTCGGGTCAAGCTGGCGCAAGTATGACGGCGGCTATGTCACGATTTGGGCGAGCGAGAGCGCTGGAAATGTATGCAGACTGGACAGATAGAATATCGGCTGGTGAGGTACCCCCACAGCCACCTCGACCACAGGGAGTCGAACGTAATTTGGTCATCACGCAGTGGGATTGGGCAGATTGGAAGGGTTTTGTGCATGACACAATTTCAACTGACAAACGGAACCCAACGTTAAACCCTTATGGCCTTGTTTATGGTGTCCAGGAGTTCAGCACTCCTGACCTAAATATCCTTGATCCAGTGAGCAATACTTTAACGAGGCTAACAGCACCAGTTCGCGATTCAGATACACCCTTCATGAATCCTCAGATTGTATTTCAGCCTTCACCTCACAACGGTGAAGAGGTTGTTTGGTCCGGGAAAGCTAGCCTACATAATCCCATGATGGATCATTTAGGTAGAGTATGGATAACACATACTATCCGTGCACCGCAGACCCCCGATTTCTGCCGTAAAGGATCAGATCATCCTTCAGCAGAGCTTTTTCCAGTAGAAAGAAGTAATAGGCATCTTTCAGTATATGACCCAGAAACTGAGAGTTTTACTTTAATTGATACCTGTTTTGGTACACACCATTTGCAGATAGCCGAAGATCAAGACAATACCGTATGGGCAAGTAATCCAGGTAGTCCGGTAGTAGGGTGGCTTAATATGAGGCTATTTGATGAAACTGGTGACGAGCAACAATCCCAGGGTTGGTGTCCTTTTATTTTAGACACGAATGGTAACGGCCAACAGGATGATTACGTTGAACCGGACCAGCAAATAAACCCTGATTTAGATAAAAGAATTGATGGGGGTAGTTATGGCATCATACCTCATCCTGAAGATGGTTCGGTCTGGGTAGCCCAAGGTTATAACGTGCCAGGCGCAATAATCAGATTGAGCCCCGGAGCTAATCCACCTAACACTTGTTTGGCTGAAGTATATGAGCCTCCCTTTGAAAATCCCGCATCCTCCGTTGATGGGTTTACGCCTAGGGGGATTGATATTGACCGGGAAGGCCTTATTTGGACTGCATTAGCTGGGAGCGGACATTTTGCGAGTTTTGATCGAAGTAAATGTTCAGTGCTCAACGGCCCCACAGCCACCGGACAGCATTGTGCAGAGGGTTGGACACTTTATGAGACACCAGGACCTCATTTTAAAAATGTTGACTATTCAGGTAGTGCCGACATGCTTTATTACAACTGGGTCGATCAATTTGATACCTTAGGTCTTGGAAGGAACATACCGATCGCTACAGGAACCGGTTCTGATTCTCTTCTCGTTTTGCAACCAAATGGAGAGTTTTTAACATTGCGTGTGCCTTATCCTATGGGTTTCTCAACTCGGGGAGTTGATGGACGGATAGATGACACAGATGCGGGTTGGAAAGGTAGAGGACTTTGGGCAAATTATGCTATCCATGCACCTTGGCATACTGAAGGAGGCAAAGGTACTACTAGTAAGGCTGTTAAGTTTCAGATGCGCCCACACCCGTTAGCGAAGTAAGATTAGGAATTGCTGAGGAATTTTCAGGAATTACATCTTAGTTTTGTAATTCAATGATGAGTTTGCCGTGATTTTCTCCATTAAAAAGTCTAAGGAGAATGTCCGGGAATATATCTACATTGCCTTTGACAATATCTTCTTTGCCAATAATTTTTCCAGAACTATGCCAATTGGAAAGTTCTTTAATCATGTTTGGCCAGTCTTTGTGGTAGTCAAAATATATAAATCCTTCCATTCGTGCTCGGCGAAGTAGTAATAGCAAATAGTTGCTTGGACCTTCAATTGAATGAGTGAGATTGTATTGTGAAATTGCACCACAAATAACAACACGAGCACCTACATTAATAGCGCTTAACCCAGCATTTAGTGTCTTGCCTCCAACGTTATCAAAGAATAGGTCAATTCCTTTAGGGCAATGTTGAGCGATGCTTACAGACAATTCTTCGTTTTTATAGTCAATAGCTGCATCAAATCCAAGCTCATCAACTAAGTATCTGCACTTTTTTGATCCACCAGCTATGCCAACAACGTGATTGCCTTTAATTTTTGCTATCTGCCCCACATGTGCACCGACAGAACCGGCCGCACCTGAAACCAGAACTGCGTCGTTAACTCGCAGTCTTCCAACTTTTAATAACCCACTATATGCAGTCAATCCTGCAATACCTAGAGTTCCTAGGTATGTCTGAGGTGGTGCTATGGATAAATCAATTTTTGCATTCTGAGTACCATCAGATACAGCATAATTTTGAACGCCATCAATCCCTGATACCCAGTCGCCAACTTTAAAGGTTTCATTTTTTGATTCCACTATTTCACCAACAGTGAGTGCTCTCATAACAGAACCAATTTGTACAGGAGGAATGTAAGAAACACGGTCATTCATCCATCCTCGCATCGCTGGATCAATAGAAATAAATCGAACTTTTATTAATACCTCACCTGATTGAATGGTTGGTATTTGTCTGCTTATAATGTTCCAGTTAGTTGGGTTGGGCAACCCTTTTGGCCTGCTTGCTAAACACACTTGGCGATTAGATTTGCAGTTGATCACTAGTTGCTGTCTAGAAAGTTCTTTATGTCAATCATTGATTCTTCGTAGCACTGTGTCATAAAAAAATGGCTTGCTCCTGCATAAATTTTGAGTTTGCAGCCAGGTACTCGTTCGGCAATCTGCTTTGCAGGTCCAACTGCACAAAGCACATCCTCTCCTCCTGTAAGAACAAGGGTAGGGCATGCAACTTGATTGAGCCGATCAAGGGAGTCATGAGTAAGACAAGCATTAGTTGAATTTGTATAGCCATGTACGGGTCTATCAGTAATCCCTACACTTTCTTCAAACTTATCCATTTGTTCTTCGTGTTCATTAAAATAAAGTGGCGGATAAAAGAAGAGGGCCTGCCATTTTGCAGCTGCCATATAACCCTGTTCCTTTACTACTTCATTAATGTTATGAAGTATGCGGTGACCATAACGATCTAGTTTTCCGAAAGATGCTGTAATGAGCATACTTCTAATGCGATTGGGATAGTTAATTGCCATTTCTTGCGCAATAGCACCTCCCATTGATCTACCAATGACATGGGCTGGCTCAGTAATGCCAAGCGCATCCATTAGTCCAATTGTGTCATCAGCAAATAAGCGAGTTGTATATGGATAGTCAGGAGCAGAGCTTCGTCCTGCTCCACGATTATCAAGAGGGATAACTCTATAGTCTTTTTTTAGTACTTTAATTTGAGGATTCCATGCGCTGCAGTCACCAGCAAGCCCGTGAAGGAGAATGACTGGTGTGCCATCGCCATGTTCTTCGTAATATAGCTCTACATCGCCTATTTGTGTTTTTGGCATCTTTTAATGCTCCTTTAGGCTAATTGCTACAGAAAACCATGCCTGTTGCACCACTGCGAAGTTATTGCAGATACTCGAAGCTTTAAGGAATTCTCTATCTATAGCAGAAAATGTTATCCAGCTTTTGCTGCTTTATCGCCAGCAGCTATTTTTTCCTTGAACTCGTCATTGTTAGTTACCCAGCCAAGGCATCTGCAAATGTTTTGTAGACCTAGTTGATGGAGGTCTTCTCCATACATACTTGCAACACAGTCTGACATAACTACTACTCTGTAATCTTTATTGAAGGCAGTAAATGCGGTATTCAAAACACACGTATTTGTGTTAATTCCCATTAAGCAAACATTCTCTATACCCAGATTTCTTAAAAGATTATCTAAGTCTGTTCCCATAAAGCAGTCAAGGCGTTTTTTGTTATCAATCATATAGTCGCCTTCTTCAACCAGACTTGGAATCATTTCAGTTTGTACTGAGCCCATTATGTTGTGATCATCGACAGTGCTTGGGCGACCAGGACTTAGCCGGTTAGCTTCGTCTGAAATATCATGAAGTGCTTTCCAGAATTTTACAGGCATACCCTCACTACCTAAACCAGGAATTTTTCTAAAAACGAGTTTGACATGGATGACGGGTACGCCGTGGTTTCTTGCAAAACCTAAGACGTCTTCCGCGTTTTTAATTACTCGTTCAGAGTCTTTAGCATCAGCTGGCATTGTAGCTACCGCAGGGTCTAGGTGGCCCTTATGCATATCGATAGTAACGATAGCTGTTTTAAGAGGTTTTAAGTCAAGCATGCTCATCAGCTTACTCGTCATATCTGAGCGGTCGACTATTTCTACATTGGCCATTTTTTTCTCCCAAATTTGTTCTTAATTATTAATATTTGCCGTATTTTTTTATGGAGTTTAAGTTCAAGGAAAAAATATTGCATTTATTTTTAGTTTTCAATCTTAACGTATAATTACTAGGTAGTTATTATTTTTTTTATATATTTTTCGTATGGACTGAAAAACGTGCGATCCAACTATTATTAGGGGAGTTGGGTGACAGTTATTCCAAAAATTATTCATCAGTTATGGAAAACAGACATAATTCCTGGCCGTTGGCAGGCTGCAGTTAATGCTGTAAAAAGATATCACCCAGGCTGGGAATATCGGCTATGGACTGATGAAATGATGGAAGCGCATGTGCGTGATTTTCATCCTGAACTCTTTTCGTCTTTTATGGGGTTTGATTTGCCAATTATGCGAGCTGATGTATTTCGCTACATGCTTATGCATGATTTGGGGGGTATGTACTGTGATTTAGATTATGAATTTCTACGGCCCTTTGACTATGCTGATTCTGAGCTTGTGCTCTCCTTGGAATACGACAAATCATATGGAGATGGTGAAGACCAGATTGCAAATTTTGTATTTGCTTCAGTACCTAAACATAAGCTATGGCAAGATATTTTGGAAGATCTTAGGTTAAAACCACCAGTTATTGGTGGGAGTTTAGATGTATGTGTGGCCACTGGCCCAAAATTGGTCACGCGTGTGTATTTCAGTGCTGAAAAAAATTACTCTGGAGTAAATTTGACCCATCAGCCCGTCTTCAGTCCCCGCCGAGTACATGGGCCTCGTGAACGAAAACACTACATTAATAGTGGTGTTACCTATGGTTTTCATCATGGGTGGGGTAGTTGGAGGGATCGTTGGAATTTAGAATATATAAAACTACGGCTCAGCAAGATTCTTGGGCTTGGGCCTGGGCCTAACGAGCAAGGTAGACCTGATGATGTGGCTCCTCTTGGGCGCTAGTAGAAATAATTGCCTTAATAATTAATCTCTTCCAGGAGTTCTCCAATTAAGTAACTCACCATCTTCTTTTATAACGGTTTGCCACATAGCGGCTGGACGTCCATCACGCATAGGCCACCCAGTAATGGTTATTTTTTCTCCTGGGGGCAGATCACCTTTTCTTACACCACCATGCATCATATCTTGCGGACCTTCACCTTCAAATCCCCATGTGGTGATGGTGCCATCATCATTTTCAATATCTACAATCAGCCAGGAATGGGGATTAATGTAGCGGAATTCTTTAACTGTGCCACTTAACGTGACAATTTTATCTCTATCAAACATTTCCGCAGAATGATGAGCAACAGTCGAGTTTGAGAAAAAGATAATACAAGAGAATGCCGAAAGTAGCGTGTATGGTTTTTTAGATATTGTATCCAACATGAAAATCACTAGTCCTGTTGATCATCCATATCTGTGAAGTCAAAATCAAGAAAGGTTGTACCACCATCCTCAGTTTCTATCACAATATTATTTTGGCTATGACAATTCCACCAGTACTCTAATCGTAAAGGTGAACCTTCTTCTTGGCGCATTTTTTTATAGATTTGCCTTGTATACCATGGCATTTCAAGAGCTTCAGAGTCAAATATCCAGACATCGGCCTGGATTGTTTCATTGTCGGTTTTATTCCATATTTCAACGCTTTCTAAGGCAGTACTAAAATAAGGCTGAAGTCTTCCTATCCAGCCTCCGTTTGTATACATGGTGTGTGTAATAAGTGTATGACCATTCCAAAAGCCAATTGAGTCACCATGCTCAGTCTCGTAGGCCCAGTCTTCTGGTGTATGGTCCCGACCATCTGTATAGATGCGACGAACTTCGTTTCGAGCTTGACCTAAATGCCAGGTCTGATGTGGGGTGACTGCAAATTCATGAGGGCGCCCATTTTTAAGCATCCCCGGATAACCTCTTGCTTGACCACAACCTGAATGAGGGTCCCAAATACGTCCTTGTTCAGCATTTATAAGTATTTCGTTAAACATCGAAGCATATTCACCTTTCAGAGTGGCGGTGGTTTGACGACCAACCTGATCACGATCCAACCACCGTGGAGCAGGTCCCGGTCGTTCCCACAAACCGCTCCAGTCAGGAACTTCATCAGGAGCCAAGGTTGTATCTTCTGACTCAGCTTCGAGAGCTTTATAAAAATCCCAGGCTGACTCGTATTGCAGGCCTCTTTCGATCATTCGTTGTTTTATTAGCGGCCAGTTTTCATTTTCATAAGCTGTCTGAGATAACCCAAGTATTGGTGTGAGTAAAAAAATTATCAGAAAACTTTTAAGGTTAGGTTTGTTCATAAATAATTATGTGATTTTATTTTATGGGAACTATTTGTTTGTAATTATATCTGCTTGTTTTTTTTGATATGTGCATTAGAGGTGTACTAAATTATTATAATGAACTGCCGATTAATTTGTTCTAGTTAGGGTGGGAGCAATTTGTTGCATCAAGTATTCTTTGTCAGGTTCTATTATATTTTTTTTATTTTTTTTCCAATTCTAATTTTTGGTCAAGTACCTGATCGTATTCTATATAACGGTAAAGTGCTGACTGTTGATGATAATTTTACTATCACTAGTGCTATTGCTATTAATGGAGAAAGAATTTTAGCTACCGGCGATGATCCTTCCATTCTAGATTTGGCAGATGCTCAGACTGAAGAGATCAACCTAGAAGGAAAAACAGTAATACCTGGATTTATTGATAACCATATTCACTACCTTCGAGGGACTAATTTTGCAGCATACGAGACTCGAATCCACGGAGTAATATCTCATGATGAAGTCTTAACGAGAATCACCGCACGCGCTGAAGATCTCGATCCGGGCGAATGGGTGTTTATCATTGGTGGTTGGACTGAGCAGCAGTTCGCTGACAAGCCTGGTGGTTTTACACGTGCAGAACTTGATAAGGCAGCCCCAAATAATCCTGTTTTTATTCAAAGAAACTATACGATCTTTTACATGAATTCGTTGGCAGAGGATATCTTAGGGCCTCAACTGGGAAACTTTTATACTGGTGATTCGGTTATCAGGACAAATTATCGTGAGGGACGAACTGTGATGTATGCAGCTCTCGAATATTTTCCATTTGCCGAAACCCTTGAAGAACGTATGGTAGAAGTAAAGGCGTTTAATTCATATTTGAATAGTATGGGTGTGACGACTGTTTATGACGTAGGTTACTTAGATGGTTCATACGATCCGGTTACAGCATTGTATGAGAAGGGTGAATTAGATCTACGTGTTTTTCATGCTCTACGTTATTGGGCTGATTCTCCAAGGACAGCTATTGCTGCAGCAGAGTTGCTCGATCGAGAAGAGCCATTTCAGCGAGATGATAGTTATGGTATGCATGGTATTGGAGAGCATGTGTATGGTTTGTTGCATGACATGGTAGGTGAGAGGACATCTGAGCCTTTTTCACAAGATATTTATGATGCTTTTTCTTTGATTGCTCTCTCTGCTGCAAAAAACGGTTGGCAAGTGAATGAACATGCAATGCAAGACCTCACAGCTTCAAGAATGATTACTATCTCAGAGGAAATCAGTGATACATACCCAATGAATGATCTTCGTTGGACGCTTGGTCATGTTGATTTGATAAGTAAGGAAAGTTTGGAGCGTGCTAAGCGCTTAGGTTGGCATATCACTATTGCAAATCACACTGTTAAGCCAAGGATGGAGGGTGTTGCGTCTCCACCAATACGTATGATTCAGGATAGCGGTATTTTATGGGGTATGGGTTCGGATGGTACGATCGTAGCTACTTACAACCCATTTCACACAATCTGGGAATACACAGCAGGGAAGATTTTTCCGAATATTGTGAAATATGAAAGTAATGAAGTGATTACACGTGAAGAAGCATTAATTGCCCATACCCGTTCAAATGCTTACCTAATGTTTATGGAAGACAGTCTCGGTACGTTAGAAGCTGGAAAATATGCAGATCTTGTTGTGCTGGACAGAGATTATTTGGAAATAGAAGTTGATGATGTTCGTAATATAGAGGCCGTGATGACGATGGTAAGTGGTGAGATTGTTTATCAGGAGACTAACCAGTGACTCTTTATCCTAAGTAGACCTTGATGAAGGAACCTCAAGAACCTAGATTTTGGCATTCCCTACTCTGTTTCGGCGGAGTAATCGCGATCGTGATTGCCGGGCTATTATGGTTGAGTGTTAGTCTGCACAGCTTACTGTTGGTCGCTATAGTTTGGGTCGCAGGGCATGCTGCGTTACTAGGTTTTCAATTCCAGCAAATCAAGTCCGCAATGATTTCAGGGATAGAGAAGGGTCTAGGCGCAATTTTTATTTTTTTTCTGATTGGAATTCTCATTGCGGCACTGATCGAAAGCGGAACGATCGGTGGTCTTATTTATTATGGCGTAGACATTCTGCGCCCCGCTATTTTTCTACCG